>Ga0210406_10003265_pt1 | contig 17919 bp, 13 predicted proteins | sample IncBWC30MmetaG_FD_155454 | JGI IMG/M metagenome (GOLD analysis project Ga0210406, IMG submission 155454) | Forest soil microbial communities from Barre Woods Harvard Forest LTER site, Petersham, Massachusetts, United States - Inc-BW-C-30-M | ecosystem: Environmental > Terrestrial > Soil >... | reverse complement strand
GTCGGATTGCTGATGCGCGAATACCGATATCCCGGCACTTCCAGGTTGAACAGGGCGGCACCGTGCTCGGCGCTATCGAAGGAGTATGCGGCCGTTTGGTAAATCGGCACGGCCACTGCCTTGGTCGTGGGGTCGGAATCGAAGCCCCCGTGGATGGCGATTGTTTCGCGCTTCATTCTGGCAAATTTTGGTAATTGAGGTAGCGCCAGTGTATATCTAACCCAAGCATGTGGTCGTGGTATGGTTCGCAATTCCCCGGATGACGTTTAAATGGCCATTTCCGTGACGAATCCCGGCGACGTCGATTCAAAATTCGCGCGTGATGCCTGGCTTCGAGCGCTGGCAAAGACGGCAAACATCGCCGATCAGGGCGTGACCCTTCCCGAACTGATCACCCGCTCGAGTCTCGAGTTCGACGGCGCTCCCGCGCTGGCATCGAGCGAAGCCTCCATGTCTTACCGCGAGCTGGGGTCTCGGTGCAATCAATATTCCCGGTGGGGTATTTCTCGGGGTCTCGCCGGCGGCGACGCGGTATCGCTGCTGATGTCGAACTGCGCCGAATACCTGCCGATTTGGCTTGGGTTGACCCGCATCGGCGTCGTGGTGGCGCTGGTCAATTCGCAACTTGCCGGCGACGTGCTGGTGCATTCGATCAACCTCGCCGATCCGAGATATCTGATCGTCGGCGCCGACCTCGCGCCCGGCATCTCGGCCATTCGCGCGCGTTTGGGCAAGACGCTTCACTGCCGCGTGTTTGGATCGAGCGCACTGGATTTCCCGTCGCTCGAGGCTGAACTTGCCGCCGCACCGGGAGATCCGCTGCTTTCATCCGAATGCGCGGCGCCTGCCATCGACGCCACTGCCTTGTATATTTACACCTCGGGCACGACCGGCTTGCCGAAAGCGGCGAAGGTTAGCCACTACCGTCTCATGCAGTGGAGCCAGTGGTTCGCCGGCATGATGGACACCAAGCCTACCGATCGCATGTTCAATTGCCTGCCTCTTTATCACAGCGTCGGCGGGGTGGTGGCGACCTTCGCGACGCTGGTGAGCGGCGGGTCAGTGGTGATCCGCCGGCGCTTCTCGGCGTCTGATTTTTGGCGAGACGTGCGCGATGAACGCTGTACGCTATTTCAGTACATCGGCGAGCTGTGCCGCTACCTGGTCAACGCGCCGCACCAGTCGATCGAGACCGAACACTCGCTGCGCATGGCTTGCGGCAATGGACTGCGGCCCGAAGTCTGGGAATCTTTCAAGACACGGTTCAAAATTCCGCGGATTCTCGAGTACTACGCATCGACCGAGGGCAATTTCTCCTTGTACAACTGCGAGGGGCAGCCGGGGGCCATCGGACGCATCCCGGGGTTTCTGGCGAATCGATTGCCCGTGGCATTGCTGCGATTCGATGTGGAAACATCAGAACCGCGGCGCAACGCCGAAGGGTTCTGTGAGCGCTGCACCGCCAACGAAATCGGTGAAGCGGTGGGACTGATGCCCGCGGCGGATGGCCGGCGCGCGGGTCGATTCGAAGGCTATGCGGACCCGGAAGCGTCGGCGCGCAAAGTGCTGCGCAATGTCTTCAAGGAAGGCGACGCGTGGTATCGCACGGGCGACTTGATGCGCCGCGACGAACGCGGCTTTTATTACTTCGTTGATCGCGTCGGGGAGACCTATCGCTGGAAGGGTGAAAATGTCTCGACGGCAGAAGTCCTGACCGCTCTCACGGCGAGCCGCGGCGTCATCGACGCGGTGGTTTACGGTGTGAGCGTGCCGGGCACCGATGGCCGTGCCGGCACCGCAGCACTCAAGGTGAATGCCGAATTTGATCTCGCCGCGTTTCGCGCCGAAGTCGCTTTGCGCCTGCCCCCGTACGCGCGTCCGGTGTTCCTGCGGATCGTGTCGACGCTCGAGGCCACCGCCACCTTCAAGCCGCGCAAGCAGGATCTGGTGCAGGCCGGCTTCGATCCCGGCCGGATCAGCGATCCGTTGTACTTCGACGATCCGCGCTCGCAGCGCTATGTGCCTCTCGACGCGGCGTTGTTCGCGGCGATCTCCAGCGGTGGGCTGAGAATCTAGGAGCCTCGAGGCTCCTAGGTCGATTCCGGTTCCCCGACTTGCGCCAGGGCATTGGCGATCGGTATCTGCACGATGAGCATCGTGCCGCCCGACGTCGGGCTCCTGACATCCAATCGCCCGCCCAGCGCCCGGACTCGATGGCGCATCGAAGCGAACCCGTGCGAGGCGATCGACATGAATTGGTCGGGCGGTATGCCGATCCCGTCATCGGCAATGCGCATGAGCAGCGTTTCATCGTCCATGTCGAGGCTGATGTCCGCGGTTTTCGCTGCCGAATGTTTGAGAATATTGCTGAAGGCTTCTTGGGCGATTCGAAACAATGCAATCGAGGCTTCGGATTTGAAGCGCGGCTCCTCGTCGGGATAAGACTCGATGCATTTGAGGCCTGCGCGTCCGCAGGTTTCCTTCATCTGCCAGCGTAGCGCGGCGAACAAGCCCACATTGTCCAGAAGCGTCGGGCGCAGCTCCTCGATGATTCGCCGCTTCAAATCGACACCGGCGGAAAGATTCTGCTGCACGCGATTGAGCCGCTGCTTCAAATCGGCGTCATTCTTCGTCAGATGCTGCTCCGCCCATGAGATGTCCATGCGCGCGCCCACCAGCAAGCCGCCCAGCTCGTCGTGCAATTCGCGCGCCAAGCTGGCCTTCTCGCGTTCGGCAACGTTTTGCAAATGCGTGGAAAGCTCGACCAGCTCGCGAGTCCTATCCTCGACTTGACGCTCGAGCTGCAGCTTCTGATCCCGCAACTCCGCCGTGAGCGCCGTGCGCCGGCGAATATCCAGCCACACCAGGCGCGACGCGACACCCACGAGCAGCATGTTGAAAATTGTGCCGGACACGGTAAGCCAGCGGCTCAAGGTCAAGGAACCGGTCCAATGCGTGCGTGCGGCATCGTGTTCGCCGGCTTCGCGATCGCGCAGTACGCTCAGAATATCAGTGATCTTCGCGTCGGTATCAGCGCCGGCGTTGGTTTTCACGAGCGCAACCGCCGCGGCAACGCCCTGTTTTTTCTGAATGGCCAGAATCATCGATAGATCAGCCAGCCTCTTGCCGATCAAGACGTGCAGGTCACGCACTTGGCGCAGGCCCGTGTCCGATCGTGCATACGCCAGGCGCAGCTTTTCAAGCTGCGGTTCTACTTCGGCCACCGCCCGGTCGTATGGCGCGATGTACCGCGGGTCCTCTGTGAGCAAAAAACCACGCTGTGCGGCGACGGATTGTGCCAGCGAATTCTGCAAGGCTTCGATGGCATGCTCGCGCGCAGCGGACGTCTGCAGCCGCTCGCCCGCCTCCTGCAGCCGCTCCTGCCCCGCGCCGGTGACAAAGAACAGTGCGGCCAGGAAGCTGATGATGAGAAACGGCGGAATCGCCACATACCAGCGGCCCAAACCGTCCAGAGCTTCGCTCAACAAGTTCACGCGAATCATTTTGTTAACAAAATCGTTGGCTGCTCATTATTCCATGTCGCACGACAGTTCAATGCGCTGCAAGCGCATTGGAAAAATGCTGCAACGCCCGTGCCAAGCCATGGCGGCACCGACCGTACACCGAACCGGCGTTGCGGGGGCACGAAAATTGTCAATAAGGTCCGCGGGTTATCGCTGCGGCTGCAGCAACCCCCAAAAGCCGGTCCAGGAGGGCGTCGCGGGCTGAATGTAAGGTTTACGCGCTCAAAAGGTAGCCAAGCTCACGGTATCGGTTACATCGTCAACCGCGAAGGCAATCGGAACCGCGATGATCGGAACGCGAGATCTACCCTTGAGCCATGCCTCCAGGGCCTCCCCGGACATGGGTTTTGCATAGAAGTATCCTTGCGCGATATCGCAACCGAACTCGCGCAGCCGATTCGCCGCTGCCGCCGTTTCGATGCCTTCGGCCACCACCTTCAATCCCAAGCCGTGGCCCATATCGATCGCCGAGCGCACAACGGTCGCAAACTCAGGATCGGATTCCAAACTCTGAATGAAGCTGCGATCGATTTTCATCTCATGCACGGGCATGCGGGCCAGATGGCTGAGCGAGGAATACCCGGTGCCGAAATCATCGATCGACAAACTCACGCCCAACGCCGCAATGGCATCGAGCATCTGCAGGGCCCGGGCAGGATCCTCAATGGCCCCGCTTTCGGTCAATTCCAGCGTGAGCAGCGAGGGCGGCAGTTGGTGGCGGCTCAACAGCGAGGCGACACGGGAATCGAAGCGCGAGTCGCCGATGTCCTCGGCGCTGATATTTACCGCCAAGTTCAGTGCCATGCCCGCGCGTTGCCATTGCGCCGCCTGAGCCATCGAGTGATCCAGCGTCCAACGCGTCAACCAGCGTATGAATCCTGTTTGTTCCGCAAAAGGAATGAAATCGGCCGGAGTCAACAAGCCGCGCGTCGGATGCTGCCAGCGCAGCAGCACTTCGGCGCCGGCGACGCGGCCGGTGCTCAGTTCGATTTTCGGCTGGAAGTGCAGACGCAACTCGTCATGCTCTACTGCGTGACGCAATTCGCCCAACAACGAAAGTTGATCCCGCGCCACCGGCTCGAGCGCTGCCTCGTAAATCGCCAGCGCTCGCTTCTCACGCCGCGCACGTTCCAAGGCCAAATCCGCGCAACGCATCAACTCATCGTGCGAGGCCGCGGCATCGGCCGAGAGGGCGAGCCCCAGTGTCGCGCTGATGTCGATGGGCTGAGCTTCGACCAGGACCGGGTCCGCCAGTGCCAACAGCAGCGAGGTGCCCCAGGCATGCAACGCGCCGCGGTCATCGAGCAAGGTAAACGCGGCGAACTGATCAGCAGCAAGCCGCGCGACCGCTGATTTGACCGAAGGTACCGCCGCGATGCGAGCGGCGATTTCGGTGAGCACCGCATCCCCGACCGAATAGCCCAAGTGCTCATTGATGCGGCGAAATCGGTGCAGATTGATGACGACGACGCCGATGGGCTTGCCATCGGCATCCCGTAGCGCATCGCTCAGCGCGGCGCCGAAAGCGGTCCGATTCATCAGTCCCGTCAGCGCGTCCTCGTAGGCTAAACGCCGGATGGATTGATCGCGGCTTTGTACCGCCGATTGCATCAGGTGCAAACCTTCGGCGAGAACGCCCAGTTCATCGCCTCGCTGCACGCTTCGCGCGGCATCGTAGGTGCCGGCGCGCATCCGGTCAACCACCTTGGTCAGATCTTGCAATGGGCGCGTAATGTTGCGCGCAAGCCAGAAGGCTGCGAAGGCGAAGGCGACCAGACTCACTGCGGCAATCACGAACAAAACTTTTGTAAGGCGTTCGAAAGGCGCGCGCGCATCCGCCAGGGAACGAGATAGCACCGCAACGATCTCGGTGCCGCCGGTTTTGGATATTTCGATGCGGCGCGTGACCGCGTCCGTGGTTCGCAGGGCGGGGTCGGAGACGGTGCTGATGACATCCATCCAGCGGTCGCCCTTGCCGACAGACAATGTCACAGCAAGGCCGGTGATATCCGCCAACTCGTGCGCGGCCTTGTTATCGAGTTCGAATCCCATGGCGATCCAGGCCACCGGCAGCGGGCTGCGCACCGCCACGGTCACAAGCTGATAAATGCGCCCGCTGTCCACCATCATGCTGGCCTCGTTATCCGAGGCATCAGTGTTTTCCTGAATAGACGGTATTGGAAAGGAGGCGCCCGCCGGCAGATGGGTACCGGAGGCGGCAATGACCTTGCCGCTCAGCGACGTGAGTACGACCATCGCCGCGCCGATGCGCTTGCCGCTGTTCTCCAGCGCCGAAGCCAGGGTATCGGTGTCACGTGCGGCGACCGCCTCGCGGAATCCATAGTCGGCGGCCACGGCTTGTGCAGCCTGCGTGAGCTGTCTGCGGTTGCTTTCCAGCAGGCGCGAGAACACCAGTGCGCCGACGTCGATCTGCCGCCGCACTTCTCTGCCCGCGCTGTCGCGGTTGGCGGCCAGCACCGCCCCCAAAGCAGCCGCCAGCACCGCCGCCAGCAGCAGCAGAAAAGTAACGGCAATTCGGGTCCGCAGCGCCAACGCTATGTGCTCCCACTGCTGGCAGGTAGGCTGGAGCATAGGTTAAGCGGCGCAGGCTACGAGCGCTGTGCGCCCGCACACAGTTAACCGTAGGCGGCCGTCGCGGGCGGGCGTGACCTGGTTCTCACATCGCTTACAATGCAGCTTCATGCCTATCGTCCGCCTTGATAAAGTCTCTCTCAGCTTCGGCCTGAAACCCTTGCTCGATGACGTCAGTCTGCAGCTGCGCCGGGGCGAGCGCGTCTGTTTGCTGGGTCGCAACGGTGAAGGGAAATCCTCGCTCCTGCAATTGATCGCGCGAAAAATCGTGCCCGACAGCGGCGAGGTATGGGTCCGGCCAGGCGCGCGGATTGCCAGCCTGGCGCAGGAAGTGGCATCCGGCAGCGACGCGCCGGTTCGCGACGTGGTACTTGGCGGCGTCGAATTGAAGACGCCGGAAGATGAGTGGCAGACGCAGTTTCAGGTTGACCAGGTGATATCACGCTTGGGACTGACGGCAGATGCATTGATGAGTGCCTTGTCCGGCGGTTGGCGCAGGCGCGTGATGCTGGGGCGTGCGCTGGTCGCAGCGCCCGACGTGTTGTTATTGGATGAGCCGACCAATCATCTGGACATCGAAGCCATCACCTGGCTCGAGGACATGATGATCGACTATTCAGGGGCTTTATTCTTCGTCAGCCACGACCGCGCCTTTGTGCGCCGCCTGGCCACCAAAATCGTCGAACTCGACCGCGGACAGCTGCGGGTTTGGCCCGGCAGCTACGATGACTATGTAGTACAAAAGCGTGCGGCCCTCGAGGTCGAGGCCAAGCACGCGGCCTTGTTCGACAAGAAATTAGCCCAGGAAGAGGTCTGGATCCGCCAAGGCGTAGAGGCACGGCGCACCCGCAATGAGGGCAGAGTCCGCGCGCTCGAGCAATTGAGAATACAGCGGCGCGAGCGGCGAGAGCGTGTCGGCACGGTGGAGTTGCGGGCGCAAGATGCCTCGCCTTCCGGTAAATTGGTATTCGAGGCGAAACACGTCACGCACGCTTTCGGCGCCGCTCCCGTCATCCGCGATTTTTCAGCCCGCATACAGCGCCAAGATCGCATCGGCATCGTCGGCCCCAACGGCTGCGGCAAGACCACGCTGATCAAGCTTCTGGTCGGAGAGTTGGAGCCGACGTCGGGCGAGATCAAGCGCGGCACGAATCTGTTGCCGGCATATTTCGATCAACAGCGCGAGCAGTTGGACCCCAATGCATCCATCATGGACAACGTCACCGGCGGCAGCGGCGACACCGTGACCATCGACGGCCAGGCCCGACACGTGTCCGGGTACCTTCGCGATTTCTTGTTTCCGCCGGAGCGGCTGCGGGCGCCCGTGAGCATGCTGTCGGGCGGCGAACGCAATCGATTGCTGCTCGCACGCCTGTTTGCCCGTCCCAGCAATCTTTTGGTAATGGACGAGCCCACCAACGATCTTGACGCGGAAACGTTGGAGCTGTTGGAAGAAATGGTCGCAGACTATGCAGGGACCTTGCTGCTGGTCAGTCACGACCGCGCATTTCTCGACAACGTCGTCACCAGTACGCTGGTCTTTGAAGGCGATGGACAGATCAATGAGTACGTCGGCGGGTATACCGATTGGCTGCGTCAGAGAAGAGTCGCGGGGTCAGCGGGCAGTACGGCGGCGTCAGCGGGCAGTACGGCGGCGACGCGCAAGCAACCGGCTGCGGCAGCTGCGTCGAAACCCAGGCGCCTGTCTTACAACGAACAGCGTGAGCTGGCACAACTGCCGGAGAAAATCCAGCGGCTGGAAGCCGAGCAAGCGCAGCTCAACGCACAGATCAGCGATCCCGCGGTTTTCCGACGTGACAAGGACGAAAGCCATCTCGCACTTCAGCGCCTGAAAGCCCTGGTGGCGGAACTCGAGACGGCGTATTCGCGCTGGGACGCGCTGGACAGCTCTGCGGGGCCCGCGACACGGGTTTAGCAGCGTCGCCTAGCGGCGCGGCCGACCTCCCCTGATCAGGTCGCTGGGATTGGGAAGCGCGGCACCTGCGGCGTCGGGGATCACCAGGGAGGAGGCCTGCTCGCGACGCATTTCTTGGAGTTCCCGCATGGTTTGCTGGACCGCTTGCTCTGCGGCGGCCCCAAACTTTTCAATGGCGGCACTCAATGTGGTCGCATCGAGTTCGAAACTGATGGGGACGCCTCCCATCGGCGTCATGACCTGCGCCTGTCCCACGAATATGACAGGCCGCTTGTCATCCGCTGCGCCATCCGCGCTGACAGGTGTCAATCTGCGGATCGTGCCGACCTTCCGGTCGGTAAATGTTTCTTCCCGATAGACTTGCGTCGAGTCCATGGTTGCCTGTCGGCCCTCGTTGGCGGAACTCATGAATACATACCCCTTACGATCGATTCGAAAGGCTCAACCCTAGCAGTTTTCAGCGTTGCTATGGAGGCTGATACGATACGGAGCTTGGCACACCCGACCACAGCACCCAAGATATCTATTTGGAGCACCCTCTTGGGTGTCGCTCTGATGGGCGTGGCGGTGTTCGTGCTGCATCAGCTGCTCGGCCAATACCATTGGCGCGACATTCTGCTGCGGGTCCACGCGATCTCGAGCGTGAAATTGCTGCGCGCGGCATTCTTCACGTGCGCGGGCTACGGTTGCCTGACCCTGTATGACGCGCTCGCGGTGCATTTCGCCGGGGCCAAGGTGCCTTATCCCCGCATCGCCCTCATCTCGTTCATGGGCTACGCCATCGGCCACAACGTCGGACTGAATTCCATCAGCGGCGGCGCGATTCGCTATCGTGCCTACACGGCGTTGGGCCTGAGCGGCAAACAGATCGCAACCATCATCGCATTCGGTACGCTGACTTTTTTCCTCGGGGCCAGCGTGCTGCTCGGCTTGTCGCTGCTGTCGAACGCCGGCATGTCAGGATCCATACTGCATGTGCATGCCTGGCTGGCCGTTGTAGCCGGCGTCGCGCTGTTGACCGGCGTCGCCGGCTACCTCTGGCTGGTGTGCACCCGCCATGCGCCATTGCGTTTCCGCCACTTTGAAATTCCCGTGCCGAAACCGAAAGTTGCGTTCGCGCAAATCGGCGTCAGCTGTGTCGACATGCTGTTTGCTTGCAGCGTGTTATTCGTGCTGCTGCCGCGCGAAGCCTCGATCAGTTTCTTTACTTTTGCGGGCGTATATCTCATCGCACTTGCGGCGGGCGCCATCAGCAACGTTCCCGGCGGCATCGGCGTGTTCGAATTCGTCCTGATATTGCTGCTACCCGCGGTGCCCAAGGATCGTCTGTTGGGTGCGCTGGTGGCCTACCGCGCCATTTATTATTTCGCTCCCTTCGGCCTGGCACTGCTGCTGTTGGGAGCTCACGAAGTCTGGATCCATCGGGGGCCGGTGGTGCGCTGGGCGCGCCTGGTGCGGACTTTTTTGACCGCCGTGACACCGCAGGCCATTGCCATCGCGGTATTTCTGGCCGGTGCCGTGCTGCTTTTCTCCGGCGCCACTCCTGCCCTCGGCAGCCGCCTGGCGTTGTTGCGAAACTTCGTGCCGCTGTCGGTGCTGGAACTGTCGCACTTGCTTGGAAGCGTAGTGGGCGTGGGATTGCTGATCATCGCGCATGGATTGTACCGGCGGCTGCACACGGCATGGTGGATCACCATTTGGCTGTTGTGCGCGGGCATCTTGTTGTCTCTGCTCAAGGGCTTCGACTACGAAGAGGCAACTGTCTTAGGATTGGTGGTCATCCTTCTGACCTCGGCGCGCACGCGCTTTCGGCGCCGCGCCTCGCTCATCGAGCAGCATTATTCCAGCGCATGGATCGTGGCTTTTTTCCTGGTGTTGTTCACCGCCGGATGGTTGGTGATTTTCGCCTATCGGCATCTACCCTACGACAAAGAACTGTGGTGGCAGTTTGCCTTCCAGGCTTCGGCCCCCCGCAGCCTGCGCGCCTCGCTGCTCGCCGTCATCATTGCGGCCGCGTACGGCTTATGGCGCGTGCTGCGGCCCGCGCCGCCGCGCTTTTCGACGCCGCGAGAAGCGGATCTGGAACGCGTGACCGAGCTGATCGAGCAGGGCGAGGACACGACCGCGAATCTTGCTCTGCTCGGCGATAAGAATCTGCTGTTCAACAAAGACCGCACCGCATGCATCATGTATCAGTCATCGGGGAGCAGTTGGGTGGCGATGGGCGATCCGATCGGACCCGCCGAACTCGGCGAAGCCCTGGCCTGGGAGTTTCTGGAGGATTGCGACGGCATGGCGGTCTCGCCGGTGTTCTACCAGGTCAAGCCGGAGCGGCTGCCTTTGTACATCGATTTGGGCCTGACTTTGAGCAAGCTCGGCGAAGAGGCGCGGGTGCCGCTCGAGACATTTTCACTGGAAGGCGCGGCGCGGGCGGACCTGCGTCAGGCGCATCGCCGTGCCGGCCGCGACGGCGCAACTTTTGAAATGATCTCGCGCAGCGGCGTGACGGCGATCTTGCCGGAGTTGCGCGCGGTTTCGGATGCGTGGCTCGCGGAAAAGAATACGGCCGAAAAACGTTTTTCCTTGGGCTACTTCGAGGAGCGCTATATCTCACACTTCGATGTCGGCGTGGTTCGTCACCACGGAGCCGTGGTCGCCTTCGCGAACCTGTGGCGCGGGGGAGCATCCGAATTGTCGGTGGATCTCATGCGCTACAACGCCGCTGCGCCCAAGGGCGTCGTGGATTTCATGCTGATCGAATGCATGCTGTGGGGCCATGCGCAGGGCTTCCGCTGGTTCAATTTGGGGATGGCGCCGCTGTCGGGATTGGAGGAGCACGCGCTGGCGCCGGCCTGGCACAAGCTCGGACGAATGGTGCAGCGCTATGGGGAAACTTTTTACAACTTCGAGGGCTTGCGCAAATTCAAGGAGAAATTCGATCCGGTTTGGCGTCCTCGATACCTGGCCGCGCCGGGCGGCCTCGCCGTCGCGGGTGCCTTGCTCGACGTGACTGCGCTGATATCGGGCGGCGTGCGCAACGTGCTGAGAAAGTGAGGAGCACCAGGCTCCTATGCGAATTCGGTCTCGATTTTCTGTGCCACCTCGCGCATCTTGGGCAGGAATTGTTCCACAGCCGTTCGCAGCGGCACCGCGGTGGCCGCATACCGGACCGTGACGGTTGCGAGAATTCGATCCTTGGCCCGAACCGGTATGGCCAGGCTGGTTTCCTCCGAGACGCGGCGCGCGCGATGCGCCATGCCGAAGCCCTGCGTGCGCGTTTCGTTGAGCAAGCGCTCGACCTCAGCCCGATTGCGCGCCAAGCGATCCTCCGGCAGCGACGAGCGCGCGAGTAATTCGAGCATCGCTTCTCGCTGTTGCGTCGAGCAGAAAGCCAGATACGCACGTCCCGCGGCCGAGCTCAGCATGGGCACCCGTACGCCGGCACTGTACTGTTCCAAGGCAAGGGGGCTCTGGCGATCCGTGGTTTCGCGGATCATCATGGTCGAGCCGGACGGCGTCGCAACCGCCACGGGCCAGACAATTTGCGCACCGAGGGTGGCCAGCAGCGGTTTGGCGATGTGCGCGACCAGCGCTTCGTCATCGAAGCCGTCCGAGAGCGCGCGCACCATGATCGTGGGGCGGTAGCAGTCGTCGTGCGCATCGCGCGCGACATATCCGGCAAGGCGCAGGGTCTCCAAAATACGGTAGGTCGTGGTGCGCGGCAGGGCCACGGCGGCGGCCAGGGTATTGATGGCGGCGCGCTCCAGGCGATTCAGTTCGGTCAGCACGTCCAGTCCGCGATTTAGGGCGCGGATGGGTCGGGTCGACTCCCGCGCACCCTCCTCATGAGAATCCAAGTGTTCGTCAGAATGCGGGGTAACTTGTGCGTGCATGTCCCTCTTTTCCTCGGGCTGGCCAGTATTTACTTACCAAACAACGACATACGCTGAAGCGAAACCATGTTCTCGAGTGTCGCCACGGCTGATGGATCCCTTGGCGCGGCAGCCGCGCGAGTTTGGGGGATCCTGTCTCGTACATAAGTACCTTCTGGATCGAATCTGGTTGCTTGAAGATTGGGAGTTGAAGAGCCTGAAGCACGGTGCCGCATCGGCGCGCCGGGCCGGCAACCCCCGGCGCAGTGCATTCAGCTACAATCCGCGACCCGATTCTGATGAGGAATGACGCTTTACATGTCGGAGCAATACGTCGAAACGGTGATCATCGGCGCAGGTCCCGTTGGCTTGTTTCAAATCTTCGAACTGGGCCTCCTTGGCATCAGCACGCACATCATCGACTCGCTGAGCCTGCCGGGCGGGCAGTGCACGGAGTTGTATCCGGACAAGCCGATTTACGACATTCCTGCGCTGCCCATGTGCGGCGCGCAGGAGTTGATCGATCGGCTGCTGGAGCAGATCAAGCCGTTCAATGCGATCTTTCACCTGGGCCAAGAAGTGACCGAACTGCGCGTGCTGGATAACGGCAAGTTCCATGTCGCGACCTCCGCCGGCACCCGCCTTCACGCAGGTGCCGTGGTCATTGCCGCGGGGGTGGGTTCCTTTCAGGCGCGGCGCTTGAGCATTCCAGGGGTGGAACAGTTCGAGGGCAAGTACGTCCACTACCGGGTCAAGTCGGCCGCCGATTTTTTTGACCAGGACTTGGTGATTTGCGGCGGTGGAGATTCGGCGCTGGATTGGACGGTGGCATTTTGCGACAAAGCCCGCTCGCTCACCTTGGTGCATCGTCGCTCGGAATTTCGCGCGGCGCCTGCCACAGTTGCGCGAATGCGAGAATTGGTGGCCGCGGGGAAGATGCAATTGCTGGAGGGCCACGCGGTCGCGATCCATAAGGACAAGGACAAGCTAACCGGCCTCGAGGTGCAAACCGCCGCCGGTCAAACGCGCAAAATTGCGGTCGATCACGTGTTTGCCTTCTTCGGACTGCATCCAAAACTCGGACCCATTGCCGAGTGGGGCCTGGAACTCGAGAAAAAGGCGCTCAAGGTGGACACCGAAAAATTTCAGACCAGCGTGCCGGGAATCTTTGCCATCGGCGACATCAACACCTATCCGGGCAAGAAAAAGCTCATCCTCAGCGGCTTCCACGAAGCGGCGCTCGCGGCGTTCGCGATCCAGCATCATTTGTTCCCCGAGAAGCGCCAATTCCTGCAGTACACCACCACCAGCCCCATCATGCAGAAGCGGCTGGGCGTTGCCGGCGCGGATTCGGCCTAGGCTCTTACATGAATCAGCTGCTCGAAGACCTGATCAAGGTGATGACCCTCGAGCGCCTCGAGATCAATTTGTTTCGCGGACAGAGCCGCGACATCGGCAGCCCGCAAGTTTTCGGCGGTCAGGTACTGGGCCAGGCGCTGGTCGCCGCGACCGCGACGGTGGAAAATCGCGAAGTGCACTCGTTGCACGCCTATTTCTTGCGCCGCGGAGATTTCAATTCCCCGATCGTCTACGAAGTGGATCGAGCCTGGGACGGCAAGCATTTTGCCATGCGACGGGTCGTCGCCATTCAGCACGGTCAGCAGATTTTCAACATGTCGGCGTCCTTCCAAATCCCGGAGACCGGCTTGGATCACCAGATTGCCATGCCCGACGTGCCGCTGCCCGAAGCACTGCCCAATCTCGAGCATTATCTCGCCGGACTGCCGGACTTGCCCCCCATGCTGAGGAAGATGCTGGATCAAAAGCGTCCCTTTGAGTTCAAGCCGGTCGAGCCGCCGAGCTTTGCGCGCGTGGCGAAAGCGCCGCCGCTCAAGTACGTCTGGATCCGTGCCGTCGATTCGCTCCCCGACGATGAAGCTCTGCACCGCTGTCTTTTGGCATATGCTTCAGACTTTCAGTTGCTCGATACGGCGCTCAAGCCTCATGGACTTTCCATGGCCAGAGACAAAATAGTGATCGCGAGCGTCGACCATGCGATGTGGTTTCACCGCAGTGTTCGGGTCGATGATTGGCTGTTGTACGCCATGGACAGTCCCAGCGCCTCCGGCGCCCGCGGCTTTACGCGCGGCAGCGTATTTGCCCGCGATGGCCGCTTGGTCGCCAGCGTCTCGCAGGAAGGCCTCATCCGGCTCACGCGGAATTCTCAGACAGGCTCCTAGTGCTCAGAGCCCTCGTCATCGTCGTCGTGGTCATCGCCGTGTTGGTCGGCGGACTGCTGACCCTGCGCAGCACCCGGCGCACCGGGATGCCGGGCGAGGATGTATTGAAGCGCGCCGCAGATCGCGCCCGTGAGCAGTCAGCCAAAGACGAAGCCGATCACTAGGGCGCCTGGCCCTCCTGGCGCGTTGCCTTCGAGGCCTCCCACACCGCCCGCGGCAATGTGAACAAGTGGCAGTCCCACCAGCGATTTTTCGCCCGCCGGTGCTTGCGGTACACCGCTTCCCATCGCATGCCGACTTTCTCCAGCACCCTGATCGATGCACCGTTGTTGACATCGACGGTGGATATCACCCGTTCGGCGCGCAGCTCGGAAAACGCAGCATCGACCAGAGCCAACGCGATTTCCGTCGCGTAACCGTTGCCCCATTGCTCCGCGCCGAGCATGTAGCCCAAGTCCACGACCTTGGCCTCGATCAAGGACAAGTCGCAGGCACCGATCAGCCTTCCGGTCGCGATTTCCTCCACGGCGAGTTCAAAGCGCGTGCGCGGCAGTTCGGCCTGCGAAGCCAGCAGCTCCTCCAGGTATTCGGCCGTGCTCTGTTCGTCGCGCGGTCCGAAAAAAAGATAGCGCGTGACCCGCGGATCCGATGAGTAGGCGTGGACGGCTGCGAAGTCCGTGGCGACGAATTCGCGCAGGTTCAAACGCGCCGTGCGAACCGGCACGGTCAATTTGCGCACAGAACCTTGCCCGGATTCATGATGCCTTTCGGATCTAGCGCGCGTTTCAAGACGTGCATGACGCTCAATTCCACCGGGTCGGCGCGGCGCGCGAATTCGGCGGCCTTGAGCCGTCCGATGCCGTGTTCTGCGCTGATACTGCCGCCGAGACTCTCGACCAGATCGAACATGGCGAGTTCGAGGGCGTGCGTCCTGGCGACGAAGGACGCCAACTCCACACCCGGCTTTTGGCTCAAATTGAAGTGCAGGTTGCCGTCCCCGGCATGGCCGTAGGAAACGACGTCTCCCTCGGGCGCCAATTCATTTGCCAATGCCGTGCCTTTCTCGATCAGTGTCGGAATCGCGGACACCGGAACGGACACGTCATGCTTGATGCTTGCGCCGTGGCGGCGTTGCGCCTCGGGCACTGACTCACGCAATTTCCACATGGCCTGCGCCCGTGCCAGCGATGTTGCCAGCATCGCATCCTTGACGGTGCCGGCGGCCGCGGCTTCCGCGAGTTCCGTGGTCAAGAGCGATGAAAGGTTTTGATCCGGATTCGGCGATCCCAATTCGATGAGCAGGTACCACGCGCAATCGAAGTCAAGGGGGTTCGCAACTCCCGTCACGTACTTCACCGTCATTTGTACGGCAATCCGCGGCATCAGTTCGAAGGAGGTCACCTGATCGCCGGCGGCGCTGCGCAGCCGGGTGAGCAATTCGAGCGCATGGCGCGGCGAGTCGATTCCGACCAGCGCGGTCGCGGTGTCGGCCGACAGCGGAAAAAGCTTCAAGGATGCCGCCGTGATCAGCCCCAAAGTACCTTCGGCGCCGATGAACAGGGATTTGACGTCGTACCCGGTGTTGTCTTTGCGCAGGCTCTTGAGCGCCGCAAGCACCCGCCCATCCGCCAGCACCACTTCCAGTCCCAGCACCAGATCCCGCATCATTCCGTAGCGCAGAACCGCGGTGCCGCCGGCATTGGTCGATAGGTTGCCGCCGATTTGGGCGGTGCCTTCGGATCCCAAGCTCAAGGGAAACAAGCGATTCGCGTCGCGAGCGGCTGCCTGTGCGCCGGCCAATGTGCAGCCGGCTTCGACGATCATCGAATAATTGGCAGCGTCGATATGCCGCACACGATTCAAGCGCTGCATCGAAATCACGATCTGCGAGCCGCTCTCATCCGGAGTGGCACCACCGCAGTAGCTGGTATTGCCGCCGTGGGGCACCACGGCGACTTCCTCGCGATTGCAGATGGTCAGGATTTTCGCGACGTCCTCGACGCTTCGGGGCCGGAGCACCAGGGGTGTTGCGCCCCGGTACAGCTGCCGAAAATCAGTGAGGTATGTGGCTAGGTCTGCGGCGGAGTCGAGCCAATCGCCCGGGCCTACCGCTGCCTTGAGTTCCGCAAGCGTCGCGGAACTAGGCGGGCGAGACATGGACGCGCTTCGCGCCGCCGTCCCGCACCGCCGCGGGTACGGGTTTCAAGTCCCAGATCAGTCCGAAAAACGACATCACCTTCAGCAAATAGAATGTGACGTCGAATTCCCACCAATAAAAGCCCTGACGCACCGACGCAGGATAGTGATGGTGATTGTTGTGCCAGCCCTCGCCCAAGGTAATGATCGCGAGCCAGGGGTTGTTGCGGCTGGCATCGCCGGTCTTGTAGCGCTGCCGGCCGAACACATGCGAGAGCGAGTTGATGGTGTAGGTGCCGTGGTAGACCAGCACGGTCGAAATGAAGAACCCCCAGACCAGCATCTGCCAGCCCGTGGTATGAAGTCCCGGCGCGACATGCTTCAGCAGCACGCCGAGCAGGAACACGCCGACTCCCAGGACTGTCGGAACCACGATGTCGAAGCGATCCAGGAATCGCAGTTCCGGATATTTGAGCAGATCCTTGACGCGCGATAGATCCGCCGCGAAGTGCTTATGGGACATGAACCAACCCATATGGCTCCAAAAGAAGCCGTGCTGCACCGGGGAATGCACATCCTCCGGCTTGTCCGAGTGCACATGATGGTGTCGATGATGAGCCGCCCACCAAATGGGGCCGCGCTGTACGGCCGAAGCGCCCAGCATGCCGAAAACGAACTGCCCGACGCGCGAGGTCTTGAAGGAACGGTGCGAAAAATAGCGATGGTAGAAGCCCGTGATGGCGAACATGCGCACCAGATACAGCGCAATCGTTACCGCCAGTGCGGCCCAGCTGAAGCCCACCCAAATCACTGCCAGACAGGCCGCATGCATCAATAGAAACGGCAGCACGCGGGCCCAGTCGATATGATGTCCCGATTCAAGCAGCGCAGGTTCACGCGGCCGAGTCGCAAAGTCGCTGTTGCCGAACCACCTCGAGAATTCATGTCCCACGCGCACGGCGGTGGGGGGCTCGATCACGACTTCATTTTCCTGCGTCATACAACTCCTTAAGTCTTCAGTGCCGCGATTCGCTCGTCCAACGGCGGATGGGTCATGAACAGCCGCATGATGCCGGTCGAGCCGCCGGTATTGATGCCGAAGGCTTGCATCTGCGGCGGCAACGGCCGACCTTGACTGCGCTTCAACATCTGCAGCGCATCGATCATGTTGCCGCTGCCGGCAAGATCGGCGCCGCCCCGGTCGGCGCGAAATTCACGCCGCCGCGAATACCAGCAAACGATCACGCTCGCGACTATGCCCAATACGAACTGCGCTACCATGGTGGTCAGAAAAAATCCAATACCTGAGTCCTGCCTGTCGTTGCGGAGGATCGCTCGATCGACGATGCCGCCGATGATACGCGCGAGAAAGATCACGAACGTATTTAGCACACCTTGCAATAGCGCGAGGGTAACCATATCACCGTTTGCGACGTGCGTGATTTCGTGACCGAGTACCGCCTCGACCTGCGTGCGCGACATGCTGCGCAGGAGTCCGCTGCTGACCGCCACCAGGGCCGCGTTGCGCCGTGCGCCGGTGGCGAAGGCATTCATTTCTTCGGCGTCGAATATGCCGACTTCGGGCATGCCGATATGGGCTTGATCAGCCAACCGCTTGA
>Ga0210406_10003264_pt1 | contig 17920 bp, 16 predicted proteins | sample IncBWC30MmetaG_FD_155454 | JGI IMG/M metagenome (GOLD analysis project Ga0210406, IMG submission 155454) | Forest soil microbial communities from Barre Woods Harvard Forest LTER site, Petersham, Massachusetts, United States - Inc-BW-C-30-M | ecosystem: Environmental > Terrestrial > Soil >... | reverse complement strand
GGCGACACCATTCGCTACACCCGCACCGTCGAAATCAAGGAGCTCAGCGTCCCCGTCTCCAAAGCCGACGACCTCAAAAAGTTCTACCGCATCATCGCCTCCGACGAGCGTAACACCGCTGTCCTAAAACCCGCCTCCCACTAGAATCCATCTCATAAATGGTTTTCAGGGGGTCGGAGCTTTAGCTCCGACATTTGGAGTGTCCGCGTTATCGAATTACCAGTTGGAGGGCTTTTCCGTCGAACGGCTGATGAATTTTCTGACCTCGCTGGACCGGGACGTTGACATTGTGATTCGCCGGAGGCCGGGAACGCGGAGCCGTGGGCGTATCGTTGTGACGGCTGGTTAGGAGTGAAGAGAAACCGGCGATCCGTAATCAGCGATCAGTAATCAGGAAGCGCGGAGGGGAAACCCCAAGACCCAAGGTACCAAACACCGGAACCTGGGCCACCCGCCACCCTCGATGCAACAAATTTGTGACTAGGGGCGGCTGCGCGCGTGGCGTACCCAAAACGTGTTGGCAGATAGCCTCTGCTTGTGTTGTCTCGCTTATTTCACAATAAAATCGTTGGTGCTTGAAAATAGCGGGTAGGCGGCGCCATTGCCGCCTACCCGCTCTGGGTTGAGCCCACCGGGATTACTTGACTGTGAGCGCTATATTTGCTGAATGACTGATTTGTCCGGAAGTGGCTGTCACGACCAGCGTACTCATACCGGCCTGTGTGCCGTTGTTGGAGGCCGAGTTAGAGCCGCCGCCGCAACCGCTCACGCCAATCAGCAAACTACCGAGGAGAAGCAGACTCGCCGCGCTGAGCAACGCGAACCGGGTTGATTTCCTCGCGGAGAACTGCACACCTCGCGAATAAATCAGAATCACGCACACTCCCAGGCACATCACCGCGAGTGCCGCGGCTCCTCCCATCCTGTTGAGAGGATTGCCGGGCTTGTAAAATCCTTGCCCGTAGACCCCACCCGGCATTCTTGTGGCCAGTGTGACAGTGGTTGTGGCCTTCCCGCCGCTCGCGGGTGTAACCGAGTTCGGCGAGAATGTACATTGTGAATTGGCGGGCTCCCCGGAACAGGTAAATTGCACTGCGGAGTTGAAGCCGTTTAATCCGCTGACCGTTACTTGAATCGTCGTGGCTTGTCCGATAGCGACCGTCGCGCTCGTCGGCGAAGCGGAAATGCTGAAATCGGCTCCCGCCGGCGGCGCTGCCGCGTTCGGCGTAAGTGTAGCGAACACGCCGTGCTGTTCGTTTGCCAGACCCGCGGTGAAGTACAGGGTGTTCGGATCACCGGAGGATCCCCCGCCTCCAAACACCATGTCCCACATGGAGGCATTGGTAATGACGGCGCCAGTGGCGTCCTTCATTTGATCGATCAAGCTCCCCGAGGCCGGGTCGTATACATCGATGACGCCGTTGCCGAATTCACCCACCAGCACTTTGCCCCCAAAGGGTCCGAAACCGCTGGGCGGAATTACCACTCCCCACGGTGCGTTCAGATTGCCTTGCGACACCAAACGTTGGCTAAATCCGCCAGTGAGAGTGAATATGTCCACATAGCCTGCGCCAGCCATGTGAACGGGATCGTGTTTGGCCGTATCCTGCAGCGCGTAGGTGACGAAGATCTCCTGATTGAGCACGTGGATGCCGAATGGCGCGTAGCCGGCAGGAAGTTGCGGATCAACAAGAGTCCCGGTGAGATGGGTTGGGTTGAAAGAGCTATCGAAAACATCCACATTGCCCGAGTTAAAATTTGCCGCCACCAGGAAGGTCCCTGTTTGCCCGAGATTGACGAGGGCTAGTCCTTTGTAAACCGCCCCTGCTTTCGAGTTATCCACCACTGTGGTGATGGGGTCGCTGCCGTTCCAGGCGGAAATGGTTCCGTCCTCGGAGTCGAAGATGAACAGGGCTGGCTTGCCGTTCACGTTGAAACCGGTAGAGGCAACGTTGGCGACAATACCCGTCGGGGTTGCGGGGTTCGCATCTCCCGCGGGCGCGGGTACCCGAAAGCTGCCCGAATTCATCCCCTGCGGGTTGTACAGTGTGGAGAAGCCGGAGTTGTTGTCGGCAATCCAGAAGGGTTGCCCTGGGAAAAAGGCAATGCCCCAGGGGTTCACCAGTTCCGGATCCGTATTGGCGGCCAGGCCGGCTGTGTCGGAAGTGAGATTCGTCTGCTTGAAAGAATTGGTTTGCGCCGACGCACTTCCTAACGAAAAGAACGTAACGAAGAGTGTCGCGGCCAATGACCATGAAAAGCGTTTGTAATGCATTGCATTACCTCCAGTGAATTTCCGTTGGCAGCTTACGAGAAACCGGAAATGGAGTTGTCCGCTGGAAGTTAGAAGTTCGTCAGTTAAAGACACCCTCCCGTGAAAATAATTTGACAACTTTCGTGGAATAAATCTCAGCCGCCTGCATCGCGTCTCGGGGCCGCTACGGTATTAGAGAACAAAAAAGGCACAATTCTGGAACTGTGGCCGGATTGGAGAGGAAAGGGAAAATCGAAAATGGCGAGCAAGGAGGGCGGAGGGGAAACCACGGAACCCAGTTACCAAACACCGGGACCTGAGGCGCCCGGCTTCGAATCCGTCAATGCGCTAACCTCATGTGCTCCGTGCATTCAGCAATCTGATCGTCAAGTCCTTTAATCTCTTGTCCCAGCCGAATATTGTCCGGCGTAACTTCAAACCGCTCGGAAAGCCCGTGCCGTTTGGCTGTCAGCTCTGTGCGTTTATCCTTCCACTCCAGCTCGGTCAGTAATACCGGCAATATCGGCTCTCGTGCCTTCGGAACTCCGGAGACGTCGAATGGACGAATGCCCTCCATCCATTTCGTCCGCGATATCCATCAACCTGCGAAAAGAGGCTTTCAAGGCGTTAACGTAGACTACTCCGGCCTTGTCCGTCAGGATTTCAGATGGTTCTTTCATGAAATATCTTCTGAGTTCGGAAAGCGGGTGTTCGATTTCCCGATAGAGATATTTAATCGAGTCGTAGGAGTCTACGGTGGATCCACCCTCCTTCAAAAGATTCTCAAACTGGTTCAGCGAGATTTGCAGTTGATTCACCGCCTGCTTGGCAAGCACAAGTTTCGAGTCGCCGCGAACTTCCCCCAGTATTATCTCGAAGGAATAGGAAACCTCGTCGAACGCTTTCTTGAGTTTTGCCTCAAGGAATTGCTCTTGGGGGACATCTACTTGCGTCTTTTGGTCCATAAGCAACCCTACCAAAAAGATTTCTGCAAGTCAGTGTGATAGTGAACACTCTTGATGAACGTCGGATGAAGCCCGGCCACCCGCTCAAGTTTATTGTGATGCGGCGCGAATTCGGTTCCCGCTCAGCGTCACAGAGCCCGTTAACGCAAAAACCCGGCCACTGACACTGGCGCCGGTGGTGACAGTGTCGCTGATCAACGCGAGAATGCTTCCTTCAAAAGCGGTGTTCGTCCCAAGAGTGGCGGAGCTGGTGACCTGCCAGAACACGTTTCCTGCGGTCGCTCCCTTGGCCAGGACAACAGAGGACTTGCTCGCTGTCGTAAGCGTGCTCCCTATCTTGAAAACGTAGACACCGTTGCCGTTGAGCGTGAGCGTTCCGGTCAACTGCGCCGAAGAATCAAAACAATAGACGCCAGGCGACAATGTGACCGCGCCGGGACTCGTGCCGAGAGTCTTCCCGGTCAGGTTGGTCCCGCAGGGCTCGGCTACCAGATCTTGATATGCCTTGTGCGCACCGGCCTGAGCCGCGGTAGCGGTCGCGTCGCCCGCGTGGACTGTTCCTCCGGTCACGCTCCCCGGAGGAAAGCCGGTGACAGCTGTGCCTGGGCTCACACCCAAATCTCCGTTGACAACCGTCGGGCCCGTATTCGTCACCGTTGAGCCGCCCAGAACTGCGAAGCTCTGCGCGGATCCCAGTGGCGGCGCCGACTGCGCCCAGCCCAGCCTGCCCACGCTCAAGAAGCAAATAACCAACATAAGTTTCTTCATTTCAAAGCTCCTTGGCTGGATATCTCTGCATCGTCATCGTCGGAGTGAAACTTCCAGGCCCCAAAACCGAAATGTATGCTAACCGTTGCTGCAAACGTACATCTGTACACTCTTGGACATCCTCGAAACACACTGGCCGCAAGCAGGCAAAGGCTGGGTCCACTCCTCCTCTTTTCTTGCTCTCTTCGGGGTGGGGTGCCCCAGGTGCCGTTTTTGCACCTGGGGCTTGGGTCTCGCGGAAGCTGTCGCAACCGGCGGCAGCGAGGCGGTTGAAGGTGAACCAACCGAAGGTGTCCGCGTTATCGAATTACCAACTGGAGGGCTTTTCCGTCGAACGCCTGATGAATTTTCTGACCGCGCTGGACCGCGACGTGGATATCGTGATCCGCCGCAGACCGGGTACGCGGCGCGGCGGGCGAATCGCGGTGACAGCTGTTTAGGAATGAAGAGAAACCCGCGATCCGTAATCAGCAAGAGCCCAGCAGTTAGCAGCGATCAGCAAGCAGGGAGCGCGAAGGGGAAACCCCAAGACCCAGGTACCAAACACCGGGACCCTGGGCACCGCTATTTCATGGCGCTTCGTAGATGTTGGCCCAACAGCTTTAGACACCCGCGCGTAACCACAACGCGAATCGAATCGACTGAATCCTGCTGAATCGGTGGTGCACTCGCAGAATGCGATACCAATCACTGATCGATTTTGGTTTCATGGATTGGCTCCTTCGGAAGGTATTCCGTTTCAAGGCCGGCTGTATTGCCCGCGAGCTAAGAGGTCGCCGTAACTTCGTGATTCCTAGCTTGTCGTCCGGGCCGCATCTCGCACTCTGCCGGATTGGAAGAGGCAGCGCATCACGCGATGGACTGTTTTTTCTCTACCTCTCTCGGACCACTGGCCGATACCACGATGGTGTAATCAACAAGAACCCAGGAGTTAACGGCGATCAACAAGCAGGGAGCGCGGAGGAGAAACCCAAGACCCAGGTACCAAACACCGCAACCTGAGGCACCCGGCCCCTAGCGTGGTGAAATCCACGATGCTCTTTGAAATAAATACGATCTTGTAATGCGCTCCCGGAAGTAAGGAGGTGCGTACCAGGACCCACTTGTCCGGTAAGCCGACTTATCGGGACTTTGGCCCGGTTCAGTTGGAAATAGAGAAGGCGTTCGCTAGTATCGAGGGATGACATCGAAAAATACAATAAGGCACAACGCGGTTGATGCGGGGTGCGTTGACACTTGGTTGGTTTCGGCAGGACGCGACAACCGCCCCGGCGCGCCGCTCAACGTGCCGCCTCTACCAGCGTCGAATTTCGTACTGGGCGAACGCCGCGCTTACTCTCGTGACGACGGCACGCCGAGTTGGGAAGCGCTAGAAGAGATTGTCGGCGGCCTCGAAGATGGCTCCTCAGTGTCCTTCGCTTCCGGTATGGCGGGAATCGCGGCGGTTTTCGACCAACTCCACACAGGCTCGCTCGTGGCACTTTCGGACGATTGTTATCAGGCCGTCGCTGGAATTGCCAATTCTGGTCAAAGCCGTGGAAGGTGGACCGTGCATCGTATCGCCGTGGCCGACACTGCACGTTGGGTCGAGATGTGCGGCGTGGCCGACTTGATTTGGCTGGAGTCGCCTTCGAACCCCCTGCTAACAGTCGCTGACCTAGACACCATCTGCGCTGCACCCCGAAAGCGTGGTGCCATTTTGGGCGTGGACAACACCTTCGCCACGCCAATTAATCAGCGTCCGCTTGCTCTCGGGGCCGACATTTCTATGCAATCGGCTACGAAGTTCATCGGCGGACACTCGGACCTGCTCAGTGGTGTCGTAACTGTGCGCGACGCGACTTTATTGGCGGCGCTGCGGCAGTCCCGAGAGTTCACGGGCGCAACACCCGGCGCTCTCGAAACATTTCTCGCAGTTCGCGGCGCTAGAACGTTGGCGCTACGATTGGAGCGTGCACAGCGCAATGCTATGACGCTGGCCGAGCACCTCGCCCAGCACCCAAACGTCACTCTGACGCGTTACCCCGGTTTGGCGAGTCATCCAACTCATGACGCCGCGCGACGCCAACTGAGGGGCTTCGGCACAATCATCTCGTTCGACGTGAGAGGTGACGCTTCCGCTGCTGACGCTGTGTGCGGCGCAGTTCGGCTCATTCAACACGCCACTAGTTTGGGCGCGGTGGAATCTACCATCGAACGGAGAGCGGGTATTCCGGGACAGGGGCACTTGCCTCCGGCTCTGCTGCGCCTAAGCGTCGGTATCGAGGCCGTCGAGGATATCTGGGATGACTTGGAACGGGCGTTGGGCAACCTGCCGAAACTATAGTTAGTCCTGATAAACGCGGTAACCGGAAAGGTGGGTACTGGACCGCTCTTGTTCGGCAAGCGTTTGATTCGTGACTCCTACACGACGGAGCCCGTGGGTTTATCTGTCGGGGAGTCGATTTCCGCTTCAAATCCGGCTCTTATCTGGCGGAATGTCGCGTTTCTATCTAAACCCATATCCTGCTCGTATGCATTGACTAGGTGCCTCATTAAATCTGCCAGGACGATTCCCCATGCCGCCGGATTTTTCCAAGCGTCGAATCGAAGTGTCACATGTTCCGCTCCGTGTGCAACCCATACGCGAGCGACCTCAAATGCCTTAGGGTCATCGACCGCACTATCAGGAATGCGAAGTTGACTTTCGGTCGCGCTCATGTGTCCTCCGTCCCAATGTCCGAGGCAATGCAAATCGTACGCTCATTGCCTAATGGGGCCAAGTCCTGATAAACGCGGTAATCGTACATGTGGGTAATGGTACGGAACTTGTCCGGTTAGTCGACAAACCAGGACTTGACCAGTTCAGAATGTCCGGCATCATGACCAATGGTGAAATTTGCTTACCTCGCGACCTCATAGCGCACCTCGACGACGCCGTCCGGATACTTCTTGGTTGAAAGCAAGCGAAGTACGATATCCCGATGGCGAGGCGCCATCAGCGGTATTCCCTCACCGATGAAGTTGGGAATGATGTGAATATCGAACTCGTCGATCTCGCCAGCGTCGAGAAACGAGGCAATCAGTTCACCCCCTCCCATCATCCAAATGTGTTTTCCCGGCGTCGCTCGAAGACGCTGCGCGAATGCTTTCACCGGCTCCGACACGAATTCGACCCCGGGTACTGCCCGTTTCGGCGGCTTCTTTGAGAAGACGTAATTGCTGACCTTTCTGTCGAACATCCCCTCTTTCTGGCCTTTCTTCTTGTGATACGAGAGAACCCAGTCGTAGGTTTTTCGGCCCCACAGGATGGTGTCAATCGCCCGGTAGAACGAGGTCATGCCGTAATCCAATTTGCGGGGCCGACGATTCAGCCATTCGACATCACCGTTTGGCCTGGCAATGTAGCCATCGGCGCTTGTCGCAATATACACGATGATTTTTCGATGTGCTTTCACGAGACGCCCATTTCTTAACTATCGGGTGCGGTTTTCCTGGGCAATACTCGCACAGTTCAGGCAGAGCGGTCTACGTCCAAACGCCGAAACCGGACTCTCCGGCAAAAGCAGTTGTCCGGTAACCCGACTTACCAGGACTTGAGGCAGACTTGTCGTCCGTGACGCCGACAGCACGTCTGCCATTTTCTCGCCGCCACTAACTCAAAACATTGGTGTCTAATTGTAATGATGGGTACAGGCAGGATTCGCTGGGTCCGCTGGGTCGGTGTGCTAATAGTCTTGACTGTTGCTGGCTCCTTCCTCGCATGGGCGATTCTCTTTGGTATCAATCTGCACGCACGCTTTCAAGCTCAATCCCTTGTAGCCGCGGTGCGTTCGATGCAAGTCGACGGTACCACGCTGGAGGAAGCCCGCCCTCTCCTAGAGCGGTACCGCGCTAGCACTCTTCCGGCCTCTTTCACCGGTCAATATTTGGCGGATACCGGTTTCTCTATAAATGTGGGGCACGAGAGTATTAAAAGGCTGGGAGAGCGGTTCTATTTCTTGCGCCATCTAGGGCTAGCCTTTTGGGGCGCTGGCGCAGAAATGTATTTTCGGAATGGTCGACTCTGCGAACTAAGATTCTCCCTTGGGACAGAAGTGAACAGAAAGGGCGAATTCAGGGAAGGCTTTTCTTTGACGACGGAACAGTCTCACGGGAAGAACGAATTCGTTATGTCAGGCGGCCACGTGACAGGAGGCAGCCGTTATATGTTTACCCATGTCCATCACATTACGCTCCCAGCCGATGCAACGTCGACTGAGCGAGCTCACGCCTTTGCGTACGACCTGTCTTGTGTCACAAAACGAGGGGGTAGTCCTCGGGTCCAAACCGATTCGACAGGATTGGGACGCTCGCCATATAGACTGAAACGAGGTTAGGGCCTGATTAACATGCTAACCGTCCATGTGGGTACTGGGAAGGACTTGTCCGGTTTGCCGACTTATCGGGAGTTTGTAGATCACCCTAGGCTTGGCCCGCCCGGATTAGTTCACAAACGCGGTCGATTGACCGGACAATTTCCCTCTTTTGACGCTGGCGTTCGGGTGCAACCAGATTGTCCAAGAGTTGGTCCTCGATGTAGACGCCACTTTGCGTAAATCGTTCCGATTTCGGATTTGCCGCGTCTTGCATTTCGCGGCAACGTGCAGCTATTTTTTCCAGTGTGGACCGCCCTCCAGACTCTTCTGGCCAGTTCGTCAGCTGACTGCAGACTAGACGAGCCGAGGAGCTTGGATGAATTATCGCAGTGAGCTGCGTTTCTCCCATCTCCAGAATCTCCTTCGGTAAGCCATACATTTTCCCATCGTCTCCGGGCACAGCAGCGACCTTATCTCGCGAATAAACCAGAGGCCACTTCGTAACGAACACCACCGTCCCTGAGCTGCAGGAAAAAGCAAGGTAGCCGAAGCGACTTCGGTATTCCGCCGTCGGAATATCCGAATAATGGAAGCCTTGTTCCGACCGGCCCGCAAGAACTGCTGCCCCGTTTGACTGCAGGCGACGGTCGCATCCCGCATATTTGTCTAGAAAAAAATAAAACGGTTGGCCGGGTAAGTTCGCGGGCAGGTGTTTATACCAGCTGTGAGCTGCCGAAACGAACTCAGCAAATTCGCTTTTTTGTTGTGTGCTTGGCAATGGGACGCCTGAAAGGAGATTCAAATACTCGGCGAGCGTTAGCGTGGCCGCCATTTGTTGCTGGTCTGTCCGCTGGATCCGCTGAATCCGCGTTATGCGAGGTCGCTCATCACTATCGCGGAGATTCTCGATTCTTAGCAGACGCTTGATGCTATTCCAGATTGGCATATCTTCTAGTCGCATTCGTATAATCGGGGCCGACTGGAACGACTCCATTAGACACTCGTTTGGGCACAGGAACAGAATATGCCAGCGATGGTATGCGATCAGTGGGGGGCACACAAGTCCCAGGAAACTAGCCGCGAAAGTCGGATCTGGCGGACAAGGTCCCGATTAACGCGCTAACCGGACATGTGGGTACTGGAACGAACTTGTCCGGTAAGCCGGGTGGTCTCAATGGGTCGACGCAACACTCAACTCGAACCCAGCTTGCATTGAAAACAAAAGCTAAAAGCCCTCGCTAGGGTTAGATCAGCCAGAAGCTACCCTGGCTAGGTTTTGACCGAGTACAGCCAGACAGATCGGTCCTCGGGGGGAAGTATCGTCGGATCAACTTATTAGATGGTGTTGCATCGACCGTTTGAACCGGCACGACTAATCAGGAGTTGGCCATTCCTTGCGTGAACTTCTCCACGTTCGGCTCTCTCTGCGTCAGTACACTTTCGGTCCCACCGTCTGAGTTCAGTAAAGCAAGGCAAAGGCGGCAGGCTGCTTGGACGACTGGGCGAGCAGCTGGGCACGTCCTTTGGCTCGTTGAATTGCGTCAGATGGCAGTTGGCGTTCTATCTCGGCGAGCGAAGGTGAATCTTGAATATGAGGTTCCCCCACTGACTGCGCGGCAGCGATCCAGGCATAAGCGGCTTCGAGGTCTTTGGGGGTTCCTCGGCCAGCGGCGTACATGAAGCCAATCATGGCCTGAGCTTTGCGATGCCCTTGCGCCGCAGCCTTCTGGAACCACTCGAACGCGCTACAGTCGTTTTGCGCGACCCCTTCTCCTTGCCTGTACAAATCACCAAGATTGAATTCTCCAGCCGGCTCTCCGGCCTCCGCTGCCTTGCGGTACCACTCCGCAGCCGCGGCCCTATCGCGCGGCTCACCTAAGCCAACGTCATACATGAAGCCAATGTTGACTTCAGCCGCCGCATTTCCCTTCAGCGCCGCCTCCTGAAACAGTCGAAGGGCTTCCGCATAGTCCCGACGCACGCCACAGCCCTTGAAGTAGAGTTGCCCGAGATCAAACAACGCCATGGGTTGTCCCTGTTGTGCGGCAAGCGTGAGCCAGTAGAGTGCCGCGCCGTCATTGCGCACAACTCCCCACCCCTGCAAATAGATCATCGCCAGGTTGACTTGGGCCGGCGCATAGCCTCTGCGTGCCGCTTTTTCAAACCAGTGCTCCGCCTTCTTCAAATCCGCCGGGACACCGATGATCGCAGCGATACCTTGCTTGTTCTCGGAGTACGCCGTGCCACTTCCCCTCTCTCTTTGCTTTTTTGTGTCCGAAGTTCCGGATTGCAGGCCGCTCCGCGAGACGTCCGCAATGAGGCAGGGCGCGGAATCGTTGACCTGCTTCTGTGGGGCTGGCGTCGCCAGATTGCTAAGCGGCGAGGCTAAAAGCAATGCAATTCCCAATGCTGCTTTCATGATTCATCCCTCCTCATCGAGCCGGATTGACCGACCTGCTCCTACTTGTTAAAGTGCAATTCCGGGCTAAATTGGCTCACAGACTGAAACAAGTCCCGCTTTTCGAAGTTCAGTCGATGAAGTCCCCGGAGGGCCGCAGCTTTAACCTATTGTCTTTTCAATGAGTTGACTTAGGGGAAGCAAGCCGCTAATGTTTCGGCCACGGAAGCTCGCACCGCAGAGGGCTTTTTCATGCCAGAACCGCCGGCACAGCCTGTCAGTGAGATACTGGCCAAATGGCAGGCCGGCGACGAGGAATCTTTGCGTCGTTTGGTGCCGCTGGTGTACGGCGAGCTTCGCAGAATCGCCCACGGCCACTTTCGTAACGAACGCCCCGATCACACCCTGCAAACAACCGCCTTGGTGCATGAGGCCTATCTCTGCCTGATGAAACAGCACCCCATGGACTTTCAGAATCGCGAGCATTTCTTCGCGGTCAGCGCCAACTTGATGCGGCAGATTCTGGTTCAATACGCCAGGCGGCGAAATGCCGCCAAGCGAAACGCAAGGAACAAAGTAGCGCTGGAAAGCGTAAGGCTGGATAGCGCGATGACTTTCTTTCCAAAGCAGACCGTGGATTTAGTGGCCCTCGACGACGCACTGAACACCCTGGCCAAACTCGACGCTCAGCAAAGCAGGATTGTCGAGCTGCGTTTCTTTGCCGGTTTGTCCATCGAGGAGACTTCACGCGTGTTGGGAGTCTCTCCGGCAACCGTCAAAAGAGACTGGGCCACGGCCAGAATCTGGCTATCCCGCGAGATGCGCGACACCGGCCCATGACGCCTGAACGCTGGCAAAAGTTAAGCGACGTGCTGTATCAGGCGTTAGAGCTTGCGCCCGGAGACAGGTCTGCGTTCCTTGATCGTGCCTGTGCCTCTGACACCGCCCTCCGCCGGGAGCTCGAGTCGCTCCTCTCGGCCAGTGACGAAATGAGGTCGAGCTTCCTCAAGTCTTCATCGCTGGCTATGACCATCAAGCCCGGAACCAGGCTCGATGATTACGAAGTGGAGACGCTGATCGGGTCTGGCGGAATGGGCGAAGTTTATCGGGCTCGAGACACCCGTCTCAAACGTGCCGTGGCCATCAAAGTTCTGCCGCAGTTTGTCTCGAACGATCCCGACCGGCTGCGTCGTTTCGAGCAGGAAGCGCAGGCTGCCGCTGCTCTGAACCATCCCAACATCCTAGCCGTCTTCCAATTGGGTACCTACCAGGGCACGCCATACATGGTTTTGGAACTGCTGGAAGGGCAGAACTTCCGGGAACTGCTCCGCAATGGGGTGTTGCCCGTGAGCTTGGTTGTGGACTATGGGGGGCAGATAGCACGGGGCTTGGCGGCGGCTCACGAAAAGGGAATCGTGCACCGCGATTTGAAGCCGGAGAACTTGTTCCTGACCAAGGATGGGCGCGTCAAGATTCTCGATTTTGGTTTGGCGAAACTCACGCAAGGCCAACCGGCCTTGGACAGCGATGCTCCCGTCCTGACCGAAAGGACGGAGCCCGGCATAGTGATGGGCACTGCCGGCTACATGGCGCCTGAACAAGTGCGCGGAAGAAGGGCGGATCATCGCGCCGACATTTTTTCATTCGGAGCAATTCTCTACGAGATGCTTACGGGTAGACGCGCGTTCCGCAAGGCAACGTCCGTCGAAACCATGAGCTCCATCCTGAACGAAGAGCCTCAGCGCATTTCGCAGATTGCGCCAAATCTTCCAGCGGCGTTGCAGAGAGTAGTGCAGCGCTGTCTGGAGAAAAACCCGGAGCAGCGTTTCCAATCGGCTTCTGACTTGGGCTTCGCCCTGGAAGCATGGTCGGATTCCCGCGAGGTGGCGCCTCTGGAGCCGAAGCTAATGGAAGTTGAGGCGCCGCGGAAAACCGTGAGGCCGTCCCTGCGGAAAGGCGCTTTCGTAGCGGTTGTCCTGGCTGTTTTTGCTGCGGGAGTCTGGTATTTAGCCAAGCAGCCGCTACCGCCGCATATCGCGGAATACACCCAGATTACCCACAACGGTTCCATTGGGGGACTCGCGGGCACCGATGGAAGCAGGATCTATTTCAATACCTATCCGTGGGGACCCGTGGGGCAGGTCGGGATAGCCGGAGGAGATATCGCCACGATACCCGCGGGATCGGAATCCCCCATTGCAACTGATGTGTCGTCGGATGGAGCGAGTCTTCTTCTCTGGTCGACCTCCGGTATTTTTGCTATGGAAGCGGCCGGAGGCCCGCCTCGTTTCATCACGAGGAGGACTGGCTCCTCTCCGGCATGGTCGCCGAACGCAAAGTCCATAGCGTATACGGACCAGGACGAGAGTCTCTATACGATGAAAATTGACGGGACAAACAACCAAAAACTGACCACAGGAGAAGGCGCGATTTCGGACGTCGCATGGAGTCCGGACGGCACCCGTATTCGCTTTACACGGAATAGCGTGCTCTGGGAGATTTCTTCTACCGGCGGAAACTTTCACCCCGTGTTTCCGAACTGGCAGGGGCCTGAGGGACAGTGCTGCGGACGGTGGACTCGCAATGGGGATTTCTACCTTTTTCTTGCCGGCGGCAACAACGAAAATGGGCCCAATGCCGGAGGCTTCGAGCAGATATGGGCTCTCGACGAGCGCCATAGTCTCTTCGGACAGACTTCCTCTGCACCTTTTCCGCTGACCTCCGGCCCCATCCATTGGGGCACCCCCATACCCAGCAGGGATGCCAAGAAGGTTTTTGCCGTGGGTACCACGTCGCGCGCGGAATTGGCCCGCTTCGATGCGAAGTCCAAGCGGCTTGAACCGTACCTTGGCGGAATTTCCGCCGAGTTTTTATCCTTCTCGAGTGATGGAAAGCAGATCGCCTACGTCACCTATCCCGATGGCATCCTGTGGCGGGCGAAAGCGGACGGAAGCGAGCGCGCGCAACTTACAAGCCCTCCGATCCGCCCCGCCGTTTGCCGTTGGTCGCCCGACGGGAAGCAGATTCTCTTTACTGCCAAGCAAAATTCCCGGCTCGCTGAGCTTTACACTGTTTCTGCCCAGGGCGGAAGCCCTCGACAACTCATCCCTTCGGTGGAGGGCACGGGCCGGGAAGACGGCTATTGGTCTCCCGATGGCCGCAAAATCGTGTTTGCGGCCTTTGAGCCGAAGGCATCCCTGGCAATTCTCGATGTCGCCAGCGGCAAAGTCGACAGGATACCCGGTTCGGATGAATTGTTTTCGCCTCGCTGGTCCCCCGATGGACGATTCATCGCGGCTATGACGATTCCGGCGACCACCGAAATCAAACTCTTCGATGTGCAGAATCGGCAATGGTTCACCCTGGCAAGGCACCAAGGGTCGTGGGGCTTTCCCACCTGGTCGCGCGACGGGAAGTTCATTTACGCACTTCGTGGACCGGAACCATGGTGGGTTGATCGTATTTCAGTTCCGGACGGTAAGCAGGAACGGGCCGTGGATATGACCGGCACTTATCTCACAGGAGCTACGGGATTCTGGTTTGGATTGGACCCCGATGATGTTCCTCTCCTGCTTCGCGACAACGGGTCCAGCGACATCTATGCGCTCACTCTGGACCCGAGGTGAGAGAGGCGAAAGAAAATCAGGGATTGTATTTCTTGTCCGCCGAGGGCGACTGAGGAACTCCGGGGGCCACTCGGTGATGGGCTCTTCCTTAACGTGAAGATATTCGCCAGGATTAGGCTCCGCCATGTACTCACGCTGTCGAATCAGCGCAAGCGGTTCTTCGGCTCCTTCGAAGCTTTGGGAACCTCGGGGACAGACGGGATGCTCCCCGCGAGTTTATCAATCTGCTGAAATCCGAGAAAACTTTCCGTCTGTCCCCAGTCTTCGCCAGGGGCGAGGCGCGGAACGCCGAGAAAAGCGCGCGCGAAGACATCAAGAACGCCCGCTCCTGACGAAGAAAATCAATTCCGCGGGGATGTCGAGTTACCGGTAACTTGGGTACTGGGACCGACTTGTCCGGTTAGCCGACTTCCCGGTACTGATCAGCATAACGCTCATCTGGATTACTTCAGGATCGCCGACTACTCCCCCAAACATCCTCCTTGGTTAGAAATTAAGGACTATGAATGTGTTGAATGATTCTGTCCAGAATAAAGTTGAAGTACGGGAATAAATACTTGAGTGGCGTGTTTACACAACAAGGGCATGGCTTGTTCAGCCAACGCCGGGAGCAAATGATACACACAGCAAACTCAGAACTAGCCGAGTCGCTCCACCAGTTCATAACATACCAAGCAAGAAAGCCCTCCGCGTTCAGCGACTGCAGACCTAGACCAAAAATATGTTTGCGAAAACCACACAAGGAGCGTTGTGTGCAACATGAGGCAGGACGTTTCCTGAAAGGAAGTCATGAGACCAATCACCAAGGAACAAGAAATTCTTCCATCAACAAATGATGACTTTGTGCGCTACTTGGGAGCCTTTGAACACCTGCATTGGCTCTTTAGTCAGAGTGGACCCCGCGCCTTCGCACATGCCATAGAGGTGATGGGCACAACGACGGTGGATCAATGGCGTGCCGCTCTCAATGCATTGCAGGTAAGCCAGCCATTGTTTTCTGTCCGAATCGACGTTGACGATCGCAAAAGGCCCTTCTTCCGTCACGTTGATGGCTCATCGATCCCGATGCGAGTGCTTGACGGAAGACTTACCGCAAGCTGGGAAGCGGAGATGGGTAAGGAAGTGTCCACGATGGTATCAGCGGATCGCGCTCCCCTTCTTCGGGCAACTCTCATCCACGAGGCGGAGCGTTCCATCTTCATCATCACAGCTCATCATTCGATCAGTGACGGAGTTTCCATGACGGCAGCTCTCTGCGACCTAGTGCGGGCTTTGAATGGCCAACAGCTAGAGCGGCGTCCTGTGCTGCCGAGCCCAGAGGACTCACTGGGCGTCGTATCCACAGCCTCTACAGCCCAGGTCCAAACAGAGCACGCTGTAGCTGAAGGGAATGACCGGACCAGCTTTGCGCAAGGCTATGTAGAGCCGTTTACGGTCCAGAGCCTACGCCTGGACGCAGCATTGACCAGCCGAATTCGCAGACGTGCCCGTACGGAAGAGACCACACTGCATGGTGCCCTTTGCTCGGCGGTGATAAATGCCGCCAGAATGACATCGCCTGTTTGGAGACAAGAGACAATGCGACTTCTCTCTCCCATTAACGCGCGCCATCAATGCGGGGTAGGCAACACGTCTTCGATGTGTATCGGTGCCGCGATCATTCCGATTGCTCCCGGGCAGGAATTCGACCTTTGGAGGTTGGCTCGGCGTATCAAGTCAGAACACGCCGGCCCAGTTTCCCGTGCAGGTCTCACCCTTGCCCTGCAAATGATCAGTGACGCCGTAGCGACCATATCAGACGTCGGGGGCGCTTTAGATTTCATCGAGCCTGTATTTGCATACCAAATCGCCGTTTCAAATGTAGGAGAACTTCTCTCTGCCAGCAAGGAGTCTGCAATCCAGATTACTTCCATGTGGGGTCCTTCGAATCTGCTCGGGTTCGAAGGTGAGCAGCTCATCGGTGCAGTTACCGTCAATGAGTGCCTCCACTTGTTGTACACGGCATACTCACCAATTCCCCATTTCGTGGAAGAGGTAAGGACGACTCTTATCGCCATGTGCGAAGAGAAGCCGAGATCGATCCTCAGTTCGTGCTACCGGCTGGCTAAGTCCTGATTAACGCGGTAACCGGACAAGTCAAGTAATGGTACGGAACATGTCCGGCACGACTTACCGGGACTTAGCCGCGGATGTCAGGGACATTGATACGAGCTAATTGCGCTCGATGATTGCTGGCCATCGATCTACGCTGTCCACAATGACGGGCCCACCCAAAGAGACAAAGTGCAAGGCCGGAGTTCCCGACCCAAATACGAAGACGGACTTGCCCTCTCTCTTATGGGATGCAATCTGATCACAAATGTCCGCGCGACACACGAAATCTGAATTGCGCTGTACAGTTACTTCAAACGCTGATGCAAAACCTGAGGGCAAAAGTACCCGGATAGGCTGTGCCGCTCGCGCATCGAGAGAGCCCTCGAAGTGTCGTGCGGTGAAGTTCAAATTGATTTCCCAGTCCGCGTCTAGGCGAACTTGCCCGCGCTCTCCAGAAAAGTCGATGATACCGGACTCCGCTCTCGCGTCTACGTTCCCGGTTGTGTCTAGTAAGCTAATGCGGGCGTGAGTCGTTGAGAGATGTACGGGCGCATTCATTCCAATCACCCTCATCGCCGCATACTCGCCGTTGACAGTGATTGGCGTTTCCTGTGGTGCCTGCACTTGGATGAAAGCTGTCGAAGGCCGCTCCTGCACGAATTTCGGCATCGACAAGGAAAGCACCTTATCGTCACGAGTCAGCCTGATCTCTTCAAGGAGTGCCCCAGCCTCGCTTTCCGAAGCGGCTCCTGCCTCAGCACATAGTTCTAAAGAATAGTTGTTTGAAGTGTTGGCCGAGGCTTCAAACATAGAGGGCCCGAGGCGCATCGCAAAGATGGGCATAACTGCGCGAGAGAAGTCCATTCGATCAGTGCGCTGAACACTGTGAGCCGGACGATTCGACCCGAGTGCGACGATCCGTACTCCAGTCTGGGGATTTCGTGATTGCTCGCAAGGCGTTGGAGTGTGGGTTCGCTCGAACAAAAATTGGTCGGCAGGCTCCAGTCCATACTTCCGCTGGGGATTTGCTGAGCAGCCCAGCAAGACGACAGTAGTTATAATGGCAACTGGCCAGCGGAGTCCCATGCGACCTCGCGTGTCGAGGCTTATTCTAGCAACCAAAAAGTCCCAGCACCACCCGGATAGCCAGCGATCGAAGAATAGGTGCTGATTAACGCGCTTACCGGAGAAGTGGGTACTAGATCGAACATGTCCGGTTAGCCGACTTACCAGGACCTAGCCACATGTAGTAGTATTTTGCGGCTGGGAGACGTTTTTATGAGCAAGAAATTGGCTCCCGTGATCAGCCTCCTTCTCGCCTTTGCCCTACCGGCATTTCCACAGACTTCTGCGCAAGGCTCTGCACAGGATCAAAACGCGGACCTACAGGACCTGGTAGTTCGCACTTCGCCACGCAAAGGCGATCTCGACGAAATGGATCAACGGCGTGTCGTGCGCGCATTGGTCACCTTCAATCG
>Ga0210406_10003263_pt1 | contig 17921 bp, 18 predicted proteins | sample IncBWC30MmetaG_FD_155454 | JGI IMG/M metagenome (GOLD analysis project Ga0210406, IMG submission 155454) | Forest soil microbial communities from Barre Woods Harvard Forest LTER site, Petersham, Massachusetts, United States - Inc-BW-C-30-M | ecosystem: Environmental > Terrestrial > Soil >... | reverse complement strand
TCTTGATTTCATGAGTCGTTCTCCCGTCCGCTTTTATTGCAGGTGCATGCTCCCCAGTCCGCTTTTGTTGCAGGTGCAATGATATTTTGTTCCCCCGCACGTGCCCCCCATGCGCGACCGGTTTCTTTTGGTCTCTGCAGGCGTAGATTGTCTCCGGCGGCTGATTTCGGTCGCCCTGTCTCCGCATCCAAAAATCCCGTTCCCGGCGAGAGGCCTGTGCCGGCGCTTTTGTTTGGAATTTCTTCGACGTCTTCTCAGTAGACGAGGCCAGTCCCCCGGCCCGGCTGCTCGAGCGCTGCGGCGAGCGAACGATATTCCTCGCTGTTTGTGCCCGCGAGCTGCGCGATCTTGCTCAGATGATATTGCGCCTGTTCGCGGTTGCCTTGTTCGACTTGCCACAGCCCATAATACTGCCAGGTCTTGACGTGATTCGGGTCGGCCTTCAGCGCGCGCTCGTACCAGATCTGCGAGACCTTGTAGTCGCCGAGCTTGCGATAGGAGTAGCCGATCAGATTGGCGACCGCGGCGATGTCGTCGTGACCGAGTGCCTTGAGTTGCTCGATCGCTGATGCGTAGTCGTTGCGGTCATAGATCGTGGCGTAGGCCGCGCGATAACCCTTGGCGAATGCCGCATCCTCAATGCCGGGGCTTAATTCGCTGGTCTTCTTCTTTGCCTTGGACTTGGTCGAGGAGGGTGGAGGCGGATCGTTGTCCCCAGCGGCGTAAGCCTTAGTGAACAAGGGCGCCCCGGCCAGCGCCACCACGAAAATTGCGAGCGTCACAATCCTGATCGCGAACTTGCTCATGTATCTCTCCTGTTTTCCTAAGACAGCACTGGGTCGACTTAAACATTCAAAGTTAATTGAGATGATGCCGCCCTCATCTGAGGTCGTTGAGCTTTGCTCAACCGCAAACAGCCGTAGCGTGCATGCACGCGGCGACGTACAACGTAGCAACTGCCGTCATCGCAGTAGTCGTCATTGTATGCGTAGGGATAGTATCCGTCATAGTACCGTAGGATCCGAGGCCGAATCCTACAAAGGCACGTCGGTGAAATCCGCCTCGGTGAAATACTCCGCCGTGGAAGCCACCGCTCGCGAGACCTCCATGAAAGCCTCCACCGCGGAAGCGTCCTTCACCTAAACCCCTGGAAACTGGCGCTGCCGTGGAAGCCGCCACCGCCACCGTGGAAGCCCACCACTACCAAATCCACCGCCATGAACTCCGCCTCCGCCCATGCCGCCTCCATGTCCACCACCACCGTGACCGCCCCCACCACCGCCGCTATGAGCGGATGCGACAGTTGGCTGAGCCAAGCCGACCGCTGCCAGCGCGAACAGGGCTGTGGTCGTTTTCGGAATCATGCTTCCTCCCTGGACGACGTTACTCCCAAGGATAAGACACTTTCGGAGCGAGATTTATTCGGCGGTCGAAGAACGGTCGCAGTAAACTGACCGTGAGTATTAGGAACCTCTTTTTCCCAACGAACCTAGATTGACTTTTGTATACGGATTTTAGTTTGTCTTCTTGGCAAGTCCGAGGGTGTCGATCACCTTCCGCTCGGACTCGTTAACCTCGGTCACGAACTCTTCAGCATGCCAGCGAAGGTCTTTGCGAACGAGTGAGCGTCGCCCGGCCATCTCGCCGAAAACTAATTGCGATCTTGGGCGACAAAGGCCGGCGTCGCATCGTCCATCGAATCACGCTTCGCGCGCTCGCCGTGATCCGCTATGCCAAGATCCATGGCACCGATCATCGGCCCTGGCTCACTCGATTGTTGGCCCGGCGGCCCACCAATCCGCGGGGGTGTCGGCCCCGCGGATGGCGTAGTTGGCGGTTATTCGCCTTCCGCGCCGATCGCGTAAGCCGTTTCGCCGTGAACCGCGTCGTCACCCACCTTCAGGGTTGCCTCGTCCATGCGCAGCGGCACGATGAACGAGATAACCTTAAGGATGATGTATGTCGCGATCGCGTTGTACACGATAATGAACGCTGCTCCTTCGGCCTGAAGCAGCAGCTGACCGGGATTGCCGTAGAGCCAGCCGGTCACGTTGACGCCCGGCGCCTCCTTGTCTGTGCCGATGTACATGAGCATCGCCGGATTGGCGAGGATCCCGGTCAGCAATCCGCCAGTGAGCCCGGCCACGCCATGCGTCGAGAGGACACTCAGCGTATCGTCCACCTTCATCATGAAGCTGGCCTTTTGCAACTTGTTCATGGCGAGCCAGGGAATGATACCGGCGGCAACGCCAATGATGATCGCACCGATGCCATCGACATAGCCGGCGGCGGGCGTGATTGCGACCAAGCCCGCGATCATGCCGTTGACTGCACCTAACACCGATGGCTTGCCATAGGCCATCTTGTCCATCAGGGTCCAAACCAGGAGACTCACTGCGGTGCAGGTGTTGGTGTTGAGCACTGCCGCGCCGGCGTCAGCGTTGGCAAAGTAGGGATCGCCGCCGTTGAAGCCGTTCCAACCCAGCCAAAGGATTCCAGCCCCGACCAGCGTCATCAAAAGGCTATTGGGCGGGAAATGATCGCGATCGGCCTGCAGCCGCGGACCGACCACCCATGCGGCGACGAAGCCCGATGTGCCGGCAGCGAGATGGATGACGTAGCCGCCCGAGAAGTCCGCCACGCCCATGCTGGCAAGCCAGCCGCCGCCCCACAGACTAAATCCGCCCACCGTATAGACCAGCGTCATCCACACCGGGCAGAAGATCATCCATGCCGTGAAGTTCATGCGACCAAGCAAGGAACCGGCGAGGATGATGACAGTGATGGCGGCAAATACGAACTGAAAGAAGATCAGGGTCGCCATCGGAAAGGTGAGCGCCGGCATGCCCGATGCCGCCGCCGGAATGACCGCCTGACCGGTGGTGAATGTGGCCGACGTGGCCAAGCCCGGCGTGCCAAGGAATGGGAACAATTGTGGCCCGAACGCCATGTTGTAGTCGAACAGGACCCAGACGACCAAGACCGACGCAAACGCGTACATCGACATGAAGGCCGAGTTGATCGCCCATTTCTTCTTGACGATGCCGCCATAAAGAACGGTCAGTCCGGGTATACTTTGCAGACCGACGAACGTCGCGGCCGCGAGCTGCCACGCATTGTTTCCAGAGTCCAGCCATTGTGGTGATGGTACGAGTGCCATGAGCGTTCCCCAACTTGCTTTGATCGAAGCCCAATCCGTGCACCCCGCACGGAACGCATTTGAAAAATGCGCAAGGAGTGTACCACCTTCCCGAAGCCCACCCCGGAATTGACTGGCATGGAGTTTACCGAAAACAGCGATGTGTTGCGCTAAAGTTGCAATAATGAATTAGTCATCAAATGCTCATGAACTAGGCAGATGGGGTGCGATGGTGCAACCAGTAAGTGTGACCCAGCTTGTGCTCGGACTTGGCATGTTGGCGGCCGGGATATCGGCTCCGGCGACCGCTAACCAAGTACAGAGAGGCGAGACCGCGATTACCTGCACCAATCTGGCCAGCGGCGCGAGCTGGCAGGTCAGGATCGACTATGACCGAGGTACGGCCGATTCCAATCCGGCTCGCATCAACGAGGCGCAGATTTCCTGGCACGACACGACGGATGGCGGCAACTACACGCTTGATCGCAAGTCCGGGGAACTTACGGTAGTCGTCGCGTCGAGCACCGGTGGCTATTTCCTCCATCATCGTTGCAAGCTCGAGAATTGAGACCGCGATCCCGAAAATTGGGGGACCGCCGTCATTGCGGCGGCCGGTCGTCTCGCGGAAATTGGAGCGGCGGCGATGGCTCAGCGGGCTTCCGGCCTCAAGGTTAGTGTCGGGTTCGTCTCGGAGACTGGACCGCGCAAGCGCAATGAGGATTTTGCCGGCGCTGTTTTCGGCCCCGAACTGCCCGAACCGCGGCGGGACGTGGTGGCGGCCATCGCCGATGGAATTGGGGGTGCCAAGGGCGGCCGTGAAGCAGCGGAAATCGCGGTACGCGGCTTCCTTGATGGATTTTGCGATCTGCCCGACACGATGGAAGTGCGGCGTGCTGCGGCGATCGTTTTGGATGCGCTCAATGGCTGGATTCATTCTCAGGGGCAACGGGACACTGGGCTAGCGGGGATGGGGTGCACCTTTACGGCACTCGTGCTCCGCGGCCGCATCGCGCATGTGTTGCACGTCGGCGACACGCGCGCCTACCGGCTGAGCCGCGATCGTCTGACCTGCCTCACCACCGATCATGTGCGGCAGGTTGGCGCCGAACGGTCGAACATCCTTGCTCGCGCGCTCGGCGTCGAAACGGAAGTGCGGCTGGACTACACCAGTCAGCCGGTGGCGCAGCACGACCGCTTCTTGCTCTGCAGCGACGGCGTGTACGGGTACCTCGCGGCGGAGGCGATCGCCGATATCATGCGTGAGCGCGTCTCATCTGAGGATACCGCCCGCGCGCTCGTTGTCGCAGCGCTGCGAGCCGACAGCACCGACAACTGTACCGCCTTGGTGCTTGACGTGGTTGGCCTGGAAACGGCGCAATCTGCGGATATCGGCGCCAACATCGCGCCGTTGCCGCTGATCCCCGTGCCGCTAGGCGGCGAAACAATAGACGGGTTTGTCCTCAAGGTGCTGCTTTCAGACGGCCGCTACACCCGCTTGTTCGGTGCGGTAGATGAGGTCGAGGGGGGCGAGGTGGCGCTGAAATTCCCAAAACCCCTTGTGGCGAGCGTGGCCAGCTATCAGGCCGCCTTCGTCCGCGAGGCGTGGGTCGGCGCGCGCGTCACCAGCCCCTGGCTCGGCCATGTCATCCAGCAGCCGCAGGGCCGGCAGACCTGCCTCTACACGGTCATGCCGCTTTATCAGGGCGAACTTCTGGAGACCCGGATCACTCGCCGTCCCGCCCTGGGATTGGAAGAAGGACGCAACATTGCAATCAAGCTGGCGCGAGCAGCGGCGGCGCTACACCGCGTCGGCGTCGTGCACCGCGACATCAAACCGGACAACGTGATTCTCGAAAGCGAGGGATCGCTGAAGCTGATCGATTTCGGTGTGGTGCGCGTGCCGGGAATAGAGGATTCCCCACCCGAGGACATTCCGGGTACCGCCGCCTACATGGCGCCGGAAATGTTTGACGGAGAGCCCGGCAATGAGGCGACCGACATTTATGCTCTCGGCGTCACCATGTTCCGTGCCTTCACCGGCGAGTACCCTTACGGCAATCCCGACGCGATGAGCCCACCGCGCCGCGACCGGCCAACGCCGCTTTCTGCCTTACGCCCCGACCTCCCGGCCTGGCTTCAGGCCGCGCTCGGCCGGGCGATTGCCGCTGATCCCGCTGACCGTTTTCGCGACACGACCGAGTTTGCTGTCGAGATGGAGGCGGGACCGGTGCGCGCCCCTCCCGAGGTCCGACGGCCGCGAACCCTCTATGAACGAAACCCGGTTCGCTTCTGGCAGGGTGTGGCCGCGTTGCTGGCCTGCGGTCTGCTTTTGTCGCTGCTGTTGCGGTAAGGAAGTCTTGCGGCCTTGGATATTGGACCGCGCGGGCGCTGCTCATGGCATCTCAAATCCCAACGCAACAGGCGCCAACAGAGGCGGCCCGAAGCGTTCCGTAAGCACCCTCCGAGCCTGACCGGAGCGAGGTCAGAGAAAGCCAGCTTCGCTGGGGCTATCGCGAGCCTACTCTCAATATGGGGGAATTGGTGCGGGGAATCTGCGTGGGGCGCCCGCGCGGTGGCCGTGATCGGCCCGCACTCCGGAAGTCGCGAACCAAACGCGCGCCAGCGGCCTCCCTAGACTCGGCGAACTGCTGTCCAGCTATCCAGGGCCCGGCTCTGATATTTTGGGCGGGGGCAACTTGGCCGGAACATGCGGGGTGGTGCTAACCACCTTAACGCTTCCATCGGCAAGCTGATTAATGCTGGGCAATTTTCGCCCTCAGTTTGTAGCGTCCATTTTAGTCGGGTATTTCAAATGAGTTCTCTTGAATGGTGGCTGGCAGCCGTCACCAACAGGGCAGCCAATCTCACTCGTCAGTTGCGCGAATTGTGCAAATTGCGTGACCGGGTGAGGCAAGCGGAACTATCGACCCGAAAGTGCGGAAACCCGCGGAGACGGAGCGGAATGAAGCCGCGCTCGCGGATACGCCGCGCGCCGGCTTATTTCGTGAGGCGAAGCCAGCGCTGCTCGCTCTTGGCATTTCGGATAGCCGGACAGGGGGCCTCATCGTCCAATGGCTGAAGCTGACCAACGACGACGGACCAGCGTGTGCTGGCCTTCCTGGAGTCGTGCAGGGGCTTTCGGGAGAGGGAGCGGGAGGCTTCGATCCCGCGCCTCAGATCAGCGCGCACAGGGCGGTCAAGGGCTGACGCCGTTACGATATCGCTACACGGGCCGTTTCTGGACCTGCGATTTTTCCTTGGCTCGTTGCGCTCGGCACATCAACGGCACATGACTGTTCGATACTTTAGTGAGATCAAAGCATTAGTTCCGTTCAAGTTCACCCTCATAACCTTAAGGTTGCAAGTTCAAATCTTGCTTCCGCAACCAGAAAAAAGCCCATCAACTCAATGAGTTGGTTGGGTTTTTCATGCGCCTCAAGTGCTGAAACTAGCGTCCGCACTTGCCGCCTTTTTGAACACATCGAAGAAGTCTTCTGGATTGCAAGCTCCGAGCGCACAAGCCGGGCACCTCGTGGCCTGCGGCGGCCAGCGCCACGGCGATCGACCCGCCGATATAGCCTGAAGCTCCTGTACAGAAGATCCGCATGACTTCCCTTCGAGGTTCGATCCGAGCAAGCGAGCGGCTGTCGGTTCAGTTGGCTTACTTTGACTCGTCTATCAGTGCTTTCTTCGGCAGATCACTGTTTGGCCGCGCCGGTAAATGGCTGGTCAATAAGTGAGGTGAAAAAGACGCGCATGGGGCTCGTAACCGCCATTCCGACAAAGAGAAATTCTGTAGTGATCTCAATCGCCCAAAAAGCTGCGAAATGTCGGAACGGCTCCTGAAAACATTGCAAAAATCCGGAGACTTCCAAGCTGACTACACTCCGGCTGTTATCTCAAATGGCTACCATCAGCGAATGTCAGTATCGGTGGTTGCGAGTCCCTCCAACGGCTTGCGCGCCTAGACACTTGTGCCGATCAGTTGGTTTCTGGTTCATCAAATCGTACTCGTTATTGAACATGGGACGGCTTAGGGGAGCGAACGCCAAATGTGTTCAGCTGAAGTACGCGATTGAGGTTGATAGATGCCGATATCGAACGATTGCGCAGCCGAAGAAATATTGCTGTGGATTCATAAGGGATAGGTTGTGACGGTCTGGTCGTCGGTGCTTTGGACTGATCATCTTGATTTGTATCCTAGAATCAGAACGATAGGTCGATGCAAGACAATCGAGTGGGAGTGAGGGGAAGTCATGATGAGATCATGACTTCTCGTTTTCTAATCCGTTCGCCGAAAGAGCGCGAAGCTTCGCACGCCACGGGAGTTAGAGCGTTTTCGAGCGAAGCATGCCCTCGGACTTGATCCGGGGGTGGGTACCGGTTCGCGTGAAGAAAACACGTCAAAAACAAGAGACTAGAGCCTCCGTTCCGATTCAATCGGAACGGAAGAGGCTCTAGTGGCTCTTGCCGCCATCGGCGTTGAGGACGTGGCCGGTAATGAACGAAGCTCCGTCGGACGCGATGAAGACGATCGCGTTGGCAAGCTCCTCCGCGAGGCCGAGGCGGGCCATCGGAACGGTCGTCACCAGGGCCGCCTTGTTATCCGGCGTGCCCGTGAAGCGGGTCAACATGCCGGTGTCCGTCGGGCCAGGTGCCACGGCATTCACACGGATTCCCGACTTCGCGAGTTCGAGCGCCACCGACTTGGTGATGCCTTCGACGGCGTGCTTGCTGCCGGCATAGATGGAGGCCCCCGCCGCGCCCTCGTGCCCATAGGTTGAGGAGACGTTGATGATGGTCCCGCTGCGCTGTCCTTGCATGACGCGCACTTCGTGCTTCATGCTCAGGATCACGCCGAGAACATTTGTGTCGAACGTCGCGGCATAGCTTTCGGCGGTCTGGTCCGTGATCGGGCCGGGTCGGCCCTCGGTGCCGGCATTGTTGACCGCGACATCGAGACGCCCGAAGCGCTCGACCGTGCGGTCGACGAGGCGACGGACATCGTCTTCCTTGCGCACATCGGCCTCTACGAATTCGGCTTTGGCATCGAGCGAACGGAGTTCGCGAACCAATGCCTGGCCCGCTTCCGGCTTTCGCCCCGAAACAACGACGCTATGGCCCGCTTTCGCGAACGAGACCGCCGCTGCGCGGCCTATGCCCGTGAGGGCCCCAGTGATCAGCACGACTGACGAGGACATGACTATCTCCTTGAAAAAAGAGGTTTTTGGGCAGCTTGCCGGTCGCCGGGACCGCCCGTTCGTCTCCATCCGATGAGTGAGGAAGGAGGTTGGTCGCGGCGTTGGAGCCAAGATGAGCCCTCCCGAACGCTTGAAAAATAGGCCATAGTTCCAAACATATCGGACTTGGTTGTCCGCAATGGAGCTTGGCGGATGGACAGCCTGGGATCGCTGAATGCCTTCGTTCAGGCCGCGGAAGCCCGAAGTTTCACGGTTGCGGGACGGCAACTCGGTGTGTCGTCGTCCGCAATTGGGAAGGCGGTGGCGCGGATGGAGGAACGGCTCGGCGTGCGTCTCTTTCATCGCAGCACGCGCAGCATCACGCTGACCGCCGAGGGGGCCTTATTCCTCGAACGCTGCCGGCGCATCTTTTCTGAAATCGAAGCGGCCGAGCTTGAACTGTCACGGACGCAGGACGCCCCGCGCGGCACGCTGCGCGTCGGCCTGCCATTGGCCGGCATCCTGATGATGCCCACTCTCGTCGCGTTCATGCGGGCCTATCCCGAGATCACATTGGATCTCGATTTCAGCGATCGGGTCGTCGATGTGATCGAGGAAGGCTTCGACGCCGTGGTGCGCTTCGCCGATGCCGGCGATTCGCGTTTGAAGTCCCGGGCTTTGGGCACATATCGCCGACGCCTCGTGGCGGCCCCGGCCTATCTGGCGGCGAAGGGTGTTCCTCTGACCCCGGACGACCTCAAGGCGCATGCCTGTCTGCACCACAAGTTTCCGACCAGCGGAAAGTTCGAGCGATGGCCGCTGCGGGCCGAGCATGCCGGCATCGAGAGCGAACTGCCCAGAACGGCCGTGGCAAGCACGCTCGAGCCCATCATCTTCATGGCCGAACAAGGCATGGGCATCGCCTACCTGCCCGACTTCGCCATAGGCCGGCAACTTCGCGAGGGCGTACTCGTCACTGTGCTCGACGACTGCACCGCCCGCTCCGGGCCCCTTCGGATCCTATGGCCGTCGAGCCGGTATCTCGCGCCCAAGCTCCGCGTGTTTGTAGACTTTCTCGCCGCGAATCTTGTCCCCGCCGTCGAAGGCGAATCAGACAGAGCGACAGAGCTGTCCATCCGATAGATGGATTTGCCTTACCCACACGGTCGCCGTCCCTGCAAAAAAAGCATCTGCATGTCGGCTCCTGCCCATCCCATTCGTCTTCCACTGAGAGAGACCTGCATGGGAGACCAAGAATGACCAATGCTCACTACCGCTGGGTCATCGTCGCAGCCGGCGGCCTGCTCGGCTGCGTCGCGATCGGCGGCATGTTTTCACTGCCGGTGTTCCTGCAGCCGATTGCGCGAGATACCGGCTGGTCGGTCACCGGCGTGTCCAGCGCGATGACGATTGGTTTCCTGGCAATGGCGTTCACCAGCATGGTCTGGGGCACCTTGTCCGACCGGTTCGGGCCGTTGCCGGTGGTGCTGACCGGGTCGATCGTGCTGGCGGCGAGCCTTTTGCTGGCCAGCCGGGCGACCTCGCTCATCGCGTTTCAATTCATCTTCGGCGTCGCGGTTGGCGGGTCGATTGCCGCGATCTTTGCGCCAATGATGGCGACGGTGACCGGCTGGTTCGACACCCATCGCAGCCTCGCTGTGTCGCTGGTGTCGGCCGGCATGGGCATGGCCCCGATGACGATGTCGCCGCTCGCCGCCTGGCTGGTCTCGAACCATGACTGGCGCACCTCGATGCAGATCGTGGCGCTGGTTGTGGCCGCCATCATGATCCCGGTCTCGCTTTTGGTGCGTCGCGCGCCGGCGCTCGACAGCGCACATGCGGCGCCAGCCGAAGGTGGCGCACCGCAAGCCGAAATGTCGCTGGGAGAGGCGCTGCGCTCGCCGCAATTCGTCATCCTGCTCGCGACCAATTTCTTTTGCTGCGCCACCCATTCCGGCCCGATCATCCACACCGTGAGCTATGCCGTCAGTTGCGGCATCCCGCTCATCGCGGCGGTCACGATCTACAGTGTCGAGGGCTTGGCAGGGATGGGCGGCCGCATCGCCTTCGGTCTGCTCGGCGACCGCTTTGGCGCCAAACGCGTGCTGGTCTTGGGCCTGCTTGCGCAGGCCTTCGGCGCGCTCGCTTACGTCTTCGTGCGCGAGCTTGCCGCGTTCTATGCGGTGGCGGCGCTGTTCGGTTTCATCTATGCCGGCACCATGCCGCTTTACTCCGTCTTGGTGCGCGAAAACTTTCCGCTGCGGATGTTGGGCACCGTGATCGGCGGAACAGCCATGGCTGGCAGCCTCGGCATGGCGACGGGACCGCTCGCCGGCGGTTTGATCTACGACAGCTTTGCGAGCTACGCTTGGCTCTATATCGGTTCCTGGGCATTCGGTGTCGGCGCGTTCGCGATTGCCTTGACCTTCAGGCCATTTGCCAGACCGGAAATCGAGCCCGCGCCTTTACCAGCGTGAAAGGCAAGGCGTCATCGCCGGTTCAGAGTCGCTTTTCGAAGAACAGGTCCGGGTAGGGATCATCGTTGAAGCGGTCGATCTCGGCCCAGCCGCTGCTACGGTAGAGCTGGCCTGCTTCCGCTAGAGCGCTATTGGTATCGAGCCGAAGCACCTTGATGGAGAGTTCGCGCGCCGCGCTCTCGGCGGTCTCCATGAGATGCCGGCCCAGGCCCAGTCCGCGCGCGGACGGCGCGACCCATAGCCGCTTGATCTCCGCGATCTCGCCTCCGGTGCCTTTCAGCCCGACGCAGCCAATCGGCAGGCCATCCGACATTGCCACGATGAACGCTCCGCGTGGACGAAGCATGTCGTCGGCATCGGGATCCCGCGAACGCGCGACATCAAAGCCTTGTTTGAAGCGGCGCGCGAGTTCGGCGTAATACTCGCCAAGACAATACCGCGCCTCAGGCCCACGCGGATCCATTTGCTTCAGTTCGGTGCGCTTACGTCCGAGGGCGGAGCCGATCATGTCCATCGCGGCCAGAAGCGCCTCGGGCCGGCCGTGGCGGGCGAGGAAGTCCCGGGCTTGCGAATTGGAAATTGCCTCATAGGCATTGAACTCGCGCCGGCCCGCCCGCGTCAGCTTGGCGACGCGGCGGCGTGCGTCATCGGGGTGCGGCGTCGTCTCGATCAGCTCTTCTTCCTCCAGAGTGCGGAGCAGGCGGCTCATCAGGCCGGAGTCGAGGCCGAGATAGTCGCGAATCTCCGCCACGTCCGAACGCCCGTGGCCGATCGCATTGAGCACGCGGGCCGCACCAAGCGGGCGGCCACGGCCGAGGAACGAGGTATCGAGCGCGCCGACCGCGGAAGTAACGGCACGGTTGAAGCGACGGACGCGCGAGATCGGATCAAGCATATATCTGACTTTAGTCAGATATATGCGCCTGTCAATCCGCCTATGGGTGCTCGTCCTAGGCCGGCAAATCGTTCCCGTGCTCTTCGTTGCACGAAAGGCCGCGGGTGCAATCGGCGCCCCGGCTTTCCCTGCGCCTCTGCTTAGTAAAAAGAGGGTCCAAGATGACGCAAAGCTTTCATCAGCGAACTGAAGGCCATCAATCGCGTCGTCGATCGCGCGGCATGGGATGGAGCAGCGCGCTGAAGATGATGTCGGCCGGCGATACCAGTCAATCGCGCTCACGCCGCTCTGGACCCTCGATTGGGCCGGCGGATGGCTCTCACCTTGCCGCTGTTTCCGCCGCCGCAGAAGAACTGATCGCTGCCATTGGATTCGAGCCCCGACACGGCGACGCCGTGCGGCATCTCGATCCGCTCCAGCACCTTTCCCGTTTGCGGATCGATGCGCCTCAGATCGCTCTCGTCGCCCTCCCAAGTTCCGTGCCACATCTCGCCATCGACCCAGGTCACGCCGGTGACGAAACGGTTGGATTCGATGGTGCGAAGGATCGCTCCGGTCTCGGGGTCGATCTGATGGATCTTCCGCTCGCGGTACTGGCCGACCCACAGCGAGCCTTCGGCCCAGGCGAGGCCGGAATCGCCGCCGCCGCCCGGCGCTGGAATCGAGGAAATCACGCGCCCGGTGTTCGGATCGACCTTCTGGATGCGGCTCTCGGCGATCTGGAACAGATGCTCGCCGTCGAATGCGGTGCCGGCATGCCCGGCGACGTCGAGCGTGCGCATCTTCCTGCCGCTCTCGGGATCGAAGCTGTTCAGCCCGTTATTGGACGCAAACCAGACGTGCTTGCCGTCGAACGAGACTCCGCCGACCTGTTCGGCCTCGGGAAAGGGTCCGTATTCGCGGATGATCTCTGCCATGGATGTCTTCATTCTTCGATCCTCAAACGTTTCAATCGGAACGGAAAGCGTTCTAGCCGCCCGGGAGCGGCGCGGGGAGTAACAAGGTCGTCGCGAATCCGGGCAGCGGCGGGGTCATCCAGCGCCGCGCGCGGCCGCGGCCCAATGTCTGTACTTTGCCCGACGCGGCAAGCGAGTCGAGCGCTCGCTGCACCGTGCGCTGGCTCGTGCCGAGCGCGAGCGCAAGCGCGGAGCTCGACCACGATTCGCCGTCGGCGAGGAAGGCAAGCGCAGCGGCATGTTCCTCCTCGACCGGCCGCGCCAGCACGACGACCTCGCCCGCGCGGTGCGGCGTGAGCGTGAAACCCCGTTTTGTCGCGCTCACGCGGGCGACGGCCCGAAGCAGCCTGCGGAGCCGCCCGATCTCGACCCGCAACCGGGCGCGGTGGGATTCGTCGGCGTGCTTCGCGCCGAACGCGCGGGTGAGCAGCACGTCCCGCGGCACGTCCCCCGGCCATGCCTCGCCGAGCGTGCGCGCAAGCGCGAACAGCACCGGACGTCTTGCGAGCGGCACGAGCGTGTTCCGCTCGCGCACGAGATTGCGGCAGGCATCGATGACAAGCGCCTTCGAGCCAAGCAGCGCTTCGACCTCCTCCAGCAGCAGAAGGCGCTCCTCGCCGCGCGCAATCAGCCGCGCGGCTGGCGTGTCGAGGACAGCGAGTGCCTGGTCGACTTCCGCCGCAAGCGCCGGAATGCGCGCCCAGCGCGCGGCTTCCTCGGCGCGGGCGAGTGCTGCATGTGCTGCCCCGGCGCGGACACGCCGCATGGAAATCCCGGCGATCGTGAGCTCATGAATGGCGCGCAGCGCGGGCGTAAGCGCTGAAATATCGAGCTGCGCAAGCTTGTGCTCGGCATCGTCGAGCCGCCCGATCAGAAGCAGCCGCCGCGCTTCGAGGTAGCGCGCATGGTCGGCGTTCGCCCGGTCGCCATGCGCTTCGAGTGTCGCAGATGCCGCGGCGAGCGCCTTCGTGGGCCAGGCGAGGTCGCGGGAGGCGAGGGCGATCTCCGCTTCGGCGACGACGCATCTCGCGCGAGCCACGGCCTCTCTCGGACCGAAGGCATGCGCCGCTTGCCGCACCAGCGCTTTCGCGCGGTTGAGATCGCCGAGCTGGGCCATCGCGATGCCGCGAAGCGCGAGCGCCGGCGCATCATCGCGAAGCGCCACCCTGTTCAGCGCGTCGAGCGGATCGCCGATGGCGAGCGCCCGTGCCGCCGCCGTGATCAATGAGTCCATCGAAATCCCGTCACACTTGTCACTCCCAGGAGGCCCAGATCCGATCCTATTCTAACCCGCAGCACTACAGATAACGGAGAATGACGATGACGACACATAAGATCGGAACACGTGAACAGTGGCTTGCGGCGCGGCTCGAACTCCTCGATGCCGAGAAGGCGCTGACGCGGCAGAGCGATGAGCTGGCGCAGAGGCGCCAGGAACTGCCCTGGGTCCGCGTGGAAAAGGATTACCGGTTCGACACCGACGAAGGGAAGGCTTCGCTCGCGGATCTCTTCCGGGGGCGCTCGCAGCTCCTCGTCTATCACTTCATGTTTGGGCCGGACTACAAGGCGGGATGCATTTCCTGCTCGTCGATCGCCGACGGCTTCAACGGCATTGCCGTGCACCTCGCAAACCACGACGTGATGCTCTGGGCGGCATCGCGCGCGCCGCTTGCGAAGCTGCAGGCGTTCCAACATCGGATGGGCTGGAACTTTCCCTGGGCGTCTTCGGAAGGCGGCGACTTCAACTACGACTTCAACGTCTCCATCACCGAAGAGCAGCAGCGCAATGGCGGCGCTGAATATAATTACCGTCGTGGCGGTCACGCGATGATCGGGACGACGCTTCCGCCGGTCGTCATCGAGAACGCCGCCCGGGCCGGAGCCGAGCCTGCTGCGTATGTGCGCGAGCGGCCGGGCCTCAGCGCTTTCGTTATCGAGGACGGCGCCGTCTATCATACCTATTCGACCTATGCCCGCGGGCTGGACGGGCTCTGGGGCATGTATCAGTGGCTCGACCGCACCCCAAAGGGGCGCAACGAAGAGGGTGTCTGGTGGCGTCATCACGACAGCTACGAGCGGGCGGCGCGATGATCGGCGCCGGACATGAAGCCGGGCGCCGCAGCGATGCGGCGGCGCTCGGCGCGGCCGGTTGGCTCGGCCTTGCGGCCGCGCCGACCTTTGCGGTCATGGCGCTGCTGACCTGCGTGTCCGGCGGAGATGCGGACATGATGTGCTCGGCAGCGCATGCTGCATCACCGCTGAGCGGAATGGTCCCGATGTATGTGCTGATGAGTGCATTCCATTCGGCGCCTTGGTTGAAACTGATCTCGCGCCGGCGAAGCGTTGCCCGCCTGTCGTAAAACTGTCGCACCACTCGCGCTGACGATATTTTGTCGCCGCATGAGTGGATGCTGCACCGTTGCCGTGGCTGCCAAAAAATGGACCGATTGGTGCCCGATGGTCAGTGAAACCGGCAAATCGTCGGTCCTGAAAATTCGACTTGGGTGGCCGGAACAAAAACGCGACATCGGCGTTCGACGTCCTCAACGTCGTGCGGGGCGCGCGAGCAGCGCGTTCAGCGGGGACGTCTCGATGCACGCGCGTCGCGGCCCGGATATTTTCCTCAGGAAATTTTCCTCACTTGCATCCGAACCCGTTGAAAGGTCTCAAGTCGTCGACAAGGGAGGGTAGAGCATGAAGATCGTCGTCATCGGCGGCACCGGCCTGATCGGCTCTAAGACCGTCGCCATTCTGCGCCAGGGCGGCCACGAGGTCATCGCCGCCTCGCCCAAGAGCGGGATCAACACCATCACCGGCGAGGGGCTCAAGGAGGCCTTGGCCGGCGCGCAGGTGGTGATCGACCTCGCCAATTCGCCCTCATTCGAAGACAAGGCGGTGATGGAGTTCTTCGAGACCGCCGGCCGCAACCTTCTTGCGGCGGAGGCCGCGGCGGGCGTGCGGCACCATGTCGCGCTCTCCATCGTCGGAACCGACCGGACACCCGACAATGGCTATTTCCGCGCCAAGGTCGCCCAAGAGAAACTGATCGAGGCTTCCGGCGTCCCCTACACCATCATCCGCGCGACGCAGTTCATGGAATTCCTCGGCGCGATCGCCGACGCAGGTGCGGTTGGAAACGTGGTCAAGCTCTCGCCCGGCCTGTTCCAACCCATCGCGGCAGACGACGTTGCCGCCGTCGTTGCCGATGTGGCGGTCGCGGCGCCGCGCAACGGCATCGTCGAGATCGCCGGGCCGGAACGAGCGGCGTTCAACGAGATCGTCGCCCGTTATCTGAAGGCGGTCGGCGATCCGCGTGAGGTCGCGCGCGACCCCGAAGCCCGATACTGGGGCGGCCGGGTCGAGGAACACTCGCTTGTGCCGCTGGGCGAAGCGCGGCTCGGCCGCATCGGTCTCGACGAATGGCTCCGCCGCTCACGGGCATGAGCCTGATCCTTTAACCGCCAACCGAAGGATGGGGCGCCCCATGAAACGCATCCTCTGTTCGCTGCTTGTCGCCGCCCTGCCGTTCGGCAGCGTCCTCGCCGAACCGCCGAAGGCGAAGAACGCCAAGGTGACCCTCGTCTACCAGCACGAGCTGCCGAACGTCCCTGGCAAAAGCATCAAGGGCGTGCTCGTCGAATATGGTCCGGGTGGTTACTCGCCTGGTCACACCCATCCCAAATCCGCCTTCATCTACGCGACCGTTCTTGAAGGGGCGATCCGCAGTCAGGTCAATGACGGGCCGGTGACGACCTATGAGGCCGGACAGAGCTTCTCCGAGCTGCCCGGCGACCGCCATGGCGTCAGCGCCAATGCCAGCGAGACGCAGCCGGCCAAGCTCCTTGCGGTATTCGTCGTGGATACGAGTGAGACGGAACTGACGACCCCATTCGGGAACTAAGGCTGACACCTTTTGTGCGGAAGTATTGCGTCACGGTGAAATGCGGGCCGGGTTAGCGGGCCCGCTATCAGCGCGTCGCGCGGAACGGATCGACGATGCGCAGGCCCTCGTCCAGTGTCATTCCGTGCTGCATGTCCTCCGACCACAACGTATCGCAGCCCGCGTGAAGCGCCGAGGCAGCGATCATAGCGTCATAGGTGGAAAAGCCGTATCGCCGGGCGAGCCCCAATCCTGTTTCGTGGACCTCTATGGTAAGAGGATGAACCTTCAGCAAGCCGCGCATCATGTTTAAGAATGCATGCGTATCGGGCCAGGACATCTGCATTTTTCGACGCGCGACGCTGGTGAGTTCGTTGAGAACTTGCACGCTGATCGCACCGCCTGCCGCGATAGCCGTCTCTGCCTGATCAGCTTTCACCGCGTCGCCTGAGGCGACGTAAACAAGGACGTTGGTATCGAAAAAGCTAGCGGGCATTCGCCTCGTCTCTGTCGAACTTGAAATCGGGAGGCAGACGGCCGCGGAAGGCGCGAAGGCGCCTCAATAGCTCAGCACGCCCGGGCTTACGCGCAACACCGAACTGCCGGGCACCAGCAACATGGATTTCGATCTCATCGCCTTCCTTGAGCCCAAGCGCTTCGACCACGGCGGCGGGAAGGCGGACCGCGAGGCTGTTTCCCCATTTGGCGACCTGCATGCTGACCTCTTGGTTGGATATACGCATCATAAGATGTATATCCAATGGAAGGACAGGTCAAGCCGCTTCGGCTATCGCCATAGGTCGTGCATCCGATACTAAGTCTCGCTGATCCGCGCGATGTAGCGCTCAACCGACGCAGCGACCACCTGCTTGCCGTTCGCGTCGATCTGCCCCCGGCCGGAAAACGCGCCATAGACTGCGTCGAATGCGAATGGCTGCAGGATCTCCGCCATGCGTGCAACCTTGGCGGCGGAGAGCGGGATCAGGTTCGGGTAGGACCACATGAAGCTGACATGCCCGCTCGGGACCACCTGCAGGATGTCGCCCGAGAGCACCACGCTGCGGCCTTCGCTCCAGTCCGCCCAGTGCAGGACGGTGCCGCCGTCGAAATGTCCGCCTAGCCGGACCAGCGTAAGGCCCGGCCCGATCGGCCTGGTGTCTCCCTCCCAGAACTGCACCGCTTCGTCCGCGCGCATCACCCATTGACGATCAGCCGCGTGCAGGTAGATCGGCACTCCTCCGAGCGCGCGGCTCCACTCCACCATTGTCGTGTAGTAGTGGGGGTGGGAGATCGCGATCGCGACGAGGCCGCCCAGACCCCTCACCAGATCGACAGTCGCCTCATCGATCAGGGCAATGCAGTCCCACAGCACATTGCCGGCCGGCGTGCATGCC
>Ga0210406_10003261_pt1 | contig 17924 bp, 17 predicted proteins | sample IncBWC30MmetaG_FD_155454 | JGI IMG/M metagenome (GOLD analysis project Ga0210406, IMG submission 155454) | Forest soil microbial communities from Barre Woods Harvard Forest LTER site, Petersham, Massachusetts, United States - Inc-BW-C-30-M | ecosystem: Environmental > Terrestrial > Soil >... | reverse complement strand
GCGAATTAGGTTCAATTGTTAGAAAGCCGAGTTTTGTTAGAAAGGGGAATCTTAAGTTGTGAAGAATCAATTGGTTTGGTAGGGGCGGTGGGGATCGAAATCCGCGTTCCCAATGTTCTCAAGGACTTGTGAAGTACTCTGCGGAACAGAAAGAAACAACTTAGCATTCAAGGGAACTCTTAATGCTGCCCTAAAGCTGCCTCGCTTTTCATCCCGCCTTCCGCATCGGTGGCAACAGCATTTCCACCACTTTCCCGTGCGCTTCCCGCATAGCCTGTGGAACTGCTTGCGTGTAGATGTTCATGGTTGTCCGAATATCGGCGTGTCGCAACAATTCCTGCTGAACTTTCACGTCAACACCGAACGCCCTAAGAAGAGTCGAGTACGTGTGACGAAATGTATGCCAACCTACTCGCCCAATCTTAGCGGCTGTCCCTGCAGGAACGAGATGATGTTCCTGCAAGCGTCCCGGCCAATACGGCTTCCCACTTCCCGGGTTGGCGAAGACCCATTCGCTATTCTTTGCTTGGGGAGTTGTTCGTGTCTTATGCTGTTGCAACAACTCTGCAAGGATTGGATCAACTGGCATCCACTTCTTCGAGTACAGCGTCTTCACTTCGTCTTCAACTCCCGCGACCCATGAGCGTTGTATTTTTACTCGCAAGTCATTCCAATCGAAATCGCCCCATTTGAGTCCCAGCATTTCGCTGACCCTAAGTCCGAGACAAGCTGTCACGACGCACATGGTCCGGCATGGTTCCGGGACGTGCTCAATGAATCGGCGGAACTCCTCGGTTGTGAGTGTCCGAGGTTCCCGCTCTCGCTTGGACGAACCCTTGATGTGAACGAGGTTCATTGGGTTGATTTGAAATGGAATCAGTTCCCACCGCATCGCCCAGTTGAACAGGATGTGCATCATGCTGCGGATGTGTCCTTTGCTCTTCGGGGCTAGGCTGAGACCCTCGATCCACTTCTCTACCGAGAGAGGTTTTATCTTCGCGAGAGGTACGCCCGCCCAGTGTGGTTTAATGTGATTCTTGATCCACGACTGGTAGCGGCTGCGAGTTGTGCGCCGCTCGGGAATTGCCTCGCGAAGATAGCGGTCAATCACCGCACCAAAAGTTATCTCCTCGGCAGGCCTCGGATCGTTGACTGAAAGGCGGAGTCCTTCCGCCGCCCTCCATGCCTCGGCCTTCAAGGGATACTGCAACACCGATCCCACGATCACCGAGTTCTCTTTGCGTCCGCCGTTTGGCATCGTGGACCGATACGTCCATACCCAAACGTCGGGACCTCGCCTACGGGGTTTCCTACGTAACCACCCGAACTGATACCGTGTCCGCTTAAACATTCACTTCGCCTCCTTTGATAAGCGGCACGGATGGCGTGATGAATTTAACTGAGAACGCAGCCACGAGTCCAGTTCAGATGCACGAAAATACCAGTGGCCGCCGATTTGATATCCAGGAAGTTTTCCTCGCCGAGCGTAACGCTGAACGGTCTTGACGTGGATGCCGCCGAGCAGTTTGGCCGCGACGGGACTTGCGATCAAAGGCTCGAAGCAATGGTCGAACTTCTGGGAATGGGTGCGTGAGATGCCATCAGCGAAATTCTGCTTTACGCCGCTCTCAGTTCCCCCTGTGGCCGCGCAGTTTGACGCGGCATTGTCCGTGCTATCAGCGGTGGTGGACGAATGGTTCTGGCAAGCCAGCGTTGGGGATGTTGCGGTCTCCTTCTCGGTGAAACTTGCATGCGAAAGACCGCTAAGCGCTAGGCGTGAGTCATGTCGTCTGTTAGACGCTGGGTTCTCACGCATGCCGGATTGGAGGCGGTGGTGCATGGATTTCTATTTTAATTCCAGCTGGAATGACTCTCCCTTCGTCGATGGTTCGGAAGTTGTCGTGTGTTGGCCTGAAAGCCAAGCCTGGAATTCCTTGTCCTTGTTACAAACGAGCTTCAGAGCTTCCGCGACGACGTAGGACGGAGACGATTCAAGAAACTCCGCATACTTGTAAGCTTCTCCCTTGTATCGTCGTCGAGCCGTAACTGTACGACCGTGGTTTTGAGTTGCTTTGGTGGTGCTTTCAGGACTGCCATTGTGATTATCTCCTCCCCATATTTGGAATTATTTCTGCTCCGGGATCGGTTTAATTACATCTCTGTATGCACGCGGGCAAAACACGGTCACCGTTCTCTGGTGACAGGCCGGGAGCGACCCCACAGACCTTTGGGCGGCTGAAGGCCGTCCAATGTGGGGTCGCTCCCGGCCTTCTGAGTGTTTTGCCCGCGTGCATTCTTGCCGTCCTCCTCCTCGCATCTCGTTATTCCTCCGGCGTTTCGCGCTGCCCGTGGGTGAACCCGAATCTGAAAGCTGGGTTGAAAGTCGGTTGGAGCCCCCTCTTCACCGGAGTGGTCTTCTTCTGTGGCTTTGGATTTGTCGGACTGGACTCGAAAAGAGCGGTTTGACCGTCCACGAGTTCGGTTCGGAATGACACGGTCCGTCTCGGTCCCAACCTTCGAAACTCTTCCGTCACAGCATTCACGGGAATCTGTCCGAGAAGCCACGGGCGATAAAGCGCCTCGATCCTTGGGTCTTGATACCGCTCTGTTGCATCCTTCAGACATTCGACTTGTTCGGCGTCCAGCTTTGCGTATTCCTTGTTCTCCCAGTGACGTCGGTAGGTGAAGTAACGCAAGCCTTCCACGCCAGGATCGGGATTAGTAACCCGAGGAGCCGTCAATTCGAACAGTTCTCGTGCTGCCTCAAAGTGGGCCGGGCGCGTTGCAATGTAAACGAACTGCACCTGCGGGAGAGCCGAAAACAGGCTCCCGTATGCAAAGAGATGCGTATCAAAACTTGCCAGACTCAGGAGTCCCGGGTCCACAAAACTAAAGGTGACCACAGGCGACGAAGAAGATTCGGGCGAGAAAAACATCGGGAATTTATCCACGAAATAACGGGCGGTGGTCCTCTCGCGGATTGCTCCGGCGTAATGTTTTACGGGCAGCACGAATCTAGCGATGCCCAGGTCTCTGCAGAAGTAAACAACCTTCTCATCCTCGGTTTCGAGATACCGGTAATCGAGATGCCCAAGGACAAAATCCAGAATCGCGAGCTTCGTGCGCATGTGCTCGACGGAATGTTCGCGCCGGTTGCGAAGATGCTCCCGGCCGATAGCTCGATAGACCAGGTGCGAAAACAGATGATAGACACGACCGTTTCTGAGGAGCATACGCGCCGCGGCATGACCTTTCCCTAGGAGCTTTTGGGTAAACGCCATACTCTTCTCGCCACTCTTGGCACCTGTAAACGTCAGGTATTGGCGCGCCGAAAAGTAACCCGAGTGTGTGGCCACGATGTACAGGAATCTGGCTTCGGCCTGGGTGTAGCCAATGCTGCGGAGGTTCTCGATGCTGGATTCTCGGAAGTCCATGGGCTCAAAGACTCAGAATGGCCGTCATGATCTCCCGCTCGTCCCGCACTCTACGGAGACCCGCTGCATCCTCAGAGCGGGCGTAAATTTGAAAGCCAGCGCGTGCCTTTTCCGCGAGATGTTCGGCATGGTAGTGGCTCGTCGCTAATTCCAGGTCCACGCGCGAGATTTCCATTTCTTGGTTCGCGTATTCGATCCGAAGATCAGGGAAAGCGACCTTGCCATTCACGACTGGTAGGGACAATTCACGGGCGAAGGCAACCTTGGACCGCTGGTTCCCACCATCATCTCGCGTCTGGGCCTTGCCCAGCTTTTTATACAGTTTTTCCTTCAGTTCGTAGTCGAGTTGAACGCGGAGCACCTTCCCACCGTTGCGTTCGATCTCCCCAGCGGCCTTTTGATAGAGCCGGTAGAGCGCCGCGTCGTGATTGGCCTCTTTGGGCTTTACGAGACCGGAATAAATCGTTTGGTCCTCCGGCACCGGACCATGCCGTCGCAGGAAGCGTTGTCCCTGTTTGGTGAGTGCGAGGACGTGCTGAGATTCTTTCTTAAGGGCACTCGTGCCACGTCTCTGCAGGAGGCCTTGCCGCACGAGGTTGCGGAGATCGCTGTCCATTCTGGGGCGGTCGCCGGGGTAGCCAAGGCTGGCAAGGTCTTCGACGCCTACCACGCGAAATCGACCTATATCGGTGAGCGTGTGGATCTCCGATGGTCTGAGCGAATACGTTCTGTCGCGGTCCTTATACTGGGTCCGTTCACGGTCAGTTGGAAGCGGCAAATCGCGATGGTTTGGAGGAACTGTTTGATTCATCTGAAGCTGCGAGTTGCGACGATCTGAGGTCGTTTCCTTCTCCCGCAGCTTTTGGAGCTGTAGTCTGACGCTTACGTCGGATAGAGAGCCGCCGCCCCTACCGGCACCAACTTCCCTGCCAAGAGCATAGGAGTCGGACTCCCGGAAATCGCGCCTCTCAAAGGAATCAGAATCAAACCCGCGGGACATGGTCGTCTCCTCCCGGGAGAAATGGCCAACCCAAAAAAGCTGGGCGAAAGGTTCCGCCAGATACAAATGGCCGTATAGGGAACAACAGCGACAGGCACAAGAGGCCGACCAAGAGAAGTCGGAGGTACAACGCGGGACTCATTAGAGTAAATGGGGCTAGCTAGACGGCGGGAGTCGTCGTTGCTGTTTGTCCGTTCTCCTGATAAAGAAAAACTTCTTCCACGGTCTTGCCAAAGGCGCGGGCGATCTTAAAAGCGAGCGGCAAGCTGGGGTCGTACTTTCCGGTTTCAATCGCGTTAATCGTGCCGCGGGCGACCCCGACATGGGCGGCAAGCTCAGCTTGCGACCATTCCTTTTCTGCTCTCAATACGCGTAGCCGGGTCTTCATCGATACCGCCAGGAACATAAAATCAGACCGATGCTCCACAGGATGAGCATCAGAATCGGAATGCCAAGCCAGGAAACGGAATGAAAGCCGGCAGACTGAAAGAGGCCGACCACGAGGGAAAAAATCAGCGTGCTGCAGAAACTGAAACTGAGTGCCCGGTAGTTAATCTGGCGCTCGCGCTCGTCGTTGGATTGCAAAAAACGTAGCAAAAACCAGACCGCAACTGCAGCCGCGACGGTCCCCAATATGAGCAAAGCCGTGCGCAAGGAAGGAGTCTTGCTGCTGAAGCCAACCGCGACCGCGGATGCAAGTGCTGCCGAATAAAAGGACAGAATTGAGTTTCGGCGGCGGTTATCAAAGCCAGTTTGTTCAGTCGGTGGGGGCATAGCAAAGCCTCCGATGCATGCCATAGAGTACGTCAATAGGAACTATATGTAAAGTATAAGCTACATTAGGTATGCTATAACGAATCTTTCTTGAAGGCTACCCCCGTTGGCCGATTCCGTGTCTTTGGGGCGCTTCGGAAAATGATTATCGGACGTTGCGGCACGCAACAAGATTATGCGTTTCAGACCTTGTTAAGACCAGACTTGTGGGGGCGGTGATTCTATTTATCGTGATTGTAGAAATCGAAAGGATATTCTCGGCGTATCGTCGGCAATTCGGAAATGATCCAAGGTTGGCCTCCCAAACTGATCCAGCACCAGCAGTTGCCGGTGTACACAGGAGGGCTACAACGGGACATGAAGATCAACACCGCTGACACGAGGCTTTCTGGCGTATCGTTCTCTTTCTCCTGCCCTTCGTTGTCTGATGGGTTCAAAAGGCGGTGATGCGTTGGATGACCCAGAACATGGCGATGGCGCCGATGGCGTAGGGCGGGACGAGTTCGGTCCAGCGTGGAAATGGAATGTAGACGCGAGCCACGAGGGCGATCAACGACAGCACCACGCCGATGAACAGGAAATGGCCGGACTCGACGCCCAGGCTGAAGAACAACAGTGCCGTTGGAATGTGTAGAACCGGCAGTCCGGCATCTCTTAACCCTCCGGCAAAACCCAGCCCGTGTATCAGCCCGAAGGAGAACGCTACCATCCACGGTGAGGAGACCGTGATGCTTTTGATGCCGCGCCGCATGCGAAGAATCTCCGCGGCGACAAAGACGATGCTCAGTGCAATGACCGCCTCGACCGGCCGTTGCGGCACATGCACAAAACCAAGTGTCGCCGCGGTCAGCGTGAAGCTATGAGATAGGGTGAACGCGGTGACTGTCTTCACCAGTTTCCAACCACCGCGCGTGAGAATAATCAGGGCGAGTACGAAAAGTAGATGATCCACACCACTCAAAATGTGTTCGACACCGAGCTTGAGGTAGACACCAGCCGTCTGCAGACGCGACGCGGTCATGGGAATCAACGCCGCCGGTGCCGACGGTTTTAGGCGCTGCGTCCAAGTCGTGCCATCGGCGAACTCTATCCGAACAAGCACGTCAGTCATCGTTGCAGCGAGGCCATCAATCGCGATCGTCCCGCCGTTCAGGCCGCCGGGGCACGCAAGGCTGAAGTGCTCGGTGTAGGAATCGGACGCGCGGTAGCTGTCGACATCGCCCGCCAGCTCGCAGTTTTCCGGGAAACGAGGATGGATACTTAGCCGCATCTCGCCCACGGCCGGCACCTTCCAGAGGACTGCGTACATCCCGGCGTCTCTCTGGCGGAGTTCGAGATATCCGGGGCGGACTTCGTGGGCGTAGGCGGATGGCATCGTCGCCAACATGAGAAGGACCACCCAAAATGTGAGCCGGTGCCGCATCACCGTGTCTCCGCTACCTTTGTCGCTTGGGGAGGTTCGATCACGATCATGTAACGCGCGCGCAGCCTGGCATATTGCGCGTCCAGCTCCTGCTTGCGGCGCTCATTCAGCAGATCGCGGAGCACGGCCTCGCGCACGTTCGCCAGCGGCGGGGCTGTTCCCGGTGCGCGCTCGTCGAAGCGCACCAGATGCAGTCCGTAGTTTGATTCCAGCGGACCGGCCCAATTCCCCGTCTCGACCGATGCTAGTTGCTTCCCGAAGTTCTCGCCGAAGAGGCGTGTCGTTTCGCCCGCTGAGACTCTCTCGAACCGGAAAGGCAAGAGGAAGGCGTCGCCGAGCTTTTCGACATCGATGGCAGCACCGTTCTCTCCAGTCAGCCGCGCCAGCGCCGCCTTCGCATCTGCCTCCGCTGACTTCCCCCGCTTCTCACGGTTGAAAAAGATCTGTTCAAACGTAAAGCTCGGCTCCTCGCGGTACTTGTCCGAGTGCTGGCTCATGTAGGCTTCGAGTTCCTGTTCGTTCGGCGGACCACTTCTCGCCGCCAAATCGTCGCTCAAGAATTCGAACTTCTGCCGCATGCGACGCCGGACGATGATGTCGTCCTGATCCAGACCCATGGCCTTCGCCTCGCGATAGAGCACTTCTTCGCGAACGTAGTCATCGACCAACCCCTGCATTTCTTCCTGGGTAGGTGGGCGCATCCACGTACGACTGAAACCGACGACGATGCTTTCGATCTGGCTTTGCGTAACGATGATCTTTTCCCCGGAGCTGACAGCGATGCTGCGCGACCGCCCAGCAATGAAAAAGATCACTGCCCCCAGCATGAGGAAGTGAAACAGCGGCTCACGGATGAGCTTTCGCAGGGGCGTCCTCATTGGCTCACTTCGCCGGCGTGTACCAGATGGGCGAGGTGTAGGCACGCTCTTGCAGGGTCATCGGCACCTCTGGCGGCATCTTGATGCCAAAGTATTTGGCATCATACGCTGTCCAGCGTGGTGTAGGGATCTCCAACACACGAACGTAGTAAAACGCGCTCTGCGCCGCGTCGAATTCCGGGTCTTTCCAGACTTTGATAATTTCCGTTGCGCCGATGGTGTTGGTCCAGGTTGCGTTAGGAATATCCACGGTGTTGCCAACTGCCGGCAGCTTGCCGGTCTTCGCGTCGGGCTTCCGGTCGCCAGACCACGCCACGTCGTAGACCTTCTCGTGTGTTTCGCCCTTGGAGTCGAGCCACCCCTTGATGATCTGGACGCGGTCGAGGTTCGCGCCGATCGGGTCCTTGAGCGCAGCGACTAGAAATGTAGGGCTCTTGCCGCTGGGAGCTTGTTGCAGATCGCCGCCCATAGGTACGCCCTTCTGGTAACCGGCGACCGCCGGGCTCCGAGTGTCCGCGTCGCTGGCGACGAAATCCCAACCACCGAAGAAGCGGACGATCATCCGCGGACCTGTGGTGGCGTACGTCTCTTTCCGCTGCATGGCGTCCCAGAGTGCTTCGCGTGTATTGTCGGTAGCCCAAACGCCCGCGTAGCCGGAGGCACTCGTCTCCCAACCCATGATCACAACTCCAGGATGGGCGGGGTTTTTTACAAATGGATGTTCTGCACGCCCCGCACTCGGCTCGGCGCTGGAAGTTTTGCCGAAGAAATTTTCTTCTTCCACGGCGGCGAGGCCGGTGTGCGCGTCAGTCGATCCGACCATTCCGAACTTGTACGGGTTCACGCCCAGTTCCCTTTCAAGCTTCAGCCCGTTCCGGAGCGCGGCTCGCGCATATTCGAATTCCAGCATCTCCGGCTTCTTGAGCACACTGAGGTCCAGGTTGCCTTTGTCCCAGCGTTCGAAGTTCGCGAATTCGTCGTTGGGAGAAAGGAACGGATGGGTCTCGCCGTCACCCTTGATCTGGGTCGCTTCATATAGTCGTTCCCATTGCGCACGTTGCTCGGCGTATTCGCGGTCGATCGGCTTCCCGGTGAACGACTCGATCAGCGGGAACATGCGTCCGTTGGAGAGATTGCCGTTGTGCGCGATGGCGAGAACATTCCCGCCCATTTTCTCTTCGTAAGTTCGCATCCACTTCCACAAGTCGCGCGGGTTGTCGCTGCCCAGGGGCTTTATGGTCGTGTAGGGTTCGACTAGGCTCGCCTTGGCCGCGTTGTCACGGAAAATGACGTTGCGGTGCAAGTTGTTCCCTCCGGTATTCGACGTCCACTCAAACCCGATGAAGGCGGTGAAGCGGCCTGGATCGTTCGCCTCCTCGGCTGCCCTGATGGTTTCCGCCCAGGCGCTGCGGTATGGCGCAGTGCCCGGGAGCGGAAAGATAGCTTTGGGCATCTGTCCCTTGCCGAAGGTAATGATAATGTCTAACGCCGCGTCTCCTCCCTTGCCTGACTGAATCATTTCGAACCATTTCTTGCCCTGCGGGTCGTTCAATATATCTTGGTTCCCCGACAGCAACATCGGAAAGAAGCCCATGCCATCGGAGTGATCGGCGACGACGAGAAAGTCCAGCGGACGCGAAAGCTTCACGCGTTGTCCGCTCGAAGCGGTGATTTCGTTCCCCTTGGCGAACACATAAGCGTCCTTCGGTCCGAGCCTCGCACCAAAGGCACCCGCGTCCATCGAAAATGAAGTGTGCAAGTGCGTATCGCCCCAATAGACGCGCGTTGGAAACGTTCTCCCCGCATATGGAGAATACGGCCGCTTCGTCGGAAAGGACTTCTCGATCGCTGCTTTGTCTGGCTCGCCTGAGTCCTGCGCCAAAAGCGGCATCGCAATAAGCACCAGTAATAATGACGCCAAAATACTAGAAACAACGATTTGAGACTTCATTTCGCGTCTCCTCCTGGGAGAGACATGTGGGCATTGCCGGGAAACAACATGAGAAATGTGTGGAAGAGAATTGCCAGCCCCAGCGCGGCCCCACGGTAGCCGCCAAGAGCTTTCGGGTAATCAAAATATCATCGACTTCCTTGACTTCTTGCCTTGACGCGCGATTCAGGCCTTCCATCAATGCACGGCAGAGTCCGTTTTCAGCGCTCACAGTTCACTCTCGTAACCGCGTCCAATTCATTCAATTGGGAGATGGTTATCGGCCAGTAGAAAAGACCGCAAGATCACATTGCCCGAGATTTCGCTACGACATTTCGGAGTCGCTCCGAAATGTCGTGCTTATTCCCGCCGATCAAGATTCGAATCGTGTGTAACAGCCGCGTTTTCAGTCACCCAAAAGGGCTCATGTTTTTTGTGTGTTGGGTTCTAGCTTGCAACAGACAGGTTTGCACCAACTGGAAAACAGCAAGTGGCTTACGTGCGGGGCCCGCCCTGCGGCATCGGTGAGGAACAACAGTTGCCTGAGAGCGCTCAAGTGGAAGGTCGGAGGAAACAGTGAGAGCTTGCAAGATCCCTTTCTTAGTTTTGATCGTTATGCTGTCAGCGGCCGGCACGGCTCACGCTCAGTTGAACGGAGTTCACCTCAAAGGAGACGCGGGCCTCGATTCGGGTTCGCAACCAACTCCCGACAGTGAAACTCAATCGGTGGACAAAACCACTTCCCAAAATACTGCTGCTGTGAAAGATGGCGCGTGGCATTTAGTCGTATCGCCGTATCTCTGGTTTCCTGGCGTTCACGGAACTCTTGGAGCCCGCGGACGTACGGCCAGCTTCCATGCCAGCGTGGGAGATCTTCTCTCTCACTTTCGCATCGGATTGATGGGGACGGCAGACATTCGACACAAGCGTCTGCTGCTCCCGGTCGACGTGATATGGCTCAGGCTGGGAGATGATAAAGCGTTGCCGTTCCCAGGTTTGGGGGAGTCATCTGCAGACGTGAGGGCTAGCCAATTCATTTTGACGCCCAAAATCGGTTATCGGGTCGTCGATCGGGATGCGCTCAAGGTCGATGCCCTTACGGGATTCCGCTACTGGCACGTCGGACAGAATTTGCAATTTAACCCCTCGGGGACTGAGTTTTCAGGTTCGCTGAATTGGGTGGACCCGTTGGTTGGCGGCAGGATTCAGGCCGCTCTCTCGCCCAAGGTAAGTGTAACGATCGCAGGTGACGTAGGCGGATGGGGGGCTGGCTCGGAAATGGACTATCAAGTCGTTGGCCTGCTTGGGTACCGGATAAAACCTTCATGGATGCTGCAGGCCGGTTATCGCTATCTGTATGTGAATTATCGGAGCGGAGGCGTCATTTTCGATGCCGCCACATCCGGTGTGATGTTTGGTGTAAGCGTAAATCTGAAGTGAGAGCGATTCTCGGGCGAATTCCTGACCGACGTCGGGGAACAACCACGATTCGAGAGACATACAGAGTGCGAATCGGCAAATGGGGCAGTAGATTTCGTACGGACAAGTGGGTTGACGAAGAACAATTTGAGGAGAGAACACAATGAAACATTTAGCTATGACCTTGGCATTACTTTTCCTGGCCGTGCAGGCCGGGGCACAATCCGCGCCCGCATGGTCCCCTTCCAAAGACATCGGTGTTTTTGTATTTCCCAAGAACAATCAAAACGCCGACCAGCAGCTTAAGGACGAAAGCGACTGTTACGGCTTGGCGAAGCAGCAAACTGGAATTGATCCAAAAGCTCCCGCTGCAAAACCGATGAGCGAGGAGGAGAAAAAGGCGCAACAAAAGCAGGCAGCTGACAACGCCCCGAAGGCGCAAGGCGGTCGCGTCCGGGGTGCCGCGCGCGGAGCAGCGGGAGGAGCCGCGATTGGCGCCATCGCCGACGATGCCGGTAAAGGAGCCGCCGCCGGGGCGGTAGCTGGAACCATGAGAGGTGGCATGAAACAACGGCAGGCCAACGCGGCCTCGAAGCAGCAGGCCGCCCAGCAGACAGCCGCCGCGCAGAAAGAGGCGGAAAACCAGGCGAAGCTCGCGCATGCCGAAGGTCTCGATACCTTTCAGCGCGCTTTCACCGCCTGCATGGATGCTCGCAACTATTCCGTTAAATAACAATTGCAGTAGACGGACAGGACAAGACTGTGTCGCGCTATTTAGACGCTCTATATCCAGCACGATTCGCCGGGAAAAGAAAAAGAGTCCAACTGGCTGCCCGCCAAACGGGCCATTCGTGATGTTCATGCGCCTCTACTGGCCCAAGCCCGACACACCTAACGCGAAATGGAAACAGCCACCACCACAGCAATCCAGGCAGATCTCAAAGGATTGGTTGGTCGAAGGGCCAACCAAAATGGAAGAACCGCCGGATCCTTGTTGACTGCCGCAATGAAGCTCAGCTACTGGGCGTGCTTTGCTCTGTGCGCCTTCCTGTTGTGCAAACCAACTTACGCGCAAGACCGGAGCGAATTCTGGCCGGAGTTCGATACCTATGTAAATCTCTCCAGCAGGACCCGTTTATTCTTCCTTGCCGCCCTCAGTAGTGACCAGGACACGAAAAATGTTCAAGGTGAATTTGGACCTAACATTGATTTTTTCGTGCGTCCTTTTGCTCGTGTCCGTTTAAGGGACGCGGATCCGTCTAAAAGTAAGCTGCTAACTTTCCGCGTGGGTTACCGCTATTTGCCAACGCTGCGGGGGACGGGCGGCAGTGAGAATCGAGGCGTAGTGGAATTGACCCCGCGTTTCAACCTGCCTCTTAACATTCTTTTGAGTGATCGAAATCGTGTCGACCTCCGAGGCATCCAAGGCCAAGATTTTTCATGGCGGTACCGAAACCGACTCACTCTAGAACGAAACTTTGTCATCAAAACGTATGTGTTTACTCCCTATCTGCGCGGTGAATTTTTCTATGACAGCCGCTACGACAAAATTACCAAGAACGCATTTACGGTTGGCAGCGTGTTTCCGCTCACAAAGCGCACGGAATTCGAAGTCTATTACGAAGATCAAAGGGATAGTAGCACTTCGCCCAATTTTCACCTTCGAGGTGCAGGACTCGTTCTGAGTCTCTATTTTTAAATTGAATGAAGTTGAAGCCTGATTAACGCAGGAATTACCGGGAATATGAAAACCGCGCAGTGCAAAAAAATCTCGCGTAAATCGAAATCATCCTGCGCTCGTGGAATGGCGAGGCAATCGCAAGAGTGGGGACTAGTTGGAAGATGCCATGTAGTGCGAGCGCTTCGGAGTTTCAAAGCGGAGGCATTCACGAATTGGAGCTTTTCTATTAGTGCCCTTGCAAGGAGTGGGCGAGGCTAACCAAATTCTGTGGTAAAACGCGAATGACGCCCTTGCGCGGGGAGTCAATATCCGCAATCAGAAAAAAAGCAACACAGAGTATGAGGGGTAGAAACATCAATCTGAACGTCCCTTGCGTGCGTCGCGCAGCATACGCGACCAGAAGGTTGGCCCAAATGGCAAGCACTATCATCAGAATCCATGCACCCACTGGGATTCTGTTCCACCATCCCGCTTGCGTATATCCCTGAGAATTTATGACATCATTCATGCCCGTTAGAGCCAGAGCTAGAACAGGTGACGGCCGGGCATTAGCCGGAGTCTTGACAGCGGACCACAGGTCCGACTGCAGTTTCTCTGTGTGAGTGATGACCCGTTGAAGTTCATGTTCGTCACCGGTTTCGTAGAAGTGAATGCGCGCGTCGACATATTCTTTCAGCAGTGAACGCACTCTGGCCGCATCGTCGGCAGGCAGCAGGTCCGCCCGGACATACTCGGTGCCAATCGCGTTGGCCTCCGCCTCCTCATAGTCTTTCCGCTGGTCGTAGCGACCGATGGCCATTGAAAAGGTAAATCCGATGATCAGAGCGAGCAGAGTCAAAGTGGCCGACACTATGACTGCGTTGTCCTGATGAACGTCTTCTCCCAGGTCCGGCCGCCTGTTGCGAAACAATGTCCCAATTTGCGCTGATAACCACATGAGAAGGAACGAGAGAGGGAGAACGAAGAACGGGTGTCTGACAAGCATAATGTTGTCCATATTTAGTAACCTCGCGTTTCAACTTACAAAAAGGCCGGATGCGCTCCGATCGAGCGTTAACGCAATGCATCTATGGGTGGGCCTGGACTTTGGTGCCATGAGTCTCATTTTGGCCACCCGATCCACGAATACTGCCAGCCCACGGAGATGTTCTGATAGTTGCCGCCATAGCTGATATATGCGCCGTTGTTGTAACTAATTTTCAAAGATTGGCGTTTCGTAATAGGAACGGAAGCAGTGACCCCATTCGGGAATTCCGCTGCACTGTACGAAAGTTTACGACTCCGTTCACAGTTGTCTGGCCGCCGTACCAGAAATTCCCGTCCAGAGAAATCCAAAGCCGCCGCTTGGTGTCGTAGCTGAAATGACTCTCAAAGGCCGCAACGGGGCTGTCCGATTACGTTGCGACAGCCCAACGAAGCTAGAGAAACGTGGCGATGACCTGGCTGAGCGCTACCACGTCCCGATACGCACGACGGCCTGAGTGGTAATCTTCAAACCATTCTGCGGATGGATCTGATCTATCCCGTCCATCCAGGAGTGCGTGTATTCGACATTAAGTACGCGCCATGCGAAGGGCCGCGTGATCACCCAATCGAATCCACCACCGACGGCGATGCTCGGACCGTTCTGAGAGGTCTCAATCGAAAAATCGCTTCGCTTGGGAAAATGAGGCAGCGTTCCGTTTCCATCGTTCCAGTCCTTCAACAGGTTTTCGCGTAAGTCCTTATCGACGATTTCCATGGCAATTCTTCTTCCGCCAAATAGAAACTGTGCATAGGGAGAAAAACGGTGATCGGCCATGGGCGTCCATCGCAGGCCACTCCCGTAGAACAGTGAATCGGCGCTGATATTATGTTGCGGCATATTCATGATCAGGCAGCCACTCACTTCGGTAAGTATTTGCAAGGCCGGGTTGACGCGCGTAGCGCCGGTGCCACCGCCACCGATACAGGAACCCCCGCCAAGAAAAGTCTCGTAGTAGGGGAAGGCGGTGAGTTCGATGTCGGCTTCCTTGCGCGGCGGACGTTCGAACTCAACACCCACAGGCTTCCAGGCATTCTTGACGAATTGGAAGGGCTTATCGCCGCCGTCCTTGTAGTCCTCAAAAAGCTGTTGGCGAATGATGTAGTTCTCGCCAAAAAGATTCAGGCGCGTATCTCGGACCCACGGAGCTCGGAACGCCATCATGTTGGCAAAAGTCCGTCCTGGGTTAAGAAAGCTCCGCGCGAGGATGATAATGGCTCTGTTCGTGGTCCGATTCTCCAGACCCATGATCAGATAGCGGTCAGCGGCATCCTCGGCGAGCATGGTGCAGAAACCGAGGGTGGGAGTATCGACGAGAGTGATGAAACCTGGCGAAGCGTGCAACATGACGTTGCCGATGGAAGCTTCGCTGATCGGCCCTATTTTCCACTGTGTATGCCAGACGGCAGAGTAGGCCATCGAACGCAGCATGCTGATCCAATATTCGCGGCCGTCACCCCACTGGACGAGGCGGTACTTCGGGTCATTTTGCCGTTGAATATAGCCAAAGATAGAGCCCTCGATAGGGTGGGCGACGTACGGGGCCATAAAGGTGTCGCCGTCGCTCCAACCGCGGAGGGATGCAAGGGACTGTTGATAATGCGTGAACCAGTGGCCGTTCAGTGTGTCTCGAGTCCCGGGCTGGGAAGCGAGATCAAACGTATGCATGATTCCGGTATAGAGCAGAGACTCGCCGAACGCAGGTCCCCAACGGAAGCGTCCTTCACGACGAGATTTCTGATCCTGCGGGTTCACGCGAAAGTCTGCAAAATTCGGGGTCCTGGCCGGCAGATCGTTGGGAATTGTCCCTGAGCGTGGATTCGTGCTGGGGGAATCGGAGACTGGTCCAGGAGTATTGAAGGGCAAGAGGGGAACAGTCCAGTTATGGTTGATGACCCGAAGTAGTTCCGTCTGTGCATACAAAACGTCGAGGGGCAACGCGGCAAGATCTGCGCGTTCCTGCGCATGAAGCAGCGCTCCGGGCAAGCTGAGCCAGGCAAGCGCAAAAATGAAAAGAGATTTACGACTTACTTTCATGCCAAAGGGAACCTCGAGACCCAAAGCGACATTACTCCCGGCTCGATTGTGCCTTACAACCCCAACAGAGAAATTTGGGTGGTGTCCTACTTGGGAGTGCCGGCCGCGTTTCAATCGATTATGTTGATGAGCTTCCAGGGGTTCTTATACAGCTGGAACTCGACCTGGCCCTCTTTGTTGATGACCAGCTTGGTGGCTGGATAGAGAATGCCCTCACTCTTGTCCTTGTCGGTATCGTTGATCTCGATTTCGCCACCGCTCAATTCGTAGTCGCGGCTTCGGGTGTTGGAATAGACCTCGCCGAACAGGAGGTGACGGTTGGTAATGAAGCGAATTTTCCGGCCCGTTGAAGTGGGTATCAGGCGAATGAAACTGAGGTCGTAGCCCAGCGTTCCAGTTATGGCGATCCGGCCCACGGCCTTCATCTTGGTGAGCGCGTTGACCAGGCCCTGTTGCTTGCCCTGCTTAAAGGCCTCGATGAGAATAGCTCGGTCGTCTTCCGTGGAGAACTCATAGATGGTCACCTTCACGCTGACATTCTGTCCCAACTGGGTGCTGGTACCCATTGCGGTGGCGTCAATCGTTTCTACTTTTCTGTCGTCAGTAGGTATCGCGAAGGTGACCACTGCGATCAGCAGAGCAGCGAGCAGAAAAGCTGTGTAACCAGCCTTGCGAAAAACGAAATTGGAACCATCATTCTTTTGAGCCATTGTCTTATCCTCTCTGGATTCAATTAACACGAACCAATTCATTCCAGACTTCAGTTCGTAGCTATTGCTTAAAGACCACCGGCGGCCCGCTGACGCGCTTCCCATGAAGGTTGACGGTCACCTCTACCCGATCAGCGATCTTGATGAACGGAATACCGCTGTTCATGCCGTATTGCTTTCGGTCGAATGCCATAGTCCCCGTGACCGACCCTTCGCCTGTCCCCTTACCAGTAATCGTAAACGCCAACTTCTCTTGTTTGGTTACTCCTCGGATCGTGAAGTCACCGTCGAACTCAAGCGTGTCGGGACCGGTCTGTACAACCTTTGTCGAGTGAAAGGTGATCAACGGGTTGCGCTCGACATCGAAGAAATCCTTGCTTTTCAGCTTGCCGTTCTTCATACCGCTCCCGGTATCCACGGTCGCCGCCTGAATCTTGAGATCCAGAACGCCCGTCGAAAGTTCGGGGGAGGTAAACGTGAGAGTGGCATCCCACTTGTCGAACTTGCCGGTCAAGGCCACCGACGACTTCACAAAAAAGTTCACCGTGCTATCCCCTGGAGTGATGACGAATACCGGGACGGATTGCGCGCGACTCAGTGACGGAAACGAGACCAACGCAAGGAGAAACAAGAGGACGAATCGCGGGCGCGCAATGTAAAACAACAAGCGACCTCCCGGCCGTTCAAGATTGCAACCACTTCTTAACCGCAAAATGATGTATTCCATTTCAAAACCTCCTCTAACTCTCTGTTCCAGGTAACCCGTACAAGAAAACCACGGTTCAACTCAGTCCGGAGGCCGCAACGCTCTGCAACTTCTGCCTGTGCATGATCCCGGGATCACACTGCTTGCACATCAGCCGTTACGGACTAGCCGAGTTCGGAGCCGAACTCACAGCGCTCTTCACCCAATCCGAATCGCTGAGTTTCCACCCACCGCCCAACGCGAGATAGAGATTGACCAGTGCGACTCTCCGCCCCAAATCGTATTGCTTGTGACTCTCGGCGCTGCAGATTACAAATCGTCGTCCGTGCGATGCCAGGTTTTATCCGGGTTGTAGCGCTCCATTTGCTTGACGATGTTAAGAGAATCCGGTCCAAGGTCTTTCTGGTAGACGACGCCGTCGTAGCTGACCATGAACGTCATCACGCCAGTGACGCGATACTCGGCGGGCACGACAACCAGCGCAAAGCCGCCGATCATCGCTCCCTCGATCACGTAGTCGAGCTGGCCGAGAGGCGCAGCGGGACCCTGGCCTTTCAGAATTTTGAAGTAGTAGCCGTGGAATGGCGCCCGCTTGTCTACGTAACCCTCCTCAAGGGCTTTCGCTACCGCCTCTCCGACGGGGCCTCCCCAACTGCCGTCCGGGTTTTTCCAAGCCAGGCCATCATGCTTTCCGGGCGTACTAATTATTCGTTGTGCGTATTGATTTACTCCCGAGTCGTCGTGGATCTGCTCCGCATATTCTTTCTGAGCATCGTCGTAGCCGCGACAGATGTTGATGGCGTTCAGTTCGTTTTTTCCGATGCGCCGGTCAAGAATTTCATTACGACCGGCTTTCGAATCGAAACGCCATTTTCCTCCCTGCTTGACGATCGGAACCGGTAAGGGCC
>Ga0210406_10003259_pt1 | contig 17926 bp, 12 predicted proteins | sample IncBWC30MmetaG_FD_155454 | JGI IMG/M metagenome (GOLD analysis project Ga0210406, IMG submission 155454) | Forest soil microbial communities from Barre Woods Harvard Forest LTER site, Petersham, Massachusetts, United States - Inc-BW-C-30-M | ecosystem: Environmental > Terrestrial > Soil >... | reverse complement strand
GGCCGCTGGTGCCCTGCAGAAAGACATCGACGATCGCGAGATCGAAGCTCGACTCCTCGATCGCCTTCAACGCCGCCGCAGCACTCGCGGCTTCGACGATCTCGAAATGATGCACCCGAAGCACGATGGAGATCATCGCGCGGACGTCGGCCTGGTCATCAATAACGAGGATGCGGGACATCGGCTCACGCGAAATCGGCTTCAGACCAGCCTACATCGGAACATCTGATCTCGGTCAAGCCGTCAGGGACACTATCCCGGCTGTGAGTAAAGATGCGGTTACGCTTGCCGGTTCTCGCCCGGTCTGATTAACGATTGTGTAACCTTACGTTGAGGCCAACCGAAGCCTCGATGGCCGTCGAAACCATCGGCCGCAACCGGGCCATGCAGCGTGCAATACCTGACATTTGGACGTCGACCGGATATAGCGATTCACCGGATGGCCTAATATGGTCGGCGACACCGGTTCGCGAGGGGGGCGATAGTGCAGGCAGATGACGACCACGGCATCTTCCTGTCGACCATGCCGGCGACAAGGCGCGACCGCGCAGTGGCGTTTGCCGTGGTCGGCATATCTTTTGTTTTATTCGTATGCGTCCTGCCGTTTGCCGGCACGGCGCTTGCGCCGGTTCCGGCATTCGTGGCGAGCTATCAATCCGCGCTCGCGATCAACGACCTGATCACCGCGCTTCTGCTGTTTTCGCAGTTCGTCATCCTGCGATGGTGGGCGCTGCTGCTGCTGGCGAGCGGCTACATGTTCACCGCAGCCGCGGCGGTCGCGCATGCCCTGACCTTTCCAGGCCTGTTCGCGCCGGCCGGGCTGTTCAATGGCGGACCGCAGAGCACCGTCTGGCTATTCATGATCTGGCATGGCGGATTTCCGCTGTTCGTGCTCGGCTATGCCCTGCTGAAAGGCAGCAACGGCGGTCCCCGGATCCAGGGCCCGGCCGGACGAGCCATTGTCGCCAGCGCCGTCGCGGTCGCCGCCGCGATGATCGCCGCGGTCTGGATCGTCACCGGCAGGCACGACCTGCTGCCGACACTACTGAGCGAGGGACGCTACACGCCCACCATGTTCGGCGTGGTGACCGCGGTATGGTCGCTCAGCCTCGCCGGCGTGTTCGTGTTGTGGCTGCGGCGGCCGCATTCCCTGATCGATGTCTGGCTCATGGTGGTGCTGTGCGCGTGGCTGTTCGACATCGCCTTGTCCGCGATGGTCAACGTCGCGCGGTTCGACCTCGGTTTTTATGTCGGACGGATCTATGGACTCTTCGCGGCAAGTTTCGTGCTCGGGGTGTTGCTGTTCGACAATGTCGCCTTGCAGGCCCAGCTGTCCCGCCTGCTCGGAAAGCTGCGCCGGCAGGCCGCGTCCGAAAGAGATCGCCACACCGAGCGTGAACGCCTGTTCAGTGCGGTCGTTGAATCCTCCAACGACGCCATCATCACGAAGTCGCTGGACGGCACCATCACCGGCTGGAACAGCGCCGCCGAACGGCTGTTTGGATTCAGCGCCGCGGAAGCCGTCGGCCAGCGCATCGATATCATCGTGCCGCCCGAGCGGCGCGCCGAGCTGCGTCAGATCCTCGATCGAATTGCGCGAGGCGAAAGCATCGCGCAGCATGAAACCGTGCGGCACCGCAGGGACGGCAGCGAGGTGGAAGTCTTGCTGGCGATCTCTCCGATCCGATCCGCCGCGGGCGAAATCATCGGTGCCTCCAAGACCGCCCAGGACATCGGCGAGCGGAAGCGGACCGAGGCAGCCCTCAACCAGGAGATCGAGGAACGCCGGCGCATTTTCGAGACGTCGCAGGATCTCATCCTGGTGACCGATACCAAGGGAAATTTCATTCAGGTCAGCCCCAGCTCGATGACCATCCTGGGCTATGAGCCGACGGAAATGATCGGGCACAGCGCGGTCGAATTCATCCATGCCGACGATCTCGACCGCACCCGCGCCGAGATGCGAGCCGCCCGGCGTGGCCGGCTGATGCGCAACTTCGAGACGCGCTACGTCCACAAGGATGGGCGTGCGGTGGCGCTGACCTGGATGGGAACATGGTCAGAGCCGGTGCGGCGGCATTTCTTCGTCGGCCGTGACTTGACGGAGAAGCAGGCTGCGGAGGCGCAATACCGCCAGGCCCAGAAGATGGAAGCGGTCGGCCAGTTGACCGGCGGCGTCGCGCACGACTTCAACAATATTCTGACCGTCATCACCGGAACCATCGGGATCCTGGCCGAGGCCGTCGCCGATCGCCCCGAACTTGAAGCCATCGCCAGGATGATCGACGAAGCCGCCGAACGCGGCGGCCAATTGACCAAACATCTGCTGGCCTTTGCGCGCAAACAGCCGCTGCAGCCGCGCGAGATCGACGTCAATAGTCTGGTACTCGAAACGGTGAAGCTGCTGCGCCCGACGCTCGGAGAGCAAATCCGGATCGATCCGCTGCTGGCCGACGATACCTGGCCGGCGCTGGTCGATCCGAACCAGCTCACCACGGCCATTCTCAACCTGGCGCTGAATGCGCGGGACGCCATGCCGAACGGCGGCAGCCTCGCGGTCGAGACCAAGAACGTCTATCTCGATCAGGCCTATGCAGACATGCATGTCGAGGTCACGCCGGGATCCTATGTCATGATCGCGGTAAGCGACACCGGCTCCGGAATCGCGCCGATGGACCTCGAACGGGTGTTCGATCCGTTCTTCACCACCAAGGACGTCGGCAAGGGAACCGGCCTTGGTCTCAGCATGGTCTACGGCCTGGTCAAGCAGTCCAACGGGCACATCAAGATCTACAGCGAGCAAGGCCACGGCACCAGCGTGAAGCTCTATCTGCCGCGCGCAACCGCCGTGGATCACAGCGCGACCGAGATGCTGCCGCCCGCCGCGGTTCAAGGCGGCCACGAAGGGGTGCTGGTGGTCGAGGACGACGCGCTGGTGCGCAAATATGTGCTGACGCAGATCCGCAGCCTTGGCTACTCCACGCTGGAGGCGTGCAATGCCGCCGAAGCCTTGCGGGTGATCGACAGCGCCGCCGATATCGATCTGCTGTTCACCGACGTGATCATGCCGGGCGCCATGAACGGCCGTCAGCTGGCCGACGAAGCGCTGAAGCGGCGCCCCTCGCTCAGGATCCTGTTCACGTCGGGCTATACCGAAAATGCCATCGTTCATCATGGACGGCTCGACTCCGGTGTGCTCTTGCTGGCGAAGCCATATCGCAAGCCGGAACTGGCCAGGATGATCCGGATGGCCCTCGACAACGGACACGCGTCTTGAACAACCTCTTGACCGACATTGCCGGCGTCCGCGTCGGCCACGCCGACGACCCCGCGCTGGCGTCAGGGGTCACGGCGGTGATTTTCGACAAGCCGGCAGTCGCCTCGATGGACGTCCGCGGCGGCGGCCCCGGCACCCGCGAGGGTTCGCTGCTCGATCTGGTCAATGTGGTCGAGCAGATCGACGCCATCACGCTTTCCGGCGGATCGGCGTTCGGGCTGGAAGCCGGCGGCGGTGTACAGGCCTGGCTCGCCGAACAGGGCCGAGGATTTCGGGTCCGCGAAGCACTTGTTCCGATCGTGCCCGGCGCGATCTGCTTCGATCTGCTCAACGGCGGCAACAAGCAATGGGGCCGCTTCGCCCCGTATCGCGAACTCGGCTACGCTGCGGCGGCGGCCGCAAGCGTATCGTTCACGCTCGGCAGCGTCGGCGCAGGCCTGGGCGCGACCACCAGCAACCTGAAGGGTGGCCTCGGTTCGGCATCGTCAACGACACCCGGCGGCGTCAAGGTCGCCGCACTCGCGGTCGTCAATGCCATCGGCAGCGTCACGGTCGGCGATGGTCCGTGGTTCTGGGCCGCGCCGTTTGAAGTCGATGGCGAATATGGCGGACGCGGATTGCCGCCCTCCTTCACGCCGGAGATGCTGGCGATGCGTCTCAAGGGCGCCGCGGCAGCCTCGCCGGCAGAGAACACCACGCTGGCGATTGTCGTCACCGACGCCATCCTGACCAAGCCCCAGGCCAGGCGGCTGGCGATGATCGCGCAGACCGGATTTGCCCGCGCGATCTATCCGGTGCACGCGCCGCTCGATGGCGATGTGGTGTTCGCCGCCGCCACCGGCGAGAAACCGATCGATCCGCTGATTGGCTTGACGGAACTCGGCATGGTCGCGGCCAACGTCACCGCGCGCGCGATTGCCCGCGGTGTCTATACGGCGACCGCACTCCCCTTCCCCGGCGCGTTGCCGGCCTGGAAGGATCGCTTTGGCTAGAGCATGATCCGGAAAAGTGGAAACCGGTTTTCCCTCGCGACAAACGCGAAGCGTTTGCGCGGAGATCATGCTCAAACAATAAACCAGAGAGGGATGACGATTCGAAGATAAGTCATCCCGCTCTAGCGAAACGACTTTACGCGCTGAATGACATCGGATTAACCGAGAACGACATCATCTGCGCTTCGCGCTGGATCATCTGGTTGATCAGCGACGCCGAATTCAGGCTGCTGGTCCCCGAAGACATCGAAGATCCCGCCTCGAGCGCCTGCAACAGCGGATCGCTGCTCGGATCGGTGCTGCTGCTGTCGCCTGACGCCCCGGAACCGGCGACATGGTGGTGCCCGTGATGGCCGCCCTTACTGGCGGCGCCCTTCAGCGCCGCGGACAATTCGCCGACGCTGACGGAGCCGTCACCATTGCTGTCCAGCTTGCTGAAGACGTCATCGGCGGCCGCGGTGTTGGTTCCACCGGCGCCGAGCGCGTTTTCAAATTCCGATTTGGTAATCGAGCCATCGCCATTGGCGTCGATCTGCGAGAACAGGTTTTGCAGCGCGTCCGCCGGGCTCGTTGGCGCCGAGGCGGTTGTCGATGTGGATGACTGGCTCTGCGCTGCAAGCAGCGCCTGCATGGTGGCCGGCGAGATCTGCGAGCTGCCGCCGGTGAAACCGGTGGTTCCGGTTGAAGTCGTCGAGGCCTGGGCGGCGCCCGGAAGCTCGAAACCCGAGGATCGTGTCGAAGACGCCACCGACGAGGCCAGCGACTGGATGGCGCCCAACGCGGTCGACGCGGCGCCCAAGGCAAACAGCATGGTCAAACTCCGAAACACGCCGCCAAACGCGGCCCACACTTTCACGCCTGTTGCTCAGCAAGCGCCGTGCCATCGCGAAAAACCCACTAATAATGGGCTTTTTGTAATCCTGGCGGCCGGATCTCCCGGCAATTGGTGCCGCTGGCGGCAGAATTTGCCCCGGTATTTCGGCTTCCACAGTCGGTCTTGCCGGCAGCTCCCGCTGCATTGCCCCCGGGCTTTGCGCATGTTACCCGAAACCGATCCACAGTTCTGAAGTGCCCGGGAAAACGCACATGTCTCAACAATTTGCGTCACGCCCTCTGGTCATCGCACCGTCGATCCTCGCATCGGACTTCTCCCGGCTGGGCGAAGAGGTTCGCGCGGTCGACGCCGCAGGCGCCGACTGGATCCATCTCGACGTGATGGATGGCCATTTCGTTCCCAACATTTCCTACGGCCCCGACGTGATCAAGGCGATGCGCCCGCATACGAACAAGATCTTCGACGCGCATCTGATGATTTCGCCTGCCGATCCCTACCTCGAAGCTTTCGCCAAGGCGGGTTGCGATCACATCACGGTCCATGCCGAAGCCGGTCCGCATCTGCATCGCTCGCTGCAAGCGATCCGCGCGCTCGGCAAGAAGGCCGGCGTCTCGCTCAATCCGGGAACGCCGATCTCGGCCATCGAATATGTGATCGACATGATCGACCTGGTGCTGGTGATGTCGGTCAATCCGGGCTTTGGCGGTCAGGCTTTCATCCGCTCAGCGCTCGGCAAGGTCGGCGACATCAGGGCGATGACGGCGGGACGGCCGATCGATATCGAGGTCGATGGTGGGGTGGGGCCGGATGTTTCCGGCGCGCTGGCCGCTGCCGGCGCGAATGCCTTCGTTGCCGGCTCCGCCGTATTCCAGGGCGGCACCATGGAAAGCTACAAGGGAAATATCGCGGCGATCCGTGACGCCGCCGCGGCTGCGCGTGGCGAAATGGTCTAAGACGTTCAGCCTTTGCGCGGCGCCGCTATTCCGCGCAGCAACAGCGCCAGCAGCGCATCGAACCGCGCCGACAACTCGGGGTCTTTCCATTCCTCGGCATGCGCGGGGTTGTGATAGCGCACGGTGGCCTCGAAAAGCGCGCGTGCGGTCGCCTTGACGTCCGGCGCTTCGAATACGCCTTGCTGGACGCCATCGGACAGGATGCCCTCGATCTGATGGACCATGCCCTCCTTGTACGCTTTCACGGCCCCGCAGGCTTCACGGGCCAGCGTCAGATACGTCGCGAACATCTCCGGGTCTTCGCAGACCTTCTTCTGCTTGGCCGTGCACAGCGTCCGCAGCCAGCGTTCGAGGCGCGCCGGCGCCGGCCCCGAATCCTTCGCAATCTGCTCAAGCGGCCCGCTGACGCGGTCGAGCCATCGCTTGGCCACCGCTTCGCGCAACGATGCCTTGCTCGGGAAATGACGGTAGACGCTGCCGTGGCTCACATCGAGCGCACGGGCAACATCGACCACTGTGGCTTTCGCCAGTCCGAAGCGACGCAATACGTCTTCGGTGACCTCAAGAATTCGCTCGGGTGTTAAAACCGCAGCTTCGTTCATTCGAGCACCGTTTACTTGTTGCGGTCAGACCCTACTTAACGGGTAAATTTGGCGGCTTGTGCGGCCAAATGACGGGCCACCTGGACATTAAGCCATTGGTGGATCCGGGACGTCAGGTATAAAATTTCAGTCGTCATGGCAGTTCTCGGCAAAGTTTCTTGGTTAGTCCCCGCGTTTCGCGGTTCGTTCCAAGGGTTATATCGTATCTCGATGACAGATTTCAATATCTGTCAGTCAACATTCCGTGATTAGCCCCTGTGCGCCCGTGGCTGTCTATTGTTGATGGCCCCCCTTCCCGCCAGGCCGACGTTTGTCTCACCGGGGCGGCTCTGCTAAAGCGCGGCGTAACCCCCAAACCCCAGAGTCCGCAATGATTCCCCGCTATACCCGTCCGGAAATGGCCTCCATTTGGGAGCCGCAAACCCGCTTCAAGATCTGGTTCGAGATTGAGGCGCATGCGGCGGATGCGCTGGCGGAACTCGGCGTGATCCCCAAGGAAGCCGCCAAAACCATCTGGGCCAAGGCCGGGGATGCGACCTTCGATGTCGCGCGGATTGACGAGATCGAGCGCGAGACCAAGCATGACGTGATCGCCTTCCTGACCCATCTGGCCGAGATCGTCGGCCCCGAAGCGCGCTTCGTGCATCAGGGCATGACTTCGTCCGACGTGCTCGACACCTGCCTCAACGTCCAGCTCACCCGTGCCGCCGACCTGCTGATCGCCGACGTCGACAAGGTGCTGGCGGCGGTGAAGAAGCGCGCCTTCGAACACAAGATGACGCCGACCATCGGCCGCTCCCACGGCATCCACGCCGAACCCGTGACGTTCGGACTGAAGCTTGCCTTTGCCTATGCGGAATTTTCCCGGGCTCGCGCCCGTCTGGTCGAGGCCCGCAAGGAAGTTGCTACCTGCGCGATCTCGGGCGCGGTCGGCACCTTCGCCCAGATCGATCCGCGCGTCGAAGCCCATGTCGCCAAGGCGATGGGCCTCGTGCCGGAGCCGATCTCGACGCAAGTGATTCCGCGCGATCGCCACGCGATGTATTTTGCCACGCTTGGCGTGATCGCCTCCTCGGTCGAACGGCTCGCCACCGAAATCCGCCACATGCAGCGTACCGAAGTGCTGGAAGCCGAGGAGTTCTTCTCCGAGGGCCAGAAAGGCTCGTCGGCGATGCCGCACAAGCGCAACCCCGTGCTGTCGGAGAATCTGACCGGCCTCGCCCGTATGGTGCGCGCCTATGTGACACCGGCGATGGAGAACGTGGTGCTCTGGCACGAGCGCGACATCTCGCATTCCTCGGCCGAGCGGATGATCGGCCCCGACGCCACGGTGACGCTGGACTTCGCGCTGAATCGTTTGGCCGGCCTGATCGACAAGCTGCTGATTTATCCTGCCAACATGCAGAAGAATCTCGACCGGCTCGGCGGCCTGGTGCATTCGCAGCGGCTTCTGATCGCGCTGACGCAAAAAGGCGCCAGCCGCGAGGACTCCTACAAATTCGTGCAGCGCAATGCGATGCCCGTATGGCGTGGCGAAGGTGACTTCCAGACGTTGCTGAAAAAAGACGCCGACGTGAAGAAATATCTCAGCGACGCCGAAATCGAGGAACAGTTCGACCTCGGCTATCACTTCAAGCACGTCGATACGATCTTCAAGCGCGTGTTCGGCGAGGCGTAACGCGAAGCGTCTCTACAGCTTCTTCAGCGACACGACGGCGGTGCCTTCGTTGTTGTTGTAGAAATACGTGAACAGCCACGGCAGAAAGATCGACGTGTCGTTCACGTAGACGAACACCTCGCCATCGCTGCGGGCCGTGAATTCCGCGGTCCACAGGTTGCTCCCATCCGAAGATTGCCTGAACTTCGGAAGATGCTCCTCGAGGCCGGAGCCGCCGACGCGAACGATCGGTGCAAACCAGTTCGACCAGATCAGGCGTTTGAACGGCACGCCCCCCAGTTGGACCAGGGTGGATCTGCTGAACCCCTCCGGGCTGGTCGGGATGGTGTGATTGTGGTCGAACCACGGTTGCTTCACCGCAAGGCTGATCTGGTACCTTTCGTCATGGGTCACCTTCAGGCCGGTCGGGTAGCATATGTCTCGGGTGTCGAAGGCGTCGCCATATCCCGGAGATTTGTTGGCGGTGACTTCGGTCGCGGTCACATCGATGCTGCTGCCGGTGGCCTTGCAGACCAGGCCAAGCGTGTTGGCCGTGCCGAACGCCAGCCACCAGAACAGCCAGAACATGATGACGGTCGGCAGGATCCAGTGCGACAGCGTGTAAAAGAACGCCTGGTAGATCCCGAGCCGGCGCAACTGATAAATTGACTCACGCCACCCGGTTAACGGTGTGTGGCTATCCGGCGAATGCCACGCGACGCGCGCCACATCGTGGATCGTCTGCTGCAGGCTCGTACCCCACGCCATCAGCGCAAGCGCCACGATGCCGCCGATCAGAACAAAACCCGGTCCATTGCGAAACGCCACCCACCAGGGCTCCAGAAATCCCGGCAGAAACGATGCCGCGGCATTGACGAGCGGCGTCACCAAGCCGCCGACCTCGGCCTTGCCGAAACCTGGCCGATAGATCACCCAAACCGGCGTCGCGACCACGAACGCGGTGGCGAAGGCGGTCAGGAAATAGACCACGCGACGCAGCCAGATCCAGTTCCAGACATCGTTCTGGACCAGCGATCGCGGATCGCCGGGATCGACCGGATGCAGCGCATCGGTGACGGCGCCCGCTTTATCGGTAAAAAAATACGTCTTCGGCATCACAACGGGCACGTAGCGGTCGGTGCCGAACTGAACCCGCCTGAAGACCGAATCGTGAATCGTCGCCTTCGGTGGCGGCAGCGGCGCGCGCCAAAGGCTCGGGTGCAGGTCGGCGATAACCCTGGTCTGCGGGTCTTTCGCCTTGCGCCACAGCCGCCAGATGCTGGCGACATCGTCGCGGAAAGACGGCTTGTAAGGCGGCGCGCTCAGCAGATCCTTCAGATTGCGCGGCTTGTAGCGATAATATGCCGCAAGGCCTTTGCGCGAGTCGTTCAGCTTGTCGTCCGGATTGATCTGGGGATCGATTGTCGACGCCCGCTGGCCGGGAGAATAATTCAATCCATAGGCCTGTGCCCGATCCAGCATCCAGTCGAGCGTCACATAGGCAAGGCCGTTCTGCGGGTAGCCACCGCCGACGTCGGCATGAACGCCGACGAACCAGACCTGGCTGATACGCTGCTGATCGATCGCCGGAAGCTGCGTCCGCAGATGCGGCGGTGGCTCGGCCGCCTTCGCCGCTTCGCTGCGCGGATCGTAGTCGATATCGAACAGCCAATCCGTCTTTTCCCTGCCGGGAACGACGGCTTTGGCGCGGACATAGCGCTGATCCCAGATCACCGGGGTGAAGGCGTCGCGTTCGTCTTCCAGCGACATCGCATGGCACGCCCTGAGCACCTTCGCGCTCATGAACCGATCCGGCATCGACAACGGCCAGATCCAGTAGTCGATCGCGCGCGTCATCTCCTGGATCGGCCCCCCATAGGCGTCCACCGTGTCCCAGATACCGACGAAATGAATGCTTTCGACATCAACCGCGGGCGGCGCTTGGGCAGGCCGATGGGTGAGCTTGCGCCATTGCCGGATGACGGCGTCGCGTATGCCGCGCAGATCAATGCCTATCTTGCCGAGATATTTCGGAATGCCGCCGGTAAACCGCCGCCGGTATCGGCGATAGGCGTCCGCGGCAAAGAGCGCGAGGTCGGCCTCCCTGTCATCATAAGCGACCAGCCCTTGCGAGGCGATCATGCCGGCGACGATCCGGATCGTGAAGGAGCCGCGGCTGAAGCCGAAGCAATAGATGCGATCGCCGGGCTGGTAATTCCGACAGCAGAAACTGTAGATCGCAATCACATTGCGCTTCAGACCGAAGCCGAAGATGCCGCCGAGCGCCGCGAACAGTTTGAACGACGACGTGCCCACGCCATCATCATAGAAGGCGACCTGACGCTCGGGATTACTCAGATCGAGGAGTTGGTACAGCCGCCAGACATTGGTCTTGAACAGGCTTCCCGCGCTGTTGCCGGTCCCGTCCGAAAGCAACACGATGTTCTTCGACATCGACGCCCCCCGCCTCGACATGCCGTCAGATGCTCATGCTCGCCGCAAATTGCGCGCAAAGCAAGGAACAATCTATGCGAGAATCTGGACCTGATACAACCGGCGTCCGGTTCGATCAACCCTCTGCGCCATTGAACATTCGCGCCCCGACGCGGTCGCGCCTGACGAAATGATGCCCGAGCGCCGCGCCGATATGGATCACGATCAGCGCCAGCAGCACGTAGGCAAAGAAGATGTGCCGATCTTCGTAAGCCCCGGCCGCGGCCTTGTCGGGCGAGGTGATTTGCGGGACGTGAAACAGCCCGAACCAATCCGAATAATTGGGGGTACGCGCGCCGGAATGCGCCCAGCCAAGCGTCGCCACCAGGATGGTGACGACATAAAGCGCCCAATGGCTAATCTGTGCCGCGATCCGCTGCCAAAGTGGCGTACCGGCAGGCAGCGCCGGCGCCGGATTGATGGCGCCCCAGATGGCGCGAAGCGTCATCAACAGCAACACGACATAACCGATATCGGCGTGGATCGACCGGTAGAAAAAGCGATCCGCCTGCGCGGGAAAGTGATTCATCCACCAGCCATAGGGGAAGCCGAGAATCCAGTGGAACGATCGCGCGACGCTGCCCCAGTTCGACGGCGTATTTCGAATCATGTCTGCCTAGCCTCCCCTCGGGCTTCCGGATTGCCGGTCCGACGTCTGGTCCACGGGCCGGCAACCGCGCGCGGCGATAGCTCTGGCACATAACAAGAACCATCAAAACAACTGAATGATAACCCGGGATCGGCTAGTATGTCGCGGTGTCAGCCTTTCCGACGATTCTCGTATTCGATTCCGGCCTCGGCGGCCTCACCGTCCTGCGTGAGATCGTGAAGGCGCGCCCGGATGCGCATTATGTCTATGTCGCTGACGACACGTTCTTCCCCTACGGCCACCACAGCGAAGCGGCGATCATCGCGCGCGTGGTGCCGCTGATCGGCGAGCTGATTTCGGCACATACGCCCGATCTGGTGGTGATCGCCTGCAACACCGCCTCGACCCTGGTGATGTCGCATCTTCGCAACGCCTACAAATTGCCTTTCGTCGGAACCGTCCCCGCGATCAAGCCGGCCTGCGCCAGTTCGAAAACCAAGCGCGTGTCGGTGCTCGGGACCAAGGGTACCGTCAAGCGCGAATACACCCACGCGCTGATCCGGGATTTCGCCCGGGGCTGCAAAGTGACCCTGGTGGGATCGCCGGATCTCGCCTCGCTGGCGGAATCGGCGCTGAGCGGCGTGGAGGTCGGCGATGCCGCGATCGCAGCCGAACTGGCGCCCTGCTTTGTTGGTGCCGATGCAGACGCGTCAGCCCGAACCGATACCGTGGTGCTGGCCTGCACGCATTATCCGTTGCTGGTCGACCGGTTCGTCAAACTGGCACCATGGCCGGTCGACTGGATCGATCCGGCACCCGCAATCGCGCGACGGGTGGCGGATCTGCTCGGGCCCGCCGGCCGTGTTGCCGATCAGGCCGGCGCCGAAATGATCTTCACCTCGGGTCGGCCGCATGCGCTGAGCCAGGCGCTGATGCCGTTTTTCGGCGGCCGCGTTCCGGTCTAGCTGCCGGGGAGCGGATTACGTATTCCGGTGCGGGTCCAGAGGAAGTTCAGGCCAAGAGGCCCGCGATCTTTTCGTCGCTCGGGTCAAGGCCTACTCATTCTACTCCGGGTGACAGTGCGTTTAACTCGCAGCGGAGTTTAACGCACTGTCGCGATCATTTCGATTTTCCGGCATTTCGCGGCGACGAAGACTCATTTTAGGCGCTGCTGATGTCCGTCAGTAGAAAGTCGTTCCCTTTGCAGAGCAACGATGCATTCATTGCCTTGGCCAGCGCGCAGGCAAAACAATCGCCATAGTTCAACGCCGCGCTATGTGCGGTGCTTCATTTCGGCTAACTTTGTGAACGACATCACACATCCGACCGGCCATCGAATGTAAGGTTTGGCCGAGGGGCAGAGTCTGAATTCGATCGACAACGCTAACGCACCGGGCGCACCAGCGGCATCCTCGGCGGTCCATTCAGAATGGAGAGGGCATGGTCGATGCATCAGTAGCAAAGCAACTTGTCCAGGCCATCATTGACAATTTGCCAACTCCTGTCCCCGGGAGGCGGCCGGTCCACACGATCGGCGTAGGCGTGAAGGGCGAGTTCGTAGCGTCGGACGTGGCGCGCACCTATTGCATCGCGGAGCACTTCAACGGTCAGACCATCCCCGTGTCGGCGAGGTTCTCCAACGGGTTAGGTGGCCTGGAGCAGCATGACGGATGGTCCGATGTCCGCGGCATGGCGGTGCGTTTCCACCTGCCGGACGGGACGGGAAGCGACCTGATCACCACGACGCTCGGTGAATTCTTCGTCCGCAATGTCGCGGACTTTTTCGAGTTCTCCAAGGTCGCAAAACTCCAGCCATATCGAAGACGACACTGGCTGCTGAAGATCGCAGATTATCTGCGGCTCAAGGTACCTCCGCGCAACCCGTACCCGAACGAAACCGAGAACGTCAATGCGGGAGCACTCCGCTATGCCGACCGGCACCGGTTCTCGCAGTTGGGCATATTCCAGGTCGGTCCGATCGGCGCACCGGAGAGCTATGTCCGTGCGAGCTATCACGCCGTCCATACCTTCTGGGTGACGGCGCCCGGAGACATTCGCCGCCCGGTTCGCTTTTCCTGGCAGCCGGTTGCCGGGGTTCGCAACATCGGTGCTGAGGACGTATCGCGCGACAAATATCTGTTCAAGGAAATCGAAGACCGGCTGAAAGGGTGGCCGGCCCGATTCATGCTGATGATGACCATCGGCGAAGCGGGCGATGCGCTCGACGATCCCACGAAGCCCTGGCCAAGCACACGGATCCGGATCGCCATGGGCACTCTTACACTCACCGAGGTCCCCAAGGATCAGGAAGCGGCTGGCGAGCGTATCAGTTTCAATCCCTGTCGCCTCGCGCCCGGCATCGAAGTCTCCAATGATCCCATCCTCGAGGCCCGCCGGTGTGCCTACGAAGTCTCGCGCGAAATGCGCGGTGGATGTCCCTTCACGTGGAGGCCGGACAATGCCAATCCCAGGTGACGAAGGGCGGATCGATCGCTTTGTGGACCGGTTGCCCAAGACTCGCTTCTTCGAGCTCGTGGCTTCATGGATCCTGGTGCCGTTATGGGCGCGATTGACGCCGGTGAAGCCTCTGCCCGGTGGTCCCCACCCGTCGTTTCGGCGCGGTGACAACGTCCAGTGCATGATGAATCTGATCATGCCGCTCAAGAACAAGTCACCGGTTGGACGAGCGCTGGCCGCGCTGGCGATCGCGCAAAACAAGGATGCGATCTACGCCGGATTGAACAATGTCGGCACGGTGCATTTCGCACGCTTCGTCATCGTCGGCGACAACATCTGCATGTTCTCCGTCTATGACGGGGATTTCACCAATTACATTCGTGATTTCATCGCGACGATCGGCAGCGTGTTCAACGCCGTGGTCGAACTTGTTGAAGGCGGAGAAAAAGTGACCCCCTGCGAAAAGAATGTCGAGGCATTCATCGAGTGGGTGCACGAGCGCGACCTGTATCAGGTACCGGACACCGCCACCGATTTTCTGCGAGACCAGGAAGCGTTGATTGGAGACAAGGCCGTGTCGCCGGTCAACGACGATCTAAATCTCCTTCCGCGCAAACTGATCCTGCAGCTTCGCGCCAACGCGAACGTGTCGCTCGGTAATGGCTACCGGGCCTACCCCGGATTTTCGGTGGCTCAGGTCCGCAAACAACTGGGGCTGGGCTGGTGAGCGCTATGTTCGATCTCGCTGATCTGCAGGGCAATATCTTGCGTGGCTACACCAAGATGCCGTACGTGCGCTACCTCATCCTTGAAGTCGCCGATCGCATTGCGGCCCGGCGCTGGCTCGCCGCCTCCATATCCGGCCGCGACCACGACGTTCCGCAGATCACAACAGGGAATTGGGGGGCAGCCAAGCCGGACACCTGTTTCAACATTGGCCTGACCTACGAGGGACTACGCGCCCTCGGCACGCCGCGTTCTTCGCTTGAAATGTTCCCCAACGAATTCATCGAGGGCATGACTGCACGCGCCTTGAAGCTTGGGGATGTCGGCTCAAGCGCGCCGGAAACCTGGCCATCGCCCTTCGATGAGCCCGGGCGGATCCATCTCATCGCAACGATCTACGCTGGAGATGTCAGGCAACTGGACCAGGTTCAGCAGCGCGCCCTCGACCGAAACGCCCTGACGCTGCTCGGCACACGCGAGGGATATAATTTCGCGGACGACTTTGTTCACTTCGGGTATCGCGACAACATCATGCAACCGAGGTTCGATGGGATTCACGACCCGCTGCGCTATCCTGACGGACAACCCATGGCCCCGCTCGGTACCGTGTTGCTGGGACATCCGACCAATCTGGAAGGTTTGACGTGGCGGGTGCCTCAACCTACACCATTGGGACACAACGGTACCTTCAACGCCTTTCGCGTGCTGAAGCAGGACGTGGTCGGCTTCGAGGAGTATCTCGATCAGGCCGCATCCTATTTGCTCACGCACCTGAAGGTCGACGATGTGCTGCCGCCCGGGGCTGAAGTGAAAATCTGCCAGGTTCTCTCAATTGCACCCCCGTCGCGTCATGGCGCCTTGCGCGAGATCGTCGCAGCCAATCTGTGCGGCCGATGGCGCGATGGCACGCCGTTGGCACTGTCGGCGGATGCGCCTGATCCCAACGTCAATAAGGCGAATTTTGACTACGTCGGCGACTCCCGTTGCCCTTATGGAGCCCATATCCGGCGGTGCAACCCGCGCGGCGGGCATATCGTGCAACGGATAGCGAACAACAGTCGGCGCCTTGTTCGGCGCGGCATGCCCTATGGGCCAGCCTATGATCCGGCGAAGCGTAATCGGGACGAGCCCGAGCCGGAACGGGGCCTGCTCGGCAATTTCATCGGGGCGAGCCTCGGCGCCCAGTTCGAAGCCATGTCCTGCGATTGGCTGAACCTTGGCCTGCAGGATCCGCGCATCACCGGATCGAACGATCCAATCACCGGCACCAACAATCCCCACACCAGCTGGTTCGACTTGCCGCTCAAATCCGGCGACACGATCCCGCTGCGCGGATTGCCGGAATTCGTGACCACACGGGGCGGCGCCTATACGTTCCTGCCGAGCCTCTCTGCGATCCGTTATCTGGGATCGCTGTGATGTGAATAGCCTCAACAAGCCGAGGGGCATTCGGCGGCCGTTGCAACGCGAGTTTCGCATTTGGGTCGAAAACGGTCCTCGCGACCTTAAAATATAACTTCCGGCCTACATCATAAGGCCGGCCAACAGGTCATCGGCCTCGCGCAGATCGCGGGAAGTTTCCGCGGATGCAAATTTCGCCCGGGTCGATATCAGCAGATCGCGTGCTTCGGCGCGTCCGGATGCGCTCCCGCCGGCGCTGACCAAGCGCGCGATGCTGATCGCCGTGCGCAATTCCCAACCGACCGCCCCAAGCTTCCTGGCAGAGGCAAGCGAGCGTTTGAACAAGCGCATGGCAGCCCGGTTGTCTCGCAATGGTTCGTGACACAGCAGCGAGCCGTGAATCCGATAAATCTCGGGAGCAGCCCAGCGCTCGCCGGTTTGCTTCACCAGGGACTCAGCCGAAGCAGCGAAGCTTCGAGCCCTTTCCATCTCGCCAATTCGTCCGAATTCTGTAGCGAGCAGAATTCGATAGAGCGGCATCTGAATGCACCGGTTCTCGGCGGGTAGCTTATCGAGCAAGCCGCATAATTGTTCGAGCACTTCCGGCGCGGGGCCTCGTGCCGCCAACGCAGCGGTTGCCCACAATGGGCCGATGACCCGGTACATCGGGTAGCCATACTCATCAGCCACCTTCAGACCGCGCTTTACGCTGGCAAGGTTTGCTGAAAGATCGCCCTCATACCAGTAATCGGAGACGCCAAGAATGGAGGCAAATGCCAGCATGAAAGGATGCCCGATCTCATTCGCGAGCTGCCGCGCCGTCTCACAGCACTCTCTGGCTCGGCCGGGCCGGCCCAACAGCCATTCGATGTGTCCGGAATAGACGAGCGACACGATCAATGGATCATGCTGATAGATCTGGACCAGCTTGCCATGATCACGGGGATTGTAGCGGGCCCTGATCTGTGCCGCGAGCTCACTCGCTTGCTCCAGACGGCCGAGAAAAAAATTGGCGATTACGGCAGCGGTGTATGCCATGAGGACGGCCTCGTCGTCGTGCCACTCCTCGGCCCGCCGTACGAAATCCTGTGCATGCTTGAGGCCCTTGGTCAGCTCGCAGTTGACCAGTTTGGCTATGGTGCTTCCCCACAGGACCGTCACCTTCTCGCGAATGGTGCCATGGCTCTCGCAAAGCTTGAGTGCACGGCTGTAGGGGCCATAGACGTTCGGATCGGACCACCCGGCGTTGGCAGTGTATGCCATCGCCAGGTTGGATTGCAGGGCGATTTCGGCTTCGTAACGCTGTGGTGACGCGGGCAGCTTCGGTATCAGTGAGAGGCCCTCGCGAAGATGGGCGACGGCCTCCTTGGTGGCAGATCGGCGGAGCGCGGATTTGCCCGCCTGAAGCCAGGCCTCGATCGCTTCCGGAATGTTTTCTGCGCGTGCATAATGATAGCCTAACACCGCCGGCTGGCTACTTTCTCCAATGGCGGCTTCCTGGAGCAGCCACGATGCGACGCGCGCATGGAGCTCACGCCTTTCCTCCTTGAGCAAGGAGGAATAGGCGACTTCCTGTATCATCGCGTGCTTGAACGTGAAGACCGTGCCTTGAGACTCCTCACTACGATACACAACCCCGGCTCTCTCGAGTGCCCGCAACGCGTCTTTCAGCGTTTGGCTTCTACCTGGAAGCACGCTGGAAATGCCTTCATAGTTGAAGCGCCTTCCGAAAACAGAGGCAATCTGGGCGACGCGTTTGGCAGGACCGAGACGATCAAGGCGCTCCATCAGTGAATCGTGAATACTTGCCGGCACCAGAGGCGGCAATTGCCCGCTCGGCACTGGGCTCTCAGCGGCCAGCGGGACCGCACCGGAATCGACAACAGCCCGCGTAAACTCCTCGACAAAGAGCGGCACGCCGTCAGTTCTTTCCACGATCTGGCT
>Ga0210406_10003258_pt1 | contig 17927 bp, 19 predicted proteins | sample IncBWC30MmetaG_FD_155454 | JGI IMG/M metagenome (GOLD analysis project Ga0210406, IMG submission 155454) | Forest soil microbial communities from Barre Woods Harvard Forest LTER site, Petersham, Massachusetts, United States - Inc-BW-C-30-M | ecosystem: Environmental > Terrestrial > Soil >... | reverse complement strand
AATTTTCGGTTTCTACAAAATCTACATGATTTCTGGAAAAGTATTGTATATAAAAAATTCCTCGGAGGACTTCCCAAGGTTCGCCTTCCTGGCCGGGGCTTGGGAAGGGCAGAAATCGTGTAGTTTTTGTAGATAATTAATATAGGAATTTTTGGGGAGAATTATTTTTAAAAAAAAATATTTCCTATAAGTATAACAATCGATGGCCCAATCTAAAGCACAACCAGTAGTTACCCTCTACGAAGAAGTAGATGTTGAGAAATTGAAACTGATAATTGCATCGGAGGACTGCCCTGAAGAATTCCGAATTCAATTACGGAAATATCTCGCAAAGATGTCTAAAAATGGGAAAATACCGGTAACTTATTGGCATTCGAAAGATTTAGACAAGATAGGTCGTGTTTACGCCCAGGGAGGGCTTAGCCTTCAAAGTATTAAGAAAGAGATACGTCATGCATTAGCCAAAGGTCGTTACTGGGATATTGACATGGTTAATGCTCATCCTAACCTACTCTTACAATACTGTCAAAAAAATGGTATCGCATGTCCTAAATTAGCTATTTATGTTGAAAATAGGGAATTATGTTTAGAAAAAGCCCAAGCCCATCACGAGATAGAACGAGACGAAGCGAAAAAATTATTCCTGAGATTCATGTACCATGGAGATTACGTGCTTGATGGTAAGGAAATAGCCCCCGATGATAGGCGTACATTTGCAGAAAGGTATCGTTTAGAGATGTTAACAATAGGGAAATTATTAGCTGAGAAGGCGGAGAACAAGGTACTTTATGATGCGATTTTGAAAGAACCGAAGAAACATCCACATCCTTATGCTACAGTATTATCAGTTATCTTGAATCAATTAGAACATACTTGCATGATGGAAATGAAGAAATTATTTGAGAGAATGAAATTCGTAGTTGGAGTATTATGTTTTGATGGAATTATGATTAGGAATCGAAAACCTATGAATGGAATTATTATGGAAGAATATATCATGAAAACATTGCGACAATGTGAAATACATGTGAAGAATTCTACTGGTTATCAAATTAGTTTAGAGATCAAACCGATGGATAAGAAATTATCTTTTGAGTTACCTAATTTTTCCACATATGTTAATGATGATGCTGATGCTGCTCGGAAATTAATAGAAATCGAGGGAGCTAATAAATTCAAATTTTGTTGTGGAGAACTTTACATTTTCAATGAGAAGACGGGGATGTACGATAACCAAGATTCTCCCAAAGTAAAATATACAACATTGAATTATTATTTAGTCAAACATAAAGATTTTCTTATCAAAGTGATTAGTAGAGATGCCAAAACTGGTGAAGAGAAAACTGCAAGTTACGGTAGCGATGCTTCGTTGATGGAGAAAGTTAAGCCATTTTTAAGAGTGTATGCAGATGATCCAACATGGCTTCAAAAGACTGATCATACTTCAAAGGGCTATCTACTCTTCCTAGATGGTTATTATGATTTTAAGAAAAGTGAATTCACTAGCGGGTTTAACCCGGAGATCGTATTCCATGTGGGTTGCCCTTGGAACTTTCCCACTCGTAAAGACAAGGATATTAAATATGTCATGGATTTACTTTTTAACAAAATGTTAGATAACCCAGAGAGATTAATTACCGCATTTGCATGTGCATTAGCTGGTACTTTCTTGAAGAATTTTTACATGTGTCCTGGTGCATCAAATGCCGGAAAGTCTAAATTAAAGGAAGCTCTCGAATATGTTTTCGGAAATATCATAGGAACTTTTAACATGGAATCATTAGGATGTAGTTCAAAGAACGATTCTAAGGAGGAAGCACAGAAACTTAGATGGGCAATGGAATTACGATATTGTTTAATCATAATTTCAAGTGAAGCAAATTTAGAAGTAGCCTGTAACGGAAATTATATCAAGAAATTAGCAGGAGGCGATAGGTTAGTAGCCCGTGGTCATTATCAATCAGAAACTCCTTACACACCGCATTTCACACCATTTTGTTTCCTAAATGATATTCCAGAGATCCGCCCTTTCGATCAAGGTGTAGATAATAGATTAAAATATGACGAATTTGGTTATATTTTTGTATCAAAGGAAGAATTAGACGACGCTCCTAATCACCGTTTGATGGATGAAAATATTGTAGAAAAAATCAAAACAGAACAATTTATTTCAGGTTTAATTCATATTCTACTTGATGCATATGATAATTACAAAGTTAGTGGATTCCCCAAATTTGATCCTGAAGTACGCAATAGATGGACCAAAGAAGCTAAACTTGGTAATAAAATCGAAGAAGCATTAAATGAGAAATATATTATCACAAAAGATCGTAATGATAAAGTACTTGTTAGTGAGCTTAATAAATTTAAACAAACAAAACCTGACTTACTTATGTCTCCAACATTATTTGAAGATGCTATGGGAAAATTAGGAGTTTTTCAATCTACTCCAATTAAGGGCCAACGATTCTGGTTAGGAATTAAGAAGCGTATTTTTGACAATGATGATCTCTAATAGTAATTAATCAATTATTATTCGAGAATATATGCACCGCGTTCATAAACTACATGTTTGGGATAATTTTTACTGATTCTAACCCATCTTGAGGGCAATTTCATAATCTCATCGATTTGATGTTCATCAAGCCCTAAGTAATTCTTCAAAGCATAATTAATCTGTTTAACACTACCAGATCTTTTAGGGAATATTGTGAGATAATTCATCTCGTTCATGATCGTACGCCCTAGCCCTCTCTCATTAGGGTTAATTAAATGATTGGTAATGATGCAATTACATAGAAGCTTCCTCCCCACCTCCATACCGTCCATCATTAATTTTTCGATAGATTTCTTAATCTTATCATTACTAATAGTACAACAATCGTCAAATATCATCAGAGATCCTCCCTCTTTTACCTCAGTTGAAATATCAATTGGTTCACTAACCAAAGTATCATCTAAAGTAATTTGCTTCAATTTTAGACCTTTGAAAGCGGGATCATCTCGAGCATTAGTACGACTAAATATATAAATAGGACTACCGGGATTAACTTTAGACCATTCTCGAGCCAATCCAGCAGCAATAGTTGATTTACCAACTCCAGAAGGACCGGCAATATATTCAACAAACCTACCAGTTAAATCAGGAAGAGCGACTAACTTCGAATTAGGGAGGGCACTAACACGTTTTCGATAACCTTCCCCAAGTGATTCAGCATCTTCATCACTTTCATTTAAATCATAATAAATATGACAATTCTCGCAACAAGGTTCTTCTTGACATTCATCATTATCGCAAAAATCGCAACACAAGCCACATCCTATATAATCGCCTCCTTCGTGTATTCTTTCTTCATTCGAATCTTCATCTGGATCAACAACTCCAATAAGCATACGACTTATTGACTTTCCATCACTTTTCGCTATCGGGCGACCTTCAGTTAAGCTTAACATTATAGTATTACAATAGAAATTAGTGTAAACTCTGGGGTTTCTTACATTTCATAATATCTCCCATTATGAAATATAAGATATAATATTATATTAGAAACATGGAACAGCAAAGACGGTCTAAAATTGAAATCGAAGAAATGATTAATGTTTTACAAAGTGAATTAGCCGAAGTCAAGGCTGAAGGATCCACAGAAACTGGTTATGATAGGAAAAACAGAGCAATTTGCTCTATCTGTGGAGGCAGATATACGAAAACTAACGTTACCACTCATCGTAAGACTAGAAAACATAGAATGGAAGTTGAGCATTTGGAAGCTATCAGAAGGATAGTCCGATCTAAAACACTTGACGGTCGTTAAAGATCCATATCAAATAATTTATCAGATTCAATTCGTTGAGTGTAACGGACAAGTTGCGCAGTATTGGAATGGCCTACATGTTTCGCTACTAGAGTTGGTTCTGTTTTTTTCACATATAGCATATGGTTGATGTAAGCATATCTAAGTGAATGTGTATTACATTCGTGATGTTTCAATAAATAATCTAAAACGCGTTTCTTAATAGCATCTTCTCTAACATACATAACACTACAATAAAGATGCTTATCCGGAAAAGTATCCTTAGATACCCACGCAATAGGGAATATGATAAATCGATAACGAGGCTTAGTAGTATATTGCTCGCCGTCTTTTTTGTATTTAATTGATTCTGATTTAGATATCTTTACTTTAACTCTACTATCAAAATCCCGTTCTTCTAGCATTTTTCTGAAGGCCTTGCAAGCCTCGCTAATCCGCGAACCATTGAATAATTGGATAATAGCGATAAGTATATATAGAAGGCGATGAGTCTTCTTTCGCCTTTTACTAGCAAAGTATCTATCATTCGGATCAATATCATTAAATTCATTTAATGTTTGATTGTAAGCATCGATTAAAGATTTCTTGATATCAGAAAACTTTACCCCGCGATCAAATCCTTCTTGAGTAGTCATATAATGATACCCAACATTATATCTGGTAAAACGACTTAGTTATCCTCCATGAGGATAATAAAATGGATTATAACTAAGTTATATTAATATCCTTAACATTATATTCGGTAAAATGACTTAGATCTCCTCCAGTAGAGGATGTCTAAAAGAATATGTCAGCGAACTATTAATATCTGTTTATATTATAATAAGATATTAATCATGCCGATACATCGCGGAACAGACGCGTTAGGTTATTATTATCAATGGGGACAACACGGACATAAATATTATTACGCACCCGGCAATGGCCTTTCAAGACAATATGCTCGGGAAAGAGCTAGAAAACAGGCACGGGCGGCCTATTCTCGCGGCTACCGTGAATAAAATGACTTAAGACTCTAAGTGTGATAATTGGTAGCATATCCATTTTAGACTAGTTATTTGTTTATCAATTGATTTCTTGTACCATTTTCTCCACTTTTTACCTTCATCGGTATCAAGTTGAAAAAGCCTAAAATTATCAATACCATATCTATTCATTTTAATCCTAATAATTTCATGATGGTATAAATGATATTCCTCTAATAACACACTAACTATAGCCCGTTGATCTTCTTTTGATATCATTTATATTAGGTAATATATTTTTTCTAAGTGTGAAAATGAACATCTATAATTCAGTATCTAAAATTTTATCAACTTGTTTAGGAGTTTTCGCCTTTTTCAATCTACCCCATACATGCGATGCTCTTGTTTGTGCTTGTTGAAATGTTAATTCCGGATGTAATTGCCGATATATACTTAAGAATTCATGCCAACTAGTTGCTGAAAAATCATTAGGTCTCAATAAATTTGTACTTATTCTCATAGTCCTAACCGGTAAATTCAATTTTGGGATATTAAATTTCTTGCGTTTCTTTTTCTTGGATTTTTTTTCTGGATAATTCAAATGACGCCCTTGTTCTTCCTCTTCGTAAAGATCTTCTGGATAATTTAAATTACGGCCTTGTTCTTCATGTCCATAAAGATCTTCTGGATAATTTATATCACCTTGTTCTTCATGTTCGTAAAGATCTTCTGGATAATTCAAATTACCCTGATCTTCGTGTTCATAAAGATCTTCTGGATAATTCAAATGATCACCTTGTTCTTGTTCGTGTTCATAAATATCTTCTGGATAATCCATCGTAACTCCTTTGAATACTTTTTTTTTGATTTGTTTGCGTATGCGTGCAGGTGTTTTCCATTGTATTGATGCTTTCTTTTGAGCTTCTCTAAATGGTACTTTAGGATGTTCTTCTCTGTAATTATTAAAAAATGACCGCCATTCATCTAAACCAGAAGTATTTGATCTAACACATTTTTCAGTAACACAATACGCTTTTCGAAGTTTGAAACCAGGAGCACAATCTCCCCCATAAAATCGCGAACGTCTATATGACATAATAATATTATGTCATATATTAGTTATGAATACGAAGGAAAGCCAAATCCTAGCCCCTTGATTCGTTAATTGATGTTACCCTTGACTTCCACATATGGTTTTTACCATCCACTGATAAAGTATGAGTCTGCCATTCATATTTAAGATCTTCTATTCTATCTTGAATAATACAATAATTCTCATTAAGAATTTTTACTTTGTTTCGCAATGATTTGATTTGTTCATCAAGATCAGTATTCATGTCGATTTCAGGTAATATTGTAATATCTTCTATTGGAGTTGTCATATATTTATATAATTCGATATTTCGCTTGTCCATTAATCGAATTCGATTAAGATATTCAAGACTTTCTTCATAATCAGCCATTTCCTTTGATATCAATTTTCCGATAAATCTAAGTTTTTCGATCTCAACTTTTCGAATTTCTTTAGCCATATCAATCGTATATAATATTACTATAGATAATTTTCAAAAAAAATTATATATTAGTTTGTTTACACTTCACTGAATATGCCGTTTTTCCAATTTCACTAATTCTCTTATGTATTATCCAATAATTAACACTAATGATACCTATTTTAGATTCGTATTCTTCGATTTGTTTATCTTGATCAGTATTTATATTTATTTCGGGTAATATTGTAATATCTTCTATTGGAGTTGTCATATATTTATATAATTCGATATTTCTCTCCATATCTATTAATCTATTTTCACGAAGAATTTCAAGTGTTTCTTCTAAAAACTTTTTTTCTCTAGAGAGCATACTGCTAATCATATTAAGCTTAGTGAGTTCATCCCATTTTGATTTTTTATTTGTATCGGTCATGTATATTATTACTATAGATAATTTTCAAAAAAAATTATATATTAGTTTGTTTACACTTCAAACGTGCCAATCGAACTTCCGTTTTTCTCAATTCTATTCGATATTCTTTTACTAGACACGCTAAATCGAATTCGCGCCCATCTAAATCGCATAATTTCCGAATATATCGTTTCTCTTCGTATACTTTCCTACCCATTTTTCGTGTTACATACCATCGTTCATCTTCAATGATTTGAAACATTTTAGAAAATGAATTGAGTACTTGATTCATTTTCATTATCTTCCTTCGAAGTCGTTTCATTTCTTTGAGTTCTTCCTTAGAATATTCAAATGATTCAGGTAAAAGATCGAAACAACCTAATTCCATTTCCTCAGAAATTAATTCATCAGAAACATAACTGATATTCATAGGTTCCTCTTCGGAAGGTGGTCCTATAAATTGAACTGGTTGTTCTGAAGCAATCCTATCGAAAACTTTCTGTACATCTCTCATGCATTTCTGTTCATATCTTTCTGCTCGGGCTTCTTCTTCAGTTGGGTTAGTGTTGTGGGACATTTATAATATTACAAAATATTTTATTTTTAAGAAATTTATACTTTTTGGAAAATCTATACTTTTTTGGAAAATTTAACTACTTATACTATAATGAGATATGGAACCAAAAGTGCTTAAGCATTACGAAAAAATATCGTTATCAGATAAGAATCTCTTCGATATCTTAGATGGAAAAAATAGTTTGATACTTTATCCACATTTACCAAATTACAAAGATATCGATGAAGTTCTAGGGCCAAACGGGATGTGCGTTCTCCTATTCGAAGCTAAGAAGAATTATGGGCACTGGTGTTGTTTATGGAAATTAAACCCGGAAACAGTCAGCTTCTTCAATCCATATGGGGGCTACCCAGATGACGGGTTAGAATTTATTCCCGAGCATTTCGCAAAACTTAACAATGAGGATCATCCATATCTTTCAATCCTACTTGACAAAAGTCCGTATAAACTAACTTATAACGATTTCGGTTACCAAGAATTAGCACCAAATATCAGAACGTGCGGGCGACATTGTGCAGTTCGCCTTCTTTGCCGAGTTATGGACGATGATGAATATCATGATTATGTTACATATTTCTGTTCTGAATATAATATAAACGCCGATGAATTTGTAACTTTATTGACAATGAACCCCGAAAAAGGATTTTAATATATCAATTAAATATATAATGTTACAAAGAGATTATGATAAGCTTCGCAAACAAAGTTACGGTAAGAAGAAGGGAGGCGATGTACAGGAATCTGAGACACCTTATCATGTTAGTACCCACAGAGATGGTCACCAAATTACTACTACAACTGCTATTAAAGCGGGCAATAATCATGTTTATTTAAATGTTATAGTACAACATAATCGATTAATACCAACTGTATTTCACCAACCAAGTGGAGGTGTAATTAATTATTTATCTAATACTGCTCCACAAGTTACTGCATATGATACAACAAAAACAACACCGATTTTGAATAAATCGTCTGATTATAAATGTTCTGTGATTAGATTCACAATACCATTAGATGAAGTACCATTGATGATAATGCCAGTAATTCCTAATTTATTTACTCCACCTCCCGTTGTTCCTCCGGCACTTGATTATCCAGCAAGTTCAAATTTAACACCATTTTTTGTGGGTATTAGTTATCTAGGGGTTAATTATTATTCTCAATTAGTGTATGTTCCTGAAAATCCTTATCCAGCTCCAAAACAAGATCAACCTTTTCAAGTAATTACTCCTTATTATTATGTTTTTGATTATATAACATTGATATCAATGATAAATACTGCATTATCGGCAGCATGGGATTTATCTCCCTTACCTACTTTAGCAGGAACTATTAGTCCAGCTCCAGTTATTCCGTTAGTAGCTCCTTATATATTTTTAGATCCAACTACATCATTAATTTCTTTAGTAGTACCATATATTTTTGGACAATTAGTAAATCCACCATTTACAGAAATACCTGTTATTTATGTAAATACTCTTCTTCAGACATATATTGATTCATTTCCATTTAAAGGAATCGCAAATGATGATCCGGAAGGGCATGATTTTGAATTTATATTGTTTAGTTCTGGTATTACAGATCAAAATATATATTATCCCCCTTTTTATGGGTTATCTCCGGGAAATAATCGATTTTCTTTTTATAGAATTATCCAAGAATATCCAACTCTTCAGTATTGGTCTAGTATTCGTAAAATTATTATTACGACAGCAGGAATTCCTATTAACGCAGAAGCAGTACCAGCATCATTCGGAAATGGAGATGTAAATGTATCATTCCCTATTATTTCAGATTACGTGCCAGAAATTGAAGGGCGAACGGGTGAGAGTAGGACGATTGCGTATTACTTGCCCTCCGCTCAATATCGTTACGTTGATCTCTTATCTGATCTTCCTTTACAAAAAGTTGATTTACGATTCTTTTGGCAAGATCGCGTAGGAAATTTATATCCTATCGAAATCAGCTCATATCAGCAGATTGAAGTGAAAATCGTGTTTGTGAAGAAAGATATAAATACAGAGAAATCCGCATAAATGTTAATAAAATATCTAGTTATTATATAGCTAGATATGTCATTATCATTTCAACCATTAGAAGCAGTATGCTGCGTTGATGAATTAGTAAATGTGGAACGCCAAAGAACCTATGCGGTTATAAAAAGTGGATCCCAAACTACGTATAAACCATTTAATACTACAAGTATATCAAATAGCGCTCTAAATTTTTCGTGTCCTCCTCCTAGCGCAGGAGTTTTCGTATCAAGAAAACAATATTTATATTGTCCTGTGAGATTGACTTTTACTGGTATTCCTCCAGTTGGCCAAAGTATTATTATGCCGAATAGGGACGCACCTCGTGCATTTCCGATTTCGTCTATTATTGAAACTTTACAAGCTACGATTAACAATCAATCAGTTTCAGTCAATGTCGCTGATATTATTCATGCTATGGCTCATTATAACACGGATGAAGATTGCAAGAATTTAGATTATTCGACTTTTCCATCTTATGAAGATCAAAGTCAAGTTTATGGTGACTTATTTTTGTCAAATAGATCTCCGTTATCAACTTACGGCACATCCCAAGATGGTACTCAAATTGGTAGAGCGGGTTTTCCTGGTATGGTAATATTCTCAAATCCAGTTCAAACTGTCGCAGGTACTTTATTGACATCTATTGTTGATCTTGCTTCATGTGAACCACTTTTCTTGTCACCATTTTATTTTGGAAAAGGTAATGCTTGTGGATTTTTCAATGTTTCTACTCTGGACTATAATTTCACTCTAATTGGACAAGCAGCAAATCGATTATGGTCACATGATGATAATGGTGGAACCAATGTAATTCAAAGTATTTCAATGGTAATGGGTGGATTAACCGGAGGTCCAGATTCATTTACTAATATGGGAGGAAATAGACCAAATCTTCTATTTCAATATGTTACTCCTCTTGAAACACAGGTTATTCCACCGGATGTTCCTATTACATATCCATATTTCGATATACAACGATATCCAACTGATCAATTTTCATTTGATCCAGGAGCATCTGGTACTATCAATTCTAACAATTTGCAAATCAGTCAAGTGCCTCGTAAGATGTATATATATGTAAGGCAAAGAAATTCTGATCTATATGCTAGTTCTACTAATACGGATACGTTCTTTCAAATCCAAAATGTAAATATTCAGTTTTTAAATAACACTGGTCTTTTGGCACCTCAGACAATGCAACAATTATATTTAATGTCTGTTAAAAATGGATGTAAAATGGGATGGCAGCAATGGTCCGGCGGCCCTGTTTATAGCAATGATTTTACTAGTCAAATTGGAACTATTGGGAGTGTTGTTTGTGTAGAATTCTGTACTGATATTGGAATGGCAAATCCTTTGCTCACTGCAGGTGTTCTCAATCAATGTATGATTCAAGTTAACGCTACCGTCAAAAATGTTTCATCGAATGCTATTTTTGCCACTATGTATGTTGTAATGGTACTCGAAGGTTCATTCACTATCACTTCAGTTGGTAGTGCTACTGTTAACACTGGCTGTCTTTCTCCAAATGATGTGCTTGATTGTCATAATAAACCTGGTGTTAGTCTTCAAGATGCTCAAGATGTACATGGATCTGGTGATTTCTGGTCTGGTTTGAAAAACTTTGGATCTAAATTATTCAATTTTGTTAAAGACAATAAACTCATAAGTAAGGGATTATCTCTGATTCCTCATCCTATCGCTCAAGTTGGTTCTCGTGCTGCGAAATCTGTTGGTTTTGGTAATGCTGAAATGATGGGTGGTCGACATTTATCAAGAGCTCAGATGCGTCGTCGTCTTAATCAATATTAAATTTTTATTAAATTTTAATATTTATGGTATATGATAGCCTCCGCAAGAATTGCAACCAGCTTTGATAAATCCTTCATCATCGAATTCAGAAAGAATATTGTATTTATGATCATATGGAGTTCTAACGATACGTCTATCGTATTTTGGAAAGGAGGGTAATACAAAATCTGGTAGTGGATTATATCCGATTCTATCCAAGAATGATATTGTGTTATAATTGATGTACATTTCTAAGATCTTAGAAATTTTATCGATATTATCTAATTGAATTTCCTGTTTGGTTGTTCTCTGCATTTCATCAATAAGTTCTATTATATCCAAAGCTTCTGATTCAGGGATATCAACGGTTGTTGCGATTTTATTAATGATGAGATCAAGTTGTTTATTGAAAGCTACTTTAGCTATTTTTCGTTTCTCGATAACAAGAGCAGCAGTTTCTAACTCGGATCTTATCTGATACATCTTGGATGTCTCGCCCGCTACAAATCCAATCAGTTTCTTCAAAAATTGTTGTTCTTCTACACCTTGCGATTGAGGATATTTTTTGAGATATGAAAATAATCTCTTGATCATCTTGAAAGGGCTATAGAACATGTTCGAGTAATAAAATTTTTCAATCTCTACAAGCAAACTTCCTTCAGTATAATTGAAAATATGAACATCGGGTATTGCGTGAGGATCTCTTTCTAATCGTGCAATGTCAATCTCTTTTTTGTTCTTTGAGCCTATCGGGTAGTATCCTAATCGAAAAACATTGGTAATCTCAGTTACATTACCATCAAGAAATGTAATCTCATCAATCTTCAAAAGAGTAACATCTAAACATGCATCATTTAATGTCTTTTTAACTTTAAGAGGAAGAATTTTGTAACCCCTAAGGATTTCTTCTGAAGACCATCTTAGAACATAATAATTACGAATTATCTTCTCGATCAATTCAAATTCATTTGAATCTAAATCATCAGTTCTATCTAACAAAGAAAAAATGATTCTGTATTCATAAGCATTTATTAGCCCAGTCATGTACAATTCTTCAATAGTATTCTTTAATTCCGGAGAATACCTACAATGCCCAGCTCTTAATAATCCGATATTGATATCATATCGATGATCTAAACCAGCTTTGGTTTCAGAATAATAATGTCCCGGAGTATCTAGAATATCTTGAACTACCTTCTTGAATTTTGGAACAAATTTCTTCACGACACTTTCTGGACTACAACAATCGAGAAAAAATTCAAATGTGTCTACATCTCCTGGATATTTTTGAACACGAAATGCGTAACTTCCAAAAATTCTTGCAGGGAAATCAATTGGATCTACCGAAAGGTTATCTACTTCTTGTAATACTTTGGTTGGATACATTTGGAGAGTCTTACTTTCAAGAAATCTTTTGTAATTTCGTTTCCGTTCTCGTATTGATTCAATTTTCATAGGATCATATCGATTTTCCATGATTAGATATATTATATGTTGATATAATTTATCTAATAGTGTATCATAACAAATTATCCAGCCGCATATGTCAAATAAAGATCACCGACGGTTCCTAATACTTGTGGATATGTTCCTAAAGTATTCCCGAAACCTGGAAGCCATAATAATTCACCAGATGTATTTAGTATTATTACTGCGGAACCTGTAATGATATTAGTACTACTTCGATATGCTATTTCCCAACAATTGGTAAAGAAGGGCAAATAAGGTGCTGGCCATCCAATAAATAATTGTATTTGAGTAAATGATGTTACACTTGGTGGAGTCCAATTAAATTGAAATTGTGGTATTTGTATTGTAACCAAAATTTGAGATCCTACCGTACTTTGTGTAATATAAAGAGAAATTGGCGGCCCCTCTGGCGAAGGTACACCTTTTCCTCGTACAGCTGGATTAACTATGGTAGTTGAGGGAAAGGTTATTATTGCCTGAGGTGCTAAATTTATCTGGATTATATCTACAGGACCTGTTCCTGTAGGACCTTGAGGGCCGGTTGCACCGGTTGCTCCTGTGAATCCTGTGTTGGGTCCTGTTGGTCCTGTATTTCCTTGAGGTCCTGTCTGGCCTGTAAATCCTGTATTAGGGCCGGTTGGACCTTGAGCTCCGGTGGGGCCGGTAAATCCTGTATTTGGACCTGTTGGACCGAGATTACCTGTAGGTCCCGTAAATCCTTGAGGTCCATTATTACCTTGAGATCCTGTAGCACCAGTTTGGCCTGGTGCGGTAGATGCTGCTCCCGTAGCTCCTGTTGAACCTTGAGGACCTATATTACCTTGAGGGCCAGTTTGCCCGGGTGCGGTTGAAGCGGCTCCTGTGGCTCCTGTAAATCCTTGAGGTCCCGTTGCTCCGGTTTGACCTGGTGCGGTCGAAGCTGCTCCTGTTGCACCGGTAGATCCTTGAGGTCCTATATTACCTTGAGGTCCTGTTTGCCCGGGTGCGGTTGAAGCTGCTCCTGTAGATCCAGTAGACCCTTGAGGTCCAATTGAACCTTGCGCTCCAGTTGGACCTAGTGCCGTTGAACCTGCTCCTGTTGCTCCTGTAGAGCCCTGAGGTCCTATTGAACCTTGCGCCCCTGTTTGCCCAGGTGCAGTTGAAGCAGCTCCTGTAGATCCGGTAAATCCTTGAGGTCCGACAATTCCTTGGGGTCCTGTCGATCCTTGTGATCCAGTTGGGCCTGTGGCTCCTGTAAATCCTGTATTTGATCCTTGAGGGCCAGTTGGTCCTGTTACTCCACCTCCTCCTGTAGCACCGTTTACGAATAATTTATAAACATTCGGTACCGTTAATAAATTTAAAGACATTATATTATAACATGATATCTTTTTATTAAGGTAAGACGAGAGCACCGTACTGAACATAAATATCAGCAACTGGTCCTATTGGTCCCGTAGTTTGAGGACCGAAAGCTTGGGTTACCGCAGCTCCTGAAGCAAAATTTCCTGTAATTGTAAGTACTCCTGTTGCTGATAATGATAATATTGCTGGTCCTGTTAAATATGGTCCTACTCCTGTTGTATTTGAATAATTAAATGGAATTGTCCATTCAACTGGAAATACTGGTAAAAATTGAGCTGGAAGTGATGATGTTAATTGTAGTATAAGTACTGTTGCTGATCCGGTCCATGATATCAAAGAAAATTGAGGAATTGTCATTGTTATTAAATTATTAAAATCATCAGATAATGAAGTCATAATAATTTGGGGTCCAAAAGGAGGTACGGTAACATTTCCTCTTATTGCCATACTTGTTAATCCAATTGCTGGACTTGCTACGATAGCTTGTGCATCGAGTATTGTAACATTCATTGTTGGTATATTTGCACCATCTGAATTCCCTTGAGTTATGCTATTGCAAAAAATATTATAATTATTAGGTACTGTTAGTAAGTTTAAAGACATTATAATAATACTTGATATTTTTATAATGTTAGACAGCTAAGTAAGTGATACATATATCTTGTGGTGTTCCAGTATTTGGGCCAGATAATGGATTTGGTGACATTATTGTAATATTTCCACCAGTGTCAATTTCTAGAGTAGCAATATTACTATTTGGTCCTATTCCTAATTGTCCAAAAGCAATCATTTGACATACTGTATATGTTAGAGGACTATAGTATGATGGGAGTGGTACTGTAAAAATCACTTCTGAAGATATTCCTGATGTTCCTGTGACTTGAAATTGAGCGATTCTTAAAGTAACCACACATCCAACTAAAGATAAATCGATTGCTACGGGCCAGGGGGTTGAGAGACTTACTCCTCTTGAAGATGCGGATGCAATAGTATCACCACTAAGAGATAGAAAATTTAATGCAGGTACTGGATTATAATTACCCAAGGCAGTTATATTTCCTGATGAATCAGCAAATACAATATGCTTAGAAGTGCTAGATTGAGATTCAGTACCTGAAAAAATACCAGCTATTTGACAAGATGTTTGTGTAGCTTCATTTCCGATATGAATTGCGTTACTTTCACCCACAATTCCAGAAGTTGCTATCACAATATTATTAGTTTCACTCGAAGTATATACATTTCCAGCTAAATTTCCTATGATAACATTTCCGCTACCAGATACTAAACCTTCAGCAGCTCCATTCCCAATACAAACATTTTGTGCGCCAGATGCTAATGCTAATCCTGCATTTAATCCAATGAGAATTTCATCCACATCAGTATTGACTGCTGCTCCAGCATTAGTTCCAATAGCAATTACATTAGTAGTAGCATTTGTATAATTTCCAGCTCCAAATCCTAAAAAGACATTTGATTCACCAGAAGCTGATGAATAATTATGTAATGTTGTATTACCAATTAAAATATTTCCTACAGTAGAACCCGTTGTTGCCAATAAATTTAAATTTTGTTGTACAGCGACATTATTATTAAATGTTTTATTACCAGCAAAATTTTGGGCAGCAGTTGTAACTAAACCTCCAAATGATGCACTTGCGGGTTCAAGAGTCAATACATTAGCGGCTATTACTCCTCCGTTTGCATTTGGTGAAGCTCCAATAGCGGCTAATGATGTAACTCCTGCTCCAGCAGTACCTTGAGGGCCAGTTGCTCCCTGTGCTCCGGTTACTCCTTGTGCTCCTGTGTTTCCTTGAGGTCCTATTGATCCTTGCGCTCCTGTTGGTCCTTGTGCTCCTGTTGATCCTTGGGGTCCTACTGGTCCACTCGGTCCTGGTACTAATGCTGGTATTGTTCCGACGAATTTCGTTGTTGTGTTAATTCCTAATGGTAAAAATGGTGCTACTAATTCTTGCGCGCTATCAAATTCAAATGTATTATCTACTTCTAAATTTCCCACATGTAAGTGGTACACATTTGGTACTGTTAATGCGTTTAATGACATGATTATATTATTAAACAACATATTAAATTTAATACATACCTCCGTGGTAAAGTGGTGAGGCTTCCATCATAGCCTCCCGATATGATAAATGGGGATGCTTGGCTCTGTATTTTTTGACGAATTGAATCCAAGGGTTATGTGTCGCTGCTTTCCTTTGTGCTGGAGATGCCTTACGTACACAACGTGCTGCTCCTAAGACTACACCTCCCCTTGTTCGTCTGTATCTTGGTCTTGCTGCTCCTAAGACTACACCTCCCATTTCATCATCCATTCCGTATTCATTAATTCCGTAATTATAACCAATTGGTACATTGTACAATCTCTGTCGCCCTGCCATCACTCCGGATCCTCGACGTTTTGGATTTTTAGCACAATGTCCCGGGATTTTTACTCCTGATTTACGACTATATGGAAATACATAATGTTGATTGCTCGTGCAACCTTTCTTTTTATGAAGTTTAGAGCGAATATTCTCTCTCACTCGATACCTTCCTCTTACTGGATTTCTAACACATCTTGCTGGGACAGGCTTTCCAAGTCTTTTATGTGCTTTTTGTTCATGCATATTTGGTGCACATTTTAAAGCTTTTCTCCGAGCACCAGCTCGAACTCCGCCTCCTGTCATTCCTAGGGCTATTTTTTCCCGTAGAATTTGATTTGTACGATCTCGAATATAATCACCATTCATTCTATATATATTTAACATATTTTATTCTTGAACTTTGATGCCCTTCATTAGAAATTCTACCATATCCAAAGCTTGATTATCTTCAGGTACTACGCCGTATTTCTTTTGTGCATATTTCACTATTTCACGTAAATCTTCATGAAAAATTTTGACTTGCATTTCCAATATTTCAATGACAAAATCTTTATCCTTCTCTTGAATAGCATTACATAGTATTTTGGATTCTTGCATTAATATGTCCAATAAGTTATGCATTGTGTGAATTTGCTTATCCTTATCAGGTTCATTCTTAATAGCTTCGATAACGATAGTTTCCATATATATAATAACTAAGATTTTTAATTATTATATTAATTTTCATATATGTGCTCGGAATAAAGTTTCTTGATACCTTGTAAAGTATCGATTTTATTTTGAATATCATTCATTTCACCTATAATTGTACCTCGCTTTTTTATCAATGTTTTTTTCTTCATAGCTGCGTTATGTTTCGTATTAGGGGCGAACGGTATATATTTGTAATCTTTGATCTTTACCAGTCCATCATCCTTTAGAAATAATCGAACACCATAAAGTTTCTTTTCTACAATATCCTTATCTTTCTCTAAAATTCTTAATGCGGCTTCACTATCAATGATCAATGCAGTATTTTTACTTACTAAATTATCATATCTTTTTGAGATTCCAAGAATACTGCGATATTCTCCACATTTCTCTGTATGAATAGGGCATTTTTTTCCCTTGCATTCACGACCACATAATTTTCCCTTGTTAGGGCCACGGGTAAATACTGCTTTGCATTTTCCTGACATTATTACTTATAGGAAAGATTATTTTTAAAATTTTTTTGCTATATTAATTATCTACAAAAACTACACGATTTCTGCCCTTCCCAAGCCCCGGCCAGGAAGGCGAACCTTGGGAAGTCCTCCGAGGAATTTTTTATATACAATACTTTTCCAGAAATCATGTAGATTTTGTAGAAACCGAAAATTACAAGTATTTAATAGGGAATTTCAATTTTCGGTTTCTACAAAATCTACAAAACTATATATTTAATAGGAAATCCTATTTTTTCGGTATCAGTAAAAGACATGTAGATTTTGTAGAAACCGAAAATTGAAATTCCCTATTAAATACTTGTAATTTTCGGTTTCTACAAAATCTACATGATTTCTGGAAAAGTATTGTATATAAAAAATTCCTCGGAGGACTTCCCAAGGTTCGCCTTCCTGGCCGGGGCTTGGGAAGGGCAGAAATCGTGTAGTTTT
>Ga0210406_10003257_pt1 | contig 17934 bp, 8 predicted proteins | sample IncBWC30MmetaG_FD_155454 | JGI IMG/M metagenome (GOLD analysis project Ga0210406, IMG submission 155454) | Forest soil microbial communities from Barre Woods Harvard Forest LTER site, Petersham, Massachusetts, United States - Inc-BW-C-30-M | ecosystem: Environmental > Terrestrial > Soil >... | reverse complement strand
TCTTCCGTCGATCCATCCGGGCTTTGAGAGCTTTTCTTTCGCCAGTTCTTCGGGTCAACGGTATTGAGCGCATGAACAACCATAAACTCCGGGTCTTTGAAGTTCGATTGGTCATTCGGCGGCCCAAGCCGCGAAGCCGCACGACGTAGCAATTCGGAAAGCGCCTTCCTGTCGTCAACTGATCCATCTAACGCGTAGGACGCTAAAAACTGGTCAAGCATGAAACGACGGGAAGCCCGTGCCTTCAGGCTATCGACCGTGGCGAATCCGATAGGTTCTTTCTGAAGCCCTTTGAGGCCAAAAACATCCGGGAATTCCATGTTGTCGTGAACTACCCGACTACGATCGAGGCAAAGCAAGTCGGGAGACGCGAGAAACGGAATAGCCGCGATGCGCGACATCGGCCAATGCGATAACAGTAAGTCGACGGCCACAAGCAAATAAGATGCCGGTGAACTCGCGGAACCGAGAATATCAACCAGTACCTTGTCAATTGGTTCTCCCGCTTCAATTCGGCGGTGGCCCCAGGCCTCCAGGGCCATGAGGGCCGATGTGACGATGCTTGGCGCAGCCCCTACGTCTCGCGACCAGTTGTAGGATTGAATCCATGGAAAGACCCTCTCGCTTCCATCTAGATATGTGATCGTGATCGCGTTCTTTCCGAATTCGCGTCTGCCGCTCTTGAATGAAATCGCATGATCGACGAGTTGCCGTATGAGTCTCAGGCCATGTTCTGGCGCATGAACGAGCAGATCGAGAAAGGGACCCTGTGAGGGAGATGCCGGAACGAAATCGGTGTCGTGATGTCCAAAAGCATCGCGGAACGGATTGTACGAGCGATCATGTCGCTCTTCTTCCTCATTCGGAATCAGCAGCTCGGCTGTGAATTCCGCGAGCTCCTTCGGTGCTGCTGTCGGGAGCGCACCGCTCGATTTGAGAATACCGCTCTTCACCTGCTCACCGTACCTGCGTCTTCTCAGCGATTCCAAATATTTCTTTGCGAGTTCCGGCGTTCGATGACAGAAACCGAGAAAACCCATCCTCAGAGCCTCTTCCAATTGACCGACTTGCTCGTACGTAAGTTCGCCATTAAAAGGTCTTCGTATTTCACGAAGACTGAACATCTCGTTCGCTTCCTCGATTTCTGTAAGCCATCGATGGAGCCAATGCAGCATCAATGTCGTCAGGGGATCGTGGCCGAGAGAGCCGATCATCCAGGTATGGTAAAGATCCACAACATCAGGAATCGCGGGAGCCGGCAAAGATACTCCCCGTTTCATGATCCAGAGGATAAGTCGGCTCCACGAGGGGCCGTTTGGCACGTTGAGATTGGCCGGTAACACTTTCGGATCAAATCCAAGTGCCGCAAACCTTTTCAGGCTCGACTCCACATCGACTGCCATCACGAGTCGAATCAGTTCGCGTAACAACTGCGCCTTACCTTCGAGCAGAACGCTTGAAGCACGGTCGAGGAGTTCATCGCCGATTTCAGAGCGAACCAAAGCCAGCATCGCTGCCCGCCGCCATGAACCGTGATGTTCATTCTTGCTGACCGAGTCAAGGAAGGATTGCCACTGTTTGCTGTCTGGCGCACGCTCGATCGCCATGCGGGCAGCGAGCTCGACTCCTCTCGCCAGGCGCGTCGGAGCCGGCCTGTCGAGAGGTAAGCTCTGGACGAGCGTCGGATCGGAGAAAAGGAGATTGGCGATCGCCCACTCGCGAAGAACGTCGTGACGAAAAGTTACAAGATCGTTTCCCAGATCCCGCAAGGTCTCGCTCGCAACCAGAGGATCGACTGCGACCGCCGGAAATTCCCCTGTCTCAAGTCTATCGGCGCCAGAAAGAGCTTGCTCTCCGAGCGCCTTGAGAAGCCGCGCCCGCTCCCGGTGGTTTTGGTCTCTTACCCCATCCGCGGCATCCCACCATTGCGTCGCCATATCGACCTCCGTGCGAAGCACCGGAGCGCCCGATGGGAGACTGGCTAAACGTGACAGACGGAACAGGTTGCGTGCGACCTGGCGCGCCGGATGATTGTCAGCGAGCAGGCCCCTTAATTGAGGGGCAGCATTCCGCAATTCCTCGGTCTCGGCATCCAAAAGCTCGTCAATAACAACCGGTTCAGCTCGCCCCAAGCGATCTATAACATCCGCCGGAATCCAGCTCGGCTCAACTACGCCAAAGTCGCGGCGAGCAGTAGCGATCACTGTCAAGCCGGAAACGTTCGCCGTCTCTCGGAGAAGATCGATTACAGTGAGACGTTCTTCGTCATCGTAGAAGTCCAGGTTGTCCAGGAATAGAATGCCGCTGCCACTTGCTGCCAAATCCGAAAGAAGCTCCCGCGCGGTCCCGTCAAAATCAAGCACCGACTTCATCGCCACCCATCCCTTTGGGATAGTGCGCTTTGGGCTCAACGCCATGACCTGACCCTCGCGGGACATCTGCTCGGCAAAATGTTTTAGAACTCCCGATTTTCCGACGCCTGCGTCTCCTCGAATCTCCAAATAGCGGCCGGTGTCCAAGGCCGCATGGACAGCCGCCACACGCTCATGCCGCGTGAGCATCGCTCCTCCGACATGGTCCCCAATATCCGCCAAGACATTGCGCGAGGCTTCGGCTAGCGCGGCGCGCGAAGTAAAACTATGTCTATCGCCCGCGAGGCGGAAGGCTTTCTGCCGGAGGTTTTCTTTGAGCAAGTCCCGCGTACGATCGCCGCCCGCTGCGGCAATTTCTATGGCAAGCTCGCTGAGAGCAGACCAGAGTTCTCCGGCCCGGGGGGTATCGTCGGGACGAAGGGCGCGGACCGCGCGCTCTTTCGCAAGGTCTTCGGAGGCGGAGCCGATGGAAGTAAAGTCAAAGACGAATATTTGCACGCGGCGCAAAATGCCCCAGACGGTTTCGTTATCGTGCGGTACGCCCACGTCGCGCAGGTGCGACGTGAACGTATTAACAAAAGCTCGCATGTCGTTACTGGCGGAACCAGGACGGTTGATACGTTCCACGAACGTAACTGCATCGCCCAACTGGCGCGCCCAAGTCAGAACGTCTTGATAGGGTCCGTCAATCTTGTGTGACGTTCGCGAGATTGCGATAGCGAGCTCATGACGATTTCTCCAGAAGTCCGGCTTGCGTGAGACTTCTGCGATCTGACTTACGACTGACTTGAAAATGGTGTCGCGAGGCGCGAAGGTCAGGCCTCGCTTGACCTGCACTTCGAGAACGGCAGACTTTCCCTGCGCGTCATGAGCATGAACGATGACGTCGTCGAGGGTATGCCCCTCCGCGGCTCTTTGAAATTCCACCCGGTCGATGGTCGTTCCCGGAAGCCCGCGGGACTCTGCGCCCACAAGAAGCGCCAGCAGGAAGGATGCGCCGACCTGCCCCTCGAAGAGACTCCCCGCCGGCCCGCTGGCAGCCGGGCTTGTCGCTACTGCGGCAACAGTAATATCCACACCATCACGCGCCGTCTGCCCCTTTTTGTTTCCGGTCCTTTTATGACTCTTCATTCTGGCCACTACTCCCGCGTGGACATCTCGTAACAGAACTCTCACTCGTTCAGCAACAACTCGGCCATGCCGTCGAGCCTCGCTTTGACCACTCCCCACCCCGGCATGACTTGTCCAAGCAAACGGTAATAGCGCGGGCTGTGATTGTGCTCTTGCAAATGGCAAAGCTCATGACAGATTACATAGTCAACGCAATCTCGCGAAGCTTTGACCAAATGCGGGTTGAGAAGGATGACTCCTGCGGGAGAACAGCTTCCCCATTGTTTTTGCATGCGAACGATCCGCCAATCGGGCATTATCTTGAGCCAGGTAATGCGGTCGGCGATCACACTCAGACGCCGTTCGAACGTCTCCGCCGCCCGGCTCCGGTACCACGCGGCGAGGCGCTCTCGGATCAGATAAGGATCGCGCGAGGAGGTTTCGACGCAAATCTGTCCCCGTGCCAGCTTGACACGCGGCTCCTGACCGTTCTGCTGCTTCACCTTTAGCTGATAGCGGCGACCGAGATAGAACAGACTCTCGCCGCTTCTGTAATTCCGGGGCAGGGCATGTGCGCGCTGTCGCCTTGATTCGTCAACGTGCCGCTTGATCCAACGCGCGCGTTTCAAAACTGCACGATGGATGGTCGGCAGGTCCCGTTCCTGCGGCGCATCGACCTGGACAAAGCCATCCGGATCGACATGAATCGCCAGCCTGTTGTGTTTGGCCGGCTTGAACACGACTTCGTACTCAATGCGGTCACCGCCGTAGCGGAAGCTCTTGCGCGGCATCAGGCTGTCCCCCTGCTCAGGCCGATACGAGTGATTTGAATAACGCGCTCGATGACTTCTTTCGCGTGGTCAAGACCAATCAAGTTGAAAAGACGCGGCAAAAGAGCGCGCCGGATCTCTGTCTCAATATCTTGCGGATTGACCGAGTGTTCGGCAACGGCCTTTCTGACGGTCTTCTGGATGGCAAATGCTTCATCGACATAAGCCTGACCGTCCTGCGTTCCGAGTTTCTCAAAATATCCATCCCCCAGAACCAGCCGAAACGTGCCGTAGTAGGCTTTGGCGTGATTGCTCCCGCCAAAGGCATCGGGCACGCTCTCTATCTCGCGGTTGGATACTTTCTGCTCGAAGTCCTTGAACAGCATGTATTGCTTGTATGGATGGTTGAACATCGCCTCGGCTTCCGCGATGGCCTGTTTCAAGAGCTCTGAAAACACGGCTTGTGCGTAGGGATCATCGGCAAGCTCTTGCTGAATCGTCTTCTTCAGCCTGCTGCGGATTATGTCGGTTTCGTTTCGGGTCTTTTCCTCAGACCACTTCTTCGGGTCTTCCGTCTTGCCCAGTTCGTTGACGAGGATGACGCCATCGCCTTCTTTCACCTGTTGTCCGACGACATGCTTGTCCACGAGACGGCGAATTTGTTCTTCGTAGGCGCTGTAGTCAACCGTCTCCTGCGCGTCCTGCTTTGCGATCTTGCGCAGGCTGGTGAAAAAACGGAGGTCATTCTTGTAGGTCTGAATGAGATCTTCGGTGAAGCTCTTGTCCTCGAAAAACGTGCGGGAGGACAGCGCGACCTTGAGGCAAAGGCCAAAGGCGGTGAGCGCTTCATAAAAATCCTCGCGGACCGACTGACGCGCATCGTATGTGTCGCCTTCGGCGTCGTCTTCGAACCGGGGCACAAGGATCTGCCGATACTGTTCCAGGTCCTGCCTGTTCTCAACGGCAGCGAACACGGCCCAAAGCTTGTCATGCAAGCCGGGCAAGCGCTTGTACTCGGTACTGACCTGATGGTAAAGGCCCTGCAGGTCGTCGACGTCGTAGCCGCCCTGCGTGCGGCTGGCGAGATCCTGGTACTGCGCTATCGCCGTGTCCAGCTCCTTCAGGATTCCGCGATAGTCGATGAGAAGCCCGTATTCCTTGGCGTCGTGCAGGCGGTTCACGCGCGCAATGGCCTGCATGAGGTTGTGATCCTTTAGCGGCTTGTCGATATAGAGGACAGCATTGCGTGGCTCGTCGAAACCGGTCAGGAGCTTATCCACGACGATGAGCAGATCAGGCCTGCCCTCGGTACTGAAATCCTCGATCACTCGCCGTTCATAGGCATCACTGTCGTTGCCGACGTTATCCTTCCACCATTGCTGGACTTCCGGTAGTTCACTTTCATCAACATCAGAATGGCCCTCGCGTGTATCGGGGGGAGAGATAACCACGGCGCTGCTGACGAGGCCAGTGGAGTCGAGAGCCTTCTTGTATTTGATCGCCGCCCGTTTGCTGTCCGTGGCGACCTGGCCTTTCAGTTCCTGATCGAGCTTCTTGAAGTTCTCGTTGAAGTGAATCGCAATGTCCCAAGCGATCAGCTCGATGCGGTTCGCCGATCCGTAGACCGGGCCTTTCTTGCCCCATTTCTTTTTGAGATCCGTACGCTGGCGGTCCGAAAGTCCCAAGGTGATCTTGTCGAACCAGTTATCGATCGCTTTTTCGTTGACCTGAAGTTCCGGCTTTCGTTCCTCGTATAGAAGAGGGGTGACCGCTCCATCCTCGACAGCGCGTTGCATGGTGTAGGCGTGGACTATAGGCCCGAACTTGTTCGTCGTCTTTTCCTTCTTTAGAAGTGGCGTTCCGGTGAAAGCGACATACGCCGCGTTAGGCAAGGCCTTGCGCATGCGCTCGTGGCCTTCGCCGCCATGGCTGCGGTGCCCTTCATCGACGAGAACAATCATGTTTTCGCTCGGATTGTGGCACTCGGGCAACTTCGAGGCCGTATGGAACTTGGCGATGATCGTAAAGATGATCCGCTCTTTGCCACGCCCAATGCGCTTGGCGAGGTCGCGTCCGGAGCTGACTTTCGCTTTCTCGCCTTCTTTCTTTGTGGCGATGGCCGAGCCGAAGGCCCCGCCGGAGAGAAAGGTCTTTGAAAGCTGGTCTTCCAGGTCGATCCGGTCTGTGACGACAACGACGCGGCATTCTTTCAGGCTCCCGTGAAGCAGGAGCGCCTTGCAGAGGAATACCATGGTGAAGGATTTGCCTGACCCAGTGGTGTGCCAGATCACGCCACCTTCGCGCCCGCCGTCCGGCTTGCGCTTGTTGATGCGGCCGATCAGAGACTTGATTCCGAACGCTTGCTGGTGGCGCGCGGCGATCTTGCCGACTTTTCGGTCAAACAAGATAAAGAACCGGATGAACTCAAGCAGCCGTTCCTTGCCGAGAAGGCTGATCAGCATGCGGTCCTGATCAGTCTGGAGTTGTTTTCCGGCCCACAAGGTCTCGAAGTAAGTGCGCAGATGCGCCGGACGGTTCGCGAGAACCGCCTTCCTGACCTGATCGCTGACAGGAGCGTTTTTGATCGTGGCGAAATATGCTTCGTCAAATTCTTCTTCCCGCCAGCTCGTCCAGAACTTCTTGGGAGTCTTCGTCGTGGCGTAGCGGCCATCGGTGCCGCTGATGGAGAGGAGGAGCTGCGAATAGGCGAAGAGCTTGGGAATCTCGTCGTTTTTCTGATTACGGATATTCTGGCTGATCCCCTCATCGATCATGGATTTGTTGGGATTGCCGGAATCGGGCCGTTTGGCCTCGATGATGACAAGCGGCAGACCATTGACAAAACACACGAGATCGGGCCGCCGCGGGTGTGTACCGCCCGAGGACATGACTTCGAATTCCTCCGTCACGACAAAACTGTTCGCCGATGCATCATCCCAGTCGATAACCGGAATGGTTGGATTGTGCTTCTTGCCGTCCACGAACTCAGTGACCGTGACTCCGAAGGTCAGCTTGTTATAGAGCTTCTCGTTCGCGGTGAGCAGGCCTTCATGTAACGGGGGCGCCGCCAACTCGCGCACGATCTGGTCGATCGCGTTCGTGGAAAGCGGGTAGAACTGACCCTTGTACTCGAAGCGTCGCTCGCGCAATTGTTCCACCAGAACGTTGGTGAGAACCACGTCCTGCGTGCTGCCACGAGCCGCAAGACATGCCGTCGACGAAAGATATTCCCATCCCATTGCCGATAAAACCCGCAGCGCTGGGATATGCGCGCTGTATGCTTCTTTGGTTTCCGGTATGTTCATTTGCCCACCTGATTGCCAACTAGAGACGGGCTGGGATCCGCAACGTTCAGTCGGCGTTTGCCAGAAAGAAGCTCCTGCATTAGAGCTTCTTTTCCAGCAACCAATTGAACACGCTGCCGAGTGAGATTTCGTGCTGCGTTATTGGCCTTTGAAAGTAGCGCCGCGATGGCGCGTTGTTCGTCGTTCTCGGGCAAATCCAGAACAATCGCCCCAAGATTGTTGGCGCTGATATGAACAATGGAATGGCCTTGAGCAAAACGTTTTCTCTGCTTTACGACGGAAGCATGATTCAAGAGGTAACCCAGGTATTCCGAATCGTCGCTCGTCGGCGACTGGATCAAGATGTCTCCCCCGGCGTACGCGTCGGTTTCTCCCAGATAGGCGACACATTTGCCGATCTCTTCGGCCGTCTCGCCTGAGGCGGTGAAAAGGAGGTCACCCTTGTGAATCATCTGGGCTTCACAAGCGGACTCTACCGGGATGAAGGAGGTCGGTGCTCGAACAACGCTGTCGTATTTCGTATACAGGTCGCCATACAGGACGCAGGGCGCACCCTCAGTCCCAACGTCACCACGAGAAAGCCCCTTGCCCTTCTTGAACGGACCGAGCGACCTGAGTTGCTTTCTCTTCCAGGGCCGAGTAAATCCTGGTACACGTTGTTTGCCGGTCAGAAACTCGTGAGCCAGCGTCTGTTTGAGCCTGTCGCTGTTTCGTGCGAGCATGTCGATCTTTTCAATGGCCCGGTCCCATGTCATAAGTATTTCAGTGATGCGGCGTTGCTCCGCGACGGGGGGAAGAAGCGCAGGAATGAGTTCGAAGTCGGGGAAATATAACCTCAGACGATCTTTTGTGAGTCCGTAAGAGTACGCCCAAAACAGGTGGATCATCCTTGCTGATTTGAAGAAGTACGAGGCGAAGATGGGGTCGATTTCTTCGGTCGATTTCAGCACTACGTAGGCGGGACTTACCATCGCATCAAAGCGGGCGAGTCCTGATGCGCCCTGCCACATCCGCATCATGTTATAAGCGATATCACCCTCGCGGACGAGTAAGTGCTCTTCTGGAGAAAGATTTGTATCCGTCTTGCGCTCCAAGGACTCACGCAGGACGAGCCCGTCGTTGAGAGTGACAGAAAGCGTCGGAAGCCCGGTCCTGCCTCTCTCGCGACGGCTCTTGAAAACGGTCCCGAGCTTCGTGGTACGCCAGCCTTCAGGCACCATAACCTAGCTCCTTGAGATAAACCTCCATCTCGGCCTCAATCTTGGCTAGCTCGGCCTTGAGTGTTTTCCGCTCTGCGAGCACGGATGCTAAATCGATTTCCTGTTCCTCCTCGAAGGTATCCACGTAGCGCGGAACGTTCAGGTTGTAGTCACTCTCCTTAATTTCTTCGAGGGTCGCCAAATGAGCGTATTTGTCCACATCCTTTCGAGCCCAGTATGTCTGGATAATCTTTGCGAGATTGTCTTCGGAAAGCTGGTTCTGGTTCTTGCCATCCTTGTACTCGCGGCTGGCGTCAATGAACAGGACGTTCTTGTCTGCCTTGTTACGCTGGAAGATCAAAATCGCCGCCGGAATTCCCGTGCCAAAGAAGAGTTTCTCTGGTAGCCCAATCACCGTATCGAGCAGGTTTTCATCGATAAGTCTCTTTCGGATCTTTCCTTCGGCCGCGCCACGGAAGAGAACGCCGTGCGGCACGACGACGCCCATTCGGCCGGTCTTCGGCTTGAGCGTCTCGATCATGTGCAGGACGAAGGCGTAGTCTCCCTTTGTCTGAGGCGGCAAGCCCCGGCGGAAGCGCCCGAACTTGTCGGCTGCGGCGCTGTCGTAACCCCACTTCTCAAGGCTGAAGGGCGGATTGGCGACGACCACGTCGAAATGCTTCAGCGTATCCTCGCTATCGAGGAGCTTGGGATTGCGAATCGTGTCGCCCCATTCGATGCGGTGATTGTCCTCGCCGTGGAGGAACATGTTCATCTTGGCGAGCGCCCATGTACTACCAATGGCCTCTTGTCCGAAGAGTGCGTATTTTCGTGAACCGTTGAACCGCCTCTGGACTTCCCGTCCGCATTTCATGAGTAGAGAGGCGGAGCCACAGGCGGGATCGCAGATTTCGTCGCCTTCTCGCGGTTCCACCAGTTGGGCGATCAACTCCGAGACTTCCGGCGGGGTGTAAAACTCGCCTGCCTTCTTGCCGCCTGTGGCGGCAAAATTCTTTATGAGGTATTCGTATGCGTTGCCGATGATGTCGAGCTTGCCAACGCGACTGGGACGAAGGTTCAAATCCGGCCTTGCGAAGTCTTCGAGCAGATGGCGGAGAATGTCGTTCTTCTGGGCTTCGTCGCCGAGTCTGGTGCTGTTGAAGCTGATGTCCTGGAAAACATCCTGAAGCTTGTGGATATTGGCCTCCTCAATCGCGTGAAGGGCCTTGTCAAAACGTTCGCCATTGCCCGCTTCGAAGCGATGCTCATACAGTGCATAGAAGCTGGCATCGCGCGGCAGAACGAACCGCTCGTTTTTCAACATTTCTTCAATCAGCTTCGGCTTGTCGCCATATTGCTTTTTGTATTCGTCGTAGTGGTCTTGCCATACATCGGAGATATATTTTAGGAAGAGCAGCGTCAGGACGTAGTCCTTGTAGATGCTCGGATCAACGACGCCGCGAAAGGTGTCACAGGCCCCCCAGACCGCCTGGTTGATCTTCTTTTGCTCGATTTCGTGATTCGTCATGTCCATCTCCTTATTATGTGTCCGTCGGTATTAGGCCAGTAATTTCCGGGCGACAAGTTCAAGTTCCCGCTGCCTGTTTTCAGTCAGCTTTTCGATGAGCTGCTTTTCACGCCCCCCGGCGTGAGCAAGGCGAACGAGCAAGCGTTGCCGATCGAGACTGAGGATCTGCACTGGAAGCGTCTCCAGCACCTGTCGCCGGATGCTTGTGATGTAGCTGCCCGTCGCGGATTGGGCGAAATAACGTTGTGCCTTTGGAAGGTTCATCTGCCATGCCAAGAACTCCGGCAATGCAAGCCCTTCGTCCTTGACGCGGATCAAGAAGAAATGCGGGGAGCAGACGGCGCGAGCGGGAGGCTGGTTCAAACACACGGCGACGTTTCGTTGGCCTCGGGCGGAAAAAAGGATATCGCCCGGTTTAAGCCAATCCGGTTCGCGCCGGCCTGTCAGGATGGTTTTTGCCACCGCGGGCCAATCGACGCCCGCATTAGCGCTGACGTTCTTGATTTGGACAACGGCTGTATCGCCGCCGGGAAGATTCCGGACCGCGTCTCTGATTGGATGGCCTGCCGTGATGGTGGCTAGGCCCGCAAGCTCTCTCGAATAAGTCCGCATCATTGAGGATGATGCACTGGACAAACACATAAGTCAAGCTATATTATGCATCATACGGTATGACGCTTTATTTAATTTCCGAAGAGCCGACCAAGAAATCGCTTTATCGCGACATGGGGAATGTCATAAATCCCGCTTGGGCTGGGGCTTTAAGCCTTTAACAAAAGGGACAGATTTATGAGCTTAGCGCCGCTAGATCTGGTTTCTGCCTATCCCTGGCGGCGCGCTGTTTTCACTACCTACACCCTCAGCCTTTCATTCTTCGAGGCCGTTATCCTGGATGCACTTGTTCGCGGCGGGGGACGCGAAGCCCTCATTCTTGCCGATGTTCAGGGAATACGCGCCAGTTTGAGCGAACAAGGAGCGCACCGTGTCGGCAAGGACTACGAGGCGGAGCCCGTGTCTGTCACGGGAGGGGTTTTCCATCCAAAACTTTCTGTCCTGTCAGCAGGTGAGGAATGTCACGTGCTGGTTGGCTCCGGCAACCTGACCTTTGGCGGCTGGGGCGGCAATTGCGAAGTCCTTGAACACCTCCACCCCAGTTTTGCGGCCGACGCTATCGAGGACACGGCAAGTTTGTTTGATCTGATGCCCGTGACGGAGCGTATCCGCTACGGCGCTGCTGACCAGTGCGCTGCCATCGCGGTTGAGCTTCGCAAATCCCTCCGAGGAAAGTCTCGCAGCGGGAACATTCGCCTTTTCCATTCATTGGACATGTCGATTACGGACCAGGTTTCGCAGATAGTGGCTGATCTGGGCGGAGCCGTCCGCATTGTGGCCGCCGCACCCTTTTGGGACGACGGCTCTGCCATCGACCGGCTCTGCAAAGCGATCGGGGTTGATCACGTCTTCGTGCATGCCCACCCTCATGGTTGTGTCGAGGGCTTCGCGGGATCAAACTGGCCGACAAGGTGCAGGAACAAGGTTCACGCCATCCAGCTTGAACTAATGGATGAACAAGGACCGCGACGGCTGCATGCCAAGGTTTTTGAAATCCTCTGCAGGCGCGGTCGAGTCGTGGTTTCCGGAAGTCCGAATGGCACCGCAGCGGCGCTGGATCGTGACCGCAACGTCGAAGCGTGCGTTGTGCGTATCGAGCGGGCCCCGGCGGTCGGTTGGAAGTTCCGCCCCTCCGATCCTCCGGAATTGCGGGCAGCCCTCGCTAATCAGGCCGACGATGACGAAGAAACTGTGGGGGTGCTGCGCGCAGTCCTTGATGCCGACGAAGTCGCCGGTGAGGTCCTGGTACCGAAGATGAGCGGGACGGTGTCTGTCTTCCGCGTAACTACCCTAGGGCTCGACCCTTTGGGTGAGACTAATCTCGCAAGCGGGCGGACATTTCGGATTAACGCACCCGCGCTTGAAGAGCAGTCCTGGCGGGAAGGACGACTTGTAATCCGCGTGGAAGATAGTAAAGGTAGGCAAGCGGAAGGCTTCGTCTCCATTGCCAGCTTTGGAGACATCACCCGTCGCGCCGGCGCGATCGGCCGGCGCCTTTTTGCCGTTCTGGCCGGAACCGAAACTCCGGAAGATGTGGCCGCCATCATGAGTTGGTTTTATGAAGATCCGCAACGGCTTGGCGACACAGTGCCAAAAATCCGCGGCGGCGGCCTCAACGATCAGAACGCTTCCGTTGACGAGACTGCCGTCGTCGCCGTGGCAGACTTAGTCTGCGGCGACGCGAACGGCGTGCACACAACAAAATCGCACGAAACGTCCGCAAGCCGAAACTGGGCACGCTTTATGAGTCACGTTTTCACGGCATTTCGTGAGACGCGCGGCCCATTCGCCAAAACCAACGTGGGCGGCAAGGGGGAGGAAGAAGAAGACGAAACCGCTGAGCCCGCGGCTGACACCGATACCGGTGATCCAGCAATAGAGCGGTCGCTGTCTGTGTTCGGTCAGCTCTTTGACTTGCTGCTGTCTGGCGAAGGAGCATCACGCAACGCTATGATCGCTTTCGACTTGACACAATATGTCTGCGAACGGCTGCGACCGGAGGTCGCGCGCGTGAAAACGTGGCTGGACAGGCTGATCAGGACATTGCTGAAGACAGGCGTACCACCGGATCGGCGCGATCATGTGTCTGCCGCCATTCTGCTGATGTTGAGCAATTGGCAAGAACCTAACGGTTACCGGTGGGCGCGAGATTGTCTCCTCCGAATGAATATAGATTTTGCTGGCTCTATTCCATCAATCAAGGGGGTTCAAGGATTCCAGGCCATCCTGGCCCAGAGTGCGGCGCTGGAAGAACTGTGGACGAAATTAAACGCGGTACGCACCTACCCGGAGCAGCTTCGTGCTTATCTGAACGCATTGAAAAATGGCCAGCCATCTCTTGAGTACGTCGACCTAGCCAAAGAAGCCTTCGAAGAATGGCCCGTCCTCGAAGATGCCCTGACATCCGAAGTCTCGCGTAGAAGAATTCTGGAACTGAAACAGTGGCAGAAATCCTGCCCCCGCTGTCAGATTTCACTGCCGAAAGGCGAAGTTTTTAAACTTGAATCGGTTCGCATAGCGACAGCGAAGAATTGCTGCAATCGCGTCCTCGTATGGACGGGAGAGTGATCATGGCCCAGGCATCCCTCGCGGAAATAACGGCGACCGCAGCGGCGGCCAAGGAACCAGGCTTTACTCCCGCCAGCGTGCTCAAGTTAGGCGGCGTAGACCCCCTAGGGTTAAGGCAAATAAATTTCGACCTCATGGACCAGGTGTTTCCCGGACTGAACAATGTTGCGCGGCACATTCGCCCGTTTGTTGTCGTAGCGTGGGCTTGGCGCCGCGCCAACCAGCTAGCACAGAGTCACGGAGCCCGCACGATCCCCGTCGAACGCCTGCGGGATTTCGTTGATCGAATCGAGGTGATCTACGTTTGGTCGCAATTCCTGACGAATCCCGCGGCAGATCTACCCGGACGCCAGGTTCTTGCCAATCTCGTGCAAGCCAAGGACTGGACCTTTGGTGGTGCTCAATGGCGTCAGCGCAGAACGATCCGGCGCTATTCGACAGCATTAACAGCCCCGATCAACTACGGGCCGGCTCTCAAGATGCTGGGATGGGTACAGTCTCACCCGGAGCATTCAGAGATATTGATTCCGACCGTCGCCGCGACACCCGCCCTCGACGCAATCGAAGCGCGAATTGGCGATCGGTTGTCTCATCCGGCATTCAGCAAGTTTGGGTCGGTGACAGTTACCGCCGCGGAAGCACGGCGATGGTCAAGCGCCTGGACGCTAGACAGAGTCACAAAGGCAGAAGCCGAAATCATGAATCAAATGCTTTTCGGTGCCGTCGCGCCGGTCTGCAGACAGCTGGGAGGAGAGCTCATGCTCGCGGTCGCCAAGCATGCTTCGACCACTGAGGTTGATGTCCTTCGTGGCGAGATGGCCGGCCCGCCATCACGATTCAAGCCGGCGGCGCCCCTTCTGAACATAAGGGAAGCATGGCGAACCGTCCAGGTGCGCCAACTGTTTCGACTCTCATTGGAGGCTCTGTTTTACTGGATACTCAAAGACCTCGAAGGCGGGCCCAAGAGCACGGATGGCTTGGTCGATTCGTTTCTCAAACAACTTCTATCCGCGAAGACATATTCCAGCGCGCGCAAATGGTTGGACGCGGCGTTGCCTCCCGGAACGGGACCAACGGAGTTAATGACGGAGATTTCCGAGGCCTTGGTTGGCGGACCGTCTCTCCACGTGGCCCAGCCCATCATCAGAGGGATCGCATTCTGCCTTGCTGAAGCTCCTTCGCAAGATAATCAGTTCGAGCGCCCCGACCGATTGCCGCTGTCTCGGGCGCGCAAAGAAGCGCAAGCCCGCGAGAAAGGATCCACCAGGGATTTCGTGCGCCATGTGTTCGAATCGTGGGTTCTTGCGCAACACGTCTACTGGTCCGTCGGCCGCGGGCTGGCGGATGCGCGTGCTCGCGGCAAGACCTTGCTGAGGCTCAAAGTTGTGCTTGATGAGGGGGGCTGGGCCCTGGCTCCTGGCGTATCCCGAGGATCGCCGCCCTTGCCCACACCGGACCGGCTTGAGACAATCGTCAGCCTTGCCGGCGAGTGCGGACTCTTGCGCGGCATTTGAACTATTAATATTACTTTTCCGTTCGATGATGCGGCTTTCGCGTAATACATTAACCTTACTTGACCAGGGTGAGCGGCGATGGACAGCAACAACTTTCAACATGTGGGGGGCGTTAAGCAACGCGCACGTGGGCAACGAATTCGAGGATGCCGTTTGCGAGTATTTTAGGGGCCTGGGGCTTTCTCTCACCAGAGGCTTCAAGGTACCCGTCAGAGTTGGCGACACAAAGAAGCCGAGAAAGTTCGACTGGAAGCGACAATCCGCCCATTCTTGAATGCAAATCGCACGCATGGACGGTCGGCTGAAACATCCCAGCGCCAAGATGACCGTGTGGAGCAAAGCGATGTACTACTTCCACATTGCTCCGGATTCTTACCGGAAAGTGCTATTCACTTTGAGAAGCATGAGGCGCTAACACCAGCTTGGCGGCTCACTACGTCAGCTACGGCCATCTGATACCGTCTGACGTGGAGATTTCGGAATATGACATGGCGGACCAGCAGATTCATCCCCTCCTTTAGGAGATTATGAAAACACCTCTGTCCCCGAAAGGCTTTTTATTTTCCATAAGAATGATTATCTCATCGCTGTTTGTCCCAGTTCGATTGGGACGGGCTTCATACAAACTCGCCCGCGACGCTGTGTAACGACTTGCAGTATGACTCATGAATTTTGTTTAAGCGTTTGAGACAAACCTTCGCTGGGAACCGATTTGACGGTTTTTCATCCAGCATTGCTTTAAGCAAGGCGCTCAATTCCTGGCCTTGATCACCTCTGATCTCGCGTAAGTCAAGATCGATTGGGTCGGTCACGATATTTAGCTAGAGCTGGGGATTGAATCCCGTCAAGAGTTCGTAAAAAACGATACCGAACTGGTAGACATCCCTCTTCGGAGTGATTGGCGTCGTGTTGTTGTTCGCTTTTTGAACGAGCTCGGGCGTGCGATACCGCCAAGGCATTCCCGGCCACTGAGTCCCGTCGAGGGCATCGACACCACTCTGTTCTGCTGGAAGGTCTGCGAGTGCTTTGACTAGTCCAAAATCCGCGAGCTTCGCCCCATCTCACTGATGAGGATGTTCTCCGGCTTAACATCACGATGGACCAGAAAAGCGCCAACTGTCATTGCCTCGCGGTTTGCGCTAAATCGAGATCTGACTTTTTAACAGGCCGTTATGAAATGCCGCCGCGCACGCTTGGACCAAGCGACTTACCTACTATCGGTCAGTCGAAAATGTCACACGCACTGTTACGGATCTCAGTGGGTGCCTCCTGTGTGCTGACTCCCAATACCTGACAACCATCCCGTACCCTCCAACGGAAGGCTACGCCGTCTCTTTTCCACTTCGGCCTCCTCCGGGTGGACGCTGCTTGGCCGAGGCTCGGACGGACGTTTCGGACTGCGCCGGTTTCGCGCCAAACCATAAACCAAAAGCGGGTTGTCACGAACCGCGCTTTCCCTCACGCCCTGCCACCCTCAGTATTTGCGCAGCGAACGTGGATTCGCCGAGGGCTCGGACGCCAAGGACGCTCTCCTACGGAGGTCATGCTGAAACAAAAGCTGGAGAAAATAAAGGGGAAGCAGCCGAGGACGTGACCGAAAAGGCTAAAGAAGCAAATCGGCAGAAAGAGATCTCCGAGGTCTCATTGACACGGAGTGCGGGCGGCTTTATGGGAGTGCTTAGGTTGTTGCCGCGCTTGTGCAACGCCCGTTTTCGTCGCACTCGGCGCGAACGGGTCCTTTCCTCGAAGCAGAGAAGATGCAACGAAGCTAACCAGTATCATCCCGCTCAGCAATCCCCACACGAGAACGACTGGCTTCCATAGAACGAGAATGTACATGGCACCTCCGAAGACGAAGCGCGGCCCACGGCTGATATTCTTCCGTCTCGATGTCGGACACTCGCCATACACATTGCGTCGGTCCCTTAGCAGACTGAGCCGCTTCTTTTCTGTTGGGACTTAACCTTGCCCATCGTAAACAGTACACCCCCATCCCGGCCATGGCTGTTGGAAAATCCACCTTTGTACTCGACAACCTAATGTAGAATAGGCAAACCACTTCCCTGTAGGGTTGCCCATGCTGTCGAAGTTTTCTGTATTCCCGCTTTTGAGTGAATCCGCACAGGAGGTTTGTCCGATGCATGCCCAGCCAGCGAATTTCACCAGATCAATATCGAATGCTGCATGGTCCTTTGCTAGAAACATCAAGTTGATCTTGCCGCACGGCAAGCTTCCGCACCCGTCTTGGGCGCCCAGTCGGCTTGCCAGAAGCTGGGAGAGAGATCCAATGGCGACTGGCGTTCCGCGACGAACTTTGTCACTTTGCCCGGACTGCAATCGTGAGGCAGTGGAGGCTGTGACCAGGGGTGAGGCGAGTCTCGCCGATTTTAGGGATCGGCCTGGAATCATCGAGGCGCAGATCGTGGAGGAAGCAGGGCGCATTCTAATGCGCAAGGCCTGCGAGAGGCATGGCCCGTTTGAAGACGTGCTTTCGAATCATCCGGCTTTCTTCAAACGAATGGAGAACCTCGGGTTTGGCAAAGACTTCAATTGTGCCGGCGACGAAACTGTTCACAATCACGGCGCAAACAGCATCAAGACAGGGCGCGGTACGTATTTGATCGTCGACCTCACCAACCGCTGCAACATGTTCTGTTCGCCTTGCTACATGGACGCCAACGCCGCCAGTTACGTCCACGAATTGGATATGCAGGATGTGACGGCTCTGTTTGAAAGAGCAACGTCCTTCAAACCTCAACGAGAGATAAACGTTCTGTTCTCTGGCGGAGAAGCAACGCTCTCGCCGATATTCATGGACTCAGTCCGGCATGCGAAGAGCAAGGGCTTCCATCGCCTACATGTCGCCACCAATGGAATTCGCTTTGCCCAAGAGAAGGATTTTGCGGTCAAGGCAAAGGCGGCTGGACTCCATGCCGTATATCTCCAGTTCGATGGC
>Ga0210406_10003256_pt1 | contig 17935 bp, 16 predicted proteins | sample IncBWC30MmetaG_FD_155454 | JGI IMG/M metagenome (GOLD analysis project Ga0210406, IMG submission 155454) | Forest soil microbial communities from Barre Woods Harvard Forest LTER site, Petersham, Massachusetts, United States - Inc-BW-C-30-M | ecosystem: Environmental > Terrestrial > Soil >... | reverse complement strand
ACCCGCTGTCGTTGATGTCGGCGCCGTCCACCGTCCAGTTATTCGCGCCGGTGCGCGCGCCATTGATTGAGATCTGCGTGTTGCTGCTGAGGCCAAACCCGGGCTTATCGCCAAGCTGATTCGAGACGCCGGGTTGCAATAACACCAGCTGCTCGAAGTTGCGATTACTCAGCGCCAACTCCCGAACCTGGTCGCCAGTAACCGTTCCGGACTCTTCGGCGGTCGTGGTCTGGATCGGCGTGTTCTCCGCGGTCACTTCGACGCTTTCAGTGACTTTTCCGGCTTTCAATTGCACATCGAGAGTGTGTTTTTCGGCAACGTTGAGGATGACGCTGCTGGCCACAAATTTCTGGAAGCCTTCGAGTTGGACCGTGACCGTATACTTGCCCGCAGGAAGGTTTGTGATGTTGAAATTCCCGGTGCTACTCGTCGTCACTCTACGAACATCAGCGCCGGTGTCTTCGCTGTGAACTACGAGGGTCGCGTTCGGTACCAAGGCGCCGCTGGCATCCGTCACAGTACCGGTGAGCGTGGCGGCCAACTCTTGCGCCAGGCCAGCGGCCGACAAGATGAGGACGGTTAGCGACAACATCAGGAAGAACGAGAAGGATGATAGCGTTTTTGCAACATCCCGCCGCTTCTCAACGTACGCTGTTTGTTTCATTTGCAAAGCCTCCTAAAACACACTTCACGCGCGACTGAAAAGAGCCGTCGATAAAGCGCTCTAATGCAATCCAACTATGCTATATAGCACATGGATGGTCATGGTCAAGAAGAAAATTGTAAATCATTTCAAAAAAATCGCGAGGGGTCACCGTTGCGATCTGCTCCATAAGCACCGCGTAGATCCGTGAGTTCCTGCAAAATGTTTTCATTGAGCGAAGCTTAGTGTTTGGGAAAGCTGTGATTTTCCCAACAGGTCTGCGCATTTCCATCGTGAGGAATTCGGGGGGAGAAGGCAGAACCTGGGACAGTCAAAATATGATTGCGCACTATAACAAAAACGAATTGCATGTCCCCGGGCGGCTCGACTCGGTTTCGTACTTTCGCCTTTACACGGAGCCCGAAATGAGCTATATAGCACAAGGAAGGACCAATTAGCCTTAAAACGCCCTGTCGTTACCAAGAGTGGATTAGTGGCTCGGCGCCTCGATTCGAGGACGGAAAGTCATTTCATGCCTGGAAACCATCGCAACGGCACGCCGGTTTACAAAAGAATACAGAACGCTATCCGGAAGCGGATCGAGTCCACGGAGTTGAGACCGGGGGATGCGGTTGCTTCGGAACGCGAACTGGCCAGAACTAACAAGGTGAGTCTGATGACCGCTCGCCACGCTCTCGCCGGCTTGGAGCGCGAAGGAGTGGTCGAGCGCCGGCGTGGCGCGGGCACCTTTGTAGCCGCCCCAAAGATCCATTTCAATAAGTTGATGAGCTACTCGGAGCACATGTCGAGCCGTGGGCTGGTTCCGCGTTCGAGGGTACTGGTTGCCAAGGTCATCGAGCACGAGGCGGAAGTCGCCGCTCGACTTGGATTGCCCGCGACCAGTGCCCTCGTCAAGATTGAACGGCTGCGCGAGACCGGCGATGAACCATTTGCGCTGGAGACTTGTTATCTGCCTGCAACCGAGTTTTCCGAGTTGGTCAAAGCTCCATTGGGAAGGGTTTCCTTATTTGCAACACTGGAGCACGACTACGGGGTTGAACTCGCTTACGCGGATGAGGAAGTTGACGCCACCGCCGCCGATGCCAACGTAGCCGAGTTGTTAGCCGTGGCTCGCGGCGCCTCCGTTCTGCGCATCCGGCAAGTGATTTACTCGTCGAAAGGAAAAGCCACGATCTACGGAGTTGGTTTCTACCGTTCGGAGCGCCACACGCTGTTTATCCGCCGCTTTCGCTAACCTCGTCCCGCTTTCCGATTTCAGTTGGCGGTCAGGGAGTATGAAGCGGCCGCCTTATCGTCAGAAGCACGTCGAAGACAAACAGTGCGATGGCGATGTCGTTGAACAATGTCGCTTGGCGCAAGGTTGGCCAAAGTTGGTTTGCGGCCCAGAAGAGAAAGGCGGAGGCGAGAATAATCGTCTTGATCACTTCCGATCTCACAGGTCTTGCAGTCAGTTGATACGTAAGAACGGCAAAGGCAATCAGGCCGAGCGGAAACGCGGCGAGGAAATCGTGCGCCTGAGCGGGAAAGAGGCCAGGAAGTACGTCCCACAGAAGCAGCAATCCAATTCCACCCAGCGTCACGAGGCCCAAGAGTATGGGCACGGCCCGGGGAACACGAATCGACATAAACGAGGCCTCAGGGCAGTCAGCATTCTGCGAGTGGCGCCCTCTCAGTATTGAGCGGTAACCAGCGCGTCTTCAGGATATCCTGGCATCCCAAACTCCGGAACGTCCAGGCCCTCCTCTTCAGATTCCGGCTGTACTCGCATGCTCTTCACTTTATTGACCACGAAGAAAACTACAAAAGTCGCACCGAACGCCCAGACTGCATACAACGTAGCCCCCATCAGCTGACACCAGAATTGCCGAGTATCGCCGTGAATCAGTCCGGTGACTCCCTGCCCGGCATGCCCCAGGTAGCTCGACGCGCCGACGCCGTTCCAGCCAGAGCCGTAAGTTCCATCTGCAAAAATACCTACCGAGACAGCACCCAGCCAGCCGCAAAAACCGTGCACCGAAACAGCGCCGCAGGGGTCATCAATCTTCAGAACACGCTCGTTGAACAGAACGCCGCCGCACACAACGCACCCGGCCAGGACGCCTATGATCACGGCTGAGGTTGGAGAGACGAAGGCGCAAGGAGCGGTAATCGCGACCAGACCCGCCAGCATTCCGTTGCAAGCCATCGTGATGTCGGGTTTGCCGAATAGGAAATACCAGATGAGCATTGCCGCAGCCGAACCGGCAACGGCTGCCAGATTGGTGTTGACGGCGACGACTGAAATACGCAGGTCGGTCGCGCCGAGAGTAGAGCCGGGGTTGAACCCCATCCACCCGAACAGCAGGATGAAGGTGCCGGTGACCACGTACACAACGTTGTGAGCAGGGAAGACGCGGATTTTCCCACCGGGGCCGAATTTTCCCAGGCGCGGGCCTAGAATTATGGCAAGGGCCATGGCACAGAACCCCCCGACTGCGTGAACCACGGTGGAACCTGCAAAGTCGACATAACCGTGACCGAGATTCATGGTCGATCCTAGCTGCGAGAGCCAACCTCCACCCCAGGTCCAGCAGCCAGAAATCGGATAGAGGATCGCTCCGATGAAGAGCTCACAGAGCAGAAACGCCCAAAAGCTGATGCGCTCGCAAATGGCACCGACGATGATGTATCCCGCGGTCTCCATGAATACGACTTCAAACAATGCCAGGCAATTGCTGCCGGTGTCGTAAGCCGGGCCAAGGAAAAAGAAGCCTTTCCCGCCTACAAATCCCCATTGGCCACTGCCGATCAGAAAATGATTCAGGGTGGGAACGCCGCCCAAGTTAGCGGGCGCGGCGTTGATTGCGACTGCTCCGAACTGGAACGCATAACCGACGGCATAGTAGGCGAGGAAAGCAAAAACGTAGGCCGCGAAGTTCAGCATCATAAGATGCGCGGCATTCTTCTTTCGAACCAGCCCGCAGGTGAGCAAGGCGAATCCCGCCTGCATGAACAGGACGAGGTAGCCGGTGTTCAACGTCCATGCGAAGTTCGTTCCGACGCGGGTGTGCCCAACGCTGTCGGCGAGCTTTACGGCCAGGGGTTCTTTCGCCGCTTGAGCCTGGTATTCGTCGAACGCCTTTTTCTTCTCAACATAGTCGGGAGCCGTTTTATCTGTTGGCTCGGGAACGACGAAAGGATTGCCGGCGGCATCGACAGCGGCCGATTTGTCTCCGGTCGCGGTTCCGGCCGGATCCGGCTTGGGGCCGTCATCGGCAAAACTGAAAGCGGATAATCCAGCCAACATTCCCGCCAGAAGAACGGTAGTGGCCCCGGATGCCATCAACCTTCGGCGCAGAGACCTCCCTGCTCGTTTTGTCATTTCTGAGAGCTCCTATGTATGAGTCGTGCAGCAATTTTCCGTATCGAGTGCGGATGAAAACTGATTCCGGCGCAGACAACTCCTGTGCGGCGCCGATATTCACCAGATCGTGGGAGCCGGAATCAATCCGCCGACGATAAATGCGGGTATTCGCTCCGTCCAATACAAATTTCTTATAGCAACCATCAGAAAAGTCCCGCCCCGGCCATCGAAGAAACCAAGGGCAATTACCATGTTTGCAACGTCTTGCATGGAAAAAATTCTTTCCCTAACCGAAGACGTTTCAAGCCGGTGCAGCACCGTACTGACTCGAGGAGAAAGCGGTACAGGGAACTGGTGGCGCGGGCAGTCCATTTCTCCGGCAATCGCGCCGCGAAGCCATTCATTGCCGTGAGTTGCGCCGCGCTGACCGAAACTCTTCTGGAGAGTGAGTTGTTCGGCTAGGAAAAGGGTGCCTTCACCGGGGCCGCCGCCCAAGCAAAAGGGAAGTTTGAGTTGGCTCATGGAGGCACGATCTTTCTCGATGAGATCGGCGACATCCCTCCCAGGCTGCAGGCCGGCCTTTTACGACTCTTGCAGGAGCGCCGCTTTCGGCCGCGCTGGAGGCAATGAGAAGGGTCGAGGTCGATGTGCGCATTATCGCCGCCACCAACCAGAACCTTGCGGAAGAAGCGCAGCAGGGAAGGTTTCGCGAGGATCTGTACGATCGCCTCAACGTGATTGAGATTCACCTGCCATCCCAGCGCGAACGGCGCGAGGACATTCCCTTGCTGGCGTTAACACTTCGTACAGCCTATTTCGTCCGAGTTGGGCAAGGACGTCACTGGCATCTGGTTTTCAGCAGGCTTTAAGCAACCTATCTGAACAGGCTGGCCCGAACCGATCAGGCATCCGAGAGTTTCTCGCCTCCGGCAAACCGCTGGCAGGGATGCGCTTTGAGGCGACAGGCGACGTCAAATAGAAGCTGCGTTTTCCTGCCGCTGTACCCGCATTCCACCGAACCCCTGCTCCGGATCTTCAAGCCAGGCGGCAAGGCAGAATTTCAGTGCGGGAGGCAAGGTACATCCCAGAATAAAGGTTCAGGCTGGGTGAACCGCGAGGCTGAACTGGTTCTGCATCCGCGAGATCCCCGCTGCATGGGCATTCGATCCGTGACACGACCGAATGTAGGCGCCCTCGCGCTGCACTCTAAAAACGCCTAAGGAAAGCGGAACTCACCTGGAGCCTGACTGGTCTCCAAGATCCGGCGACCATCCCTGCAGCTTTACGAGCCAATTCGCGGGTTCAGGCAGAATCGCGAACTTGGGCAGTTCTCCGCGCACCATAGCCACTTCATCGCAGCAATGAAACCTGGGACAAGCGTGACAGTCCTTGTAGATCTTGTCGGGCAGATCTTCGCGCTGTGCGACCGAAAAACCCTGACCCGCAAAAAAGTCTGGCTTACGCGTGAACAGGCATATGCAATCCACGCGGTGGCGCCTCGCCTCGGCGAGAAGGGTTTTCACGAGGCGCCCGCCCCCGCCTTTTCCCTGAGCCCAGGGCGCGACCGTAATCGAGCGAATCTCGGCCAGGTGCGTGCCGTAAAGGTGCAGCGCTCCACAGCCGATAATGCGTCTCTCATCTTCGAGAACCACGAAGTCTCTGACGTTCTCGCAAATTTCTGGCAGGGTGCGCGGCAACAGCGTTCCGTCGCCGGAGTACGCGGCGATCAACTCGTGAATCTGCTGTGCGTCTGGCAAGATTGCTTTACGCGTGCGCATGGGCCTCCTCGCGAATGGACTCGATCCTCTTCCTCGTCATGCCAAGTGCATGACGCACCCGGCTTGGTGCCGTGCCTCCCGGAACATCGTGGACCGCGAGCACGGAAGCCAACTTCAACGATTCGTAAAAGTCCTGATCAAAAGCCGGGCTCAGCGATTGCAGTTCCTCGAGTGGCAAGTCCTGAAGCTCGCAATTCCTTTCAATACAGATCTTCACCGCCTTTCCGATCCGCTCGTGCGCCAGCCGAGAAGGAACTCCCCGCTTCACCAGGTAGGTTGCCCCTGCCCACGCGTTCATGAATCCTGACTGCGCCGCCTGATGCATGTGCTCCTTATGAAATTCCACCGCTTTCATCCATCCGGTTACCAGCGGCAGCATGTGCAGAAGAGTGTCAGAAGAGTCAAACAAAGGTTCCTGCGTTTCCTGCAGATCTTTGTTATAGGCCAAGGGCAGACCCTTCACGGCAACCATCAAAGCGACGGCATTTCCCATGACGCGCCCGCTTTTACCCCGAACCAATTCGAGAAGATCAGGGTTCTTCTTCTGCGGCATCGCACTGCTGCCGGTCGAATAAGCCTCGGGCAGGCCTAGAAAGGCGTATTCCTGCGAGGAAAATAAAATCATCTCCTCTGCCCAACGGCTCAGGTGCAAGGCCAGCAGCGACAGCGCGTTAACCAACTCCAGCGCAAAATCCCGATCGCTGGTGGCGTCAATACTGTTCGAAGTAACACCGTTAAACCCAAGATTGTCGGCCATCAATCCCCGGTCCAGCGGCAGGGTCGCGCCGGCTACGGCACCTGATCCCAGCGGACATATATTCAACCTCTTGCGGCAGTCCGCCAGCCTCTCCGCGTCCCGCAAAAACATTTCAACGTAAGCCAGCAGCCAATGCCCAAGCAGAACCGGTTCCGCCCTTTGCAGGTGTGTATACGCGGGCATGGCGGCATCCGCGGCCTGCTCCGCACGATCCGCCAAGACGCCGCACAGTTCTGCCAACTCGTGCCTTAGTTGATCGATCGTCGCTCGCACGTACAGTCGCAGATCCGTCGCGATCTGCTCATTGCGGCTGCGGCCGCTGTGCAGCTTGTATCCGGTTTCCCCGATCAGAGCGACCAGTTGCTGCTCCACGAAGTGATGGACGTCTTCCGCTTCACCGTCGTCGAGAAACGCTGGCGACGCGGTCGCTCGTTCGCCAATTTGCTCCAGTCCTTGCAGAATACTGATGAGTTCTTCGGCCGAAACTACGCCGGCGTTCTTCAGCGCACGCGCATGCGCGCCGCTGGCCGCAAGCTCGTGACTCAGCAGCCGTTGGTCGAAGCCGAATGAACCCTGCCAGCGCTCGAAATCAGGGTCCAGCGGTTGCCGGAACCTTCCCGACCACATCTTCATCGTGCAACCTCCGCGCGCGACCGCGCCCTCGAACGCGACGGCAATCCAAGAATGCGAATAAAACCAGCCGCATCCTTCTGGTCGTAGCTGTCACCCATCGTGAACGATGAAAGATCGGTGTTATAGAGCGAGTGTTCGGACTCGCGGCTCACCACGGAAACATTTCCTTTGTACAGCGACAGCGTGACACTGCCCGTCATCTCCTTCTGTGTGCTCTCGACGAAAGCATCGAGTGCCTCACGCAAAGGAGTAAACCACAGGCCGAAATAAACCATTTCCGCGTACTTCAGCCCAATGTGCTGCTTGAAGTGTGAGACTTCGCGCTCCAGGCAAAGCGCTTCCAGTTCGCGGTGCGCCGCAATCAGCAGAGTTCCCCCGGGAGTCTCGTAGCATCCGCGAGACTTGATCCCGACAAAGCGATTCTCGACCAGGTCCACACGGCCAATGGCGTTGCGAGCGCCAATTTCGTTCAGCAACTCCACCAGCGATACGGGATCCATTTTCATCCCGTTCACTGAAACTGGAACTCCTTGAGCGAACCCGATGCGCACCTGCTCTTCTTTATCGGGTGCCTCCTGCGGGGATCGCGTGATCTGCCACGTGGTCGCCAGAGGCGCATTCCCGGCATCTTCTAATTCGCCGCCTTCGTGGCTGATGTGCCACAGGTTGCGGTCGCGGCTGTGAATCTTCTCGCGGCTTGCCGCTACAGGAATGCCATGCTGCGCCGCGTAGTCGAGGCAGTCTTCGCGTGACTTCAAGGACCACTCCCGCCAGGGCGCGATAATCTTCAACTCCGGAGCCAGCGCTTGGTAGGTCAGTTCGAAGCGAACCTGATCATTGCCCTTGCCTGTGCATCCGTGCGATACCGCCGTCGCGCCCTCACGCAAGGCTACTTCGACCTGATGCTTCGCGATCACCGGCCGCGCGAGTGAAGTCCCGAGCAGATACTTGTGCTCGTAGACGGCGCCGGCCTTCAGGGCCGGGAACACATATCCCGTTAGGAACTCTTCCCTCAGGTCCTCGACGATCACTTTGCTGGCACCGGTCGCATACGCTTTCTCGACCACCGCCTCAATGTCATCTCCCTGCCCAACATCGCCCACCATGGCAATGACATCGTAGGAATAGTTTTCTTTCAACCACGGAATAATGATCGACGTGTCCAGTCCACCGGAATAAGCGAGAACCACTTTCTCAGGCATGAGCGCTCCTAACGGGCAGGCGCACCGCGCCTCCCAGCAATAAATAAAGAATAGATTTTTGAACGTGCAGGCGGTTCTCCGCCTGCTCAAAGATGATTGAATTTTCCGAGTCCATCACTTCATCGGTGACTTCCTCCCCGCGATGCGCGGGCAGACAGTGCATGAACGCCGCATGGGGCGCGGCTTCCGCCATCAGCTTACGGTTGACCTGATAGGGTGGAAATATTTCCGCGCGCTGGCCGGCTTCATTTTCCTGGCCCATACTTGCCCAGGCGTCGGTATAAATGGCGTCCGCTCCGGCCACTGCCGCATACGGGTCGGTCAGTAACTCGATTTGACCACCCGTCTCCTTCGCAATTTTTCGCGCGTCGGCAACCATCTGCGCACTCGGCGAGTAGCTCTTCGGAGTAGCGATCCGGATCGAAGATCCCAGGCAGGCACAAGTTAGCATGAGAGAATGCGCTACGTTGTTGCCATCCCCCACATAGGCCAGCGTAACCTTCTTTAAATCTCCGAAGCGTTCCTGCAAACTGAAATAATCCGCCAGCGCCTGGCACGGATGCTCAAGGTCGCTCAACGCATTGATGACCGGGACCGAAGCGTAGCGCGCCATGCCCTCGATGGTTTCCTGCGCAAAGGTGCGCAGCACGATCACGTCCACCCAGCGCTCGAGATTATGCGCGATGTCGCTCAGGGTCTCGCGTGCGTCGAGCCGGCTCTGCGACTGGTCTACAAAAATCGCCGTGCCGCCAAGACTCGTCATCCCGGCTTCAAACGTGATGCGGGTCCTGAGCGAAGGCTTTTCGAAGAACATCACCATTTGTTTCCCCGCAAGCGATCGTTGGAACACAGAAGGGCGCGACTTCATCAGTTCCGCCAGATGAAGCACAGCCTGCACCCCTTGTGGTCCCAAATCACGGGTCGATACCAGGTCGGGACACCAGAAAGTGCTGGGAAATGTCGCCGGCGCCGCCGACGCTCTGCTCTGCAATGGACTGTTCAACTCTCACTCCTATCTTCAAACGTTATTTCTGATCTCATGCGCAGGTGACCTCTGTTCCACAATTCAGTTTGGTGAGGTAAAACTGCGGCAAAGCCTCCGCTTCGGCGGCGGGCAATATCCGTACTCTGCCCACTCCGTGCTTCAACGCCTGCCGGCAGGCCTCCAGCTTGGGTAACATGCCGCCGCTGATGATCGATCCGTCCGCCAGATCCTGTGCCTGCTTCGTGCTCAGCCACGGAATCACGGTTCCCTCAGCGTCCTTCACTCCCGGCACATCGGTGAGGAAAATCAACGCGTTCGCGTGGCAGGCCGCGGCGCAGGCCGCCGCCATCTCATCCGCATTCACGTTGTAATATTCCCCGTCGGCTCCCAGTGCGAGCGAAGCCAGAACCGGGATCCCGCCCTGCTGCCACAGTGCTTCGATCCAGCACGGTTCCGCAAAACAAATCTCACCCACGAATCCCAGATCGTTCCCGCGAACATGCTTCCGCCGCGCCCGGAACGACATGCCATCGCCACCGCAGAATCCGACCGCCGGCATGCCCGCCGACTGAATTGCCGCCACAAGTTTCTTGTTGATCATCCCGCCCAGGACCATCAAAGCAACATCGCGAGTCTCGGCATCGGTGACGCGCAGCCCGCCGATAAACTCGCTCTGCTTTCCGAGTCGTTTCAGCATGCGCGTCAATGCGATTCCACCCCCGTGAACCACGGCCACGCGATGCCCATCCTGCGCCAGTTCCGCAATCGCCCGAGCGCATTTGCGGAGGGTAAGAGCATCCTCCAACGCGGCTCCGCCAACTTTGATCACAATCGTCACTGCAGTCCCTCGTCTTCTGACCACTCGTACATAAGGTTCATGTTCTGGACAGCCTGTCCGGCCGCGCCCTTTAACAGGTTGTCGATGCAGGAGATCAACACCAGTCGCCGACCGTCTGCGGCCAGGCAAAAGCCAAGATCACAGTAGTTTGTCTGCAGGCAAAACTGCACCTGCGGAAGTTTCGGGGTTTCAAAGACGCGTACCCATCGTTTGCCAGAATAGAAATTCCGAAAGCATGACTCCACTTCCAGCGGCGTCATTTCGCGGTTGAGGTGTACGTAAATCGTCGACAAAATCCCCCGCGGAATGGGAAGAAGGTGCGGCGTGAAGATCAATTCTTCATCGCTGAGTGCGAGTTGCTCGACAATCTCGCCAACATGCCGGTGGTTGAAAATGGAGTACGCCGACAGGTTGTCTGCCACCGATACGAAATGCGTTTTGGCGGTCGGTTCTTTGCCGGCCCCGGATACCCCCGACTTCGAGTCGGAGACGATGCCGCGCTTCCGATCGACCACTCCTGCCTTCAGCAGCGGTGCCAGCGCGAGGATCACCGAGGTTGCGTAACAACCGGGGTTGGCTACCAGCGCGGCGTTCGCGATGCGATCGCTGTTTAATTCGGGCAATCCGTAGACTGCTTTTTCTGTAAGTTCCGCGGCTGTGACCGTATCCAAATCCTGGAAGTCGTAAATCAACCGATGTTGCTCCTGCTTCAAACGCCAAGCGCCGCTCAGGTCGATAACCCGCAGGCCGTGAGACAGCGCCTCAGGCACTAGCGCGCGCGAGGCATCATGGGGTGTCGCCAGAAACAGCAGTTCGACTCCCTGCTGCATCAGGGCAGGCCAGGAGAGCGAGTGCAGCGGATAGCCACCGTTGCCAGAAAGAGCAGGAAACACGTCGGCCAGGTCTGAGGCAGACCCGTTGTCCTCAGAGCGCCGAAGCAGAGCTGGTTTTTCCAGTCTCGGATGACGCAGAAGGATCCGCGTAAGCTCCAGACCGGAATACCCGGTCGCTCCAAGCACTGCGGTTTTTAGTCTCGCGGACATTCAGCTCAGCATTTCTTCGATCCGTCCCGCCAGTGTCCGGGCCTCATCTCGGTCCGGACAAACAATCAGAATCGTGTCGTCTCCAGCGATCGTGCCGACAACTTCAGTCCAATCCGTCTCGTCCAGGGCCGCTGCCACAGGTTGCGCGCTGCCGACGATGGTCTTGATGACCAGCAGGTTTTGGGCGCAACGGACATCGAGAACGAACTCGCGTACCAGGCGCGACACCGGAGGGAGTGCGATGCCCGCCCCACCGTCACCGTGGGGCAGGGAATAGCCCTGAGAGGTTCTGCTCAGATTCAGATCGCGAATGTCCCGCGAAAGGGTGGCCTGCCCCACCTTGAATCCACGCTTGCGCAGGAGTCGCTGAAGGTCCTCCTGGCTGGCGATGGATCCGTGCTTCAGCACGTCCAGAACTGCCCGTTGGCGGAGTGTTTTATTCATGATGAATAAATATTCACACAACTGCATAAATATTTCTCTATCTTACGGCCCTGCTCCGAAATGTCAAGGGGGAAAGGCCGTACTCGTTACTTTCGCGAGCAGACAAAAAACGGCGGTCGAAAAGTGTAGACTACTCCGCGGCTGGAAGCGCCCTTACACGGGAGCACCGGAGAACGAATGAACTCGAGACCCACGTTGACAGGCGAGTTGATCGCGGAGTTCCTGGGCACTTTTGTGCTCATCCTCCTCGGCAACGGAGTCGTTGCCATGGTCGTGTTGTTTCCGCCCAAAAATCCGGGAGAGACCATCCACGGTGGCTTCACGAACATCACGTTGGGTTGGGGACTGGCCGTCACCATGGGCGTCTACGTTGCCGGCAAAATATCGGGGGCGCATCTGAATCCCGCGGTGACCGTGGCTCTCGCGGTTTTTCGTGGCTTCTCGTGGCGCAAGGTGCTGCCCTACTCCATCGCCCAAACCGCAGGAGCGTTCCTCGCCTCTGCGGTTGTGTATTGGAACTATCTGCCCGCTTTCCGTCAGGCGGATCCGCAATTAGAGCGCACTGCCGGAGTCTTCACCACGTTTCCGGCATTTCCAGCCGTGCCGACCGCAGGCTTTCTCGACCAGGTCATCGGTACGGGCCTGCTGATTCTTCTCATCTTCGCGATCGTCGATGAATGGAACGCGCCTCCGGGGTCGAATCTTGCTCCTGCGCTGATCGGGTTAGTGGTGGTCGCGATCGGGATGAGCTTTGGCGGCATGCACGGCTATGCCATCAATCCCGCACGCGACTTTGGCCCCCGACTTTTTACCGTCGTCGCGGGTTTTCGGAACAATGGCCTCACCGATGGAACCCGCGTGTGGTGGATCCCCGTCGTCGCTCCTCTGCTCGGAGGGTTGGCGGGCGCAGCCATCTACGACTTTGGAATTCGCCGTTTTTTGCGACCCCGACTGTGAACCGTGCAACACAAAAGGTTTGCTAGGGTGCGAACGCAAGAACCAGGAAAAGGGCCAAGAGGAGGTACCGTGCAATACGTTCTAGCGCTCGACCAGGGCACCACGAGTTCGCGAGCTCTCCTGTTCGATCAGGAAGGAACAATTCGCTCAGTCGCTCAACAAGAATTTGCTCAAATTTTTCCGCAGCCCGGCTGGGTCGAGCACGATCCGGAGCAGATCGTTTCTTCTCAGGTCGCAGTGGCTTTGGAGGCCTTAGCGAAGGTTCGAGCGCGCCCCCAGGAGGTGGCCGCGATCGGCATTGCGAACCAGCGCGAGACTACGATCGTCTGGAGTCGCGAGACGGGAGAGCCCGTCTGCAACGCGATCGTCTGGCAAGATCGTCGCACCGCTGATTTCTGCGAACGGCTCCGAAGTGAAGGGCACAGTCCGCTGATCCAGCAGCGCACCGGTCTGCTGATTGATTCTTATTTCTCCGCCAGCAAGATCTCGTGGATTTTGGAGAACGTTCCCGACGCGCGCGCGCATGCGGAAGCGGGCAAGCTTGCGTTCGGCACAGTGGATACTTGGCTGCTTTGGAAGTTAACCGCAGGGCGAGTTTATGCGACCGATGCCAGCAACGCTTCCCGAACCATGCTCTTCAATATTCACACCGGGGCATGGGACCACGAACTTCTCGATCTGTTTCGAGTTCCAGTCTCTATGATGCCGGCCGTGCGGTCCTCCAGCGAGATCTATGGAGAGGTGGCTGCGGTGAAAGGATTGGAGGGCATTCCTCTGGCAGGCATTGCGGGAGATCAGCAGGCAGCTTTGTTTGGCCAACGGTGCATACGACCGGGCCTGACAAAAAATACCTACGGCACGGGATGCTTCATGCTGCAAAACTCTGGCACGCGCGCCGTACCATCCTCCAATCGCCTGGTCACCACAGTCGCTTGGAAGATTGGAGACGTGACTGAGTACGCGCTTGAGGGCAGCGTCTTTGTTGGCGGAGCAGTCGTTCAGTGGTTGCGCGATGGACTTGGTTTGATTCGGCGATCGGAAGAAGTCGAGGCGCTCGCTATGTCGGTTCCTGACAATGGCGGCGTTTATTTCGTACCGGCCTTCGTTGGATTGGGCGCACCCCATTGGGACTCTTACGCGCGTGGCTCAATGTTTGGACTCACCCGCGGCAGCACCGCCGGCCATCTCGCCCGCGCGTCGCTCGAAAGCATTGCCTACCAGGTTGCCGACCTGCTGGATGCGATGCGGCGCGATTCCGGGGCATCAGTGCAGGAGCTACGCGTGGATGGCGGGGCCGCTGCCAACGACTGCCTCATGCAATTTCAATCGGACATTCTCGGAGCGCCGGTCGTGCGCCCGGCGGTGACGGAAACGACGGCGTTGGGGGCCGCTTACCTCGCCGGCCTCGGCGTAGGTTTCTGGAAAGCTGGACTGGACGCATCAACCACGACGAAGGATCGCCGCTTTGAGCCGCAAATGTCCGAGTCTCATGCACGACAACTGCGGAATCAATGGAATGAGGCTGTCTCGCGATCCAAAAACTGGGAGTCAGGATCGCTTGGGTGAGGCGAGCTGGCGCCAGCGTTTCGCGATGTCTGGCGGACGCGCAAGCTGACTGCGAGGAATCCTTTCTGCTTGTTGCATTCGATTTGATCCCGTAGCCTTTGGTGGGTTCATCTTCACTTCTACAAAGGAACTCGAAATGTCACGTTCGTTTCTCGCCGTGATCGTTCTCTTACTCGTCGCTCTCGCCTTATCTCTTGCGCTAGTTCAGGCGTCGCCGGCGGAAACCGTGCATGCCGCTCGAGACGGCGACCGCATCACTCTCTCGAACGATGCGATCGCGGCGACATGGTCCGTGCGTGGCGCGTCCCTTCAGTGGCAAGTTCTGGCCAACCACCTCACCGGCGCGAGTCTGCCTCTCGCTGGCAGCGTGTTTTCTCTGGTGCCGGGAGAGGGCGAGCTGTTGCGGTCATCCGACCTAAAGATGATTGATGCGCCGGTGATTGAAGGTGCGCCAGTCTCTCCGGGTTCCTCGAAAGCTGCCGACCCCACCCCCGGCCGGCAGGTGCGCATCGAACTCGAAGACGCCTCCGCCAGGCTGCACATCAGTTGGAGGGCAATCCTGCGCGAAGGCGCCAACTACATTCGTCAAGAAGTTACACTCAAGTCGCAGCAACAACCCTTTGCGTTAACGCGGATCGAACTCATCGACGCCGTCATACCAGGAGCCGTCGTTTCGGGCAATGTGAAAGGTTCGCCGGTTACCGCCGGAACCTGGTTCTTCGGTTTCGAGCATCCGTTGGCAGAATGTCGCGTTCGTTCAAATCGCGCTTCCTGCTGGCTTCCGCGGGAACTGCCGCTGCTAGCCGGACAGAGCGTGACTTATTCTTCTGTGATCGGCGTCGCTCACGCCGAAGAGTTACGCCGCGACTTCCTGAAATACGTGGAACTCGAACGGGCTCATCCTTATCGAACGTTTCTGCATTACAACTCCTGGTATGACTTAGGGTATTTTGACCGCTACAACGAGCAGGGAGCGGTTGCTGTGGTTCAGAGTTTCGGCGATCAACTGACCAAGCAGCGTGGCGTCAAGCTGGACAGCTTTCTCTTCGACGATGGCTGGGACGATCCCGCGACGCTCTGGAAATTCAATCCCGGCTTTCCTGATGGCCTGGCGAAAGTGACGCAAACCGCGGAGGGTTACGGTGCCGCGCCGGGCATCTGGCTTTCACCGTGGGGCGGCTACGACAAGCCGAAGCAGCAGCGTCTTGCTTCGGCGCGCGCGCAGGGATTCGAGACCAACGAAGGTGGATTCGCGCTCTCCGGCCCCAAGTACTATCGCTACTTCCGCGATACGTGCTTCGAGATGATCGATAAATATCGCGTCAACCAGTTCAAGTTCGATGGCACTGGCAATGCGAACGAGGTGATCAAAGGCAGCGACTTCGACAGCGACTTTGATGCGGCGATTCATCTGATTGGAGAACTGCGCGCGAAAAAACCTGACCTTTACGTCAACCTCACAACCGGAACTTATCCTTCACCATTCTGGCTGCTTTATGCTGATTCGATTTGGCGCGGAGGCGAAGACCACAGTTTCGCCGGCGTAGGTTCCAATCGCCAGCGCTGGATCACCTATCGCGACTCGCAGATTTATCGCTGGGTGGTCGAAGAAGGACCGCTGTTCCCGATGAATTCGCTCATGTTGCACGGTCTCATCTACGCGCGGCATGCGCAAAGACTGGGCAGCGATCCTGGTCACGACTTTCCCGACGAAGTTCACTCGTACTTCGGTACGGGTACGCAGCTGCAGGAGATGTACATCACGCCTTCGCTGCTATCCACTCAGGATTGGGATGTCCTCGCCGAGGCGGCGAAGTGGTCGCGCGACAATGCTCAGACTCTCAAAGATTCCCATTGGATCGGCGGCGATCCAGTCCGACTTGAAGTCTACGGGTGGGCGTCGTGGTCCCCCGCGAAGGGAATCGTAACCTTGCGCAATCCGAGTGACCGCCAACAGGATTTCACTACGACACTTGCCGCTCTGCTGGAGCTGCCTGCCGATTCCACACCGTCTTACGCTGCACGCAGCCCGTGGAAAGCCGAGAGTGCTGCGTCAATGCTGAATATTTCCGTGAAGGAACAACACACGTTTCATCTTCAGCCGTTTCAGGTCTTGACTTTGGTGCTGGTTCCCTCGTCCTGAAGTTGCTCATATAGGAACAGCCACCTCGGATGTCGCGCTCGGGCGCAGCCCGCCGGTCATGGCACCCCGACGGGATCTTTGGCATCATATGCACAGCAGCGTACCCCCATGAAAGCCGCAATCCTCACTTCACCGCAACCTGTCTCGCAGCATCCTCTTCAGATTGCCGAGGTGGCAAATCCGCGGCCCAGGTCGGGGCACGTGCTTCTGCGCGTGCGCGCTTGCGGCGTTTGCCGCACGGACCTCCATATCGTCGAGGGGGAGCTGCCGCCAAAACAGTTGAGAATTATTCCCGGCCACCAAATCGTCGGCGAAGTTGTCGAGGGAGCGACTGCCGAAATTCCCATGGGCTTGCGCGTCGGTGTCTCGTGGCTCGGCGGGACCGATGGCACCTGCCAATATTGTCAGAGAGGTCTGGAGAATCTTTGCGACTCGCCCACATTTACCGGTTACACCGTCGCCGGCGGATACGCGGAATATGCCTTTGCTCGGAATGACTTCGTGTTTCCTCTACCGGCTTCCCTTGACGATCTGCACGCTGCGCCTCTGCTTTGTGCAGGCATCATCGGCTTTCGAAGTCTGCGTGTGGCCGGTGTCGAACCTGGCGAGCGCGTGGGACTGTTTGGATTCGGCGCGTCCGCGCACCTGGCCATCGCAGTGCTGCGTGCATGGAAATGTGATGTGTACGTTTCCACGCGCGGGAAATCCCACCGCGACCTGGCGGCATCGCTGGGTGCGACCTGGGTGGGAAGCGAAACCGAAAAGCCTCCGGCAGAACTGGACCGCGCGGTCACGTTCGCTCCAACTGGCGACGTGGTTATCGCCGCATTGGGAAGCCTGCGCAAAGGTGGCGTGGTTGCGATCAATGCCATTCATCTCGATCGCATCCCGCAGTTCGACTATGACAGCCTTCTCTGGGGCGAGCGGCAGCTGCGCAGCGTGGCCAACATGACCCGTGCGGATGCTCGCGACTTTCTTGCGCTCGCTGTCGAGATCGGGCTGAAACCTAAGGTGACAGTCTTCAAACTTGATCAGGCAAACGAAGCTTTGATCGCAGTCAAGAACGATGCCGTGGATGGTGCGGCCGTCATCCTACCCTAGACTGCGGAAATGTATGAATCCTTGTGCCATCTATCCGCCTTCGTCTCAGGGCCAGGTGCGAGAGCGAGAGGCGCTTCCGACAGCCGGCAGGATGCCGGCCTTAGTTTGTCAGTGCGAAAGCGAATATGAAAAGAACGCAGAATACGATTGCCTGAGTCAGCTCGTGCCACCCGAGTTTCCGTACTGCTAATGGCGCGGGTTTCCGGATGAAATAGAACCATCCGCGAAAAAGCAGCGGCGAAAAAGCGATGGACACCATAGTCGACAACAAGCCGAGGAGACAGGCGAGTGCCAGCGCCGGTGACCATGGGTGCCAGTAAGAGTCCCCATGCACCGTGCTCTCGCGGAAATATCAGCGCCCGCCGCCGTTCTCGGCGCGCCTTTTGGGTCGCGATGTCTTCGGCCGAACTGAACGACGGCCCGGAAATTTCGAAGCTGCATTCCTTCGAACTCATGCTATCCCCAGAGGCTGAAGCCCGAC
>Ga0210406_10003255_pt1 | contig 17937 bp, 17 predicted proteins | sample IncBWC30MmetaG_FD_155454 | JGI IMG/M metagenome (GOLD analysis project Ga0210406, IMG submission 155454) | Forest soil microbial communities from Barre Woods Harvard Forest LTER site, Petersham, Massachusetts, United States - Inc-BW-C-30-M | ecosystem: Environmental > Terrestrial > Soil >... | reverse complement strand
CATGCCGGCGATGCCGACATTGTTGTCGAGCACGTCGATGCGGCCGAAAGCTTTCAGGCAGGCCTCGACCATCGCCTCGACCTCTGAGGCGTGCGACACGTCGGCGATGAAGGAAACGGCCTTGCCGCCTTCGCCCTTGATGATGCTCACGGTCTCTTCGACGGCGGCAGCATTGCGATCGACGCAGAACACCTGCGCGCCCTCGCGCGCGAAAGTCACCGCAGTCGCCTTGCCATTGCCCCAGCCGGGACCGATCGAGCCCGCGCCCACCACCATCGCCACCTTGCCCTTGAGCCGATCCATTCCCTGCCTCCCTGTTGTCGATCACGGTTCGCAGCCGCGCATGATGGTGACGTTAGCATCGATAGGAGCGCAATACGCCTAACTGATGCTGGAAACCGCGACTCATGCGCTGGAAACTGTGCAGTTCCCTGCTAGTCTGCGGCGCACCGAACCGGCCCGCCAGAGGCCGAGCACTTTAGGGAGAACGCCACCATGCCTGCCAATCCTGCACTTGGGCTATCGATCACCGCCGCCCTGCTCCTCTGCAGCGCCAGCCTTCTCAATCCCGCTTCCGCCAAGCCGTTCATGATCGTCGGTCTCGATGAGAAGATCACCTGGGATGACGACGGCAAGCCGATCCTGGCGGCGAGCGGCAAGGACCAGGTCCTCATCGTCGACCTCGCCGATCCCGAGAACCCCAAGATCGTGGCCAGCCTGCCCCTGAAGAACTCGATCGTCGGACCGCCGGTGAATCTCGATATCGACCCGACCGGTACCGTCGCGCTCGTAGCCGACTCGGTTGACGTCACCAAGGAGGGGGATGCGCTGAAGCAGGTGCCCGACAACAAGATCCATGTGATCGATCTGAAAGGCGAACCGAAGCTCGCGGCGACCATCACCGGCGGCAAGCAGCCGTCCGGCCTGAGCTTCAGCCCCGATGGCAAGATGGCGCTGGTCGCCAATCGCGGCGATAACTCGATCAGCGTGCTTTCGGTCAACGGCACCGACGTCAAGATCACCGATACCGTGGCGATGCCCGACAGCGTCGCGCATGTGGTGTTCACGCCGGACGGCAAGCATGCCCTCGCCGCGCGGTTTCCGGCCCACAAGGTTTCAGTGCTGGATATCGCCGATGGCAAGGTGACCTACAACAAGATCGATCTGCCGACCGGCCAGTGGCCCTACAACGTCGTGGTGGCGCCGAACGGCAAGCTTGCGCTGACGTCGGACAATGGCGGCGCCGGCTCCTCCGACGGCAGCGTCGACACCACGAGCGTCATCGATCTGGAGGCCAACCCGCCGCGTATTATCGACCGCGTGGTGGTCGGCGACGGCCCCGAGGGACTCGCGATGAGCCCGAAGGGCGACCTCGCCATCGCCGCCATCCTGCGCGGCTCAAACATGAAGAAGGCGTTCTTCTATGAAAAGAACGGCAGCCTGTCGGTGCTCAAGATCGACGGCAAGAAGGTCACCAAGACGCAGGACATCGAGGTCGGCGGGTTGCCGGAGGCGGTCGTGTTCACGCCGGACGGCAATTACGTTCTGGCCGGCAACTTCCTCACGGAGGATTTCTCGATCCTGAAAGTCGACGGCACCAAGGTGACCGATACCGGCAAGCGCTTCAAGGTGCCGGGCCATCCGGCGTCGGCACGGATGGGGCATTAATTTCCTGCTCGAACGCTCTGGGCGTTGCGATCCCCGGCCGGTGCCATCAGGCGCGGGTCAGGGATCGAATTCAGGATCAAATAATGGGCGTGCTAGAGCGTTTTCGAGCGAAGCATGCCCTCTGACTTGATCCGGGGGTGGGTACCGGTTCGCGTGAGAAAACGCGTCAAAACAAGAGACTAGAGTTCCGTTCCGATTCAATCGGAACGGAAAAGGCTCTAGTCAACGTCTCCGCAGACACCTCATTGAAAAGTCATATCCAAACATTTGGAGATGTCGGAGCCGAGACCTGAGGAGATGGTGATGCAGCCGCGCACCTTCTGCTGTGTGGTGTCGGCGGCCCAGATCGAATAGCCGCCGGTGCCGAAGAACGAGTTGGTGTTTGGCGGCTCGGTTTCGGTGGCGTCGAAGTCGTAGTTGGAATCGGCCTCGAAGATGCGCGGCTTCTTGGTGCAGCTTCCGTCGGTCTGCACGTTGATGACCTCCTTGTTGTCCCGCGTCAGCGACAGCGACACCTGGCAGCGGAAATATTCCGAGGTCTTGACATTGAAGAGATAGGCGTAGGATTTGCAGGTCGCGGTGTTGAGCTTGCCGGCGGCAAGTCCGCGGCTGCACGCAATCCGCTGGTTGTTGCTGAGCTTGAACTCGTCGGCGCGGGCGAAGGAAACCAGCGTCACCAGCGACAGTGCGACCCTCAAGCAAATTGTCATGACGCGATTCATTCGTATCATCCCCATCGATACTGTTCTTGTGAATTTCGGCTGCCGCAAGATAGTCGCGAACCGGGATGCGGGAAATCACAAAGTCATTGGCTCGAGGCCGGCGGCTTTCGAAAACAAAGGTCGTATTGACGCTTCCGTGACGTTCGTGATTTGTTCAAGACAATGGCAGGCGCCAGCTTTGCCGATGGGGAGGATGACGATGAAGTTTCTCACAACAAAAACATGTTTGACGGCGGCGGCGTTGGGCCTGCTTGCGACGGCAGCGCTGGCCCAAGCCGCGCTGGCCCAAGCCACGGCGCCCGAGCCTTGGGACCTCAAGCCCGACATCGGCTACGCCTACGACAAGGAAGGCAAGACATTGTCCTACAAGATGGGCACCAATAATGCCGGGCTGCTGCTGAAAGGCGCGAGGAAGGTGCCGAAGGGTACGTTGTTCTTCATCGGCCAGAACGGACAGCTCTATATCCGCACGGGGCCCTATCTGGAGGGCAGCGGCAAGTTCATGTTCGGATCGAATTGAGCCGCGGCTGAAGTCAACCTCGTGTCGTCTCGGCCAAGTGAGCGAAAGCCGAGCCGGAGGACAATTGTGTCGGGGCCGGCGCAGTGTGCGGGAGGAAGTCTCCTCACGCGTCGTTCCCGCGAAAGCGGGAACCCATAACCTGCCCGAAAGACACAGGCTCCCACGTTCGCAAAAGCTGGAGCCACATCCGATGCAACCATGAACATTCGGAGTTATGGGTCCCGGCTCGCGCTCGCGTTGCTCGCTTGGCCGGGACGACGAAAAGCTAAAACGACGCCGCCAATTCCTTTGCGCCCGGCTTGTTGCTGTTGAAGTCCATCCGCTCGTCGGTCACTGCCAGCAGTTTCGCCACCGTATTGTTGCGGATCGCCACCGGATTGCGTTCGTAGCCCGAGCGCTGAAAGAAATTCGAGGTCGGCACCCGCTCGCGCATCGCCTGCGGCATCATCACCATGTCGAGGCCGGTGCCGTCGCCGGTCAGGTTCATCATTTCAAGCTCGGCGGCGGTCAACGGGCGCATGTAGCCCTTGGCGCGGGCAAACAGCACCGACGTCAAGAGCTTGTGGGTCTGCAGCATCGGTCCGACGTCGATGTCGAGCACCATGGCATGCAGCGCCCAACCCTGCGGCGTATCGCCGATCTTTTCGTGCTGCGACCAATCGTCCGGCACCGAGCGCGCCAGCGCCACCATCTTCTTCAGCACGGCGACCTTGTGCTCCATGGCGCGGCGCGCCACGCCCGGCAGGCCGGCGGCCTTTTCATTCAGCAGGCTCAGGAATTCGGGCCCCTGCTCGGCGAGCAGCTCGACGCTGTTGGTGGTGAGCAACTGATTGTAGCCGATCGCGGTCGAGATCGCGCGCGTGCCATGGAAGCCGGACTGGGTGTCGTGATTGCCATTGCCGCCGGTCTCGAACGCATAGACGCGCACCGCCTGCTCCCGCGTCAGTCCGGCCGCGGCAGCAAAGCGGGCATAGGCGCGCTTGAACTCGCTGTCGGTCGCAGGCCGCTGCGGCGCCCATTGGAAATAATCGTTGGCGGCTTTCAACAGATCGGCGACGACGGGGACATATTTCGACTCCCGGCGCGGAGGTTCTGGCTCGGACTCGGGCGCCGGATTCACGGGCCGTTTCGGCCCGGTGTAGACCGGAGGCTGGGTCAGCACATAGTCGTCGAGCGCGATGGTCTGGCGGTCGCGCCGCTTGGCGTTGCGCCCGCGCCGCTTCTCCGTGATCGAGCTCCAATAGGCGCCCGCCTCCGCCTCATACGCCCCGCGCGCGTCCATATAGTCTTTCAGCCTGCGGCGATAGTCCGCGATTGCCTGTGGAGAGACGGCCTGCGCCATCGCGCCGCTGATGTTCTCGGACAGCTCACTGGGCTCAAGCGCAAACGCCCGCGTCGCGTGCAGCGGCAACGCAAATGCGAGAATCGTCAATCCGTAGCGAATCGCCTGGCTGCGCATGGGTCCGTTGTACCCAAAACCACGGCTACTTCCAGGCAAACACCGGCTGTTCCAGATCGGCGACGCGGGTGTCGCGTCCGGCCAGGACCTCGCGAAACTGATAGATCATCGCGGCCGTGGGCGCATGGATCATCCTCTCGTCGAAGTGAAACCGGATCACCCGCCTTTCGCTTTCGGGAATCGTGACGAAATCAAACGCCTCCGCGCGCTCGATTGTCGCAAGTCCGATTGTGTGCACGGAGGCGACCTCCGCGGAGTTTGGCGACATCGCCTGCGGCGATGCGATCCAGATCACGACGGGCGTGATGAGATAGCCGGAACGGGTCGGATAATCATCGAGCAGGCCGAGCACGGCATCAGGCTGCAGTTCGAGGCCGAGCTCTTCATGCAGCTCGCGCAACGCGGCAACAACCTGGGTCTCGCCGGCATCGCACCGCCCGCCCGGCAGCGCCCATTGCGCACGATGGGCGCGCAGGCCGGCGGCGCGACGCGTCAGCAGCAGCGCCGTCTCTCCCGTTCCGCTGCTTGCGCCGGTGAGCGCAATCGCGACCGCCGCGCGCTTCAGATCGCGCGCAACGTCAACGGGCGAGGCGCGCGTGAACGCGGCGCAGAGCTCGGCGATATTCCGACGCGTGGCATCGTTGAAAGGCCTCATGGTGCTTGACTACACCACCTCCCGGCCCGATGAAATGACCGCCGACTGACAATCCTGGACATCGCAGGGAATGACCGACAAGGCCGCCGCAACAAAGCTCAAATCCGACGGCTGGAAAACCGTCGAAACTACCGGCTTCCTCAGTCTGATCGGGCCATTGTGGCAACGGCTGGTCGATGGCTCTCATGAATACGCGCTGATCACCGAGGACAAGCACCATAACCGACGCGGCCTGGTGCAGGGCGGCGTGCTGATGACATTCGCGGACCGGACGTGCGGCATGACCGCGCGTTTCGTCTCGGGCAAGCCGACACTTGCAACCGTGCAGCTCGACACGCATTTCGTCGAGGCCGGCAAGATCGGAGAGATCCTGGTTTCCAGGCCGCACGTGGTGCGAACGACCCGCAGCCTGATCTTCATCACCACCGAGGTCACGGTGGACAAACGCTGCATCGCCATGGCCAACGGCGTGTTCAAGATCTTGCGCAGCGAGTGAGCGCAAGCGGGACGGTGCCCTCGGGCGCATGCATGCGCGGTACCATGACTCGCAATGACGGAGGCAACAAGCTAACCTGTCATCCTGTACGGAACTTCGAGGACTCCCTGATGCAATACCGAAAGCTCGGCCGCAGCGGCCTGAAAGTCTCGCCGATCTGCCTCGGCACCATGATGTTCGGCGGACCGACGGATGAAGCGACATCGGGGCGGATCATTGCCAAGGCCCGCGAGGCCGGCATCAACTTCATCGACACCGCGGATGCCTATTCCAGCGGCGGCTCCGAGCAGGTGGTCGGACGCGCCATTGCCAACAACCGGCCGAGCTGGATTCTTGCGACCAAGCTCGCCAACCCGATGGGCGACGATCCCAATCGCGGCGGGCTGTCGCGGCGCTGGGTGCTGCAGGCCGCCGACGAAAGCCTGAAACGGCTCGGCACCGACTATATCGACATTTACTATCTGCATAAGGAAGACCACTCGACGCCGCTGGAGGAGACCGTGCGCGCGATGGTCGAACTGATGCGCGCCGGCAAGGTGCGCTATTTCGGCGTCTCCAATTATCGTGCTTGGCGCGTCGCCGAAATCTGCAACATCTGCGACCGGCTCGGCATCGACCGCCCGGTCGCGAGCCAACCTTATTACAACGCGATGAACCGCATGCCGGAGGTCGAGCATTTTCCGGCCTGCGGATATTACGGGCTCGGCATCGTGGCCTATAGTCCCTTGGCGCGCGGCGTGCTGACCGGCAAGTACAAGCCCGATGCGGCGCCGGACAAGGACACCCGCGCCGGGCGCAACGACACGCGCATGATGCAGACGGAATGGCGTCCGGAATCGCTCAAGCTCGCGCAGGAGATCAGGAACCACGCGGAATCGAAGGGCATCACGGCCGGCCAGTTCGCGGTATCCTGGGTCTTGAACTCGTCCTTCGTCAACTCGGTGATCGCGGGGCCGCGCACCGAAGCGCACTGGGATGACTATGTCCGCGCGCTCGACTATCGCTTCACGCCCGAGGACGAAGCGCTGATCGACCGTCTTGTCGTGACCGGCCATCCCTCGACCCCCGGCTTCAACGATCCGGCCTATCCGATCGAGGGACGCAGACCGCGGACGCTGGATGTTCGATCATAGGCCGCGAGCGCGAGCATGATTTCGCCGCAGCGGCCGGCGCGACCGGCGGGAGGTTGACGGATGAACGCCTCGACACATGAAGACCGCTACGGCCTGCCGCTCTCGACCAGTTCCGCCGAAGCGGCTGAGGCCTATCGCGACGGTATCGATCTCATGCTCGCGGCCTGGCCCGGAGCGGCGGAGGCGTTCGAGCGCGCGATCGCGGCCGATCCGGACTTTGCGCTGGCGCATGTCGCCCGCGCCCGCATCCATACCTTCTATCAGCAGAGCGAGGCGGCGCGGCAACGGGCGGCGCTCGCGCGGCAGCACGTCGCCCACCGCGGGACCGCGCGCGAGCAGAGCCATGTGGAAACGCTGGCGCTCGCGGTCGAAGGCCAGATCGCCGCCGCTCTCAAGTCCGCGCTCCAGCATCTCGAGGCGTGGCCGCGCGATGCGGTGGTGATGTCGCTGCCGCTCGGCGCGTTCGGGCTGTTCGCATTTTCCGGCATGGCCGACCACGATCAGGCGCGGCAGGCGCTGTGCGAGCGCTATGCACGCGATTACGGCGACGACTGGTGGTTCCTCGCCAATCATGGCTGGTCGCTGACGGAGAACGGCGCGGTCGCGAAGGGCCGCGCGATGACGGAGCGTGCCTTCGCCATGCGCCGCGCCAATGCCTATGCGGTGCACGCGCTGCTGCATGCCATGTTCGAGGATGGTTCGGTCGCGGATGCGGACGCCCTGGTCACGCAATGGATCGGCGGTTACGACCGCTCAGGCATCCTGCACGGCCACATCTGCTGGCACCAGGCGCTCGGCGCGCTCGAACAGGGCGATGCGGCAAGGGCGCTCGCGATCTATGCGGACGTGCTGCAGCCGTCCGTAACACTGGCGCCGCCGCTCAACGTCATGTCGGATTGCGGCTCGCTGCTGTGGCGGCTCACGGCCTATGGCCACGCCGTTCCGGATCGTCTTTGGGCCGAGGCGGACGCCTATGCGGGCCGCCAGTTTCCGAAGTCGAGCGTGGCCTTTGTCGACATCCACATGGCCCTGCTTGCCGCCGCGACGCAAAATCAGGCCGCGCTGGAAGGGCGCCTGCGCGTGATCACGCAACGCCTCGCCGACGGCAAGCTGGCCGCCGGTGCCATGGTACCAAGCGTCTGCCGCGCGCTTTACGCCTTTGCGAGCGAAGATTATGCGGGATGCGTGCGGGAGCTTGGACCCGTGCTCGACGACGTCGTTCGCATGGGCGGGAGCCATGCGCAGCGGGAGGTCATCGAAGATACATTCATCATCGCACTGATCCGAAACGATGAACTTCCCCGCGCACACGCCATGTTGGACCGGCGCCTGCACCGCCGTCCCTCGCCGCGCGACGCCCGCTGGCGGGCGATGGCTGGTTGAAACGGCTTTGTGAAGACAACCGGACGGGACCGGCAAGGAGGTCAAAACTACCGAATTACCAATGCTTTAGCAAATTAACCATGTTTGATCAGACAATGGTAGTAAAGTGACAGTTGGCGGCATTTTGTTACTATAAGGCCGCAGGTTGTTCCATTTGGTAATTAGTAAGGATTGACCTATGACCAGCATCGAACACGTAGGCAAAAACGCGCCACTAGACTTGGCTAAACTTGAAGCGGATGTCGCGGCGGCGATTCCTGCTCGCTCGCTAACACCGATCAACGGCGCACCATCGGTTCAATCCGATCCGATGCCGGATTACGTCGAGCATCAAAATGGCGTTCCGCGTGTCGGCGCGCTCAGTGCCGAGGCCGTGGTGCGCGATTATGAATCCGCCGCCAAGGAAATTGAAGCGATGGGCGCCGAACTCATCAGCGCCGCGAAGAAATGCGAGGCGATGACGTCCGAAGTGCATAATGCAATTGCCTATATGCGCGACACCGCGGCGGCATATCGCGAGGAAGCCAAGAAGATCTTCAAGCGCATCGAGGATTGCGCGCTGTTGACCGAAGACGTTCGCAAGACTTGCGAAACCGTCAAACGTCGCATTGAAACAAGCGATCCCGCTTGATAAGTTGCCGACGGAGGACTCCCTCGGGTGCTCCTTCCGGCAGGCTAGGCTTTTCGATTGGTGGACCGGAGCGAATCGCCGGCCGGCGTTGTTTCGGGCGTTTTGATGACCGGGGCCGATCCGCGGCACCTCGTCGAATACGCGTGGGACGTTGCAGCTGGCCTCGGCTCGCGCCGCTTCCCAGGAACAACATCATTGTACGCAGCGGCAGAGTTCCTATATACTTGCTGACGAAAACGTTCGCTCCCTCGTGGCCAGGCCCGTCGTTCCGGCGGGCCGTTGCCGTTTTGGGGTTGCCATTGGATGACCCGCTCTAACCGTACCGATCATATCCGGCTGACGTCGCATCCCGTCCCCGGTGTCAAGCACGATTTCCCGATCGCCTGGGGTGCCGCCACCGCGCGTGAGCGAGGACCCATCATCGCGACCGTATCGCGTCCACAGGATCGCAACGTGATCGGAAGTCATGGCGGGTCCTACACGGTTTATCGCGCGCTTGCGGTATCCTCGGGCGCGCTCGATCCGATCCGGCGCCCCGACCTCACCAATACGCATCCGGCCGCGACCATCGGTCCGTTCCCGCAATGGAGCGATCCTGGGCAGATTGTGGCGCTCGATCCCTGGGGTCATCTCGTGGCCGAGACCTTCCGCGACGAATTCGCGGAAGGGATCGACATCAGGCCGACGATCGCGGTGACGCGCGCCCGGCTCGATCTTCCGGAAATCCGCTCCGCACTTGCGGCGGGGCGCATCGCGGATGACGGCACGGTGGTCCACGCAAATGGCAGCGTCTCCGTGGTCAAGATCGCGATCGATCCGGTGTGGTATTTGCCCGGCGTCGCGCAGCGGTTCGGCACCAGCGAGACCAATTTGCGCCGCGGGCTGTTCGAGCAGACCGGCGGCATGTATCCGGAGCTGGTGACGCGGCCTGATCTGCAGGTCTTCCTGCCGCCGATCGGCGGCACGACGGTCTATCTGTTCGGCGATGTGGACAAGCTTCCCGATCCGCGGACCAGGATCACCTGCCGCGTGCATGATGAATGCAACGGATCGGACGTGTTCGGCTCCGACATCTGCACCTGCCGCCCTTATCTGATCCACGGCATCGAGGAATGCGTGCGCTCCGGCCAGTCCGGCGGCCTCGGCATCATCGTCTACAACCGCAAGGAAGGCCGCGCGCTCGGGGAAGTGACCAAGTTCCTGGTCTACAATGCGCGCAAGCGCCAGGAAGATGGCGACGCGGCGGCTGCCTATTTCGAGCGCACCGAATGCGTGGCGGGCGTGCAGGATGCGCGCTTCCAGCAGCTCATGCCCGACGTCATCCATTGGCTCGGCTTGCGCCGCATCGATCGCTTCGTCTCGATGAGCGACATGAAATATGACGCGCTGGTCGGGCAAGGCATCGAGATCGTCGAGCGGATTCCGATTCCTGAGGAATTGATCCCCGCCGACGCCCATGTCGAGATCGCGGCCAAGAAGGCCGCCGGCTATTTCTCGCTCGAGCCGACCACGCCGCAGGACCTCACCGATCAGGTCGGGCGGCCGCTCGACCGATACTGACCCATCCGCCGCCATGGTCGATGCCTTCTCCTTATTGTCGGCTCAGGCGGTACGCGAGCGGGCTCATCGGCTGCTCGACATCGGACTGAGGGACGATCTGGCCCATTTCCGGATCGATCCCGGCCGCCTCGATGCCGCCGCCGACGCGGTCCTTGCCATGATGCGCAAGAATTATCCGACCGGCGAGGTCCCGTTTCATTCGCGCTGGCGCCATTTCGTGACCGGGGGCGAGGATCGCTGGGCCGCGATCGCAGACCGTGCGAACTGGCCCGATCAGGCGGCCCGCCCGCGCGCCGCGTTCGACCTCGCGGTCGTGAGCGTGCTGCTCGATGCCGGCGCCGGACCCGCCTGGCGCTATCGGGATGCGGCGCGTGGCATCGGCGTCGGCCGTTCGGAAGGTCTGGCGCTTGCTAGCCTGATTATGTTCGCGAAGGGTCTGTTCTCAGCCAATCCGGACGACCCCTTGCGCGCCGATGCCGAGGCGCTGGCGCGCCTGTCGGTCGCCGACCTCGAAAAGGGATGCCAGGCCGGGCCGGACAATCCCCTGATCGGCATTGAGGGCCGAGCCGAACTGCTGAACCGGCTCGGCAAGCTGTTAGCGGCCAAGCCCGGGATTTTCGCCATGCGCGACACGGCGCGGCCCGGCGGCCTGTTCGATCGCCTCGCCTCGCACACGGAGCATCGCACCCTCGCCGCCACGACGATTCTATCGGAGCTGTTGCGCGCGTTCGCCCCGATCTGGCCCTCGCGCATCACGCTCGACGGCGTTCCGCTCGGCGATTGCTGGCGCCATCCGGCGCTCAAGCGCGACGACGCGACCAGCGAGTTCGTGCCGCTGCACAAATTGTCGCAATGGATGGCCTATTCGCTGATCGAGCCGCTGCAGCACGCGGGCTTCACGGTCGCGGACATCGATGGCCTGACGGGGCTTGCGGAATACCGCAACGGCGGCCTTTTCATCGATTGCGGCGTGCTGTCATTGCGCGATGCCAGAGACGAGATGCGCGAGCATCCGGTCGACTCGCCGCTTGTCGTCGAATGGCGGGCCCTGACGGTTGCGCTGCTCGACCGGCTGGCGGCGGTGCTGCGGCAGCGATTGGGCTGTGATGCGACGCGCCTTCCGCTCGCCAAGATCCTTGAGGGCGGCACCTGGGCCACCGGGCGTGCACTCGCGTTCGATCGCCGTCCCGATGGCGCGCCGCCTCTGAAGGTGATCAGCGATGGGACGGTTTTCTAGAGCATGATCCGGAAGAGCGGAAACCGGTTTTCCCTCGCGACAAACCCCGAAGGCGTTTGCGCGGAGATCATGCTCAAATAAGGAGCTGAAGCGCGATGCACGGAGACGATCCATGGAAGGCGTGACGGTTGTCGATCATCCGCTGGTTCAGCACAAGCTGACGCTCATTCGCGACAAGACGATCTCGACCAAGTCGTTCCGCGAGCTGCTGAAGGAAATCGGCATGCTCCTGTGCTACGAGGTGACGCGCGACCTGCCGCTCACCGAGGTCGAGGTCGAGACGCCGCTCGCGCGCATGCAGTCCGCCAAGATCGCCGGCAAGAAGCTCGTCTTCGTGCCCGTGCTGCGCGCCGGCGTCACCTTCGTCGACGGCATGCTGGACCTCGTTCCGACCGCGCGTGTCGCGCATATCGGCCTCTATCGCGAGCCGCAGACCTTCGTCGCGGTGGAATATTTCTTCAAGTCGCCCTCGGACCTCGACGAGCGGCTTGCGATCGTGGTGTCACCCGTGCTCGCGACCGGCAACACGGCCGTGGCCGCGATCGATCGCCTCAAGGAGCGCGGCGCCAGGGATATCCGGATGGTGTGCATGATCGCGGCGCCCGAAGGCGTCGAGCGCGTCCGCGGCCTGCACCCGGACGTGCCGGTGTGGACGGCCGCGATCGACGAAGGACTCGACGAGAACGCCTTCATCCTGCCGGGCCTCGGCGACGCCGGCGACCGCGCCTACGGCACCCGATAGAGCGTTTTCGAGCGAAGCATGCCCTCGGACTTGATCCGGGGGTGGGTACCGGTTCGCGTGAAGAAAACGCGTCAAAACAAGAGACTAGAGCCTCCGTTCCGATTCAATCGGAACGGAAACGGCTCTAGGGCCGGTGGCGGCGCACGTTGCGTTGGCGCCGAGCCTCGGCGAGCACTTCAACGGGCGCAAGAGCCTGGGCAGGCAGCAGCGCCGCGGCGGCATTCCAGGCAAACACGCGGGCCAGATCAGGCAGGATGCCGCCCCCGCCCCACACGTGCTGCCGGGTGGATGGCGGTTTTCGCTTGCGACCGAGGCGCAGCACTTGCGCGAAGATCATATCGAAGCAAGACGTCAAAGCGCGACGATGATTCACTTTGAAATCATCGCGCGCTGACTGCACGCATCCTGGCGAAAGGCAGGCGCTGTGCGCTTGACTCGATTCTTGCCCCAACTGTTGGCCCGAAAATTACGCCCGCTGACTCTCCGGTCGGAATGGCCGTCATAGTGACTCTCCCATCAACCATAGGAGGTGCCAGCTTGGCCGCGCCGCATTACCGAGCGATTTCAATCCCGGGAAAAAGATTGCAACTGTAAAAAACGCGCCAGGCCGTGGCGACGGCGTTGGCTCATGATGATCATCGTTTGGCAGGCGTGCATCACCAGCAGCAAGTGAGCATGAAGCCGCGCCGGCATTGCCAGTCGGACCACGCTTGTGCGCGCCCAATGACCGGCTCCCGCAACCCGGAATCTCGAGATTCCCCGATGCGCAATTGCGCGTCTGAGGTCTGGTGCTTGCGCACCATCCCGGAATGACCGTGTAGGAAGGGTCCAGAGTAGAGCGTGCCGCTCAACCTTCCTACGCGCTGCGACATGATCGGCGAACGCTCTATGCCCTGCCTTAGGCCATAAGGCCGGCGGGACGGCCACCGGCGCCGGGGGCGCCTTCGAGGAGGAAGCGCCGGGGCCGCCCGCTCTTGCCGCCGACCACTCAAAGCTCGGGAGGAGATCAAGGTGATCGGCGGGAATAATATGAGCTACGTTGATCTTAGGTTGTATTATCGCACATGAATATGCGTTTTGTGCCGCGCACAGCGAATAGCAGGTAAGCGTATAGGAGGGTTGAGCCTACCGTGCGGGTCTAGACGGACATTCTTGTCCAGTCTCTCGCCTGCGCGCTGATCAAGCTTCGGACGACCGGCTCACCATCAACAGGATGCCGCCGATCTGCGGCAGCAGTGCCAGCAGGACAAGACGAAGCATGGCGAAGTCGTCGCCCGATGGGCGTAGCGCGCCATGGGTCAGCCATGCGACGATCCGTGTTGCGGCCTCCGTCTGCGGATCGGCTGTCCGTTCGACCGATTGCATCGCGGTGTCGACGAGTTGCCGCCGTTCATTGACCGCCGCTTCCCGCTCGCGGCAGAACTTGCCGACGCCGCCCTTGCACTCTCGATCCCGCGCCGCCATGGCATCCATCAGCGCGCCCTGCGCCACCTGGACGGCCGGCGTGAGACGTGACGCGCGCGCCGTCGTCACATCCGCGATGTTGACGCTGGCGAAGCCGACGCCCGCCGTGACCGAAAAGGCGAATGTCATCAGCCACACAGCCCATGCGGCAAGCGACGTCCCCCGCTGACGGCCCTGCCAGAGCCTGGCAGCACAGGAGGGCATGACCAGCGCGACCATATCGGCGGCCACGCCAATGGCGAGGAACAGCCAACCGGCGATGGCGCTCGATCCGAGCGAGCGGGCGAACCATCCGTTCATGGTCATCCCGACGATGGCCAGCGCAATCGCGGCCGCCGTCAACAGGATCGAACCGACGCTTATGCGTGACCGCGCAATGGCGCGCGACGTGACGGCCGCGGCCGGTGCACGTTCCGACTGCTGTGGTTGCCGCATTTGAATTGCAGGCACTTGACGTGCGGCGCCTGCGGCATCCGCCGACGAAAAGTCCAACGGGATCAGGTGCTCCGACGATTCCGGCGGTGCAGCATCTACTGGAGAGGCCTTCTTGCGCTGCCGGGTGGCTTTGGTGCGTTGGGCACCCGTCTTGCCGTCCGTCTTGCCCGTCTTTGCACGCGTCTTTTTGGTACTTGTCTTGCCGGTACTTGTCCCGTCGATACTTGGCCTGTCGGCACTTGACCTGTCCGTGCTGGTCTTTTCCGCACTTGTCCCGGCCTTCTTCTCCGGCGGGACTTGATGGAGCGGAATAACGGATGCAGTAGTTTCGTCAGCCATTGGAACCGTCCTTTCCGGTTGTAATGGTCAGGGGCAGCGGCGCGGTGCAACGCGCCGTTAGCCCCGAGCTTACGCAAGCTGATTCGGCGATACATTTTACTCTCTGAACGCAGGCAACGGTGTGAGCAAACATCGAACGTTCAGAGGTGTTGCCCAAACACAATGAGAGCGCCGGCCGCCTCCGCAACACGTTGACGTGTCGTGAGGAAAGCGGACTGACCCGCCGCCATTCGGCGCCGGGCGATGCGATCCGGCGTGTCGCACGAGCAACGCGCAAGTGCCGATCAACCGGTTGCGTCGTTTTTGACGTGGAAACAGGCCCTCGATTTGAATCGCACTTGAACCGCAGGCCGTATATCTTGCGCCAATGTCGCGAATAATATCCGCATCGAGCGCAATTCTCTTATCGCTGCTGCCAGCCATTGCGCTCGCCGCGCAGGCTCACAAACAGCACGTCTCTCGCTGGCATGGCTATGGCTTCCTGCCCGGCTATCATCAGCCGCCGAACGACACCGTTCCGGTTTATGGCGCGAAGGGATCGATCCGCAACACGCCGGACTTTACCCCAAGCTACTGGTACAATGGCGAGCGCTATTATTTCGGCGAGCCCGGGTTTTTCCGCGGTCGCTACAATGGCGGCAGTTTCGGCCCGTGCTGGACTTACACGCCCATCGGGCTGATCTGGAATTGCGGGTAGAGGCCCGCGGAAAGCGTGGGCGCTGCTATCCCGGAACCACCGTCTCATTGGCGGCCGAACGAAGCCGCATCACTTGCATCGATAGCGCGATGCGTTTGCCCACGGCAATGCCCGGCAACTCTATCCATCGGTGCGCAAGCTCCGACGTCAGGATTATCAGAGGCATGCTCGTGCAAGTGAGAAGGAGCATGTTCGGCAGACTCGATGAGTACTGCAACAGCAGCCACACCAGGATTGATATGATCGGGTAGTGACAGAGATAGATCGAATAGGATCGCGAACCGAAATAGAGTGCGAGGCGATTTTGGAGCACAAGCTTGTAGAAGCGTTCCACATGATTCGGATTCGAAAGCCTATCGATCGGAAGACCGAAAAATACGATCAGCCAAATCATGAACGGCCAAAACTGCGAAAACGGAAAGAAAACGATCGCCAACGCGACAGTGAAACTCAGGCCTCTGTAAGTTTCGAATTTCTCGGAATATGCCAATCGGCTCAGAATGCCGGTCGCGAAGTATACGGCGGCCAGCGGCAAAGCGCCCGGTTGAACCGTTCCAGAGCCAAGTGTCCTCAGAGCAATCTCGGACGCCGCAACACCAAGGGCGAGCGGAATGAGAAATTGCCGCTTATCCAGCAGAACGAAAATAATGAGCGGAGCGAGAACGTAGAATTGCCATTCGAGGGAAATGCTCCACGCCGGCATGTTGAATGCGTATTCCGAGTCCATCAGCACGGCATTCGGCACCGCGCCATGAAGCATCAAGATATGCGCCAGCAAATGCAGCGACAGGTGTGAATGGTCGCTCGCAGCGATGTCGGCTGCAACTTTCGCGAATTGCGGATCGCCGAAGCGGGGATCGCCAAGAGCGAGCGAAAGCAAATCATTCGAGAAAAAGCCGATGAAGCAGGTGACCGCGAGCAAGGGAAAAATGCGTGCGAAGCGCTTGATCAAATAGGGGCCATACGCATCCCTCTTTTCCAAAATGACGTGAGTAACGACAAAGCCGCTGACAATGATGAAAACGATAACTGAGGGTAGGCCAATCAATCGGAAAAACGAACTCAAGCCCCTCGCGTTGAACGCTGACAGGTAGGTGAGATGCGAAAAAACGACCGCCCAGGCAAGCCATCCGCGAAGCCCCTCGATCGCCAGAAATTTTCGAGCATGTTCGTTTGGCACGAGCAAAACTCTCAAAAACAGGCGGAAGCGGATTCGAGCCGGAAGTACAATTTGCAGGCGTTCCTGTGAGGAAGCACGCGCCGGTACCGAGCGCGGACCGTGATCGACGATTTCATTGATCAACACCTTTAAAAAAATTCAGAGCGAATACGACCGAGAGTCCTGCGGGCAATCGTCCGACGAACCAGATTCTTGCTCAGGGCTCGAAGGCGAGTGAGTATTCTGCGCGTGCGAAAAGCAAGATTGGTCACAAACAACTTTGACGAGAAGCTTAATATGCGCGCGTTGTTAAGTATGTTAATTAAGCAAATTCAGTCAGGGCACATACTTGCCCCCGTCTCGTTTCTTCCTGCCCGAGGGGCTTTCAATCGGAGCCCTCAAAGTCACTCACGCTTTCTGCTCGTCCTTTGGCTCTTCGTTCTACATGCTGATTTGCCTGTCAGGCCATCGGATCAAATCGCGCGCTCTGCACGCGTTCGTACGTTTTGAATGCGCAAGATCCGCGTGCGCGTAGAAACTAATTTCGCGAGCCGCTTCAATCCGGTCACCCCTGTCCAGTCGTCGCGAAAGAAATATTCCGCTTTGTGCTCACCCCAAATCAGCCGCATCATCCCGCGCATTCCGCCTCGTGCAGAGGGACGTATCGCGATCGTCACGAACGTGGAGGCGGGGAGCGGTGGCCGCGAGACATCGCAGCATGCGAGCATGATCAGGAGCCGGAGGCCGCGAAGCGCAAAACGTGGAGCGGTTTTCCTTCCAACAAGCGCATCGCGTTTGCGCAGAGATCGTGCTCAATCAAAAAGCATGCGGACGAACGATTGTCGCGCGGACGGCCAAGCCGTGTGGTCCCGACACCCCGACGCTGGTGTCAAGCTTGCGACGACGTGTTCGCGTCGCGCGGGTGACGGTGGCAAGAAAGCCCGGTTCACCGAGGAGAGCGCGGAGTAAGCCGTTAAAACCACTGCGCAGGGAAGGCCGGCGTGTCTCGGCTGTACCTGTGGTTCCTGCCCCGTGCTTTTTTTCACGCACGGGGGCCGCGGGTGCCAGCCGGCATCCGGCCTTCCCTGCACCCTCTCATTGAGAAGGGTGGTCTTGCGAGAGGCAAAGCTCGGGCATTCAAGCCGCGAGAACGCGGCGCCGCGCCTTGTTCAATGCGAAGCCGCCGGGCTGTTTGACAATCGAATCGGATGCTTTTCGCCAAGTGGCAAACCAGGTGTCCGGCATGCCGGCCACGTGATCCGCCCCGACTTGAGAAGAGGTTCCGGAATGAATGGTGAGCCGGGCCTTGACTTCGCAAACGCTTCACGCCGGTCATGCACCGACCGCCACGCTGGGCGGCATTAATCGGCGTGCTCTGGCTGATCATTGAGTCGTCAGCGCCAACAAACGCGAATGATTCCAAGTTTTTCAGAGTGGCGAACTGCGTCGGAAAGAGCAAATGAAGCAATGGTTTAGGAAAATCGTATGGTGCCCAGGGGCGGAATCGCGCTATGTCCGTAAATATTTGATATTCCCTCGGAATCTCTTCGCGATGGTCAGCCCGTTCCAGCGGCTGTGCCGTCGGCATCGCCGGTCACTAACAGTGGTACCTTAATACTCTTCCCCTTAGCGTATGA
>Ga0210406_10003254_pt1 | contig 17940 bp, 23 predicted proteins | sample IncBWC30MmetaG_FD_155454 | JGI IMG/M metagenome (GOLD analysis project Ga0210406, IMG submission 155454) | Forest soil microbial communities from Barre Woods Harvard Forest LTER site, Petersham, Massachusetts, United States - Inc-BW-C-30-M | ecosystem: Environmental > Terrestrial > Soil >... | reverse complement strand
GGCCGATCTTGTTGAGCTTCAGCCCGATCAGCGTCGAACGCTGCGAGTGGTGCCGGCGGATCGGGCTGCCGGTCTGCTCGAGCTTGATCGTCTTTGCGGCCTTGGCCATCGTCTTGAACTCCAAAAACGCTCGCGCGCTAGGTTTTTTGTTTAAGCATGATCCCTCGGGTCAAGCCCGAGGGCATGCTTATCGGAAAACCGACTACCCACCCTCGGGTCCGTAGCCCGAGGGCAAGCCCTTCCGGATCATGCTCTAATCGGCGGCGGCTTCCGCATCGCCGCCGACGCGGCGTGCCTGCAGGGTCGACACCTTGATGTTGCGGCGCGCCGCGACCGAGCGCGGCGAATCCTGGTGCTTCAGCGCGTTGAAGGTCGCGCGCACCATGTTGTAGGGGTTGGACGAACCGATCGACTTCGCCACCACATCCTGGATGCCGAGCGTCTCGAACACCGCGCGCATCGGACCGCCGGCGATGATGCCGGTACCGGCCGGCGCCGCGCGCAAATAGACCCGGCCCGCGCCGTGACGGCCGAAGATGTCATGATGCAGCGTGCGGCCTTCGCGCAGCGCGACCCGCGTCAAGTTCCGCTTGGCCGATTCGGTCGCCTTGCGGATCGCCTCCGGCACCTCGCGCGCCTTGCCGTGGCCGAACCCGACCCGGCCCTTTTGGTCGCCGATCACGACCAGCGCGGCGAAACCGAAGCGCTTGCCGCCCTTGACGACCTTCGCCACGCGATTGATGTGGACGAGCTTGTCGACGAACTCGCTGTCGCGCTCCTCGCGCTCCCTGTTCCGTTCGCGTCCGCCGCGTTCGCGTTCACCTGCCATGGTGTTTTCCAATCTCTGCGAGGCTCAAGCGCCTCTATCCCGTCTCGTCTCGTTAGAATTTAGAAGCTCAACCCGCTCTCGCGCGCCGCGTCCGCAAGCGCCTTGACGCGCCCATGATACAGATAGGCGCCGCGGTCGAACACGACCTCCTTGACGCCCTTCTTGACGGCGCGCTCCGCCAGCAGCTTGCCGACCGCCTTCGCCGCGTCGATGTTGGCGCCGGTCTTCTCGCGCATCTCCTTCTCCAGCGACGAGGCAGAGGCGAGCGTCTCGCCCTTCTGGTCGTCGATGACCTGCGCGTAGATGTGTTTGGACGAACGGAACACCGACAGCCGCGGGCGGCCGCCGCCGGAGCGGCGCAACGCCAGCCTGACGCGCTGCTTGCGCCGGGCATTCGTAACCTTGGTTCTCGACATGACCGGCTCCGTTACTTCTTCTTGCCTTCCTTGCGGAAGATGAATTCGTCGGCATACCTCACGCCCTTGCCCTTGTAGGGCTCCGGCGGACGGTAGGCGCGGATCTCGGCCGCGACCTGGCCGACGCGCTGGATGTCGCTGCCCGAGACGGTGATTTCGGTCGGCTTCGGCACCGCGATCGTGATGCCCTCCGGGATCGGAAAGACGACGTCGTGGCTGTAGCCGAGCGCGAGCTGCAGGTTCTTGCCCTGCATCGCGGCGCGGTAGCCGACGCCGGTGATTTCGAGCTTTTTCTCGAAGCCCTTGGTGACGCCGGCGATGAGGTTGGCGATCTGCGCCCGCGCCGTGCCGTACAGCGCGCGCGCGCGGTTGGTCTCGGCCCTGGGAGCGACCGTGACGACACCATTTTCAAACTTCACCTCGACGTCGTCATGCACGAGGAACTGAAGCTGGCCCTTCGGCCCCTTCATCTTGACGGTCTGGCCCTCGACGGTTGCGGTAACACCCGCGGGGATCGTCACCGGCTTCTTGCCGATACGTGACATGGTTCGCTTCCTTATCCGTAGCATTTTCCGGCGAAGTGGACCCCAGTTCGCCGTAGAAAATGCGTCATATTAATAGTTTGTGCGCATTCTTGTCGCAAAATCGATTCCCACTTTTGCGGAACGCGCACTAGAGCGCGATGATTTCAGGTTGAATCGGCATCGCGCTCTAGCTCTTTGTTTGAGCATGATCCTTTCGGAAAACCGCTGCACACTTTTCCGGATCATGCTCTAGAACACCGTGAAAAGAATTTCGCCGCCCACATTCGCGTCACGCGCATCGTGGTCGGCCATGATTCCCTTCGGCGTCGACAGCACCGAAATGCCGAGGCCGTTATTGACCCGCGGCAGGTTCTTCACCGAGGTGTAGACCCGCCGGCCGGGCTTGGAGACCCGCTCGATCTCGCGGATCACCGGCTCGCCGTCGAAATATTTCAGCTCGATTTCGAGCTCGCTGCGGCCCGAGGAATGCTCGACGCTGGCATAGCCGCGGATATAGCCCTCCGCCTTCAGCACGTCGAGCACGCTGGCGCGCATCTTCGAGCCCGGCGAGCTCACCTTGGACTTCGAGCGCATCTGCGCGTTGCGGATACGGGTGATCAGATCGCTGATCGGATCGTGCGTTGACATGACCTTGCGACCCTCCTTTACCAGCTCGACTTCACAAGACCGGGAACCAGCCCCTTGGAGCCGAGTTCACGCAGCGCGATGCGGCTGAGCTTGTTCTTGCGATAGTTCGAGCGCGGACGCCCGGTGAGCTCGCAGCGGTTTCGGATGCGCGTCGCCGACGAGTTGCGCGGCATTTCGGCAAGCTTCAGCGTCGCCGCGAAGCGCTCCTCCATCGGCTTGGACTTGTCGGCGATGATCGCCTTCAGCCGCGCTCGCTGGGGCGCGGCATTCTTGGCCATCCGCTTCCGCCGGTTGTTCTTCTCGACTGAACTCTTCTTTGCCATGCTTGGCTCCTTGCGTTTCCGCGTTTGAGAGGCTCTGGTCAGCGTCTCACTGCCGGAACGGGAAATTGAGTGCGGTCAACAACGCGCGCGCCTCGTCGTCGCTGCGCGCGGTGGTGCACACCGTGATGTCCATGCCCCAAGTCTCGTCCGCCTTCTCGAAATCGATCTCGGGGAAAATGATGTGCTCCTTGATGCCGAGCGAGTAATTGCCGCGGCCGTCGAAGCTCTTCGGGTTCAGCCCGCGGAAGTCCCGCACGCGCGGCAGGGCGACGTTCACGAGGCGATCGATGAACTCGTACATGCGCGCCTTGCGCAGCGTGACCTTGCAGCCGATCGGCTGGTTCTCGCGCAGCTTGAAGGTTGCGATCGCGACGCGGGAATAGGTCACGATGGCCTTCTGCCCCGCGATCAGCGACAGGTCGGCCGCCGCCGTCTCCGCCTTCTTGCGGTCGTTCACGGCTTCGCCGATGCCCATGTTGAGCACGACCTTGTCCAGCCGCGGCACCTGCATGGCGTTGTCGTAGCCGAACTTCTCGGTCAGCTGGCCACGGATCTTCCTGTCATATTCCACGCGCAGGCGCGGCACATAAGCGGTCTCAGCCATCGATCTCTGCTCCCGAGCTCTTGGCAACGCGGACCTTCTTGCCGTCCGCGTGAATCTTGAATCCGATGCGTGTCGGCTTGCCGTCCTTGCCGACATAAGCGAGGTTGGACAGGTGGATCGGCGCCTCCTTGGAGATGATGCCGCCTTCCTGCTGCGCCGTCTGCTTCTGGTGACGCCGCACCATGTTGATGCCGCGCACCAGCGCCTTGCTCTCATCGGGGCGCACCTCGAACACCTCGCCCGTGCGGCCCTTGTCGCGGCCGCTCAGCACAATGACCTTGTCGCCCTTGCGGATCTTGGCAGCCATCACAGCACCTCCGGCGCAAGCGAGATGATCTTCATGTGGTTCTTGGCGCGCAGCTCGCGCGGCACCGGCCCGAAGATGCGGGTGCCAACCGGCTCCGACTGGTTGTTGATCAAGACGGCGGCATTGCGGTCGAAACGGATCACCGAACCGTCGGGCCGGCGGATGTCCTTCCGAACCCGCACCACGACGGCCTTCATCACGTCGCCCTTCTTCACCTTGCCGCGCGGGATCGCTTCCTTGATCGACACGACAATGATGTCGCCCACGGTGGCATAGCGGCGCTTGGAGCCCCCGAGCACCTTGATACACATGACACGGCGTGCGCCTGAATTGTCGGCCACGTCGAGGTTGGTCTGCATCTGGATCATGATGCACCTCGTCCTCTTTATCTGTTGCGCAAGAATCTGCGCTTGAAATTGTCTAAAGGCCCGTCCCGCGATACCGGATAGGCCTCAGGCGGTCTTCTTGTGTTCGCCCCGGACCACGGTCCAGCGCTTCAGTTTCGAGATCGGCCTGCTCTCCTCGATCCACACCGTGTCGCCCGGCTTGAACTGATCGTTCTCGTCGTGCGCGTGGTAGTTCTTGGAGCGGCGGATCGTCTTCTTGTAGATCGGATGGGTGAAGCGGCGATCGACGCGCACCACAACCGTCTTGGCTTGCTTGTCGCTGACGACCACGCCCTGAAGCGTACGTTTCGGCATGCTTGAAGCCCCTTACTTCTTCTTGGCGCGCGCTTGCGCGACGATGGTCTTGATGCGGGCGATGTCTCGGCGCGTCTCCCGCAGCCGCGAGGTGTTCTCGAGCTGCCCGGTGGCGCGCTGGAAGCGCAGATTGAAGCGCTCCTTCTTCAGATTGAGGACGGCATCCTCCCTCTGGTCTTCGCTCATCGCGCGGATGTCTTCGACTTTCATCTGGGCCATATCGATCACTCCGCGATGCGCTCGACGAAGCGCGTCTTGATCGGCAGCTTGGCCGCGGCAAGCGAGAGAGCTTCCCTCGCGGTCTGCACGGCAACGCCGTCGATCTCGAACAGCACGCGGCCGGGCTTCACCCGCGCCACCCACAGTTCAGGCGAACCCTTGCCCGAGCCCATGCGGACTTCGGCGGGCTTCTTCGAGACCGGCACGTCCGGGAACACGCGGATCCAGACGCGGCCGGCGCGCTTCATGTGCCGGGTCAGCGCGCGGCGAGCGGCCTCGATCTGGCGCGCGGTGACGCGATCGGGCTCCATCGCCTTCAGACCGTAATGGCCGAACGCCAACGTCGCGCCCGACGACGCAGCGCCGTGGATGCGGCCCTTATGCGCCTTTCGGAACTTGGTTTTCTTTGGTTGCATCATGGCTTTGCGCCCTCAAACCTTCAAATCTCTGCGCGATCAGGCCGCAGCCGCATCGCGGCGGGGCCGCCCGCTGTCGCCCTCGGCCATCCGCTTGTCCTGCGCCATCGGGTCGTGCTCCAGGATCTCGCCCTTGAAGATCCAGACCTTGACCCCGCAGGTGCCGAAGGTGGTGAACGCGGTCGCAACGCCATAGTCGATGTCGGCGCGCAGGGTATGCAGCGGCACCCGCCCCTCGCGATACCACTCCATGCGCGCGATTTCGGCGCCGCCCAGTCGGCCCGAGCAATTGATGCGGATGCCTTCGGCGCCGAGCCGCATCGCCGACTGCACCGCGCGCTTCATGGCGCGGCGGAACGCCACGCGGCGCTCGAGCTGCTGGGCGATCGATTCGGCAACCAGCGTCGCGTCGAGCTCCGGCTTGCGGATCTCGACGATGTTGATGACGACATCGGAGGCGGTGATGTCGGCAACTTTCTTGCGCAGCTTGTCGATGTCGGCGCCCTTCTTGCCGATCACGACGCCTGGACGGGCCGAATGGATCGTCACGCGGCACTTCTTGTGCGGACGCTCGATCACGATGCGCGCGACCGCCGCCTGCTTCAATTCCTTGTGCAGGATCTCGCGGATCTTGACGTCCTCGTGCAGCAGCTTGCCGTACTCGGCCTTGCCGGCGAACCAGCGGGAATCCCAGGTCCGGTTGATGCCGAGACGTAAGCCGATCGGATTAATCTTTTGACCCATCGTGTTCTCCCGCGCCCTTACGCGCTCGCCTCGACCTGACGAACCACGATCGTCAGCTGCGAAAATGGTTTGAAAATACGCCCCGAGCGGCCACGGCCGCGCGGCGCGAAACGCTTCATCACGAGGCCCTTGCCGACAAAGGCCTCCGACACGACGAGATCGTCGACCTCGAGGTCGTGGTTATTCTCGGCATTCGCGATGGCCGACTCGAGGCACTTCTTGACATCGACCGCGATCCGCTTGCGCGAGAACTGCAGGTCGGCGAGCGCAGCCGACGCCTTCCGGCCCCGGATCAATTGCGCAACCAGGTTCAGCTTCTGCGGGCTCACGCGCAGCATCCGGGCGACCGCCTTGGCCTCGTTATCCTTGAGGCTCCGTTCGCGCTTTGGTTTGCTCATCGCTTAATCCTCAAGCCTCTCGTCAAGCCTTCTTGGCTTTCTTGTCGCCCGAATGGCCGTGGAACGTCCGGGTCGGTGAAAATTCGCCGAACTTGTGCCCGACCATTTCCTCATTGACCGAAACCGGCACGTGCTTCTGGCCGTTGTAGACGCCAAACGTCAGCCCGACGAATTGCGGAAGGATGGTCGAGCGGCGGCTCCAGATCTTGATCACGTCATGACGGCCCGACGCACGCGCTGCATCCGCCTTCTTCAACAGCGAGCCTTCGACGAACGGGCCTTTCCAGACTGAACGAACCATGTCCGGCTTTCCTTACTTCTTCCGCTTGTGGCGGCTTAGGAGGATGAATTTGGTGGTCGATTTGTTGGTGCGGGTCTTCTTGCCCTTGGTGGGCTTGCCCCACGGCGTGACCGGGTGACGTCCGCCCGAGGTGCGGCCTTCGCCGCCGCCATGCGGGTGGTCGATCGGGTTCATCGCGACGCCGCGGTTATGCGGCCGGCGGCCGAGCCAGCGCTTGCGGCCGGCCTTGCCGATCGAGATGTTCATGTGATCAGGGTTCGACACCGCGCCGATCGTGCCGCGGCAGCGGCCGTGCACGAGGCGCTGCTCACCGGAGTTCAGGCGCAGAATGACATAGTCCTGGTCGCGGCCGACGAGCTGGGCATAGGTCCCGGCGGAGCGCGCGAGCTGCCCGCCCTTGCCGATCTTGGTCTCGATATTGTGGACGATGGTGCCGATCGGCATGTTGCCGAGCGGCATGACATTGCCCGGCTTCACGTCCACATGGTGGCCCGCGATGATGGTATCGCCCACCGCAAGCCGCTGCGGCGCAAGGATATAGGCCAGCTCGCCGTCCTGATACTTGATCAGTGCGATGAAGCCGGTGCGGTTCGGATCATATTCCAGCCGCTCGACGGTCGCGGGCACGTCGACCTTGTCGCGCTTGAAGTCGACGATGCGATAGGCCTGCTTGTGGCCGCCGCCGCGGAAGCGCACAGTGATGCGGCCGAGATTGTTGCGGCCGCCCGTCGACTGCTTGCCCTTGGTCAAGGCCTTGACCGGCTTGCCCTTGTGGAGCGCCGAACGATCGACCATGACGAGCTGGCGCTGGCCTGGCGTCGTGGGATTGTAATTCTTCAGTGCCATCGTCGTGTACCCTTACAGTCCGGTGGTCACGTCGATGCGGTGGCCCTCTTCCAGGGTCACGATCGCGCGCTTGGTGTCCGACTGCGACCCATAATTGCCGCGGAACATCTTGCTCTTGCCCTTGCGCACCAGCGTGTTCACGCTCTTGACCTTGACGTCGAAGAGCTTCTCGACCGCCTCCTTGATCTGAGGCTTGGTCGCCTTGCTCGCGACCTTGAACAGCACCTTGTTGTGGTCGGAGGCGAGCGTCGCCTTCTCGGTCACGACCGGCGCGACGATGATGTCGTAATGGCGGGGATCGATGGTCTTCATTTGAAGCGCGCCTCCAGCGCATCGATCGCCGCCTTGGTCAGCACCAGCTTTTGGCGACGCAGAATGTCGTAGACGTTGATGCCCTGGATCGGCAGCACGTCCATGTTCGGGATGTTGCGGGCGGCGGCGGCAAAGCCGTCATGCAGCTCGGCACCGTCGATGATCAGCGCATTGGTCAGTCCAAGGCCCGAGAAGTGCCCGACCAGCGCCTTGGTCTTGGCCGCTTCGAGCTTGGCCGTTTCGATGACGACGAGATCGCCGTCCTTGGCCTTGGCGGACAGCGCATGCTTCAGCGCCAGCGCGCGCACCTTCTTCGGCAGGTCGGTCGCATGCGACCGTACCAGCGGGCCAAAGGCTCGGCCGCCGCCGCGAAACTGCGGCACGCGGGCCGAGCCATGGCGAGCGCCACCCGTACCCTTCTGCTTGTACATCTTCTTGCCGGTGCGCCAGATCTCGGCCCGGCCCTTGGCCTTGTGCGTGCCGGCCTGGCGCTTGTTGAGCTGCCACTGCACGCAGCGGGCGATAATGTCCTGACGCGGTTCGAGGCCGAAAATCTCGTCCGAGAGTTGGACGGAGCCGGCGGCCTTGCCTTCGAGGGTTGTGACCTTCAGTTCCATCTCACGCGCCCTCCTTCTCGGCCGGCGCCTCCGCGCCCTCCTCGCCCGCAACCTTGAACTTGCCGGGCTTCGGCGCATCTTTCGGCAGCGGCTTCTTCACGGCATCGCGTACCGCGATCCAGCCGCCCTTGGAGCCGGGAACGGCGCCCTCGACCAGGATCAGGCCGCGCGCGACATCGGTCTGCACAACGCGCAAATTGAGCGTGGTGACGCGATCGACACCCATGTGACCCGGCATCTTCTTGTTCTTCCAGGTCTTGCCGGGGTCCTGACGGCCGCCGGTCGAACCGATCGAACGGTGCGAGATCGACACGCCGTGGGTGGCGCGCAGGCCGCCGAAATTCCAGCGCTTCATGCCGCCCGCAAACCCCTTGCCGATCGAGGTGCCCGTAACGTCGACAAATTGGCCGACCACGAAATGATCGGCTTGAATCTCGGCGCCGACCGGAATCAGCGCATCCTCGGAGACGCGGAACTCCGCGACCTTGCGCTTCGGCTCGACCTTGGCGACCGCGAACTGGCCGCGTTCGGCCTTCGGCATGTAGACGGTCTTGCGGCTGCCCGCGCCAAGCTGCAGCGCGACATAGCCGTTCTCATCCTTGGTGCGATGGCCCAGCACCTGGCAATTGCCGAGCTTCAGCACGGTCACGGGGACATGCTCGCCGGTCTCGGTAAAGACCCGCGTCATCCCGACCTTCTGTGCGATCACTCCGGAGCGCATCGGTGTGCTTCCTGTTCTCTCTGTCCCGAAGGACTATTAAGTCCCGAAGGACTAACTGATCTTCTTCGCAAGCATGAGCGGTCCGAAAAACCGCTGCCCGCGTCCAAAGCGCATGCTCAGAGCTTGATCTCGACGTCGACGCCGGCAGCCAGATCGAGCTTCATCAGCGCATCGACGGTCTGCGGGGTCGGATCGACGATGTCGAGCAGGCGCTTGTGGGTGCGCATCTCGAACTGCTCGCGGCTCTTCTTGTCGACATGGGGCGAACGGTTGACGGTGAACTTCTCGATGCGGGTCGGCAGCGGAATGGGTCCGCGAACCTGTGCACCGGTGCGCTTGGCCGTGTTCACGATCTCGCGCGTCGACGTATCGAGGATGCGATGGTCGAACGCCTTGAGTCGGATACGAATATTCTGGCCGTTCATTGCCGTTGTCTTTCTCTAGTGAGTGGCGAGTAGCGAATAGCGAATAGAAGTCCTCTACTCGCTACGCCCTACTCACTATTCGCTTCTTACTCGATGATCGCGGCGACGACGCCGGCGCCGACGGTGCGGCCGCCTTCGCGGATCGCGAATCGCAGCTTCTCTTCCATCGCGATCGGCACGATCAGGTGAACTTCCATTGCGATGTTGTCGCCCGGCATCACCATCTCGGTGCCTTCGGGCAGATGCACGACGCCGGTCACGTCCGTGGTGCGGAAGTAGAACTGCGGCCGGTAGTTGGTGAAGAACGGCGTATGACGGCCGCCCTCCTCCTTGGTGAGGATGTAAGCCTCAGCCTTGAACTTGGTGTGCGGCTTCACCGAACCCGGCTTGCACAGCACTTGGCCGCGCTCGACTTCCTCGCGCTTGGTGCCGCGGAGCAGCGCGCCGATATTGTCGCCCGCCTGGCCCTGATCCAGAAGCTTGCGGAACATTTCGACGCCGGTCACCGTGGTCTTCTGCGTCGGACGCAGACCGACGATCTCGATTTCCTCGCCGACCTTGATCACGCCGCGCTCGACACGGCCGGTCACGACGGTGCCGCGACCGGAGATCGAGAACACGTCTTCCACCGGCATCAGGAACGGCTGGTCGATCGGACGCTCCGGCTGCGGAATGTACTCGTCGACATTGCGCATCAGCTCGAGGATCGAGTCATGGCCGAGCTTCTTGTCGGAGTCTTCCAGCGCGGCGAGCGCAGAGCCCTTGATGATCGGGATCTTGTCGCCCGGAAATTCGTACTTCGAGAGCAGCTCGCGGACTTCGAGCTCCACGAGCTCGAGCAGTTCCGGATCGTCCACCATGTCGCACTTGTTGAGGTACACGACAAGCGCGGGCACGCCGACCTGGCGGGCGAGCAGGATGTGCTCGCGGGTCTGCGGCATCGGGCCGTCGGCGGCCGACACGACCAGGATCGCGCCATCCATCTGGGCGGCGCCGGTGATCATGTTCTTCACATAGTCGGCGTGGCCGGGGCAGTCGACATGGGCATAGTGCCGCTTCTGCGTCTCGTACTCGACATGCGCGGTCGAGATGGTGATGCCGCGCGCCTTCTCTTCGGGCGCCTTGTCGATCTGGTCGTACGCCGTGAACGTCGCACCGCCGGTTTCAGCCAGAACCTTGGTGATCGCCGCGGTCAGCGACGTCTTGCCATGATCGACGTGACCGATCGTTCCGATGTTGCAGTGCGGTTTGGTACGTTCAAACTTTGCTTTGGCCATTTGACTCTCCGTTCAGTCGTCAACTTGAGCTAACGACAATCAGGCAAACTTCTTCTGAACTTCCGCCGATACGTTCGCCGGCGCTTCCGCATAGTGGTCGAACTGCATCGTGAAGGTCGCGCGACCCTGGCTCATCGAGCGCAGGTTATTCACGTAACCGAACATGTTCATGAGCGGCACCATCGCATTGATGACGTTGGCGTTGCCGCGCATGTCTTGACCCTGGATCTGCCCGCGCCGCGAATTGAGGTCGCCGATGACGGAGCCGGTGTAGTCTTCCGGAGTCACCACCTCGACCTTCATGATCGGCTCCAGCAGGACCGACTTGCCCTTCTGCAGGGCATCCCGGAATGCCGCGCGCGCCGCGATTTCGAAGGCCAGCGCCGAGGAGTCGACGTCATGATACTTGCCGTCAACCAGCGCAACCTTGACGTCCACCACCGGGAAGCCGGCGACCACGCCCGAGCTCAAGACGCTCTCGATGCCCTTCTCGACGCCGGGAATATATTCCTTCGGCACCGCGCCGCCCACGATCTTCGATTCGAACTCAAATCCCTTGCCAGGCTCGTTCGGCTCGACCACGAGGCTCACGGCCGCGAACTGGCCGGTACCGCCGGTCTGCTTCTTGTGGGTGTAATCCACATCGGCCCGCCTGGTGATGCGCTCGCGGAACGCCACCTGCGGCGCGCCGATATTGGCGTCCACCTTGTAGGTGCGCTTGAGGATATCGACCTTGATGTCGAGATGGAGTTCGCCCATGCCCTTCAGAATGGTCTGGCCGGACTCGTGATCGGTCGACACCCGGAACGACGGGTCTTCCGCGGCGAGCTTTGCGAGCGCGATGCCGAGCTTCTCCTGATCGGCCTTCGACTTCGGCTCGATCGCGATCTCGATCACCGGCTGCGGGAATTCCATCTTTTCCAGGATCACCGGATGGGCCGGATCGCACAGCGTGTCGCCGGTGCGCGCTTCCTTCAACCCGGCCAGCGCGACGATGTCGCCGGCATAGGCTTCCTTAATGTCCTCGCGGTTGTTTGCATGCATCAGAAGCATGCGCCCGATGCGCTCCTTCTTCTCGCGGGTCGAGTTGATGACGCCGGTGCCCGAGGCCAGGATACCCGAATAGATGCGGCAGAAGGTGATGGTGCCGACAAACGGGTCGTCCATGATCTTGAACGCGAGCAGCGCCAAGGGCTCCTTGTCGTCCGCCCTGCGCACGAGCTCGTTGCCCTTGTCGTCGGTGCCCTTGATCGCAGGCACGTCGAGCGGCGACGGCAGATAGTCGACGACGGCATCGAGCAAGGGCTGCACGCCCTTGTTCTTGAACGCAGAGCCGCACAAGACCGGATAAAAAGCGCCGGTCAGCACCGCCTTGCGGATCAATCTCTTCAGCGTCGCCTCGTCCGGCTCGTTGCCGTCGAGATAGGCGGCCATCGCGTCGTCATCGAGCTCGACGGCGGCTTCCACCATCTTCTCGCGATATTCCTTGGCTTGGTCGGCGAGGTCGGCGGGAATATCGACATAGTCGAACTTCGCGCCGAGCGATTCGTCGTTCCAGACAATTGCCTTCATCTTTACGAGGTCGACGACACCCTTGAAGGCGCTCTCGGCCCCGATCGGAAGCTGAATCGCGATCGGACGCGCGCCGAGGCGGTCGACGATGTCGGCCAAGCACTTGAAGAAGTCCGCGCCGGTCTTGTCCATCTTGTTGGCGAAGACGATGCGCGGCACCTTGTACTTGTCGCCCTGGCGCCAGACGGTCTCGGTCTGCGGCTCGACGCCCTGGTTGGAATCGAGCACGCAAACGGCGCCGTCGAGCACGCGCAGCGACCGCTCGACCTCAATGGTGAAGTCGACGTGGCCGGGCGTGTCGATGATGTTCAACCGCTTGCCGTTCCAGAACGCGGTGGTCGCGGCCGAGGTGATGGTGATGCCGCGCTCCTGCTCCTGCTCCATCCAATCCATCGTCGCGGCGCCTTCGTGCACCTCGCCGATCTTGTGGCTCTTGCCCGTGTAGTAAAGGATGCGTTCGGTGGTCGTGGTCTTGCCGGCATCGATATGCGCCATGATACCGAAGTTGCGGTAGTCCTCGATGGCATGTTGGCGGGGCATGGGGCTATTCCTTCAATTCCGTTCGTTTCGCCGTTACCAGCGATAGTGCGAGAAGGCGCGGTTGGCTTCCGCCATGCGGTGCACGTCTTCACGCTTCTTGACGGCGTTCCCCCTGTTGTTCGACGCGTCCAGCAGCTCGGCCGAGAGCCGCTCGGTCATCGTTTTCTCATTGCGCTCACGCGCGGCCGAAATGATCCAGCGGATGCCGAGCGCCTGCCGGCGCACTGTGCGAACTTCCACCGGCACCTGGTAGGTGGCGCCGCCGACGCGGCGGGAGCGCACCTCGATCGTCGGCATGACGTTCTCGAGCGCCTGCTCGAAGATCGTCAGCGGATTCTGCTTGGTCTTGGTCTCGATCATGCCGAGCGCGCCGTACACGATACCTTCGGCGACCGACTTCTTTCCTGCATACATCACCGAGTTCATGAACTTGGTGATGATGATGTTCCCGAACTTCGGGTCCGGAAGCACCTCACGCTTTTCGGCAGAATGGCGACGCGACATCTGTTGTTTCTTTCCTCGTCATGGCCGGGCTCGTCCCAGCCATTCACGCCTTAGCTCTCTCGCTCCAGATCCCGGGTCTCGCTTACGCGCGCCCGGGATGACCCTCGCTACGCTCCGGTCACTTGGGACGCTTGGCGCCGTATTTCGACCGGCGCTGCTTGCGGTTCTTGACGCCCTGGGTGTCCAGCACGCCGCGGAGAATGTGGTAGCGCACGCCGGGCAGGTCCTTGACGCGGCCGCCGCGGATCATGACCACCGAGTGCTCCTGCAGGTTATGGCCCTCGCCGGGGATGTAGCCGATCACCTCGAAGCCGTTCGTCAGCCGCACCTTGGCGACCTTGCGAAGCGCCGAGTTCGGCTTCTTCGGGGTCGTCGTGTAGACGCGCGTGCACACGCCCCGCTTCTGCGGCGACTGCTGCAGCGCCGGCACCTTTTTGCGCGACTTCTGGACCGCGCGCGGACTTGCGATCAGCTGGTTGATCGTCGGCATCTTGGCCTTCACCCTTCAACGTTCGCGCGGCAGCCTGAACAACCGGCTCCGCAAATTCCTTGTTCGGGGGTCCCCTCCCCGCCGGGCCGCCGCGCGCGAACAAACTCGCGCAAAGCGGAAAACGCGCCTACCGCTCCAATCACTGAGCGGAAGCGCTTCGACGCCACAGAGGACCGCGGGAACGACCAATCAGCTTTCGCCGTCCGGCCCGCCACCGAGGTCATGCATTCGAGTTCACTCTCAAGAGGACGCGCTCAAGAGAACAAAAATCGTCCTGGCATTGCCTAGCTATGATCGACAGCGTTTGAGCGGCATTCGTCGAGGTTGGTGCCCGTCACAGCTTCGAAAAAGCCTTCAGGGTGCTCCGTTCCGACGCTGGCGTTGCTCACCGCCTGTCGTTAAGTGCGCGCGTTTTATAAGTGGTGGATAACCAAGTCAAGGCGAAACGACAGATTGAGGACGACTGAAGAAGCCCCTCTGCCGCTTGGCTAATCCGCCTTTCCGATCGAAGCGCAACGCTCCGCACAGATAGTGCGCGACGGGGCGTTTCGCCAGAGCCTTTTCCATTCCGATTGTTTGACGCGTTTTCTTCACGCGAACCGGTATCCACTTCGCTCGAAAACGCTCTAGTCTCTTGTTTTGACGCGTTTTCTTCACGCGAACCGATACCCATTTCGCATCCCCTGCGGCGCAGGCTTTCGTTCGGGAACGCTTCTCATCCGCTCAATTTTACCCGGATATTTATGACGCACGTCAGGCTAAGGGTTTATTTGCCTTTCCAGGCGCAATGATTGCGAGGCTGCCGAGCCAGGAGCGCTCCCCATGAAATACACCGACATTGCCGTCATCGGCGGCGGGCTTGCGGGCTCGACCGCGGCTGCGATGCTCGGTCGGGCGGGTGTTGAGACCATCCTGGTCGATCCGCACCGCGTCTATCCGCCCGATTTTCGCGTGGAGAAGCTCAGTGGCGCGGAGCAGATCGCGCGTTTCCGCAAGACGGGCCTAGCCGACGCCGTGCTGCGCAAGGCCGCACATATGAACGAAAACTGGATCGCGCGTTTCGGTATTCTGCTCGACAAGGCGCCGCGCGAGCAGATCGGCATCCTCTACGACGCGCTGGTCAACGCGATCAGGGCCGAGATCCCCCGCGAGGTCGAGACCATCATCGCCAAAGCAGTGTCAATCTCGACGGCCACAGACCGGCAGAAGGTCACGCTATCCAATGACGAGATGATTTCCGCGCGCCTCGTGGTGCTCGCCAACGGCCTGAACGTCGGCTTGCGGCAAATGCTCGGTATCGAGCGCAAAATCGTCAGCCCCTGCCACTCCATCTCGATTGGTTTCGACATCTTCCCGGTCAGCCGTCCCGCCTTCGCATTTCCGGCGCTGACCTATTTCTCGGAGCGGCCGAGCGATCGCATCCCCTATCTGACGCTGTTCTCGGTCGGCAACAGGATGCGGGCCAATCTGTTTGTCTATCGCGGCATGGACGACCCCTGGCTTCGCGAATTTCGCCTGGCTCCCGTCAAGACCTTGAACGCCGCGCTGCCGCGGCTCGCCTACATCACCGGCGCCTTTGCGATCCCCGGCGAGATCAAGATTCGTCCCGTCGACCTCTACGTCAATACCGGCTTTCTCAGGCCCGGCATCGTCCTGGTCGGCGACGCCTTCGAATCCACCTGCCCCGTCAGCGGCACCGGCACCGACAAGGTGTTCACCGACGTCGAGCGGCTTTGCAACATTCACATCCCGGCCTGGCTCACCACCGAAGGCATGGATGAGACCAAGGTCTCAGCCTTCTACAACGATCCGGTCAAAAAGGCCTGCGACGCGTGGTCGATTGCCAAGGCCTACCAGTTCCGCCTGGTATCGATCGACGACGCCCTGCGCTTTCGGGCCCAGCGCTGGGCGCGCTTTTTCGCCTGGCTCGGCCGAGGCCTGCTGCGACGGCTGTTCAACAGCCTGACCGGCGCGCCGCGCTTTCACGCCGCGTCGTCATCGTCGTCTTCATTATCGTCGTCCGCTTGACCGGCTCCGCTCGGCTTGTGGCCCTGATCGTCCCAGAGCTTGCGATAAACGCCGTTCCTTGCAAGCAGCACTGCATGCGAGCCGCGCTCGATCGCCCGTCCACCCGAAATGACAACGATCTCGTCCATCTCGACCACGGAGGTCAGCCGATGGGTCGACCAGATCATGGTCCGCCCCTTGGCGACCTTGAGCAACGTGCGGTTGATGGCGGCTTCGGTGGTTTGGTCGAGCGCTGATGTCGCCTCGTCCAACAGCAGCACCGAGGGATTGCGGATGATCGCGCGCGCGATTGCGAGGCGCTGGCGCTGCCCGCCCGACAACGTGTCGCCGCGCTCGCCCACCAGGGTGTCGTATTTCTGCGGCAGGCTCATGATGTAGCGATGGATTTCGGCTTTGCGGGCCGCGTCCTCGACGTCCTCGTCGGTCGCCCCCTCCATGCCGAGCCGGATGTTTTCGCGGACCGACATGTTGAACAGCATGTTCTCCTGGAACACGACAGCCATGCTCCGGCGCAGCGACTCGCGCGTGACTTTTCGGATATCGACGCCGTCGATGGTGACGCGGCCTTCGTCGGGCTCGTACAGGCGCAGGATCAGGTTGAGCAGCGTGCTCTTGCCGGAGCCGCTCGGACCGACGATGGCGATGCTTTTGCCCACATCGAGCTTGAGGCTGAGATTGTCGAGCACCGGCGTCAGGCTGCCCTCATATTGGAAGGTGACGCGGTCGAAGGTGATGTCATGGGTGATGCGCGGCAGGTCCGGCGCACCCGGCCGGTCGGCGCCGGGGGTGGGCTCGTCCAGAAGCTCCTGGATGTGACGGACCGCCGCGGCCGACTGGATCGACACCGGGATGAAATGCATCACATGGGCGATGTTGTAGGACACCTCCCAGAACGCGCTTTCGAAGGTGACGAAGGTGCCGATCGTGATCTGGCCCTTGGTCGCAAGATAGGCGCCGAGCGCCAGCACCACGAGATGCAATAGCAGCACGGCGATTGTGACCGTACGCTCGACCATGGTCGACAGGAACATCGCGGACGCAATCTTGTTGCGGGCCGCATCGTTGCGCAGATTGAACCAGCCGAACGCCTTGCGCTGGAGCGTCAACGCCTTGATCACGGCCTGCGCCGCAATGTTTTCCTGCACCATGCCGAGCAGCGCGGATTCGTTGAGCTTCTGCTCGTAATTGGCCAGCACAGCCTTTGGCGTCAGGATGCGCGGGCCGATCAGCGTGATCGGAAACACGAGAAGCGCGATGGCGGCGAGCTGCCAGTTGAGGAACAGCATCAGGATGATGCCGGCGATCAATTCAAGGAACGGCAGCACCGCGCTGTTGGCAAAGCTCTTGACCGCTCCTTCGAAGGCGGAGAGATCGACCGAGAAGCGCGACAGGATCTCGCCGCGCTTGGTGCGCGCGAAATAGGCCGATGGCAGGTTCTGAACGTGGTCAAACAGGCGCTTGCGGACGTCGGAGATCAGGGCTGCGGCGAGCCTCGCGTCCCATCGCTCGTACCAGACCGCGACGATCGAGGTGAAGATTCCGGCCGTCGCCAGCACGCCAAGGATCTTGTAGAGCGCCTCGAAATCCTCTTCCCCCAGCGCGTCATCGATCAGGAACTTCAGGCTGAGCGGCATGATCACGTTGAACAACGTCTCGACAACAATGCCGAGGCCGACGAAGATCAGGCTTCGCTTGTAATTGACGAGATAGGGTTTGACGAAACCCCAGATCGTCGCCAGCGCGCCGGCGGCTTCCTTGGCAGTAAAGACGACGAGATCCTCCTCCTCGTCGTCCTGCTCCTCGATCTCGAACTCGTCCTCTTCCTCATCCGCGTGATCGGCGGGAGGCGCCACGGCCGGCTTGTCGCCGACGATACGCATCGAAGCGGCGCTTTTCGGGACGAGCTTGTCCAGTTCCGGCGCAACCGGACCGTCGCCGGATGGGGGCTGCTTGTCGTCGTCCGACGGGAGAGGCTTTAGCACCATTCAACCAAACCGATGCTGTACGGCCGGCACGCCCGCGACATGCAGCATCCCCGGCCCTCACATTCGCGTCCCGTTATAGCTGGGTCCGCAGGTAATGTTAGGCCTTGCTGACGGAGTTTCCCGTCAGCATTTCCTATCGGGGATTCGGACCGGCATTTTTCGAGATGGCCTTTCGTTTCCTTGGCCTTTCGAT
>Ga0210406_10003253_pt1 | contig 17956 bp, 18 predicted proteins | sample IncBWC30MmetaG_FD_155454 | JGI IMG/M metagenome (GOLD analysis project Ga0210406, IMG submission 155454) | Forest soil microbial communities from Barre Woods Harvard Forest LTER site, Petersham, Massachusetts, United States - Inc-BW-C-30-M | ecosystem: Environmental > Terrestrial > Soil >... | reverse complement strand
CGATCGCAAGCCGACCTCGATCGTCGGCAGCCAACCGGCCTCGCAATCGCAGCCGGCCGGTGGCACGACACCCGTGGCGCCGCCGACCAGCGGCGGTCTGCTTGACACGCTCAAGAAGGCGGACGAACAGCAGAATCAGGCGCCAGCCGCGCCACAGGCGCCAAGGTCGCAATAAAGCAGGGTGGCCATGCAGCAAGCCGAGGTGGCTTCCTGCATCCAGAAATGCCCTCAAATCTCTGAAAGAACTTTCATTTTCCGCTCACCCACAGCCCCGCAAAATGTTGGTGGCGAAACCTGATTCGCTTTGGCGAATCGGGCGGGTGGGCTTAAAGGTGAGGTCCCATGGCGCGGTACATTTTCATCACCGGCGGCGTGGTCTCCTCCCTCGGAAAGGGTCTGGCTTCAGCGGCGCTCGGCGCGCTGCTGCAGGCGCGAGGCTACAAAGTCCGCCTTCGCAAGCTCGACCCCTATCTCAATCTCGATCCCGGCACGATGTCGCCCTATCAGCACGGCGAAGTGTTCGTGACCGATGACGGGGCCGAGACCGATCTCGATCTCGGCCATTACGAGCGCTTTACGGGCCGGCCAGCCACCAGGGCCGACAACATCACCACCGGCCGCATCTATCAGGACATTCTGACCAAGGAGCGCCGCGGCGACTATCTCGGCGCCACGATCCAGGTCGTGCCGCACGTCACCAATGCGATCAAGGAGTTCGTTCTCTCCGGCAATGACCAATATGATTTCGTGCTGGTCGAGATCGGCGGCACGGTCGGCGACATCGAGGGCCTGCCGTTCTTCGAGGCGATTCGCCAGCTCAAGAACGAGCTGCCGCGCGATCACACCGTGTATATCCATCTGACCCTTCTGCCTTACATCCCGAGCGCCGGCGAATTGAAGACCAAGCCGACTCAGCATTCGGTGAAGGAATTGCGCTCGATCGGCATCCAGCCGGATGTTCTCTTATGCCGCACCGACCGGCCGATCCCGAGGGAGGAGCGGCGCAAGCTCGGCCTGTTCTGCAACGTGCGCGAAAGCGCCGTGATCGAGGCCCGCGATGTCGACAACATCTACGCCGTGCCCGAGGCCTATCATGCCGCCGGCCTCGACGACGAGGTGCTTGCGGCATTCGGACTTGCGCCGAAAATTCCGCCCGCGCTGCAGAGCTGGCACACGATCAACGAGCGCGTCCGCAATCCGGAAGGCGACGTCACCATCGCGATTGTCGGCAAATATACCGGCATGAAGGACGCCTACAAGTCGCTGATCGAGGCGCTCTCGCATGGCGGCATCGCCAACAAGGTGAAGGTCAATCTCGACTGGATCGAGAGCGAAGTGTTCGAGAACGAGGACCCGGCGCCGTTCCTGGAACACGTCAACGGCATCCTGGTGCCCGGCGGTTTCGGCCAGCGCGGCGCCGAGGGCAAGATCCGCGCCGCGCAGTTCGCGCGCGAGCGCGACGTGCCCTATTTCGGCATCTGCTTCGGCATGCAGATGGCCGTGATCGAGGCCGCGCGCAATCTCGTCGGCATTGAGGAGGCCAATTCCACCGAGTTCGGGCCGACGCCGGAGCCGCTGGTCGGCTTGATGACGGAATGGTTGCGCGGCAACGAACTGGAGAAGCGCGTGAAGAACGGCGATCTCGGCGGCACCATGCGGCTCGGCGCATATCCTGCGATCCTCAAGCGCGGCAGCCGGGTGTCGGAGGTCTATGGCGGCGCCACCGAGATTTCGGAGCGCCACAGGCACCGCTACGAGGTCAACACGGACTATAAAAACCGGCTCGAGCAGCACGGCTTGATATTTTCGGGCATGTCGCCGGACGGCGTGCTGCCGGAGATCGTCGAATATGAGGACCATCCCTGGTTCATCGGCGTGCAATTCCACCCCGAATTGAAGTCGCGACCGTTCGAGCCTCACCCGCTATTTGCATCTTTCATTCAAGCCGCGATGGTGCAGAGCAGGCTCGTGTAGCTCTGCAATCAGCGCCTTTGACGAAGGCTTGAATTGTTGCGACAAAACTATGCTGCTATCGCAAAAACCATAAGTTCAGGGAGTGATGCTGATGATCTACGAAATGCGTGTCTATCGCTGCGTGCCGGGCCGGCTGCCGGCGCTTTTGAAGCGCTTTGAGACGATCACGCTGAAATTGTGGGAGAAGCACGGCATCAAGCAGGCCGGTTTCTTCACGACGCTGATCGGCGAATCCAATCAGGAACTGACCTATTTCCTGGCCTGGGACTCGCTGGCCGACCGCGAGAAGAAGTGGACCGCGTTCCAGAGCGATCCGGATTGGATCTCCGCGCGCGCGAAGACCGAGGAGGACGGCCAGATCGTCGGCAATATTGTGAGCCAGCTCCTGGTGCCGACCGCATTTTCCGCGGTGAAGTGAGCCGCGCTCGCCCGGCGTGCGGCATCCGCGCGGCACGCCGGACCGCTTGTGACGACGCCGCGCTTGGTCTTGCGGATTTGGCTTTGGCCGCAACCCTGATTCAAGACGCCGAAAAGGCTCCGAAAGAGGGTTGCTCGGGCGGAAGCGGCTCGGCAAGGTCATGGGGAAACGAGGATGATGCGTTGAACGCCAATATGCCCGCTGCATCAGTCGTTACGCTCGGCTCGGTCAAATTCGGCAACGATCTGCCGATGGCCGTCATTGCGGGCCCCTGCCAGCTTGAAAGCCGTGCTCACGCGCTCGAAGTTGCGTCCGCGCTGAAGGAGATCGCGGAGAAGCTCAAGATCGGGCTGGTCTACAAGACCTCCTTCGACAAGGCCAACCGCACCAGCGCAACGGCCGCGCGCGGCATCGGGCTCAAACAATCGCTGCCGATCTTTGCAGAGATACGCGCCTCGCTCGGCCTGCCCGTGCTGACCGACGTGCATGAGGCCGGCCAGTGCGCCGACGTCGCGGAAGCCGTGGACGTGCTGCAGATCCCGGCCTTTCTGTGCCGGCAGACCGATCTGTTGCTCGCGGCGGCGGCGACCGGCAGAGTGGTCAACGTCAAGAAGGGACAGTTCCTCGCGCCATGGGACATGGCCAATGTCGTTGCCAAGATCACAGGCAGCGGCAACCGCAATGTGCTGGTGACGGAGCGGGGCGCGTCCTTCGGCTACAACACGTTGGTCTCCGACATGCGCGCGCTGCCGATCCTGGCGCGCACCACCGGGGCGCCGGTGATTTTCGATGCGACCCATTCGGTGCAGCAGCCGGGTGGGAAGGGCACCTCATCCGGCGGCGAGCGGGAATTCGTGCCCGTGCTGGCGCGCGCGGCGGTCGCGGTCGGCGTTGCCGGCGTCTTCATCGAAACCCATCCCGATCCCGATCACGCGCCCTCCGACGGCCCGAACATGGTGCCGCTCCGCGAGTTCGAAGGCCTGCTGCGCAAGCTGATGGCGTTCGATGCGCTCGCCAAGACCAAAGCGTCCTGATTCTTTGATTGAGCATGATCTCCGCGCAAACGCGTTCTGCGTTTGTTAGGCTCAAGGGAAAACCGGTGTCCGCCCCGCATCGCGTGCGGGGCATGCTTTTCCGGACCTGCTCTAGCCCCGTCCGCGATAGGGCGCGACGCCCTGGTCGGGAAGCCAGATGCCTTTGGGCAGCTTGCCGGTCTGCCAGAACACGTCGATCGGAATCCCGCCGCGCGGATACCAGTAGCCGCCGATGCACAACCATTTCGGCTTGATCTCGGCCGCAATCCGTTTGCCGATCATGACAGTGCAATCCTCGTGGAAAGCGCCGTGATTGCGGAAGCTCGCGACAAAGAGCTTCAGCGATTTCGATTCCAGCAATAATGGTCCCGGCACATAGTCGATGACGAGATGCGCGAAATCCGGCTGGCCCGTGACCGGGCAGATCGAGGTGAACTCCGGCACGGTGAAGCGCACGACATAGTCTGTGCCTTTCTGCGGATTTGGCACGCCGTCGATCTGCGCCTCTTCGGGCGTCTGTGGCCATTGCACGGCCCGGCCGAGTTGCAGAGGTTTTTTCGCCATCGTCCTGTCCTTGTACGCGCGCTGAGATGGACGCAAAGCGGCGCGCCCGTCAACCGTCAGCACACCGGAGCTGTCGTGAAATAGCGTAGGCGATGATCGCCGAGCGGGACTCGATCGGCCGGTGCCACGACGACCAGCGGGCCGGCGAAAGATCTTACGCGGCCGTCTGGATCGTGACGAGCCGGTCGTTGCCGGATTCGCAGCCCCAGACTTCGCCCGGCCTGCCGTCCAATTGCCGGACGTTGGCGCCGGGCTTGTCGGTTGGGAAGGCGGTGAATCGTTCGCCTGCGGGATCGAAACGGACGATCGCGTTCGCCGAGAAATCGGTGAGCCAGACCTTGTCCTTGTTGTCGACATAGACCGCATAGGCACGCGGACGATCGCCCGGAAGCGTCCAGGTCTTCCAGGAGCCGTCAGCGGGATCATGCATCGACACATGGCCGCTGTTCCATTCGCTGACCCAGATCCGGCCCTTGGAGTCCGACCAGACGCGCCGCGCGCCCTGATCGGGTGTCGGCGGTTCGACGATGGTTGCGTTGCCCGTTGTATTGTCGATCTTTCCGATATAGCTGCCGGCGAGCGAGGCGTACCAGATGTCGCCTTGGGGCGTTACTGTGATGCCATAGGGCCCGACGCCTTTCGGCGCCTTGAACACCGTCATATCGCCGGACTTCGGGTCGAGCCGGCCATAGAAGCCGGATTGGCCGGTGAACCAATAGGTGCCCTCCTTATCGAAGATGCCGGTATTGAGATTGGCGTTCGCGTACTTCTCCGGCAGGCGGAACAGCGTGACCTTGTCATCGGCGGGGTCGACGCGCGCAATCGCATTCTGTCCGCCCTCGGTCACCCATGGCGCGCCGTCGGGTCCGATTGTGACGCCGTGAGGAGCGGCGCCCTGGCCGAGAGCGATCGTCTTGAACGAGCCGTCGCGCGGCTCCAATCGTCCCAGCACGCCGCTGCGCTGGCCGGTGAACCAGATCGAGCCGTCTGCGGCAGGCGCGACATCGTGCAGGCCGATGCCGGCCTTGATCGGAAAATATTTTGTGCGGAACGGCGCTTCCTGCGCGCCGGCGGCGCGAAGCAATGCGGGCGAGGCAATGAGCGCGGCGGCGGAGGTTGTGAGAAACTGGCGGCGATTCATTGCCTTACCCCGGCTCTCTCGGATTGAAGGTTGGACGCGTGGATCGACCCTTGATCGAGCATAGTCCGACTGTCTCGGCCGGTCAGGCGAACGCCGCAAGGCAAGCGTTCACATTTGCTTGCGGCCCGTGTAAAGACGCTGCCAAACCGAATGGATCAACGAACGGAAGCGTAACACCATGTCTGCCATTGTCGACATCATCGGCCGCGAAATCCTCGATAGCCGCGGCAATCCGACCGTCGAAGTTGACGTCGTGCTGGAGGATGGCTCGATCGGCCGCGCCGCGGTGCCGTCCGGCGCATCCACGGGCGCGCATGAGGCGGTGGAACTGCGCGACGGCGACAAGGCGCGCTATCTCGGCAAGGGCGTGCGCAAGGCGGTCGAGGCCGTGAACGGCGAAATCTATGAGGCGCTGAGCGACATGGCGGTCGAGGACCAGGTCCTTATCGACCAGGCCATGATCGATCTTGACGGCACGCCGAACAAGAGCCGGCTCGGGGCCAACGCGATCCTCGGCGCGTCGCTCGCCTGCGCCAAGGCTGCGGCGACGTCCTATGACATGCCGCTGTACCGCTATGTCGGGGGTACCTCGGCGCGGACCTTGCCGGTGCCGATGATGAACATCGTCAATGGCGGCGTGCATGCCGACAATCCGATCGACTTTCAGGAATTTATGATCATGCCGGTCGGCGCCAGGACCTTCGCCGAGGCCTTGCGCTGCGGATCTGAAATCTTCCACACGCTGCGCGGCGAACTGAAAAAGGCCGGCCACAACACCAATGTCGGCGACGAGGGCGGCTTCGCGCCGAACCTGCCGTCGGCAGACGCGGCGCTTGATTTCGTGATGAGCGCGATCGGCAAGGCCGGCTACAAGGCAGGCCAAGACGTGATGCTCGCGCTGGACTGCGCGGCGACCGAGTTCTTCAAGAATGGCAACTACGTCTATGGCGGCGAGAACAAGACGCGCTCGCGCTCCGAGCAGGCGAAATATCTCGCCGATCTCGTCTCGCGCTATCCGATCGTCTCGATCGAGGACGGCATGTCCGAAGACGACATGGACGGCTGGAAGGAATTGACCGGCCTGATCGGCGGCAAATGCCAGCTCGTGGGCGACGATCTCTTCGTCACCAATGTGAAGCGGCTTGCCGACGGCATCAAGAACGGCCGCGCCAACTCGATCCTGATCAAGGTCAATCAGATCGGCACGCTGACGGAGACCTTGAGCGCGGTCGAGATGGCCTACAAGGCCGGCTACACAGCCGTCATGTCGCATCGCTCAGGCGAGACCGAGGATTCCACCATCGCCGATCTTGCGGTTGCGACGAATTGCGGCCAGATCAAATCCGGCTCGCTCGCGCGCTCCGACCGCACGTCAAAATACAATCAATTGCTGCGGATCGAGGAGCAGCTCGGCAAGCAGGCGAAATACGCAGGCAAGAGCGCGCTGAAGGCCTTGGCCTGAAGGCGCGGGCTCAATACATACTCGGCAAATGAGCGGGAGGGTTCGATGAGTGACGGCAAGACCGGCTTGCAACTGCGTTCGCTGATCAAGAAGAGCGGCGAACTGGAGATTTCCCTCCTGGACATCGCAACGCCCGAACCCGGTCCCGATGAAGTCGTGGTGCGGGTCGAGGCCACGCCGCTCAATCCGTCGGACCTCGGGCTTCTGTTCGGCGCCGCCGACATGAGCACGGCGAAAGCCTCCGGCACCAGGGAGCATCCCGTCATTACGGCGAAGGTCCCGGAGGCCGGTTTGCGGGCGATGGCTGCGCGACTCGACGACTCCATGCCGGTCGGCAATGAGGGCGCCGGCGTCGTCATCAAGACGGGTTCATCGGATGCCGCGAAGGCGTTGATGGGCAGAACGGTCGCGATGATCGGCGGCGCGATGTATGCGCAATATCGCTGCCTGAAGGTGAATGAATGTCTGCCTTTGCCGGCGGGCACCACGCCTGCGGACGGCGCATCCTGCTTTGTCAATCCGCTGACGGCGCTCGGCATGACCGAGACGATGCGGCGCGAGGGCCACAAGGCGCTCGTTCACACCGCTGCCGCTTCCAATCTCGGGCAGATGCTCAACAAGATCTGCCTGAAGGACGGCATTCCCCTGGTCAACATCGTGCGCAGCGAGGAGCAGGCCGGTATCCTGCGCAAGATCGGCGCCAAACATGTCGTGGATTCGGCGTCGCCCTCGTTCATCGACGATCTCACCCAGGCGCTCGCCGAAACCGGCGCGACGCTGGCCTTCGACGCCATCGGCGGCGGAAAGCTGGCCGGGCAGATTCTCGGCTGCATGGAAACGGCGATCAACAAGAATGCCAAGGTCTACAGCCGCTACGGCTCGAACGTGCACAAGCAGGTTTATATCTACGGCAGTCTCGATCCGCGCCCGGTCGAGATCAGCCGGGCCTTCGGCATGGCCTGGGGCGTCGGCGGCTGGTTATTGTCTCCGTTCCTGATGAAGATCGGGCCGGTCGAAGGCAAGCGGTTGCGCGAGCGCGTGGTGGAGGAGCTGAAGACCACCTTCGCCAGCCACTACACGAGGGTCGTGTCGTTACAGGAAGCGCTGAACCTTGCAAGCATCGCGATCTACGGCAAGCGCGCCACCGGCGAGAAATTTCTGATCAATCCGAACAAGGGCGGTTAAAACGCGCCGCGTCGTAAGTCGAGCCAAAATCAGGGGAGCGGATATCGGCTGCAGGCGGTTGTTTTCACAAACGCAGCGTTTCCGAATTTGGTGGTTCATGCACTTGCATGTTTCCCTCGACGCGGCTTAAGTTCCTAGCGGCTCAAGCAAGCGAGCCGTTCCGTTCAAGAAGGAAACTTTCATGGCCAGCCCGCATTCCATCGTCACCATTGTCGGCAGCCTCCGCAAGCAGAGCCATACGCTCAAGATCGCCAATGCACTGGCCAAACTCGCGCCCGCTTCCCTCAAGCTCGATGTCACAACGCTGTACGACATTTCCTTCTTCAATCAGGATCTCGAGGCGACACCGCCGGCAGACTGGATGGCGTTCCGCGAGAAGCTGCAGAAATCAAGTGGCGTCCTGTTCGTCACGCCCGAATACAACCGCTCGATCCCGGGCGTGCTCAAGAATGCGATCGACGTCGCCTCGCGCCCTTATGGCAAGAGCTCGTTGCTCGGCAAGCCGACTGGCATCATCTCCAATTCGCCCGGACCGCTCGGGGGCGTCAGCGCGGCCAAGCATCTGCAGAACATCCTGCCGGGGATCTCCGGTCCGATCATGGGGCAACCGGAAACCTATTTGAGCGGTGTCGGCGACGCCTTCAACGAGAAGGGCGAGCTCAAGGAAGCGCTGCAGAAGGTGCTGCAGCAATATCTGGAAGCCTTCGCCGCCTTCGTCGACCGGCTCAACAAGTAGCGCGAGGCGCGGCGAGCGGCGTTAGCAATCTGTTAACTCCGCCGCATGCATGCTTCCGCGCATGGTCTCCCGCCCGCGACTGAAATCCTTCCTCACCGGGCTTGCCCTCTACATGATGGCAGCGGCGCTGATCGGCTATTTCGGCGTCAACGCCTATACAGGCAAGTTTGGGTTGAACGCGCGGCAGGAACTTGACCAGGAGATCATCGCGCTGACGTCGGAGCTCGCGCGGCTGAAGCGCGAGCGGTCGGACAGCGAGCATCGCGTCTCGCTGCTGCGCTCCGACCGCGTCGATCCGGACATGCTGGATGAGCGTGCGCGCTATCAGCTCGACTATGCCAACCCGCACGATCTCGTGCGGATGGCCACGCCCCGCTAATTGCGGTCGGCAGCCGCGATGCCAATCGCTGCCACCTGACGCCGCAATCTTGCCGAGTATGGCCCCGCATTGTTCCACCAGCCTAGCGGCCGTTGTGTCGGATTGTTACCGATGCAGGGAGTGGTCCGTCCGGCGAACATGAGTGGCCGAATTCGATGCGATGACGGCGGCGAAATTCTCGACTCTGATCCCACCCGATTCGATTGCGAATGTTTCGCGCCGCACTGCAGTGCGGCAAAGCGAGGCTCTTCGAGTCATCACGCAATCCTTCCACGACGGATTGAGTTGGGATAGAGAGGGCGCAAAGCCCTCCCTCTATCAGCCGGATTTGCCATGGCCGTAGCCAAGAAAAGCGTCGCGAAGGAAGCCGAGCAGGACAAGGGGAGCGGCTCGCCCCCTGAGTTCACCAGGGAACAGGAACTCGCGGCGCTCCGCGACATGCTGCTGATCCGGCGCTTTGAGGAGAAGGCTGGCCAGCTCTATGGCATGGGCGCGATCGGCGGTTTCTGCCATCTCTACATCGGCCAGGAGGCCGTCGTCGTCGGCATGCAGATGGCCCTGAAAAAGGGCGACCAAGTCATAACAGGCTACCGGGACCATGGGCACATGCTGGCCTGTGGTATGGATGCCAAGGGCGTGATGGCGGAGCTGACCGGCCGGCAGGGCGGCTATTCCAAGGGCAAGGGCGGCTCCATGCACATGTTCAGCAAGGAGGAGAACTTCTACGGCGGTCACGGCATCGTCGGCGCCCAGGTCTCGCTCGGCACCGGACTTGGCTTCGCCAATCGTTATCGGGGTAACGACTCCGTCAGCGTCACCTATTTCGGCGATGGCGCTTCCAACCAGGGTCAGGTCTATGAGAGCTTCAACATGGCCGAGCTTTGGAAGCTGCCCGTGGTCTATGTGATCGAGAACAACCGCTACGCCATGGGCACCTCGGTGACCCGTTCCTCGGCCCAGACCGATTTCTCCAAGCGCGGCGTCTCCTTCAACATCCCCGGCGAGCAGGTCGATGGCATGGACGTGCGTGCGGTCAAGGCCGCCGGCGACAAGGCGATCGCCTGGTGCCGCGAAGGCAAGGGGCCCTATATTCTCGAGATGCAGACCTATCGTTACCGCGGCCATTCGATGTCCGATCCCGCGAAATACCGGACCCGCGAAGAGGTCGAGAAAATCCGCCATGACCAGGACCCGATCGAGCAGGTGCGCAACCGGCTGCTCGCGGCCAAGGTGGACGAGCAGGAGTTGAAGGCGATCGACGCGCAGGTGCGCGAGATCGTCAATGCAGCGGCCGATTTCGCCCAGCATGATCCGGAGCCCGCCGCGTCCGAACTCTACACCGACGTTTACCGCTAGCGCGCAAAGCCCTATTTCGGAGCCCCTATGCCAATTCAAGTGCTGATGCCCGCGCTGTCGCCCACCATGGAAAAGGGCAACCTCGCCAAATGGCTGAAAAAGGAAGGCGAGTCGATCAAGTCCGGCGACGTCATCGCCGAGATCGAGACCGACAAGGCGACGATGGAAGTCGAGGCGACCGATGAGGGCACCCTCGGCCAGATCCTGATCCCGGAAGGCACCGCTGACGTCGCCGTCAACACGCCGATCGCGACCATCTTGGCGGATGGCGAGAGCGCCTCCGATCTTGTCAAGGCGCCGGCGCTGGTTCCGCAAGCCGGCGAGCCCTCGCCGAGCGTCGCGCATGAGGTCGCCTCCTCCCGTTCGCCGGTCGGTGAAGGCAAGCCGATGATCTCGGCGCCAAAGGCGCCAGCTGCGCCGCAGGCCGTCGCCGAGCCCGATCCGGAAGTGCCGGAAGGCACGGAGATGGTCACCATGACAATCCGCGAAGCGCTGCGCGATGCCATGGCCGAGGAAATGCGGCGCGACCCCGACGTTTTCATCATGGGCGAGGAGGTCGCCGAATATCAGGGCGCCTACAAGGTCACGCAGGGCCTGCTGCAGGAGTTCGGTGCCAGGCGCGTCATCGACACCCCGATCACCGAGCATGGTTTTGCCGGCGTCGGCGTCGGCGCCGCGATGGCCGGCCTGAAGCCGATCGTCGAGTTCATGACCTTCAACTTCGCCATGCAGGCGATCGACCAGATCATCAACTCCGCCGCCAAGACGCTCTATATGTCGGGCGGGCAGATGGGCTGCTCGATCGTGTTTCGAGGTCCCAATGGCGCCGCCGCGCGCGTTGCCGCCCAGCACAGCCAGGACTATTCGGCGTGGTACTCGCAGATTCCGGGGCTGAAGGTGATCGCGCCGTTCTCGGCCGCCGATGCCAAAGGTCTGCTCAAGTCCGCGATCCGCGATCCCAATCCGGTGATCTTCCTTGAGAACGAGGTCCTCTACGGTCATTCCGGCGAGGTGCCGAAGCTCGACGACTATGTGATCCCGATCGGCAAGGCGCGCGTCGTGCGCAAGGGCAATCACGTCACCATCATCTCGTGGTCGAACGGGATGACCTATGCGCTGAAGGCCGCCGATGAGCTCGCCAAGGAAGGTATCGAGGCCGAAGTGATCGACCTGCGCACGCTGCGTCCGCTCGACACCGATACCATCGTTGCGTCGGTGAAGAAGACCGGCCGCGCGGTGGCGGTCGAGGAAGGCTGGCAACAGAACGGCGTTGGCGCGGAGATCGCCGCCCGCCTGATGGAGCACGCGTTCGACTATCTGGATGCGCCGGTGCTGCGCGTGTCCGGCAAGGACGTGCCGATGCCCTATGCGGCCAATCTCGAAAAGCTTGCATTGCCTTCGGCGGCCGAGGTGGTCGAAGCCGCCAAGTCCGTCTGCTATCGGTGATTCATGGCGGGTCCCAGGGAGCAGCCATTGCCGCCTGACGTCATGGGTCGCGATGACGCCACCGAGGTGTTGCGCGCCTTCGTCATTGACGGCGGACTGTCGATTGCGTTCACGCGCGCCTTCGAGGAGCCGGACATTTGGGGCCTGCTTCTGGTCGACGTGGCGCGCCACGCCGCGCGCGCCTATGCGCGCGAGAGCGACTACACCGAGGAAGAGGCGCTGGCGCGCATCGTTGATATGTTCGAAGCCGAGATCGCGCGCCCGACCGACCCGGGCACGACGACCCCCCGATCGCAACAAGGTCACTGAGCGTGACGATCGAATCCCACCATTTCGAATTCACGGCTGAAGCGATCCGCGAGGCGGACATCGGTATCGCCGACGGCGGATTGCCGATCGGAACGGCGCTGACGCCCAAGCAACCGCGACAAGCAACCGCGATGACTTTGTGAGGTCAGTATGCCGATCAATATTCTGATGCCCGCGCTGTCGCCCACAATGGAGAAGGGCAACCTTGCCAAGTGGCTCAAGAAGGAGGGCGACAAGGTCAAGTCGGGCGATGTGATCGCCGAAATCGAGACCGACAAGGCCACGATGGAAGTCGAGGCGGTCGACGAGGGCACGATCGCGAAGATCATCGTTCCCGAGGGCACGCAGGATGTCCCCGTCAACGACGTGATCGCGGTGCTCGCGGGCGATGGCGAGGACGTGAAGGCAGCGGGCGCGGGAGCGGCCGCGCCGAAGCCTGCGCCCAAGGCGGCTGAAAAGCCGGCTGCGGCGCCCCACGCGGCTTCGGCAACCCAGCCGGCGCCGGCCGCCGTGGCGAAAGCTGCGCCCGCGCCCCAGGTAGCAGGGCCCGCGCCGCAGGCGAACGGCCGTGGCCGCATCTTCTCGTCTCCGCTCGCGCGCCGCCTTGCCAAGGAAGCCGGCATCGAGCTTGGACGCATCACCGGCACCGGGCCGCATGGCCGTGTCATCGCGCGCGATGTCGAGGAGGCGAAGTCCGGCAAGGGGCTGAAGGCCCCGGCCGCCGCCCCCGGCGCGCCTGCGCTGGCGCCGTCGATGTCGGACCAGCAGATCCGCGCGCTGTTCGAGGAAGGCTCCTACGAGGTCGTGCCGCATGACGGCATGCGGCGTACCATCGCGCAGCGTCTCACCGCCTCGGTGCAGAACGTCCCGCACTTCTATCTCACGATCGACTGCGACATCGGCAAGCTTCTGGTGGCGCGCGAGGAGATCAACAAGCAGGCGCCGACCGACAAGGACAAGAAGCCGCTCTACAAGCTCTCTGTGAATGACTTCGTCATCAAGGCAATGGCGGTCGCGCTGCAGAAAATTCCCAACTGCAATGTGAGCTGGACCGAAGGCGGCATGCTCAAGCACAAGCATTCCGATGTCGGCGTGGCGGTCGCGATGCCCGGCGGATTGATCACGCCGATCATTCGCAAGGCGGAAACCAAGACGTTGTCGACCATCTCGAACGAGATGAAGGATTTCGCGGCGCGTGCCCGCGCCCGCAAGCTGAAACCGGAAGAGTACCAGGGCGGCACCACGGCGGTCTCCAATCTCGGCATGTACGGCATCAACCACTTCACTGCCGTCATCAACCCGCCGCACGCGACCATTCTGGCCGTCGGCACCAGCGAGGAGCGGCCGGTGGTGCGCAGCGGCAAGATCGAAATCGCCCACATGATGAGCGTCACTCTGTCCTGCGATCACCGCGCGATCGACGGCGCGCTCGGCGCCGAACTGATCGGCGCGTTCAAGGTCCTGATCGAAAACCCCGTCATGATGATGGTGTAACCCAGGCGCCGTCGAGGGGGCGGTTTTGACTGTTCGAACGCGTTGGCCCTGGATATCGATGCTGCTCGCAGCCGTCCTTGCGCTCAATCCGGTCGGGCTTGATTTTGTCCGCGCCGCCTTCCTTGCCGGGGAGCAATTGTCAGGGAATATCGCCCAGCCGATCGTGCTGGCCGCGCTGGCGATCATTGCTTTGGCCGTCATCGTGGAATGGTTAGAGCGTTTTCGAGCGAAGTGGGTACCGGTTCGCGTGAAGAAAACGCGTCAGAACAAGAAAACTAGAGCCTCCGTTCCGATTCAATCGGAACAGAGGCTCTAGTCAGAATGCTTATCTTCAGGCGTCGCGCCCGCGGCGCAAGAATTGCTTGACTTGAATGGGAGCCCTCATGGCCGACACATCCTTCGACGTCATCATCATCGGTTCCGGGCCGGGCGGCTATGTCACCGCAATCCGCGCGGCGCAGCTCGGCTTCAAGACCGCGATCGTCGAAAAATCCTATCTCGGCGGCATCTGCCTGAACTGGGGCTGTATCCCGACCAAGGCGCTGCTGCGCTCGGCGGAAATCTATCACTATATGCAGCACGCCAAGGATTACGGGCTGTCGGCCGAGAGGGTCGGCTTTGATGCCAAGGCCGTGGTGCAGCGCTCGCGCGCCGTCTCCAAGCGCCTCAATGACGGCGTCGGCTTCCTGATGAAGAAGAACAAGGTCACCGTGATCTGGGGCGAGGCCGCAATCGATGCGCCGGGCAAGATCACCGTGAAGAAATCGCCGGTCGAGGCGCCGAAGGGCGCAGCGGGCGAGGGAACCTATCAGGCCAAGCACATCATCCTCGCGACCGGCGCGCGGCCGCGCGTGCTGCCGGGGCTCGAGCCCGACAAGAAGCTGGTGTGGACCTATTTCGAGGCGATGATTCCGGAGCGGGTGCCGAAATCGCTGCTCGTGATCGGCTCCGGCGCGATCGGCATCGAGTTCGCCTCCTTCTTCCACACCATGGGTTCTGACGTCATGGTGGTCGAGGTGTTGCCGCAGATCCTGCCGGTGGAAGACGCCGAGATCGCCGGTCTTGCGCACAAGCGCTTCGACAAGCAGGGCATCAAGATCCTGACCAGCACTAAGGTGACGAAGCTGGAGAAGAAGAGCGATAGTGTGATGGCGACCATCGATGACGGCAAGGGCAAGCCGCAGTCCGTCGAGTTCGAGCGGGTGATTTCCGCGGTTGGCGTGGTCGGCAATATCGAGAACCTCGGGCTCGAAAAGCTCGGCGTCAAGACCGACCGTGGCTGCATCGTCGCCGACGGCTATGGCAAGACCAATGTGCCCGGCATCTACGCCATCGGCGACGTCGCCGGCCCGCCGATGCTGGCGCACAAGGCCGAGCATGAAGGCGTGGTCTGTGTCGAAGCCATCAAGGGCCTGCATCCGCACCCGACCGACAAGAACCTCATTCCGGGCTGCACCTATTGCAATCCGCAAGTGGCCTCTGTCGGCCTCACCGAGGCCAAGGCAAAGGAGGGCGGCCGCGAGATCCGCGTCGGCCGCTTCCCCTTCGTCGGCAACGGCAAGGCGATTGCGCTCGGCGAGGATCAGGGGCTGGTGAAGGTGATCTTCGACAAGAAGACCGGCCAGCTTCTGGGCGCCCACATGATCGGGGCCGAGGTGACGGAGCTGATCCAGGGCTATGTGGTCGCGATGAATCTCGAGACGACGGAACAGGAGCTGATGCACACGATCTTCCCGCATCCGACGCTGTCGGAGATGATGAAGGAAGCGGTGCTCGATGCCTATGGGCAGGTTTTGAATATCTAAGAACATCTAAGGTAGAACACTAAGAAAGAACAATAAGGGTGAAATCCGACGACAATCTCACGATCGAGCGTCCGACGTTCGTTACTCATCTCGAATGCGCGCTGGAGGGCGATCATTATCCCGCCGACCAGGTCCATAATCTCTCGAAAGCCGGCAAGCCGCTTTTGGTGCGCTACGATCTCGCGGGCGTCAAAAAGGCGCTGACCAAGGACGCGCTGGCGGCGCGTCCCGCCGACATGTGGCGCTACCGCGAGCTTCTGCCGGTGCGCAAATGCGCCGACATCGTCAGTCTTGGCGAAATCATGACGCCGCTGATCCGCCTGCCGAAGCTTGCGAAGAAGCTGGGCGGCGGCGAGATCATTGTGAAGGATGAGGGGCGGCTGCCGACCGGCTCGTTCAAGGCGCGCGGACTGGTCATGGCGGTGTCGATGGGCAAGGCGTTCGGCATCAAGCACATGGCGATGCCGACCAACGGCAATGCCGGCGCAGCACTCGCGGCCTATGCCACAAGCTGCGGCATCAAGACCACGATCTTCTGCCCCGCCGACACGCCGGAAGTGAATGTCGGCGAGATCGAGCTGCAGGGGGCGACCGTCTACCGCGTCAACGGCCTGATCGACGACTGTGGCAAGATCGTCGGCGAAGGCAAGGCCAAGGCCGGCTGGTTCGACACGTCCACGTTGAAGGAGCCCTATCGCATCGAGGGCAAGAAAACGATGGGCCTGGAGCTTGCCGAGCAGCTTGGCTGGGACATGCCCGACGTGATCTTCTATCCGACCGGCGGCGGCACCGGTCTGATCGGCATGTGGAAAGCGTTTGCGGAATTGGAGGCGATCGGCTTCATCGATGCGAAACGGCCGCGCATGATCGCGGTGCAGGCGGCCGGTTGCGCGCCGATGGTGCGCGCCTTCGAGAACGGTACCGAGCACGCGCCGCGCTGGGACGATGCTCACACGATCGCCGCCGGCATTCGCGTGCCGCAGGCGGTCGGAGATTTTCTGATCCTGCGCGCGGTCCGCGAGAGCAAAGGTTTTGCGATCGCGGTCACTGACGAGAAAATCTCTTCCGCGCTGAACGAAGTGGCGCGCGAGGAAGGCCTGTTGTTATGCCCAGAGGGCGCTGCGACCTATGCCGCCTATCAGCAGAGCCTCGCGGACGGCCGCGTCAGCAAAAATGATCGCGTGATGCTGTTCAATTGCGCGACCGGCCTTAAATATCCGCTGCCGAAGGTCAACCGCATGCTCGATCGCCATCAGCCGATCGACTACGCAAGGTTGTAACGGCGTCCGCGACGCGGCGTCGCAGGAGGGGATGATGCGACGAACGGTTTTTGCCGCATGGATTGCGACGCTGGCATTGAGCGGCTTCCTCGTTGGCTCCGCGCGCGCCGACAATTATCCCTCGCGTCCAATCACCGTGATCGTGCCATTCGCTGCGGGCGGACCGTCGGATGCAATGATGCGCATCCTCGGCGAGCACATGAAAACGACGCTTGGCGAAGCGATCTTGATCGAAAACGTGACAGGAGCAGGCGGCTCGATCGGCGTCGGCCGGGCTGTGCGTTCGCCCGCGGATGGCTACACGATCAGCTTCGGTCACCTCGGCACTCATGTCGCCAACGGTGCGGTGTACAAGCTCGGCTACGATCTTGTCGCCGATCTCGATCCGGTGGTGCTGCTGCCAAGCAATCCGATGATCATCGTCAGCAAGAATGCGGTTCCTGCCAGGACGCTGAGAGAGTTGCTGGCGTGGCTCAAGTCTAACCCGACGCCGGCGGCCGCGGGCACTGCCGGTGCAGGCTCCGGCAGCCACATCGCCGGCCTCTATTTCGAGAGCGTTGCCGGCATCAAGCTGCAATACGTGCCTTATCGCGGCACGGGACCTGCGATGAACGATCTTGTCGCTGGCCAGATCGATCTGATCGTCGATCAGACCGCGAACTCGATCAACCAAGTGCGCGCGGGCACGATCCGCGCCTATGCCGTGACCGATGACAAACGCGTCGCGCAGGCACCGGACATTCCGACGACCGATGAGGCTGGCCTGCCCGGATTTCACATGACGCTGTGGTCGGGCCTGTGGGTGCCGAAGGGGACGCCGAAGGAGATCATCACGAAGCTCAATGCGGCAGCCGTCGAGGCGCTCGGTGATCCCCAAGTACGCAAGCAGCTTGAAAACCTCGGGTTGCAAATGCCGCCTGCTGATCAGCTGGCGCCGGAGGCGCTTGGCGCCTGGCAGAAGGGGGAGATCGCCAAATGGTGGCCAATGATCAGGGCGGCCAACGTGAAGGTCGATTGACGCCTGAAAATTCAACTTTTGTTAAGAATAGTTGCAGCAGTGCTACGACTGTTGCGCACCCGCAACAATTTCAGAACATTTGGCCGCAGATCCCGTCCCACTCTTGCGTGCGCCGCTTTTTAGCCACACCCCTTTAGGAAATAATTTTTGCGTAAGTTGGTGGCCAATGGTGTTCGCGTAAGGCAAAGGAAAATCCTTTTTCACAGGGGATCTGATTTTCCAGCGCCGCGTTGCGTTGGCCGGGAAGCAGGTCTCGATGGACGCCAAGACTGACATCAAGAAGAGATTGCCCAGCCGTCACGTGACGGAGGGTCCGGAGCGCGCTCCCCATCGCTCCTATCTCTACGCCATGGGG
>Ga0210406_10003252_pt1 | contig 17963 bp, 22 predicted proteins | sample IncBWC30MmetaG_FD_155454 | JGI IMG/M metagenome (GOLD analysis project Ga0210406, IMG submission 155454) | Forest soil microbial communities from Barre Woods Harvard Forest LTER site, Petersham, Massachusetts, United States - Inc-BW-C-30-M | ecosystem: Environmental > Terrestrial > Soil >... | reverse complement strand
GAAGGCGGTCTGCTCGATGCGTTGCAACAGCGCAACGCGATCGGCCTCCCATTGCACCTGCGCATATGGAACCTTGTGACGGTCGTTGGCCTCCTGATCGAGCCTGGCGACGCCGTCATTAATCAGCGATTTTACGGACGGGTCCTTTGCCGCTTTGCCATCCCATGGCTTAATTGCGGTCACGTAGTAGCTGTCGCCCAAAAAGTCGTGCGGATAGATATCGCGCGCGACTTTCACCAGCGTCTTCAGTGTAGCCGGCGTTAGCGCGGTCGCGTCGTCGGCCCAGGCGTCGCTAAGCCCCAAGCCCGCGCTTGTTGCGATCGCAACGGTCGGCACCGCTGTGGCCGCGCCTTGGAGAAAGAGCCGGCGATTATACTTGCTTCGACGATCGACTTCTCTCATGGGTATCCTCCATTGGCGTTTGTTGACTGCGATTAACCGAAGCGGCCACCCCGCTGGATGACTTCGATTTTGTAACCGTCGGGGTCGGCGACAAAGAAGAAGCGCGCCAACGTCCTGCCATCATGCTTGAAGTCGCGCAGCGGCCCGGGCGAGAGGTTTTCGCGTTCGAATCTTGAGTGTTCGGCGTCGACATCATCGACGACTACGGCAAGGTGGCCGTAGCCGTCGCCAAGCGAATAGGGCTCGTTGCGATCACGATTGACAGTCAGTTCGACCTCGAAGGGCGAGGAAGGATGACGCAGATAGATCAGCGCGAAATCCGGAAACTCGAGATGATCGGCAACTTCAAGACCCAAGGCGCGCGCGTAGAAATCGAGCGATTTCGCCTCGTCGAACACGCGGATCATTGAGTGAACGGCCTTTGCCATTCAGTTCAGCTCCTTGAGATAGGCGATGATGGCGGCACGGGTCTCCGTCTTAGGCTGGCGGTAAGCCATGTTGGCGCCGGGAATGATTGCCTGCGGGTTTGCCAGCCAGGCGTCGAGCATGGCCTCGTCCCAGACGAAGTCGGCCTTCGCGAAACCGGCCGAGTAGTGGAAGCCGTCCACCTTGCCGGCAGGCCTGCCGACGATCCTGAACAGCGAGGGACCTTGCCGAACCGGCTCGGACGGTTTCGTTGTGTGGCATGTCGCGCATTGCTGTCTGAATAGCGTCGGACCATCGGTCGCCTTGGCGGCGGGCAGCGCCATCTGCGCGGCGGCGCAAAACCCCAGCCCGATTGCCCATGTTCCGCTCAGCTTTGTCATACGCATCACCGTTGGCGTGCAGACTTTAGGTCGCGGCAAACAAGCTGTGGTAGTAGCGGGCTATTCACGGCAGAACAAAAAGGGTCGTTCTTGGGGCCAGACCGGTCGTCGGCGGGGATAGGCGCCACATCGCGGGACGGATGTCTGCTTAAAAGCGGACGTATTGCTCCTGGTTTATGATGTCCGCTCCTCGCCCCTTAGCGCAGATTTATCAGTCCCTTTGTCACGTGCGACCTTAAGGCAACCATCAAGTGGGTTTTTCCTTTTAAAAAAACTGAAAATCTTGCGTGCGAACCAGTCCCACCGGTCCGCATCCTCATCCCGCCAGGGATTTGACCACCCCCACCCAGTTTAGCGGAATAAATCCGCAGAGATGGAGAGAGATGCCACGCGCTCCTGGTTACCAGAGAATGTGTCCGGCCCGCTCTTGTCTTCCCGTGCCTGGCGTTAACCGATGGTCAGAGTGTTTGCGACGCGTTTGAACTGCTTTCCTATCTGCGCCGAAAAAGCCGATGATGCCGCGCTTAGCCGACGGCATTCGTTTTTCGCTAGTCGGACAATCTGGTCAATTTTGATGGTCTCATAGCGTCACTCAGTCGGCGACAATTCCAGCAACTTCTTTTCCGCAGCGTCGTACACCTTGACTTGGAGCATCGGAAACTCGGCTTTGAGATCCCTCGCCCTTTTCTGTGCCGCTGCAAGCGTTGGAAATACCGTCTTCATCCGGCCATCGACCTGCAAGCCAAAGCCCTCGGTCATCACAAGGTCAGCGCGTGCGATGTTGCGGGGTTGCGGCTCGTCCGGTATCGTCAGAGGCTTTTTCATGGCAACTCCTTGGGTTGCCCCCGCCCTATCTAATCACTGCCCTCCTCGATAGAAGAGCAACGCCTTTCGCGAGGTTTGCGACCATCCGCTGCGTAGACAAATTCGTCATCGTGTCGCAGCGTTGTTGTGTTCACCAACCGCGTAATCGGCCCCGGATGCTGAAACGCCAACGTGCGGTCGATTGCAGGAGGCGTACGCATGCGACGGCGGGCCTCTCTAGTGGCGATCGGCGCTCTAACGGCGGGTTTGAGCGGAATGGTGTGTATGCTCTCGTCGCCCTCATGCTTATACCAGAAGTTGCTGTCGCAGGCCCGGGCAGTCGAAGCGCCTGAGCAAGTATTCAACAATGCGTGTCGAACCTGCCATACGGTCAAGGAGGGCGACAATCGACTGGGCCCAAACCTCTACAAGATTATTGGAAGAAAGGCGGGATCGCTGCTGGATTACGACTATTCCAGTGCGATGAAGGAAGCAGGCTTCGTCTGGGACGAGGCAAAGCTCGCGCGCCTTATTGCCGATCCAGACGAGGTCGTGCCCGGCAACAAGATGAAGCCATATAGCGGTCTCGCATCTGCCGACGACAGAAAAAAGGTCATAGCTTTCCTTCTGTCGATGGGTGCCAAAATAGGAGAGGAGCGGCGCTGTATACAATGATGGCAATCAAGAGCTGATCCGCGCAACGCGCTCTCCACCTTGCTGAGTATTAAAAAAACCCCGCCGAAGGCGGGGGCGCAAGGTACTGCAATTGCCCGGAATATCAGTCAGCCACACAAATCGGCCCAGCAGCATATGTTTTGCGTGTTGGCAAAATAGACGCTTCTCGGGCAACCCAGGATAGGTTTATCTCCGCCGCGGCCTCAATTATTTTCGCAGGCTTCCGCGCTGTGAGGACCGCGATCTGATGGGGTGAAGCGGGCATACCAGCTAACTTTAGCGTAGGCTTTGCTGAGCGCTCTTCAACGTGCGCCGCTCCCAGCACCGCCACTTGATGCGGAGAGATCGGGAAGCCCGTTACTTCAAAAGTGGGAAGGCGTAAATTGCACGCATGAGCTTTATTGGTCGTTGCGCCTCCGATGGTGGCGATGGCGATTGCGATCAAGAACAGATTTCTCATGAAAATCCCCTCCTGGACTAGACTATTCCCACGACAAATTCCGCACTAACCTTAGCTCTAAGTTCCTGACGCATCATGTGAACCTGTTCACACAAGCTGTGCCAATTCGTCGCGACATGTAGAAGTCGAACGCGCCTTTGCTCCGCTCGCGTGGCGAGTGCTGACGAGCATCCAGAGCGTCCTGAGCCTCGACTGAAATTCTCACTATGGGCGCTGGACTTAGGTGTCCGTTTAGATTCACGACACAACCGAAGGGACCAGCGGATGACCATTGAGCTCCGCGTGCCAGGCACCCTTGGTGAACCGATCGAGCATGACGACAGCAAGCGCAATGAGAGCGTCAGCTCGGGCGACGGCTGAGACCTTCAACGATACAGATGTCTCATTAGCGCTTTCGCGCTACTGCTGATCGCCTGCGTAGTTCTGTTGCTAGGGAGGCCTTTGCGAGGGATTTAAGCATCGGTAACGCAAGTGCGTGAGATGTGGGATCTCAGAAAGTTGCCTTTAGGCCCGCATAGAAGGCGCGCGGTCGCGCCGGGCTGAGCGATCGGGGATCGGTGAACGGTGCGCCGCCATTGGCGAAATTGGGGACAGCGCCAGTATTGAAGAATGTTCCATAGGTCGCATAGCGGTTGTCGAAGACGTTGTCGGCACGGGCGTAGACCTGAACCGTCTTGTTGACCTGATAGGACGTATGCAGGTTGAAGACCGCATAAGCAGGCAGCCGCTGCGCTTGATTGGATTCGTCGCCGACAAGATATTGGCTGCCGACGAACAGCGCGTCTCCCCCAACCTTGAACGCGTCGGTCACCGAATAATCGAAGCCGGCCTTGACGCGATCACGAGGAATTGCCGGGATCCGATTGCCCGGCACAATCTGGACGTTCCCGTTGGCGTCGGCAAACGGACTATTGGAGCCAACCTGGAGGGCGTCAAGAAATCGCGCGTCCACGAGGGCATAGCTGGCATATAACTGAACTGCACTCGACTTCAGAGTGACTTCGGTCTCGATTCCTTGGCGGCGTGTCGAGCCGACGTTCTGGAAAAAACCGAATCCCTGCAACACGGGACTTGGAATGGCGAGGATGTCGTCGGTGTTGTCGGTGCGGAAAGCCCCGACTTTCCATCCGAGCGTGCCGATGTTCAGCTCGCTGGTGCCGCGGAAGCCTGTTTCCACGGTACGGGCCACGACCTGCTTCAGCGGCGGATCGGAGACCAGGAAGGCTGCGATAATGCAGGGACGTGCTGGATCGGCGCAACCCAGTTCCAGCGGGGTCGGCGCGCGATTGGCTTCCGAATAGCCGGCATAAGCCGTCAACCCAGGAGTGATCTTGTAGGTGCCGCCGATAATCGGATTGAAACGATTGAAGGCCTCTTTGCCATTGAGCGCGGTGCCGATCTGATCCTCAAGCTCGATGCGCGCGGCGTTGAAGCGGCCGCCCCCGGTGATGGAGAATGCGTTGGTGACGTCGAATGTATCTAGGGCATAAAGTCCCGTATACTGATTGGTGGCGCGGAGATCGACGGGGCCAATCGAAACGGGATCGCCGGACCGCCCGAGAAAGATTCCGCTGCCGCTGACGACAAAATTCGGACCAATTGTTCCCAGCTCCGCGCTGGCCGAGAACCGGGTCACGCTGGAATCGAAACTCGCACCGAGCACGAACTTATTGGCATGCCCGAACAGCTGATCGGAATTTGTCGCCTGCAGCAAAACGCCTGTCGTCGTCGAGTGGGTGGTCGTTCGATCGCGCTCGCCCAAGACCGCGCCGGGATCGAAGGGATTGCCAAGCTGTGCGCCGTTCAAGCCGTTAGCCGGCGCCACGCCGTTGCCGAAGCAAAGCAAGGCAGGATCGGCGGTGCATGGCTGGGTTCCGGTCGAATTGGCATCCAGCACGTTCTGGCCGAAAAGGCGCACATGCGCCGATCCTTCGATCGTCCAGGCCGGTGTGGCCTCGACCTTTCCCGTCAGATTCGCATAGCCAACGCGGTTGTTTGTCGTTTGCGGCGTGGTGTAGGTCGCACCCCAAAATTGTTGCAGCAATTCGATCGGCGCTGTCGCCGTCGCGCCGAAATTGTTGTCGGCCGCACCCATATTGAAATGAAATTCGCTGGTATCGTTTTTGTATCCGACATCGCCGTAGAAGCGGCGGACATTGGACGGTGAAAAATTTCGAAATCCGTCGTCGTGCAATCCCTCGAGCGCGCCATAGACGGCGAACTGATCGTACTGCTTGCCCCACTGCGCCGAACTCTGGACGCGTCCAAAAGACCCGCCCATCGTGTCGATCTCAGTGCCGTGATAGATGAACCCATTCTTCATCTGTACACTGATCGCTCCACCCAGCGTGTTGAGACCGAACGCGGGATTATTGGTCACCACGGCAACCGATTGAATGGCCGCCGTCGGGATGAGGTCCCAGTTGACCGTGTCGCCGAACGCTTCGTTGATGCGCACCCCATTCTGGTAGACCGCAAGCCCCTGGGGTGTGCCCGCCACAGGAGAGGCAACGAAGCCACGAAATTGCACGCTTGGCTGGAATGGATTCCCCGAGACCTCATTAACGACGATGCCCGGGACATATTGCTGCAGAGCATCCGCGAGGTTCGCCGAGCGAAGCCGGTCAATCTGATCTGCGCCAACGATGTTCACGCTTGCCGGTACCTTTTCAGCGTCGATCCCGGAGCCCGGTACCGGAGTGGTCGGGTACAATGCAGGGCTTGGTGTCGGCTTGGCCGCAACGTGCGGGGTGAGGATTGGCCGCGCCGGCTTAAGGGAACGGGACGGAGTGCGGGCTACACCGGATCTGGGCTTAGGCACCGTGGGAGAGACCACGATGGGGGGCAGCACTTGAACGTTGCTGGGGGCGCTTTGCGCGTGCGCGTTTTCGATCCCAACAGACAGGCCCCCCACTACCAACACACCAAACATGATAGATCGAGCGCCCATCGGCCTCATCCCATTGCGCTCCGGCTGTTATGGCGAGCACCGGTTAGGCCTGGATGATACTAATGTGCCGAGAAGTTTCGTCTAGCTCAGAGGCTTGACTGAGAGCGAAGTGAAAGCGCCAAGGGACCTTCGATCCAAAATTCGACACGTTTGGCGTCGCGAATCTCAGCGGCGCCGGGAAACCGCAAGATCATGACCGTCGAAACCATTTCGCTCAATCGATCACACGGCGGCATGCAAGGCGTTTACAAACACGCCAGCCGCGAGACCGGAACGGAAATGACGTTTTCGGCCTATGTTCCCCCGCATGAACGCGGCGCAAAGCTCCCGGTCGTTTGGTATCTGTCGGGCCTGACCTGTACCCACGCCAACGTCACAGAAAAGGGTGAGTATCGCAAGACTTGCGCCGAGCTCGGTTTGATCTTTGTCGCACCCGACACCAGCCCACGCGGCCAAGGCGTACCCGGCGATCCCGCTGGCGCGTATGATTTTGGACTGGGCGCTGGCTTCTATGTCGACGCCACGCAGCCGCCATACTCTCGAAATTACCGGATGTTGAGCTACGTGACCAAGGAACTTCCCGAACTGGTCGCCGCGAATTTTCCGGTCGATGATGCCCGGCAATCAATCCTTGGGCATTCGATGGGCGGGCACGGCGCACTCACGATCGCCCTCGCCCATCCCGCTCGTTACCGCGCGGCCACTGCTTTCTCGCCGATCGCCGCGCCCTCACAAGTCCCTTGGGGGATCAAGGCGCTTGGCGGCTATCTCGCCGACAAGGAAGCATGGCGCAAGCATGATGCGGTCGCATTGATGGAGGATGGCGCCAGATTTTCCGATTTTCTGGTCGATATCGGTGATGCTGATCCGTTCCTGAACGAACAGCTTCGTCCGGAACTACTGAAACGTGCCTGCGCCAAGGCGGGTATTTCCCTCACCCTCCGTCTCCAAGAGGGCTACGACCACAGCTACTACTTCGTTTCCACCTTCATGGCCGACCACCTGAGTTGGCATGCGGCGCGGCTCAAAGCCTAGGCTCTGGCCTGGCATTTCATTGCGGCGCACCGTAGTTGGGCGCGAGCAGGCGGTTTCTCAGCAGATAGCTCATGGCGCGCGACCAGGATTCGTCAGTGTTGCTGCGAAATTCCGCGCTCATGGCCTTGATGAGCTGCCCCGTCTGCGCATCTCTCAAGTAGATATTCATGTTGAGAATGAGGGCAGAGACCTTCTGAACCACGCCGGTGATGGCGATATCGGCACCAAGGCGCTGGGCGTATTGCACATCGCAACCGCCACAAGCCTGCAGGTTACTGGCGTGCGCCGCAGCATTTACCGGCGCGATGTCCACGACGACGAATTTGCCTGCGTCCGCCAGCCCTTTGCGCAACTGTTCGGTGACGTCCTTGAGCCGCCGCTGTTCGTCAGCCTGCGGTCCCTTCATTTCGCCCTGCAGACTGGTATCGAGCAGCTCCAGGTCGAACACCGCAGCCTTAAGTGGCTCGGCGGCTGCGGCCGAAGAAAACAACAGCACCGGAGCGATGACGAGACAGAAAATTCGCATGATTGTGGTCCGTGAATTCACCTCGCAAGTCTGTATATGGTAATTCGGATCAAACCGGAACCAGGTCCAATTGCGCGCCGGTGCAGGAAACCTCACGGGAGAAGACATGATCCGACTATTCCTCGGTCTCGTCGGCCTTGGCGCGCTGGGAGCCAGCGCACTTGCGGCTGATCCGGTCGAAATCGGCATCGGCTATCTTCGCAGAGCTGGCGTCAAGCCGACACTTTCGCTGGTCGAGCAGCCAGCGGCGAGTGACGGCGTCGCCGGCGCCCGGCTGGCGATCGAGGACAACAACACCACCGGCAGGTTCCTCAATCAACATTTCACCCTGGAGGAGTTGCGGCTCAAGGAGGGAGATGACGCCACCACGGCAGCAATGTCGCTGGTCGATCGGAACATGGCCTTCATCATTGCCGATCTTCCCGCTGACGCCTTGCTGAAGGCGGCCGACACCGTCCGCGCCCGTGGAGTGGTGGTTTTCAATGCCGGTGCGATCGACGAACGCCTGCGCGAGGAAGATTGCCGGGCCAACCTGATTCACGTCGCACCGTCGCGTTCGATGCTGGCCGACGCTCTTGCTCAGTATCTCGTCTGGAAGCAGTGGAAGCGCTGGCTGATGGTGGTGGGCTCACATGAGGAAGACAAATTATATGCGGAAGCGCTACGGCGCGCCGCCTTGCGCTTTGGCGCCAAGATTGTCCAGGAACGGGTCTTCGAGGATACCGGCGGCGCGCGACGCACCGACAGCGGCGTGACGCTGCTCCAGCGTCAGATGCCGGTATTTACCCAGCAAGTCCCTGCCTACGACATTCTTGTCGCAGCCGATGAGAGCGAAGTATTTGCGTCCTACCTGCCTTACCGGACCTGGGACCCGAGGCCGGTCGCGGGCTCGGCCGGCCTGGTTCCGAAAAGCTGGGACGCAGCTCAGGACCAATGGGGCGCGGTACAGATGCAAAATCGATTTCTGAAGCTGAATTCTCGCCATATGACGGCGCTGGACATGCAGGCGTGGACGGCGGCACGCATGATCGGCGAAGCAGTGTCGCGGGTGAATTCAGTCGATCGCAGGACGTTGTTCGATTTTCTCAAGGGACCGGATTTCTCGATTGCGGCATTCAAGGGCCAGCGGCTTACACTCCGACCCTGGAACCTGCAGCTTCGTCAACCGATATTATTGGTAGATGGCCGCATGGTAGTTTCGGTGTCGCCGCAAGAAGGATTTCTGCATCAGGTCTCCGAACTCGATACGCTTGGCGTGGATCAACCCGAAACCAAGTGCAAGCTGCACTGAAACAGCGATGGAGATCTTGCGGATGTGGTACCGTTGCCTGATCGTCGGAACTCTGCTTTGGCTTGCGGGCAACCTGCCCGCTGGCGCCTTTATCGCCTATGTGTCGAACGAAAAGAGCAACACCGTTTCGGTGATCGACACCGATAAGTGGGTGGTCATAAAAACGATTAAGGTTGGCCAGCGGCCGCGCGGAATCGAATTCACCAGGGATGGCAAGTTTGTGATGGTCGCGGTCGGCGACGACGACACCATCCAGATGATCGATACCGGAACTCAGGAAGTGACGGACACCCTGCCCTCCGGGCCAGATCCCGAACTATTTATTCAGGACAAGGCCGGCAAAATTCTTTACGTCGCCAACGAGAACGATAACACCGTCACAGTTATCGATCTCGAAAAGCGTGCCCGAATGGGGGACGTTCAGGTCGGCGTCGAACCTGAAGGCATGGCGCTCAGCCCGGATGGAAGGGTTCTGATCAATACGTCTGAGACGACCAACATGGCCCACTTCATCGATACCGAGACGCGCCAGATCGTGGCGAATGTCCTTGTTGATTCGCGCCCGCGTTTCGCCGAATTCAAGAACGACGGCTCTGAACTATGGGTTTCTTCCGAGATCGGCGGCACCGTCTCCGTCATCGATCCGGCCAGGCATCTGGTCACGACGAAGATCACCTTCGATATTCCCGGTCTGCGGAAGGAAGCCATCCAGCCCGTAGGGATCAGTATCGCTGCAGATGGCAAGACCGCGTTCATCGCGCTTGGGCCCGCCAACCGTGTCGCCGTGATCGATGCGGCGAGCCATCAAGTCATTAAATATCTGCTGGTCGGGCAGCGGGTCTGGCACTTGGCATTTACGCCTGACGAAAAATGGCTTCTGGTCACGAATGGCATTTCCAACGACGTTTCTGTCATCGATGTTGCCGCGCTCAAGGTGATCAAGACCATTCAGGTCGGCGAACTGCCTTGGGGCATTACGATTGCGAAGCAATGATGAAACCCGACATTTCCATCGCTGGCGACAAGGCAAGCGGACTCAATCATCCAGTTCATCCGCACGCCGTGGCACTGGCGATCGAGGGCGTCAGCCATAGCTACGGCCCGCGCAAAGCGCTCGACAATGTCACCTTCACGGTTGCGGCCGGAAACTTCACGGCCCTACTTGGGCTCAACGGCGCGGGCAAGAGCACGCTGTTTTCAATCGTCACCCGGCTATTCGGCATACAAGCCGGCCGTATCCATATTTTCGGCCACGATATCCAGCGCGAGCCCGGCGAGGCGCTACGCTGCATGGGCGTGGTGTTTCAGCCGCGCACGCTGGACCTCGATCTCTCCGTCACCCAAAACCTGCTCTATCATGCGGCGCTGCACGGCATCGATCGGCACGAGGCACGGATGCGTTCGAACGAGGCCTTGTCCCGGATGGGACTTGCTGACCGGCTTGGCAGCAAGGTGCGTGATCTCTCCGGCGGGCAAATGCGACGACTGGAAATCGCGCGGGCACTTATGCATCGGCCACGTCTTCTGCTGCTCGATGAGGCTACGGTCGGACTGGATGTCAAGGCGCGAGCCGAGATTCTCGGCCACGTGCAGGGGCTTGTCCTTGAGCAAGGCATCGGCGTGCTGTGGGCCACGCACCTTTTCGACGAGATCAAACCGAGCGACGACCTCGTCATCCTGCACCAGGGACGAATTCTTGCAGAAGGCAACGTCGCCTCTATCGTTGCGAAAGCAAGGACGCGCGACCTGCATTCCACGTTCGTGCACTTGACTGAAACCGGGTTTGGATCCGAGGGTACGGTGCCATGAGTGCAGCGACCGCACACGACAGGCCGACAGGATTCTCGATTGCGCAGTATCTTAGCTGCATGAAAGGCATTGCTTGGCGCGAGGGACTGCGCTTCGTCCACCAGCGCGAACGTTTCATTTCGGCTCTGGTGCGACCGTTGGTATGGCTGTTCATCTTCGCAGCCGGATTCCGCCAGGTGCTCGGCATCTCCATCATCCCGCCTTACGAAACCTACATTCTTTACGAGGTCTACATCACGCCGGGGTTGATGGCGATGATCCAGCTCTTCAACGGCATGCAATCGTCCCTTTCAATGGTTTACGACCGCGAGATGGGCAACATGCGTACGCTATTGGTGAGCCCGTTGCCACGCTGGTACCTCCTGTTCTGCAAACTTCTTGCAGGCACCGCCGTCTCCATTCTCCAGGTCTACGCTTTCCTGCTGATCGCGTGGTTCTGGGATATTGAGCCGCCGCCGATCGGCTATCTCGCGGTCTTGCCTGCGCTGGCACTTTCGGGCCTGATGCTCGGGTCGCTGGGCATGCTGATTTCGTCCGGCATTCGGCAACTGGAGAACTTCGCCGGCGTGATGAATTTCGTAATTTTCCCGATGTTCTTTGCTTCCTCCGCGCTCTATCCCCTGTGGCGGGTGCAGGAGGGAAGCCCGGTGCTTTACTACTTGTGCCTGTTTAATCCCTTTACCCATGCCGTCGAACTCATTCGCTTCGCTTTGTACGGAAAGATGAATTGGGTTTCGCTGGCGGTGGTCGGCGGCTGCGCAGCCATCTTCATGGTCGGTGCAATGTTCGCCTACGATCCATCGCGCGGACTTATCCGGCGCGGACCGGCTGGAGGCGAAACATGAGATGGTCCACGGCGCTTTGCGCGCTGCTCGCGCTGGCGGGGCCGGTCGATCAAAGCCTTGCCGCCGATGCGCGCTATCCCGATTGGCCATGCGCCCAGGCCAAGGTGCCGGAAGTCTCGCTCGCGGCAGTCTGGAATGGGCCCCCTCTCGATGAAGGCACAACCAAGTGGAAAGATAATCCCGAGGTCAGCGCGCTGATTCCACGACTAGCGGCGCGGCGTACGCCGCTCGATCAAGCGGAGAAGGCGATCGTCGATTTTCTATCGAAATCTGCCGCCGGAAAAAAGGAGAAAGGCAAGCTGCTGTTCGCCGGTCTGTTTGAAACACTAAACGCCGAACGCACCACGGTGATGAACGGACTCGAACGTATCACCCGCAAGCAACGCGAGGCCGCCGACAAGGTTCGCAACGACACACTGGCGCTGCAGGGCCTGCAGGACGCGCCTACCAAGGATCAGGCCAAAATAGACGAACTCGGTAACCAGCTGGTATGGGAGACGCGAATTTTCGAAGACCGGCGGCGGGTAATCAAATTCGTCTGTGAGGTGCCCACGGCGATCGATCAGCGACTGTTCGCGTTTGGCCGGGTGATCCAGCAGGAATTGGAATAGCGCGAATCCCGCCTTTGTTCTTTCCACGGGCTAATGCGGAATGGATTTCTTCTCTTCCGCGCGCGGCTCCGGCCGTGAATCGGCCAGCGGCAAGTCGGCACGCTGCCAACCATCCGTACCTTCGGGGTACCACGCGACGTTGGAATATCCGTAGGATAGCACGCGCTTTGCCGCGTTCCATGACATCCAGCAATCGGCCAGGCAGTAGATCACGAGTAGCTTCGCGTTGTTGCCTCCAGAGACGCTAATAAGGCCATTGCGTAAGTAATCCTCCGCCGCCGCCGCAAGTGTTCCGTAACCGGTGTCGGGCAGCCATATGCTTCCGGGAATGTTCAACCTTGGTCTGTCGCGCCAGATCGTGCCTTCGGGAAGGTTTGCCGGCTTCGGCGGACGCGGCAACACGTCGACGAAGGCAGCAGACCCCGAACGCCAGATCGCTTCGGCCTGCTCGGTCGTTAGAACTCGTACACCCGCGAGCGTTGGGGGCACCGGCGCCCGATAGTTGTCCGTCCGGTATCCATTTGGCTCGGGAGCGCTTTCCTGTGCCCCAACTGGCGCCGTCAGAGCAAGCGTTACAACAAAGAGGGTCCCAAGCACCCACCTCACGGCTGTTTCGCCGTCATCTCCATGGTGATCGGCCGATCGTTCTCGTCGAGCAACGGCACGCCAAAATCGAGCAGGATCTTGTTGATCGCCGGCTGGTTCTCTTGGATCAGACGGTTGAGCAACCGTTTCCAGTTCTGATCGGCTGGACGAATCCCCATGCCGATGCGGTAGACCAGCCGCGGCCCCGACGTTTCCTTGACTAGTGGCGTGACATGGAGCGACGGATTGGCCTGCTTGGCGTAATAGCCCGCCATAGGTCCCCATAATACGCCGGCGTCGATCTCTCCGGTCGTCAGATCCTTGATCATCGCACCAACGGAGGAGTCAATGCGCGTGTCGATCATCAGCGGATAAGGCTTGGCATTGGCCATAAGACCGTTGGCGGCCATGTTGGTCGCGGGCGGCGTGCCCGCGACGATGCCGAGGCGTTTACCCTTCAGACGATTGTCGCCAAGCGATACGACGTCCTCCAGTCCACTGCCCGGCTTGGCAACCAGCGCATAAGCTGTGCGATAATAGGGATTGGTGCCCTGGACGAGCTCATCGCCTTGGGGGAACCCCATAATGACGTCGCAACGGTGAGCAGCCAGAGTCATTCGAACGAAGCCGGTTGCTTGCGGAAAGTACGTGTAGTCAAGTTTCTTCTGAAGTTTTTCGGCGAACAGTTCGGCGAGCTTGTTCTCAAATCCTTCGCCCACCTGGTTGGAAAATGGGAGATTGCGGGGGTCAGCGCAAACCCTCAAGACCTTGGGATCGACCAGCTCAATCGACAAATCGGGATTGTCCAGTGTCTGTTGCGCCATTGCGGTTTCCCTGTCGTTCATCACCGCGGAGGCGACACAGAGCGCCGCAATTATCTGCCAGCGGCGCAACGCAGCATTGTTCATCATCGTCTCCTTTGGTTTAAGGGCGGCGCGCAACCTCTAACGCCTGTGAGTTGGCTGCAGGACCTTCGGCTTTTTTGCGGCGTTGATTTATCCTCATATTTTTTGCGGACCGCTGCCGGATCGACGGCTGCTTCAGCGGCAGCGATGCTTGCCGATGTCGCGAGGGCCATCGCGGCAACTCCAAACCCGGTCTTGCGCAAGCTAAATCGACAAATTCAGTGAACCAATGAACCGGGGTCCAATTGAGGCCGGAAACGGCAAATTGTTACAGTCTGTGCAGACAAATAAAATGCCTTTTGAATTTCTTGCAGCGCATGCTGCACTGCGATCCAAGGAGTTATGCGTAATCTCGCCATGGAGACAGAGCGGATGATTCATCGGTCGCTTATTCTTGTTCTTGCCGCGCTCGCAATCCTTGCCGGCCCAGCGTTCGCGCAGGAACAAGGCGTGTTGCCGGCCAGCGAAATCGCACCCGGTCTCTTTGTGCACGAGGGTACAACGGCGCTGATGACCCGGGAAAATGAAGGCGCCATCGCCAATGTCGGTTTCATGATCGGCAGCGAAGCAGTCGCGGTGATCGATACGGGAGGCAGCGTGCGCGAAGGCAGAGAACTCCTCGCGGCTATTCGTGCTCGTACGGAAAAGCCTATCCGCTACGTCATCAACACCCACGCCCATCCCGATCATCTCTTTGGAAATGCGCCATTTATTGAAGACGGAGCCCGCTTCGTCGGCCACAAGAACCTGCCGACGGCCCTGGCCGTGCGCGGGCAATTTTACCTCGATGCATTTCGCCGCATCATGGGCGATGAGCTGATTGGCGATGTGCGCCTTTTACCGCCCACGCTTCTGGTAGATGGAACACTCACACTGGATCTGGGGCACAGGAACCTCATTTTGCGGGCGTGGCCCACGGCGCACAGCGACAGCGATCTCACCGTGCTCGACGAGCAAACCGGTACTCTGTTCGCCGGTGATCTTGTCTTCCTTGATCATGTACCTGTGGTCGATGGCAGCATTCGTGGCTGGCTGAGGGCTATCGACGATCTCAGTGCGATTTCCGCGCGCCGCGTAGTTCCAGGTCACGGGTCCGTGAGCAACTGGCCGGACGCTTTGGTCGACGAACGCCGTTATCTGGAAAAACTGGCGGCCGATGTCCGCGAGTTGATCGCCGCTGGCAAACCTATCACGACGGCCGCAGAGACCGCCGGCGCGTCCGAGCGATCGCGATGGAAGCTGTTCGACGACTACAATGCGCGTAACGCGACGGCCGCTTTCTCGGAAATTGAATGGGAATAGTCCGCGTAGTGTACTATCTTGAGCTTGCTCCGCTCGTCGAGAGGACCGCGCCTATGTTGGCTCGTCATTCCCACTTGCTCCTGGTCACCAGTCTTCTGGCCGCGGGGCTGTTTGGCGCTGGTCCGATCAATGCCGCCACGCCGGATGCGTATGATCCTTGGCCCAGCCTCGTCCAGGACATCTTCAACAATCGCCCCATGAACGACGGCGCCGAGGTTATTGCCATCGAGATGCCATACCGCGCCGAGGACGCCGCGATTGTTCCAGTCACGCTGCGCGTCAAGCTTCCGCCAGCCGACGGCCGCCGCGTCGTAGCGATCACATTGGTCGTCGACCAGAATCCGGCGCCAATGGCGGCGCGCTTTGAGCTTGGACTGGATTCCTACGTGTCCGATATCTCCACCCGGGTGCGCGTCAACAGTTACACCGACGTCCATGCGGTCGCCGAACTGAGCGACGGCAAGCTCTACATGACGAAAACTTTTGTGAAGGCGTCCGGCGGATGTTCAGCCCCGGCGGCCAAAAATGCTGAGGAAGCAAAAACTAGACTGGGTCAGATACGGTTCAGGCAATTCGCAAAATCTTCCGACGGACCTCAAAGCGGCGCCCGCGAGGCCCAGATCATGATCGGGCACCCTAACAATTCCGGCCTCCAAATGGACCAGGTCACGCGGCTCTATATTCCGGCGTTCTTCATCGATGAATTGCGGATATGGCAAGACGACATTTTGGTTCTGGCGATGCAAGGTGGAATTTCCATTTCGGAAGATCCCAACATTCGCTTTTCCTATGTGGCGAACGGCGCGAAGCGCGTCCGCGTCGAGGCCAAAGACACCGAGGGTCACGTGTTCAAGAGCGAATGGAAGGCCGAGCACTCAGGCATTTGACGCGGTGCGATATCGCCTCAAGCGGCAGAGACGCCGCCGACGGGCAATCTTCAGAAACATCGCACTTCGGCTTCGGCCTGAGCTCGCCGTAGCTCGTTGAGCGCGCCTGTCGCCTGTTCGGAAGATCGGAATTGTCCGCCGAGGTTTCCGCGCACCTGAGACATGCTTAACACGGTTTCGGCCGTGACGTAGCGGTCATAAGGCAATAGCGAGGCGATAACATCGATGGAGCAGGAGCATTGACTGATCGCCTGCCGCGTTTCACCATTTGCCTTCAGGCAGCCGAACACGTATTCCGACCGCGCCACCGTAGGATAATCGTTGACGTCCTCGGCCCGCGCGATAAGGCCCGTGGCCCCCAACGCGACCAGCGCAAAGACAATAAATCGCATTGGTCGGGTAAACGTCATCGCGTTCCTCCTGCGGGCGAGAACTTTCGCTATTATAGGCAAAAGAGACGCGTCAAGGAAACGATCCGCGGGCGGAGGAGCTGTGGCGATGAAGCGTATTCTGGTAGTCGCGATGCTCGGTCTTGCTTTCCTCGCCGTAACCGCAACGGCGCAGGATATGATGCGCGGCGTGGATTTGTCGTCGCCAGACATGGTCTCGGCCGAAATGACTCGAACCCAAATCGAGACAGCGATCGCGACGGCAGCCACTGCGCCGGCCGATTTCACCGGGAAGAGATTATCCAATCTCGACCTGTCCGGGCTCGATCTATCTCGTGCGATCCTTCGCAGAGCGCGGCTCAACAAGACTAAACTTGCGGGCGCGAATCTCGATCATGCCATCCTCGACCAGGCATGGCTGCTCGAAGCGGACCTGACGGGCGCCACCCTGAGGGGTGCAAACATCTTTGCCGCGCAGATGGCCCGCGCGCATCTTGACGGCGCCGACCTTTCGAAGGCGCGCATCGCCGCCGACCTTACCGGCGCCAGCCTTGTCGGTGCCTCGATCGCGGAGGCGCGATTGGGCGCCGACATGCGCAACCAATCGATGGGCCTCATGCGGGCGGTGTTGAAATCGGCAAAACTGGTACGGGTAAATGCACGCGGGGCCGATCTGTCGCGCGTCGATCTTGAATTTGCCTCGTTAAAGGGCGCCGATTTGACCGGGGCTTCGCTGAAGGGCGCCCAGCTCGGGGGAGCCGATCTGACCGGCGCCACATTGGTCGGGACCGATTTTGACGGTGCTGACCTCGCTTCAGCGAAATTGATCGCTCCTATTGGCCTGGACCAGGCGTTGAATTTCGACAAGGCTATTAATCGCGATCGTCTGATCCGGGATTAGCCGGTCAAACATTCATCCGGGGAGGATTGATAATGATGCGATGGACCTTAGCGGCCGCGCTTTCGCTGGCGAGCACCGGCCAGCTTGCGGCACAGGGCAAGGGTATCAGGTTTTGGAATCTGACCACGGCGACCGTCTCAGGCCTGCAGCTCTCGCCCGCCGGCAAGGACAGCTGGGGGCCGAACCAGACGCTGAACGACAAGGACAAGGAGGTCGATCACGACGAGCGACTGCGCATCACCGGCGTTGACCCGGGGCGCTATGACGCAAGAATCAACTATCGCGACAAGCGGCAATGCCTGGTGCGGAACATCGATATCAAGGCAGATTCGGTGTTCTCGATCGCGGACAAGGATTTGACGGACTGCACCAAGTAAGGTTCACGAGGGTTGTGATGACCTTGCACGATCATCCAGCGGGTATCGCAGCCGTCGCGTCGGCCTTGTCGTTGGTATGCGGATATTCACAGCGCCAGCTCACGGCGTTCCATTTTGGATGCTCGCCAACCCACTGGGCGATGTAAGGCGGTGCGCCCATGGCGCATTGCCTCAGCGACGCACCTCCCGAGAACGTCAAATGAGTTTCCTCGCAAGTCGCGGGGGACAATACCGCGCAGACCGTTACAACCAGATCGATGGCATTCACGCCGAAAATCCTTTTGCCTCGTCGCAACAATATAGCCACAAGTAGAGACGGCCATGACGCGACGAGGTTTCAAATCCGGGAGAGATTCCCTCTCCTGATACCGCCGTCAGCAACAGGTTAGAAGTTAACCCCGAA
>Ga0210406_10003251_pt1 | contig 17968 bp, 12 predicted proteins | sample IncBWC30MmetaG_FD_155454 | JGI IMG/M metagenome (GOLD analysis project Ga0210406, IMG submission 155454) | Forest soil microbial communities from Barre Woods Harvard Forest LTER site, Petersham, Massachusetts, United States - Inc-BW-C-30-M | ecosystem: Environmental > Terrestrial > Soil >... | reverse complement strand
AAGCTTGCACATTCGACGTCGGCGCCGGACCGGTATTGGCAGCACCAGGCTGCGGGCGCATGTACCACCAGCCACCGCCGGCGAGCAGCAGGACGCCGACCGCAATCGCCCCGGTCAGAAGGCCTCTGCCCGAACCATTGGATTCGCTTTCCTCTGCGCTTTCCTCTTCGTCATTCGGAAATGTGTCGTCGAATGTTTGCAGCGGCAGTTCGGCTATGTTGCGTTCCTCTTCTATGGCCGGGAAGGTCTCTGGGGCAGTTTCTTCAACCTCAGGCTGCCCCGCGAGATGCCTTGCTTTTTCCCTTTCGATCAGCTCCTGTGTAGAAGTGGGTGCGGCGGCGTTGCGGGCCAGTGGCTCAAGCCACGCCGGAATTCTTAGTTCTTCCTTGTCGAGGGCGGTTTTCGCGGGCGGAGGATCAAGTTTCACGGGCCCAACGGGCTTGGCGGGCACGGGCTCCCGCGCGTGAGTGCGGGACAGTTCCAAAGCTTTTGCGGCGCCCACCGCAAGGTCTTTTTGTATGACGGCGGGAGGCGCATGGGGAGTTTGCGCTGCAACCGCAGGAGGCGCGGCAGGAGCGCCGGAGAACAGCATGCTCGAAAGTTGTTTCTGGAGGCGAGCCGTGTGCAGTTTCAGCGCGTCGGTCTCCGGCTCGCTGGCAGTTAGCGCCTGCGGAGGATGCACGGCGGTGGGCGCGACGGGCTTTGCCTCGAATGCTGCAGGCAAGTCTGTTGTATTGATTATGGCGGGAGCTCCGGGAGACTTCGGCGGCTCAAGAATGGAAGCCTGCTCTTCCGATGCGCGCGGCGAATCAAAGAGAGTAGACGCTGGCGGAACAGGATTTGCGGGTGCGGAGTTCAACGCGAATTCCCGAGAGGCGGACACCGGCGCAGCGGGCACAACCGGAATTACAGATGCAATTGGCGCTGCCAAGGCCGGTTTTAGCGGAGCTCCCGGATCGAAGGACGTGGAGAGGGTGGAGGAGAGCGGCGCGACGGGCGCGACGCGCTTCGCAGACACGGCGCTGGAAGTATCGTTCGCCGCGGGCGCTTCGACGGTGAGCGCAGCCGGCTGCGGGATCGCAGGTGTCTCCGGAGCGGCGCCGAGGCGGTCGCTTGGAAAACGCATGCCCCAGAAGCCAACCACGGACTCGGTGAATTCCAGTTCAACATACCCGCTTAGGCTGCGGTAGTTCTTGGACTTGACAACCTGGCAGACAACTTCTTTCTTGGTTTTTTCGTTGGTGAGAAAAAGCAATTGCCCCGGAGCAACGGAAGAAGAAAGACGAATGACGGCGCCGTTGCCGATAACGAGAACGGTCTTGGTGGTCTCGGAGAAAGGCTCGCGCTTGTCGCTGCCCTCGACGGTGCGCGCACCGTTGACCGTGACCGGCACTTCGAGCGCAACGGGCTGCTGCTTGATAGCGGTGTCACCCGCCAGCGTGGAAGTTGGCCCAGGACGCTGGGCCGTTTCCGGCTTTGCCGTTAAGCTTTCGTTCTCTTTGACGGTAGGAGGCATAGCGTGCACGCTCACAAAAGATGATTTTCTTAGCTGCCCTGTCCCCGACAGGGTTCCCCACGAACATCTATATGTTCCGCCTCCCGGAAGTACGCCAGCTATAGTACGTGCGTACTACGATGGAAACACCTGTACGAGTGGACAGTTAAAATTTCGCGGAGGCTTCGGCGGTGCGAATGGCGGTTGGAAATCAGCGCGGAAAGAAGAAAAAAATGATGAAGGTTATCGCGGAAGAGGGGGCTGGAAGCGCTGATCGAGTTCAACTTGATACCCGGTGACGAGTTTATTGGTTTCGTTGGCCATGCCGATGATGGCTTGAAGTTCCTTGAACATGGCGTCGCTCATTCCTTTGCCGAAGGCGGAAGCGGTGTGCGAGGCGATGCAGTAGTTGCAATTGTTGGTGACACTGACGGCGATGTAAATCATTTCTTTGGTGAGCGTATCGAGCGCGCCCGGCGCCATGATCTGCTTGAGACTTTCCCAGGTGCGCTTGAGCAACGCGGGATCGTGCGCGATGGCCTTCCAGAAATTGTTAATCCAATCGATTTTGCGCGTGGCCATGATGTCGTCGTAAACGGCACGCACTTCGGGCGCCGCGTCTTGGTATTCGATCAATCCGAATGTGGCCATGTGGGTCCCCCAAAATCGTTGCTGCACATCTTCCAAGACGGTAGCAGGAAGCGGCGGCCAGACGATGAATTTTTTGGGTTTGTCGAATAAAATTCATTCTCCTTGACAGGCGAGTCAGGGAGAGTTAAAACTCAGGCAACAAAGCCATATTGGCATTAAAGCTGTTTTGATTTTTTCTGAACCGAGAAGGGCGAGCTGGTCCGGGGGGCTTGTCCTTGTTTTCAACAGGACGATTCGATCGTTCAATCGAAGGCAAATGGTTTGCCATTTGGCTTTTCAGTGAATTTTACTTTTCCAAGCGTGCCCCGGCCGGGTCGGGGGATGCGGGTGCAATGGGTTGCATTTCGATCTCGAAGAGGGGGTGTTGATTTTATGAAGCGCCTAGTCTTGGCAATTCTTGTTGTTTTGTCGTTCGCAGTGGCAGCAAACGCGCAGACGTTCCGCGGCGCGATCAATGGAACGGTGACGGATCCCTCGGGCGCGGTGGTTCCCAACGCCACGGTGAAGGCCACGGAGAATGCCACTGGCATCGACCACACAACGGTTACGACGAGCGACGGAGCGTTTTACCTCCAGGACATTCCGCTTGGCTTCTACAAAATCACTGTGACGGCATCGGGCTTCCCGGCGTATACGGTGGACAAGGTCGAAGTCGTTGCCGGAACGATCTACACGCTGCCGGTCAAGCTTTCACTGCAACAACAGGCTACAACAGTGGAAGTATCGGCCGCGGCACTGACACTGGACACCACGACACAGACGCAGAACATGACGATCACCTCGGAAGGCGTGCAAGACATTCCGCTGAACGGGCGCGATTTCACCCAGTTGATAGCGACGGCACCGGGATACGGCGGCTATTCCGTGGGCGGGTTCGGATCGCTTAATGGATCGCGGGCCAACGGGATGAATTGGCAAATCGACGGCGTGGACAACAACGACTTCTGGCACAACATTCCTGCAGTCAATCAGGGCGGCGTCTCGGGAATCGCGGGAGTCGTATTGCCGGTCGATGCGATCGACGAATTTTCCGCGCAAACGCAATCCAGTGCGGAGACAGGACGCAATCCCGGTGGAACGGTGAATCTTGCCCTCAAGTCTGGTGGCAATGACTTGCACGGCTCCGTTTACTACTACAACCGAAATGAATTTTTCGGTGCGCATTCGCCATTCTTTACGTCCACGGCCGGAAAGAGAGCACCCCCGCTGCGCAATGAGAACTACGGAGCTACCGTCGGCGGCCCCATCATCAAGAACAAGGCGTTCTTCTTTCTTGGTTACGAGAAACAGGATTACCTCATTGGCCTTTCGGGCAAGGCCTCGGAACCCTCCGCAGCATGGCAGACACTGGCGTTGGATCTGCTTAAAAACCCAAACAACAAGTACGGCACCTACGCACCTATCACACCCAACCAACTCTCGACAACGCTGCTGACCAACTTATGGCCTTCCTCTGTGCTCAACGACCCCGCCGTTAACGCGGTTGGGGCGGTAGAAAATAACTTCTTCAGCTCGTCGCCGTCGATTGGTTTCAGTTACAACGGCCTTGGAAAACTTGACTACAACTTCAACGAGAAACACCACCTTTCCTTCCACATGTTTTCAGGAGAAGGAAACCAAATTCAGCCGACGGGCGGAAGCGCCGCGCTGGGTTCGGCAAGCTCGAATCTGAAATTCTATTTTGAAGAGGCCCCGATCCACGTACAGAACTATTCCTTGGTCTTAAATTCCGCCTTTACGGCACACCTCACGAACCAAATCCTTTTCGGCGTCAACTACTTTAACCAGGTTTTTCACGATTTCAACAATTCTTTCGATACGAAGGCCCTGGGATTGTTCCTGAGCCCATCCGCAACATCCAATGGGCAGTCCACTGGGACACCCCTTCCCGGAGCGCCTAATATCATCATTACTCCATTCCCTTCATCGAGTGGAGGGGGATTTGAACAAGTGGGAATTACTCCGCCGGAAGGAAGGAATGATATCGTCGGTCACTTAACAGATATCGTCTCTTATACTTTTGGAAAACACGAAATCCGATTCGGAGGCGAGTTCCGGCAGGGACGCGTGGACGAATTTTACTTCCGCCACGGGCTTGGAAGTTTTGCCTTTGATGGAACGAGCGGACCGTGGGCCGGGACTACGGGATGCGGGGCAGCGACTCCGACAGCCGCGTGCGCGGGAATAAACGGTGACGCTTTAGCTCTGGCCGACTTCCTAGCCGGTGACGTTTCCGCTTGCAACGCCGCCAAGAATGCGGTCAGCTCCTCCTGCGGCGCCTCCATTGCCGTGGGCAATCAGGAACGGCACGTCACCGTCAACGCGATCAACTTTTTCGGCCAGGATTCCTGGAAGTTCTCTAACAGGTTAACCCTGACCGCTGGATTGCGATATGAATACTTCGGTCCGATTCACAGCACGGACGGGACCTTGGCGTCCTTTATACCGGGCAAGGGAGTGGTTGTTGGTCAGATTTACCCGCCTGACAAGAACAATTTTGCGCCGCGAATCGGGTTTTCCTACCAGCCCACGTCGAAGGGAGATCTGGTGGTGCGCGGGGGAGTTGGGGTCTTCTTTGCGCAAATTAATATGAACCCATTTCTGGACTATCGCCCGCCGAGCGGGGCTGATGGCCTAGAGGACAACCCGGCAGGTCCAGCGGCCGTCTCCCTCTACACTCTTAACAACGGCTTCACTTGGCAGTCCGGCGCGCAGGTATTTCCAGCAGTATCGACGTGCCCGACGGGTATTGGCTGCGCCAACGCACCCTTCGATGTATTCGGCGTCAGCCAGAATTTCCGGGATCCCTACACCTTTAATTACAACCTGCAGGTCGAGAAAAGCCTGAGCAGCGCAGCCGTTTTGCAGATCGGATACGTGGGCAGCGAGACGAGAAAGCAATCGGTGATGCTGGATATCAATCAGCACGGTCAATTCGCTGCGCAGTATCCCAGTTTCGGTCATATCAACCAGCTCAACAGCATTGCGAATGCAAACTACAACGCCCTGCAAACAACTTTCCGGGTCAGGACCTGGCATGGGCTGTCAGCACAGTTTGCTTACACATGGGCACATGCCTTGGACATGGACACGGATTACCGGCACGTCCTCCCCTTGGACAGCGCCAACCTGAAACAGGAGTACGGGAACAGTGACTTCGACACACGGCACAACTTCACAAGTTTCTTTACCTACGATGTGCCCAAGGCCTCGTGGGCTAGCGGCTGGTCGGGCAAACTGGTCAACGGCTGGCAAGTGAGCACCTTGATTTCCCTTCATAGCGGACAGCCCTTCGGGGGCTCACCACGGCCATCGCAGAACCAAGTTATTGCTGATCCCTTCGCAGGCGTCTCCCACGCATTCAGCAAGAGCGGGGTGACGTGGATCAACCCGAAGGCGTTTGTGTCGGCTGGAACTGACCCAGTTACTGGAATTGCGCTTCCCGGTAACGTAACGCGAAACAAGTACTATGGGCCGAACTTCAAGGACGTGGATTTGTCCGTCATCAAGAACATCCCGATTCGTGAGCGGTTCAAGGTACAGCTCCGCGCCGAAATGTACAACCTATTCAACCGCATCAATCTCGCGTCAGGAACAGGAACCGTCAGTGGGAGCGGAATAGTCAACGACACAATCGGCGATTTCAACGGCGCTCCCGGCATCGGGCCTGGAGAGGCGTTCAACATGCAGCTTGTTGCGAAGATTATCTTCTAACGACTGCCTAAAACCTTACACAAAAGGGCCCCCTGTGGAAATCGGGGGGCCTTTTGTTTTTTGGATGGCAGCTATTCCCAAGTTTCAATTCCCGTCACACTGCTCGCTTTTCATGGCATGCGCTCTTTTCTACAGGCGCTTTGCTCTAATAGAGGTGTCTTGCGGGACGCTTCTAAAGGCTTGGTGCGCGAGCGGCGAGGAAAAGCAGATTCTCCGTGCATAAAGCGCGCGGAGAGGAAGCGGTCCTGGCTTCGCTCGGAATGACATTCACGGGGCGCGCTGCGAAGTATCGGTTAGCGATGCAGGAATTCCTCGAGGAGGAGGCGGGAGAAGCGGCGGGTGTTGTGGCGCAGGACACCGTGCTCCTCGAGGAGATTATCAAGGATGACGCGAAAGCCGAGCTTCTGGAGGGCGGGAAGATCGATGGCCACCGGTTCGGCGCCCTGCGCGCAGTAACGGCGGGCCACATCGGGCGAGACGGGCTGGCGATTGGCGACCACCCAATCGATGACGCGGTGCGGGACGTGCTTCTGAATGGCGCGAAGATGGTCGGCGAGGGCGTAGCCGGCGGTTTCGCCGGGCTGGGTCATCAGATTGGCGACGTAGACGCGCGGAGCCTTGGACTTGGCGATGGCGCGGGCGATTTCCGGGATCAACAGGTTCGGGAGAATGCTGGTGTAAAGCGAGCCGGGACCGAGGAGGATCAGGTCGGCCTGCCTAATGGCTTCGATGGCCCCGGCGAGCGGACGCACGCGGCTCGAAGAAAGCCTGATTTTCTTGATCGGCGCGCCGCGGCTGGCGGTGATGCGCGTCTCGCCGTGAACGATGCGGCCGTTTTCGAGGGTGGCAACGAGGTGAACGTTCGAAAGCGTCGATGGAAAGATGCGGCCGCGTATGGCCAGCACTTTGCTGCTGACGCGGATGGCTTCGGTGAAATCGCCGGTGACGTGGGTGAGCGCGGCGAGGAAAAGATTGCCAAAATTGTGGCCGATGAGGCCGCGGCCGGCGTGGAAGCGGTATTGAAACAGGCGGCCGAGGAGGGCTTCATCTTTCGAAAGAGCCACCATGCAGTTGCGGATGTCGCCGGGCGGGAGAATGCGGTTCTCGCGGCGCAGGCGGCCGGAACTGCCGCCGTCATCGGTGACGGTGACGATGGCGGCGAGGTCGGCGATGGGGTGTTCGGCGCTGGCGTGCTCGTCGATGCGGCGAATGACGAGTTCCTTGAGGCCGCGAAGGAGCGTGGAAAGGCCGGTGCCGCCTCCAAGAGCCACGACGCGGAAGCCGCGGGAAAGAGTTTTCGATTTGGAGGGGCGTTTTGTCATACGGGTGTTCGGGATGGTGGAGCAGGTTTCATTTTATAGAGAAGAATTTAACACAGAGAACTCAGAGGACGCTGAGAACACAGAGAAGAAAAAGACAGGACACGCTGAAGCTTGTCCCACAAACCGCTAGCCGGCGGTGCCGTCTTTCTCTGGGTAGAGCAGCTCGGTGAAGCGCGGGTCTTCCTGGAGGAAAGCAAAATCTTCGTCATTGCGCGCGTGATAGCGGTTTTCCGGACGCAATTGGATGGCCACCTTCAGATTGGCCAGGGCGGAATCGGCTTCGCCGGTGAGGCAATCGAGCGCGGCGAGAGCGTAGTGAATATGGTCGGCCTTGGGCGCGGCTTTGCGGGCTTTATCGAGACTTTCGCGCGCATCGTCCCAGCGGCCGATGTTCATCATCGCGACGCCACGCTGATAATGCTCGTCCGCGGTGCGGGGATTTTGCTCGTGAGAAGGCTTCATGCGCTGCTCGGCGATTTTCAGATGCATGCGCGCGCGATCGGCGAGTTCCTTGCTGGGGCCTTCCAGAACTTTTTCAAGTTCCTGCTTGGCGCGGGCGAATTTCTGCTGATGAAAGAGGGCCAGGGCTTCGTCGTAGACTTTGAGCTGCGCTTGCACCAGGGGATCGACCAGTTCGACACCCCCACGCTGGGCGGGCGGAGGGGGAGAGAAAGTCTTTTTTTTCTGTGACTTAGACTGACTCCGCGCCGAGCCCTTGGAATGCCTTGACGACGATGAAGCAGGCTTACGCGCTTTTGCCATGGGCCGCATGCTAGCAGAGCAGCATTCTGGCGTCAACGGATGCGAACAAAGACGCTTTGGAAGGGCGGGAGGCGTCAGGCGTTACCGAACGGAGGCATGGGCCGAAAATAGGACGTGGAGTTCAGGGCCGAATCGCGGACACTGTAGGTGCAGTACAAGCAGGGTGACACGCGGGGCGGGAAGGCTGGCCTGCCTTCGCCGCGTATGCTATAAGTTTGTGGCCGAATTCGGGTTGACGACAAAGTGCCTTTCATCAATTTTCCTGCGCGCGAAATTAACTGCAAGCTCGTGTATTACGGTCCAGGTCTGGGCGGGAAAACCGCCAACCTGCAGTGGATCTACGACCATACCGGACAAAACCAGAAGGGCAAGATGGTGTCCCTGGCGACGGAGACGGACCGCACGCTTTTCTTCGACTTTCTGCCCTTGGATTTGGGAACGGTGCGCGGATTCAAGACGCGCTTTCATTTATATACCGTACCTGGGCAGGTATTCTACGAGGCCAGCCGCAAGCTGATCTTGAAGGGCGCGGACGGCGTGGTGTTCGTGGCGGATTCGCAGGAAGAACGGCTGGACGCGAATTTCGAGACGATGGAAAACCTGATGGAGCACCTGAAAGAGCACAACCTGAATTTTACGACCATTCCGTACGTGCTGCAGTTGAACAAGCGCGACCTGCCGAATGCCATGGCGGTGCCGGAATTGACTAAGCAGCTCCAGAAAAAAGGCGAGCCGGTTTTGGAGGGCGTGGCGATTCAGGGATTGGGCGTGTTCGAAACGCTGAAGGAAGTAGCCAAGCTGGTGCTGGCGGAACTGAAAAAGGGCGGGTAGAAAGTTTCGCTCCCTAAAGCAGGCAAATCTCCAGGCAATCCGTCCAAGTATTTCCCTGTGCTAATAGAGGCGGAAGGTCGCCTCAATCATGACCGTGCAGGCGACAGGCGCGCCTTCGCGCATGGCGGGCTTGAATTGCCAATCGCGCACGGCCTTTAAGGCTGTCTCGTTCACGCCATAGGGCGCCCCGCGAGCGACCCTGGCCTCGATCGTGCGCCCCAATGGGGAAACGGTTACTGCCATGATCACGGTGCCATTGAATTTCGCTGCCCGCGCTGGATCGGTGTAGTTCGGGTTCGGACAGTACAAACAGCTTGGCGATGAAATTCCATCCGCTCCGGCCGAGCGGACCAGAGGAATGGAGGAGGAGTCAAGGGCAGGCAGAGTTTTGGAAAAGGGCTCTAAGGGGCTTAGATCAGACTCGACACCAGAATCGGGAAAAGCGAATTCCTCTACTGGGCCCGCTTTGTCCTTCACGCAAGAGAGTGAGCTCGCCTGGACGCGCAGCGGCCCGCCTCGATTCTCGGTCGTACCTCTCAGAAGAGTGGTGGCGCCCATTTGCTTCGCCAGCCAACAGATGGCCTTTTCGTTGTTGAAAAGAGCAGCAGGAATGCGCCCTTCATCGAGGAAAGTCTGGAGACGGGAACGGTCGACAATCTTGATCGCGTTCTGCTGAGAGGCAAGCTCCTGCGAAACTTGATCGGCAATCTGCATGCCCAGCCGCGAAGTGGCACCCGACGGGAGCGTGAAGTTTGCGACCAGGATGGTGCAATTCCCCGGTTTGCAATCCACTTTTCCGGTTTTTTGAAGAATGCGATTGGCAAGCGCGCGGATTTCAGTTTCCGGCAGCGCGGCCCGCGCGGTCTCTTGGGAGAAAGAAGTGAGATCGCCGCTGAGGAATAAAATGAAAGAGACGGCGGCGTAGAGAGCGCGATGAAAAAGATTCCGCCCGGCCATGAAACAGGAGTTTAGCACAGGGTTAGCAGGATCGGTGTTCGGGCTGCAACAGTCAGAAGTTGGAGAGAGCCGCAGATTCGGATTCGAATGTGGGGATGGCTTCGACGAGACGGGTGACGGTGAGGGCGTCGCGGACACGGCCGGGGCCGCAGACCAGGCGGAGTACGCCGCCTTCGCGGGCGAGCTTGATGGAGATGCGCACCAGCGTGGAGATGCCGGAGCTGTCGATCTGCGGGATGCCGTTCAGGAGGACGACAACTTTCTTGGCGCCCCCTTTGACCACGGATTCGAGAGCGTCGTGGAGTTGCTCGGCGGGCTCGCCGATGGTGAGCCGGCCGCGAACGTCAAGTACCGACACCCCGCCGGATTGGCGGACGTTGATTTCCATGGGCGGCCGGTCAGTCATGGCAGTGGGTCAATCTGTCCTCATTGAGCGGCGATGGCTACTTGCCACGCCGCACGGCATTATACGCCGGAGGGTAAGCTGCACAAAGGGAACCCTCAGAAGAACATGCCGACTATTGCAGAACCAAAGGAGAGCGACGCATCAGAAAAACGAATCCAGGAAATAAAAATTTCAAACTGTGACGGGGAACGCTCATGCGTATAATGCAGGGCGACGAATTGGCGGGTCCCCGGCAGTCGAATCCAGAGCCAGCGGAGCGGACACATCTATGAAGTGCGCAGGATGGAAGTGTAGTTTCAGCCTTGTCCCGGTGCTTGGGGCCATCCTGCTCGCGGTAGTTCCCCTCTCTGCGCAACAAACGCCCGCCACTTCAGCAACTCCTTCCACGACAGTCAGCTCTTCCGCGACACCGGAAATTCCAAAAGCAGTCAATGAAAAACTGGCGCAGTTGGATAAGGACGTGAAAGCGGCGCAGTCCTCCGCGGATAACGCCTGGATGCTGGTGAGCGCGGCGCTGGTGCTGATGATGACGGGGCCGGGGCTGGCGCTGTTTTACGGCGGGCTGGTGCGGCGAAAAAATACGCTGGCGATCATGATGCAGAGCTTCGCGCTGATGGCGCTGATCACGGTGATGTGGGCGCTGGTCGGCTACAGCTTGTGCTTTGGAGGCAATGGCCAATTCATTGGGAGCTTCGAGCACGCGTTTCTGCGCGGCGTGGGCGCGGACCCGAACCCGGACTACGCGGGGACGATTCCACAAATGACCTTTATGGTCTACCAGTTGATGTTCGCCATCATCACGCCTGCTTTGATTACCGGCGCCACGGCGGAGCGCATGAAGTTTAGCGGCACGGTGCTTTTCCTGACGCTGTGGTTCCTGGTGGTCTACGCGCCGCTGGCGCACATGGTGTGGGGCAAGGGCGGGTTGCTGAACGCTTCGCTCGGAGGGAAATTTCCGACGCTGGATTTTGCCGGCGGTACGGTCGTGCACATTTCTTCGGGCGTTTCCGCGCTGGTGTGCGCGCTGTATCTCGGCAAACGCAGCGGATATCCAAAGCAGCCGATGCCTCCGCACAGTTTGGTTCTGAGCTTCATCGGCGCCTGCTTATTGTGGGTGGGCTGGTTCGGTTTTAACGCGGGAAGCGCTCTGGCAGCAAGCAGCCTGGCAACAAGCGCATTTGTGGCGACGCACTTCGCGGCGGCAGCGGCGGCGCTGGGCTGGAGCGCCGCGGAGTGGTTCAAGAACGGCCGGGCCAGCGCGCTGGGCGCTATTTCCGGCGCGGTGGCGGGACTCGTGGCGATTACTCCGGCGGCCGGATTTGTGGGGCCGATGCCGGCGCTGGCGATTGGTTTGATCGCGGGTGTGGTCTGCTACTGGATGGTGACGAAGGTGAAGGCCATCTTCGGGTATGATGACGCGCTGGATGCCTTCGGCGTGCATGGCGCTGGCGGGACCATCGGGGCGCTGCTGACCGGCGTGTTCGCTCAGCAGGTGATCAACCCCATCTTTGGGGCGGGCAAGGCCGTCGGCGGGCTGGACGGGCATTGGGGCCAGGTGGGCAACCAGCTCGTGGGCGTTTCCATCGCCTGGATCTTTGCGCTGGTGGGAACGCTGGTGCTGCTCAAGATCGTAGATTTGCTGACAGGCGTACGCGTGCCGGAAGAGCACGAGATCGAAGGACTGGACATCACGCAACACGGCGAAGAGGCTTATAACCTTGAGTCGTAGGGAAAGCCGGCAAGGGAGCGTCAGGCAGGGGGCGGAGCGGAAACATCCATGATGAAACTTGAAGCAATCATTCAGCCCTCGCGGTTTGAATCGGTGAAAGATGCGCTGCGCGAAATCGGCATCGAGGGGATGACGGTGACGGAAGTGCGCGGGCACGGGCGGCAGAAGGGGCACACCGAAGTGTATCGCGGACGCGAATACACGGTGGACCTGCTGCCGAAAATAAAATTGGAGATGGTGCTGCCGGACGCGCTGGTGAACCGCGTTGTGGACACAATATTGAAGACAGCCAAGACAGGGAAGATTGGTGACGGTAAGATATTCCTATCGAGGGTAGAGGAAGCAATCCGGATTCGCAACGAGGAGCGCGGTGAAAACGCGCTCTAACCACTCACTCTTGAGCGCCCGGCAGGCAGCTCACTGACCGCAGGCGATCAAGGTGACAACCGCTGCACGCCCCAGCCTCAATCCGGGCATCCCACCCGCAAAGAACATGCAAGGTTCTCCAACGCCCCTATCCGTGCTCGGCTCGCAGGCCGACGCCGAACGGCAACGCATCCGGCAAGAATTTGAGACGGGTACGAGTGCGCGAGAAACGCTGCGCGCGCAGTGCGAGCTGGCGGACCGCAACGTCGAGCAGATTTTTGGCGAAGTTCTGCGCGTCCACAACCGCGAGCCGCAAGGGCTGTGCCTGCTCGCGCTGGGCGGATACGGACGGCGGATGCTGTTCCCCTATTCCGATCTCGACATTCTATTTTTGATGGGAAACGACAAAGCGGAACAGGAATCGCGGCCACTCATCTCCGAATTTTCGCGGACCTTATGGGACATCGGATTTCGCGTCAGCTCGGCGGGGCGCACGCTGGAAGAGTGCAAGCGGATCGAAGAAGACAATGCGGAGTTCCACCTGGCATTGCTGGATCGCCGATTTTTGGCGGGCGATGCCACGCTCTACGAGAAGCTGGACACGAAAGTCCTGCCAGCGTCGGAAAAGCAGGCGCGGCCCTTCCTGGTGGCGCAAATACACAGGCTGACCAGGGAACGCCTGATGCGCTACGGAAATACGATTTTCCACCTCGAGCCCAACGTGAAAGAGTCGCCGGGCGGCATGCGGGATTATCAGGCCACGATCTGGCTGCGGCAGATCGTGGACGAAAAAAAGGGCATCCGAAACATCACCGCCGCGGAGGAAGAGCTCTCGGCCGCGGCTGTCGATTTTCTGAGCGCCATCCGCTGTTTTCTGCACTATAGCAACGGCCGGAACGATAACACGCTCACTTACGAGCTGCAGGCGGCGGCAGCAGAACGCGCGCTGGGTGTGGGAGACAGCCTTGCGCGAACTCCTGCTGAATGGATGCGCCAGTATTTTCGGCACGCCCGGACGCTGAACCGGCAGCTCTTGCGCTATCTGGAGCAGAGAACTGCTGTGCCGTTAACACTGCGGCAACGCCTGTTCAATGCGGCACGCGCGGCCAAGCTCGAGCCGGGCGACGGGAAATGCTTCACCGTGCGTGACGGCCTGCTCGAAGTGCTCGACCAGCCGGTGTTATCGGACCGCGCGATCACCTACTCGCTGTTCGCGGAAGCGGCGCGCACGGGCACCCCGTTGAGCCGCGAGGCGGAGCGCAGCATCGGTTATATCCTGAAGCATCCGGAACTTCCGCCGAAGAACACGGAGATTTCCTGGGCCACACTGCGCGAGATACTGGGCTCCGATTATCCAGGCGTGGCTCTGCGGTCGATGCAACGGCTGGGGCTGCTGACAGAAGTCCTGCCGGAATTCGGAAGGATCGACTCGCTGGTGGTGCGCGATTTTTATCATCGCTATACGGTGGACGAGCATTCCTTGCGGACCATCGAGCATCTGCAGGAATTGGCGGAGCCTCCGGATGAACGGGGAGCGCATTTCGCGCCGCTGTGGAAGACCGCCGAACGGCGGGACTTGCTGATCTTGACGCTGCTGCTGCACGACGTCGGCAAAGGAATGCCGGTGGAAAATCACATCACCGGAAGCCTCGCGGCACTCGAAAGCGCTGCCTGGCGATTAAAGCTTTCTCCGGAAGAAAAAGAAGAAGTGCAGTTCCTTATCGAACACCACCTGGACATGTCCGCCACCGTGCAGCGGAGAGACATCTTCGATCCTGCCACCGTTTCCGCTTTTGCGCAGTCCGTCACAACGCAGGAAAGGCTGCAAAGACTGTGCCTGCTGACCTATGCGGACATTCACGCCGTCAATCCGGAAGCGCTGACACCGTGGAAGGCGGAAATGCTGTGGCAACTCTTTGTGGCCACCTCGAACCACTTCAGCCGCACCGTGGACCGCGACCGCTTGCACGCGCCGGATGAAGGCTCGCTGCTAGAGCGCGTGAGGGCGCTGGCGGGGGACGCCACCCTTGAAGAGATCGAGCGGTTCCTCGAAGGATTCCCGCGGCGGTATCTCGCGGTGCATTCGGCGGCGGAGATTGCGGCGCACTTTGCGCTCTACCGGAAGCTGGGCACGGATCCGGTGCAGACGGAACTCCTTGCCACGCGCCATGGGTTCTCACTGACACTGCTTACGGCGGACCGGCCGGCGCTCTTCGCGACGATTTCGGGCGTGCTGGCCGGCTGGGGCATGAACATTAACAAGGCGGATGCCTTTGCGAATGCGGCCGGCGTCGTGTTGGATACCTTCCACTTCGCGGATCTGCACCGTACGCTGGAACTGAACCCTAGCGAAGCGGAGCGCTTCCGCAAGAGCCTCGCGGATATCGTGAGCGGAAAGGCGCAACTGGAGCCGCTATTGAAAAGCCGCGAGAGCGCCAGCCGCGGGCGGGTGCCGAAAGTCACCGTCGAAACGCGGATCAACTTCGACGATGCGTCATCGGCACACAGCACGCTGCTCGAAATCGTTACGCAGGATCATCCGGGATTGCTCTACGAGATCGGTTCGGCGCTGGCGCGCCTGGGGTGCAACATCGAAGTCGCGTTGATCGACACGGAAGGCCAAAAGGCCATCGACGTGTTTTATCTTACCGCGCAAGGGAAGAAGCTCACCACGCAAAAACAAGAGTTACTCCGCGAAGTGCTGCAAGGAACTCTTGTTTAGTGCACTCTCCTGTAGTTACGTCACGATGCCGTAAGTTGCGTCATGTCATTTCAAATTCCGCGACGGCCGCGCGGTCAGGTTGAGGCACGAACTGGCTATCCCCGCGCTCCGCTGCATCGACGGCCTGACGCATCTCCCAGGCAGTTGAGAAATGCAGATCGAGACCGGCTCGCCAGCACTCTGCGGTGAGGAGCGAGAGAGTAAGCTCCAATCCGCCCTGCAGTAAATAGTCCGAGTGGCGTTCCTGCGTCCCATGAGTATAGAGCTTGAGGAAAATATCGTCCCCAATACGCGGCGCGAGCTCGAGCCACCGGCGGACGCGATATTCGGTGGCAGGATCATAGGAACAAAGTTCGCTGTGCTCGATTCGCGGCTTCAGGCGCTGCGCCCACCTGATGCCGAATGGCCCAGGAATCATCAATAAATCGCCCGTGGCAGTACCGCCAGGTATCACTGGAACGCCAGTGTCGTAAGACTTTGGTTTATCGGGATCGTCTACAGCCCAATAGACGGTATTGATGAGGCGGGCTTGCGTGGGCGAAGCTCCCGAAGGCATAGTGAAATCGGCGTAGCAACCGAGGTCGCGGAGAAGGGTAATCTCATTGTTGAGACCGCAGAACCGGCCGCCGGGCAAGGAGTTGTCGAGCGCCCAGAGCCCGTGTATGAATCCAAATATAATGTTGCCGTTGTGCTTTCTCAGCAGGCCGTGGCGGGAGAACAGTGTTTCGGTGAACCCACTGATGCGGTCAACGAAGTTCTGCTGGCCTTCGCCGTTGTGGTGCAAGTGGACCTCAACGTCGGCGATTCCCTGCGACGCCATACGCTCCAAAGGTTCCATGAGGTGGGGTCGATACTCCTCCTCGGGATAGAAGAATGTATAACGGGGCGGACGGCCGGCAGAATCCTGAAACTTTGCCGCAATGGCCGGCCAACGGGTGGCCCATCGAGCGACACGCTCTGCTCCGGTATCCTCGCTGGCACCGTGCCAGAGCGGCTCATAGTGATCGGCAAAGAGAAGCCAGAGCCTCTTAGCGGGCTTCCGCCCGAGCGTGGCAAGTCTATCCTTGATATAGCCTGGGAGCCAGATCTGGCAGTGTCGAGGCAATGTCATTATTTGGTGCTATGCCTTTCTAGGATGCAAGGGGAGTACCCCACCCCCGGGTGTTTTTGCCAAAGAGTCCGCAATTCCATAAAAAAAAAGAGTTATGACTTTGGGAAGTGCAAAAGACTGCGTAAGGATATGATACTAAAAGATTTAGGTGAATTGAGCGTGGTGATCGCGGCTACGGCTTCAAGGACGGCAAAGATGCGGAAGCATTAGGAAAGGCAAAGTCAGATCAGAGCCCCCCCACCCTCCCCATCCGATGCATGAATATCAAAAGAAAAGACTTAGAAAATGGGCATTTTGTAAATAATTGATTCTAAAGAGCATCTTTTCGGTTGTTGGGGATGAACAAGAGTAGCACTGGCAGCCGCGAAAAATGAAATGCGGGAGAAAGGTTTCCGCACTCCAAATAGAGTTATCTACAGCGTTAATTATACTAGAGTTTAGTGCAGTGTCAAGGAAAACTTCACACTCCCAATGACCGGACACCTGCACCCAGTTACAAATCATCATTTTTGGCTCAACACTCATGTTTAATCAGGAGTTGAAAACGCTATTGACCATGCCCGGTGGCAGCGAAGCCGTTGGCCCTGGCTGGGACGCGGTCCACGAGGTAATGCCGCTTCTTCGCGAGGATCGACTCGAACACGGCCTGATACTGACGCCAGGTTTCCCGGATGCCGAATTTCTGCGCCCATCGGCGAGCCGCTTCTCCGAGGGCGGGCAGATCATGCCGATTGGCGGCACTGCGAATATGTTCGGCCAGCGATTCCGGTTGACCAGGAACGCAGTACCCCGCGACTACACTCTCGGGCGCCAGCTCCGTAAGGCCGGGAAGCCGAGTGGAAACCACAGGCAGGCCCGCGGCCATAGCCTCCATGAGGGAAATCGGCAGACCTTCATCGATGGACGAAAGCACAAACAGATCGAGAGTGGAGAGAAAACCAGCGACATCGTAACTGGCGCCGTGGAGGAACACGCGATTGGCAATTCCAAGTGACTCCGCGGTTTGAGAGATTGCGGCGCGGCACGGGCCATCGCCCAGGATGTGCAACTGCGCTTCCGGCATCACCGCGGTAACCGATGCAAAGGCTCGAATCAGAGTCACGTGGTCCTTGGCAGGCACCAAGCGTCCCACACAACCGACACGAAGGCGAGGAAGGCTGGCGGCCGGATGCGCGGGGTGGGCCGAGAACTTCTCGAGGTCGATCCCGTTATAAATGACCGAAGTGTTGCGTCGAGAGAGCCGATCCCTGGTAACGTAATACTCCCGCACACCTTCCGAAACGAACACCACGGCATCAGCCCACCGCACGGCGTGGCGCCAGATCCCTTCGCAGTGCGGATCCCAGTTCATATTTCCGCCGTGACGGGTGTTCACGACGACCGGAACCCGGGCCAGGCGCGCGGCGGCGATCGCGTAGTGAAGAACCAGCGCGTTGTGGGCGTGAAGCACGTCAGGGCGGTCTACCCGAAGTCTGGAAGCGAGGTCGCGGACCAAGCGCAGAGAGAACCCTGTGGTCTTGCCAAAGGAATGCACCGGCACGTCCGTGGCCTCGGCTTCCGGGGCCAATTGACCTGGGTGGGAAGTGCAATAGATCGAGGGCTTATGCCCTTCGGCCTTTTGCTGGCGCGCCAGGTCAACGGCGAGCCGCTCCATTCCTCCTATATCAAGACTAGGTAATAGCTGGACGATTTTCATCGAAAGAGCACTGTGAAAAAGAGCAACCCGGCAAAGAAACTCATGCCTGAACTCCGAAGTTGAAACTGTGAAATAGCAAGGTGACTGGTGTGACTCGTGACTGGTGACTGGCACAGACACTGCTAAGCACGGGGCTTATAGCGCACGGCCAGTTGTTTCCGTCTAATATGGTGAGTCTCCTTCGGTGTAATACCAGCTATCTGGGA
>Ga0210406_10003250_pt1 | contig 17968 bp, 11 predicted proteins | sample IncBWC30MmetaG_FD_155454 | JGI IMG/M metagenome (GOLD analysis project Ga0210406, IMG submission 155454) | Forest soil microbial communities from Barre Woods Harvard Forest LTER site, Petersham, Massachusetts, United States - Inc-BW-C-30-M | ecosystem: Environmental > Terrestrial > Soil >... | reverse complement strand
AGCGGGTTTCCACGGGGGAAATTATGGCGCGAAGGAAGGCGGGCGTCCAGAGCAAGGCAAATTGGTGCGCGACGCGCTGGTGGTTTTCTTGTCAGCGGGGCGAAGCGGGTGCTATCTTGGATATTCGCTGGCGGCTCGCGAAACATGTGGAGGCGGTGTATTTCTTGCTCCTGCAATCACTTACGGGAAATTCGAATTCTTGATGCGCACACCGGATATCCGTCCATACAAAGGCAAATTTCCGCAGATTGCGGCGTCGGCGTACATTGACCCGGCGGCGGTGGTGATTGGGGACGTGGAGATCGGCGAGGAGTCGAGCGTGTGGCCGATGACCGTGGTGCGCGGAGATGTTCACCACATCCGCATCGGGAAACGCACGAATATTCAGGATGGCTGCGTGCTGCACGTGATGAAGGATCAGTATCCGCTGGTGCTGGGGGATCAAGTAACCGTGGGGCATTCGGTCACGCTGCACGGTTGTACGATTCGTTCGCACGTTTTGATTGGGATGGGCTGCATTATTTTGAATGGCGCGGTGATTGGCGAGAACTCGATCATCGCTGCCGGGACTTTAATTACGGAGCGTACAGTGATTCCCCCTGGAAGTTTGGTGATGGGTTCGCCAGGAAAAGTGAAAAGAGCATTGACGGAAACGGACTGCGAATCGATTGGCAAATACGCCGAGCGGTACGCGGGATATAGCGTGATTTACCGCGAGGAGGCGGGGGAGCGCGGGGAACAAATTGATTGGAGTAAGTTGGAAGACTGAACAGGCGGACGCGGCATTCCAGGGATTCATGACTGAGAAAAAGAAATTCCAGGCGATCAAGGGCACGCGAGATTTGCTTCCACCGGAGACGGAGCTGTGGAACCGGGTGGAACAGACGGCCCGCGAGGTGTTTGGCACGTTTGGGTTTGGGGAAATTCGTCCTCCGATTTTTGAGCCGACGGAATTGTTTGCTCGAGCGGTCGGCGGTGAGACCGACATCGTTTCGAAGGAAATGTACTCTTTTGAAGACCATGACTTTGGAGAGCTGGAAAAGCTACGTTCGGTCCTTCTCATTCGAGAGTTAGAACTAGAAAACCCGCAATCCGCCTCGCTCCATAAGGGCCAGCTTACAGAATTCAATGCTGGTCTAGAGGCGGGAATGAAAGGGCGAAAGATTCCTGTCACGCCCGTGAATGAGAGAGCGTTGGCTGATCTCAAAATGCACACCGCTAAGATTGAAATTCTTCGCAGTGACTACACCGGTGGTGAGTGGCAGGCTCGTGAGCGCTTCAACGCTTCAGTGACAGGGATTCGCCAAGCTCTTCGCGTCGTTAAATTTGGAGACGTAATTTCTTTACGGCCAGAGGCGACGGCTTCGGTTTGCCGGGCTTACATCGAGCATGGGATGCATGCCCTGCCGCAGCCGGTGAAGCTGTACTACACGGGGCCGATGTTCCGGCGGGAACGGCCGCAGAAGGGGAGATACCGGCAGTTTTATCAGATTGGGGCGGAAGTGCTGGAGATGGTGCCGCCGAATCAGGACCCCGCGAAAAGCATTGGGAAAGACGCGGCGGTAGACGCGGAAGTAATCGAGATGGTGATGGCGTTTTTCGCTCAGCTCGGCCTGGAGGGCGTGAAACTGGAAATCAATTCGATTGGAGATCGCGAGTGCCGGCCGAAGTATGTGGAACTGCTGCGCGCGGAATTGCTGAAGGTGAAAGACAAGCTGGGGCCGGACAGCCAGCGGCGGATTGAGACGAATCCGCTGCGCGTGCTCGATTCGAAATTGGAGAGCGAGCAGGGAATTATCGCGGGGCTGCCGAAGATTGCGGATCACCTGTGCGCGAACTGCGCGGGGCAGTATGCGGAAGTGAAGCGGCAATTGGGAATGCGCGGCGTGGCGTACGCGGAGAATTGGCGGCTGGTGCGCGGGCTGGACTACTACATGCGGACGACGTTTGAAATCACCGCGCGGGGGTTGGGCTCGCAGAATGCGGTGTGCGGCGGCGGGCGGTATGATGGGCTGGTGGAATTGCTAGGCGGGCCACCAACGAAGGGAATTGGATTTGCGATTGGGGAAGACCGACTGATTTTGTCGCTGCAGGAAGCGGGTAAGGGCGGCGCTGCGCAGGGGCGTGATGTTTTTGTGGCTTGGATGGGAGAAAAGGCGCAAGCCACGGCGATTACAGCGGCGCAGAAATTGCGGGCGGCGGGATTTCGCGTGGAGTTGCCGCCGGTGGAGCAGAAATTCGGGAAGGCCCTGGGGCAAGCGGACAAGCTGGGCGCGCGGTACGCGTTGATATTGGGCGACGATGAAGTAGCAACGGGCCAGTGGACGGTGAAGACGCTGGCGGATGGGTCGCAAGCGAAGGTGAGCGAGGCGGAGTTTCTGGAGATGTTGCGGAAGGGCAAAGCATTGTCATCCTGAGAGCACCCGATAAGGGTGCGCGAAGGATCTCACCTGCCGAAGCGTCTCGAACGTGTTGACGTTGAGGTCCTTCGCCTATCCTTATCGGATAGGCTCAGGATGACAGGCTTTTGGTTTTACAGGAGAGCGGAACGTGCTGGACTTTTTGGGGAATTTGAAGCGGACACATTATTGCGGGGCGTTGCGGGCGTCGGACGCGGGGGGCGATGCCACGGTGATGGGCTGGGTGGCCAAGCGGCGCGACCTGGGGAATTTGCTGTTCCTGGACGTGCGCGACCGCTCGGGGATCGTGCAGGTGGTGTTCAACAAGGAGACGCAGCCGCAAGCGCACGCGAAGGCGGAGCAGGCGCGGAGCGAGTTCGTGGTGGCGGTGGAAGGAAAAGTAACGCAGCGCGGAAAGGCAAATCCAGAGTTGCCCACGGGCGAGGTGGAAATTGTGGCGGCGCGGCTGCACATTCTGAACAACGCGAAGACGCCGCCGTTTCCGATTGAAGACGAAATCAACGCCGCAGAAGAGACGCGGCTGAGATTTCGCTACCTGGATTTGCGGCGGCCGAAGCCGCACCGCAACCTGGCGTTGCGGCACAAAATTATTCTGGAAATCCGCAAGACCATGGACGAGATGGGGTTCATCGAGGTGGAGACCCCGATGCTGACGCGCTCGACGCCGGAGGGCGCGCGCGACTACCTGGTACCGAGCCGCGTGCATCACGGGCAGTTTTACGCGTTGCCGCAGTCGCCGCAGATTTTCAAGCAGATCCTGATGATTGGCGGGCTGGACCGGTATTTCCAGATTGTGAAGTGTTTCCGCGACGAGGATTTGCGCGCGGACCGGCAGCCGGAGTTCACGCAATTGGACCTCGAGATGTCGTTTCCCCGGCAGGAAGATATTTTCAATGTGATTGAGAACGTGATGGTGCGGGCCTGCCAGGTGGCGGGAGTGGAAGCGAAAGCGCCGTTTCCGCACATGCTTTATAAGGATGCGATCCGAAAGTATGGAAGCGACAAGCCCGACATGCGCTTCGGAATGGAATTGCATGAGGTGACGGCATGTTTTCCAGCGGAGGCGAAGGAAAAGCTGCAGATCGGCGGAAACGTGTTTGCATTTGCCGCGCCGGGAGCGGCGGCGTATTCGCGGAAGCAATTGGATGAACTAACGGAGAAAGCGAAATCGCACGGGGCGCGTGGGGCGTATTTCGTGAAGCTGGCGGCGGAGGGAACGACGTCGACGGTCGAGAAATTGATCGGCGCGGAGAACGTGAAGAAGCTGGCGGAGGCTTGCGGCGCAAAAACTGGCGACCTGGTGGTGGCGGTTTCGGCGAAGGAAGAGATTAAGGGGACGGAAGCGGCGGCGCTGGTTGCGGGACACTTGCGATTGCAACTTGGCGAGGCACTCGGCGTGATCGACAAGACGCAGTGGAAATTCTTGTGGCTGACAGGCTTTCCGTTGTTCGAATGGAGCGAGTCGGATAAAACGTGGGTGAGCGCGCAGCATCCGTTCACTGGGATTGTGGATGAGGATCTCGAGAAGCTGGAGACGGCGCCGTGGGAAGTGCGCTCGAAAGGCTACGACCTGGTGCTGAATGGCGTGGAGCTGGGATCAGGTAGCATTCGAATTCACCGGCAGGATATTCAGGAGCGGCTCTTCAAGGCGTTGGGGTTAAGCGAAGAGCAGTTGCGGCGGCGATTCGGGTTTTTCCTGGATGCGCTGACGTATGGGACACCTCCACATGGCGGAATTGCGCTGGGGCTTGACCGCGTGACCATGTTGCTCGCGGGGGAGAAGTCGATTCGCGAAGTGATTGCGTTTGCGAAAACGACGGCCGCAGTGGATTTGATGGCAGAGTCGCCGAGCGACGTAGATCAGGCTCAGTTGGAGCAGTTGGGGATACAGATTAAGGGCGCAGGTGCAAAAAACGCCTAAGAACTGGCTTTTGGGGGTCGGAGCTTTAGCTCCGACATCAAGGTGTAGACTCAAAAGGCTTTAGCCCCCGAGGAATTGTTTTATGGGAAGACTGACACATAGGACGTCTGCTGGCTGGACGTATTTGTGACGACAAAGGCGTTTCAGTCCGCGAATGCTTTTCAGGTGTACGAGGTAGCTACAATTGTCGTCGGAAAATTGTTGGAATATCGCGACAAAGGAAATTACCTGTTACACGAATTTGTGGTGATGCCGAATCATTTGCATGTCTTGATTACTCCGTCCGGTACTGCAACGTTGGAAAGGTGCATGCAATTGATCAAGGGCGGGAGCTCCCGTGAAATCCACCGGGTTCGGGGAGGCAGGAGGCCGGTATGGCGGTCCAGCTTCCATGATGCGAGGGTTAAAGACTGGAAAGATTACAGGATAAAGGTGGACTACATTCGTTTTAATCCGGTAACTGCAAAACTTGTTGCGCGCCCTGAAGAATGGCCATTTGGTTCAACGGGTGGCCAATTTGCAGTCGACCCAATTCCTCAGGGGCTAAAGCCCATTGTGCCGACGGCTAATGTCGGACCTAAAGGTCCGACCCCCAAAACCTTGAGCCAAGCGCCGGGGTTGAAGCCCCGGCCTCTTAGGGGAAATGCGTTTGGAAATAGAGGCGGCGTTTAGATGTCGAGAATACGCATATTGGCGGAGGCGGTGGCGAACCGGATTGCGGCCGGGGAGGTGGTGGAGCGGCCTGCGTCGGTGGTGAAAGAGTTGCTTGAGAATGCGCTGGATGCGGGCGCGAATTCCGTGCGAATTGAAACCGAGATGGGCGGAAAGCGCATGATCCGCGTGATTGACGACGGCCATGGGATGATGCATGACGATGCGCTGCTGGCGTTTGAGCGGCATGCGACGAGCAAGCTGCGGTCAGCGGATGACTTGATCACGATTTCGACGCTGGGATTTCGCGGAGAGGCGTTGCCCTCGATTGCATCGGTCTCGCGGTTACTGCTGGAAACACGCGACGCGAGCGAGGCGGAAGGTACTCGAGTGGAGTTTGCCGGCGGAAAACTGGTCGGCGTGAAGCCGGCGGGATTACCGGCGGGCACGACCGTGAGCGTGGCCGATCTGTTTTATTGCGTGCCGGCGCGGCGGAAGTTCTTGAAATCGGACACTACGGAACTTGGGCATATTGCTTCGCTCGTCACGCACTATGCGCTGGCGAATCCGACGAAACAGTTCACGCTGACGACGCCGACGCAGGAGATTGTGAACTGCCCGCCGACGGAGAAGCTGGCAGACCGCGTGTATCAATTGTTCGGGCGGCAGGCGCTGGACGAGCTAGTGGAAATCCCCTGTGTTTCCGCGGCGTTTCGCGCGGCGATCACCGAACCTGAAATGGAAGCGGGGGAGGAAGCGGCAACTCTGACAGTCAGCGGGTTCACTTCGCGGCCGGACATCCAGCGGCCGAATCGCAATGGAATTTATGTGTTTGTGAACCGGCGTCTGGTGCGTGACCGGCTGATCCTGCACGCGATTCATGAGGCCTACCGCAACATCCTGCCGCCGTCGGTTTTTCCGGCCACGCTGCTGTTTCTGGAAATGCCATACGACGAAGTGGACGTGAATGTGCATCCGGCCAAGATCGAGGTAAGGTTCCGGCGGTCGCAGTTTGTGCACGATTTCACGCGGGACGCGATCCGGCAGGCGCTGATGGGCGCGCGGCCGATCGCGAGTTTCGCAACGGCGGCGGGGGGAGCGATTGCGCCCAATCCCGCAGCGCCGCCGGCTTCGTTTGCCGGCGGATTGGGAGAAGCAAATCCGGATTCGGGCGTGCCCCGGGCGATTATTCCGCTCATGGAAGAGCTGGGAGTCGGGTCGGGCGTGGGATCGGATTATTCGGCGGGGAATGGATTTGATCTCGCCTCGGCGCCGGCGCAACCTGTGCCACAGAGATTTCCGTTTGAGCCAGGAAGTTCGTTTGCAGGCGGATATTCGCCGGGAGCCATGCCCGCGGCGCCGGGTCGCGAGCCGAACTGGGCGGAGAATTTTTCGAAAGCGGGCGCGGATGCGCCGGCAACACTGCCACGACCGGAGCAGATTGCAGACTTGAAGCCGCTAGGACAAGTGAGCGCGAGCTTTATCGTCGCTGTGAATGGCGAAGGCCTTTGGATTGTGGATCAGCACGTGGCGCACGAGCGCGTGCTTTTCGAGCAGCACCTGGAGGCGCGGCGCGCGGGAAAAGTGGAAGCGCAGCGGATGCTGATGCCACTGGTGTTCGAGCTTTCGCCGCGGCAGATCGTGACTTACGAAAAGATCGCGGAAGAATTGGCGGCGAATGGATTTGAAGTGGAACCGATGGGGCCGAAGAGCGTGGCCATCCAGGCAGTTCCGGCGGGCGTGGCTGCGAATGATGCGGAACATTTGTTGACGGAGATTATTGACGGAATCGAGCGCGAAAATGCGGCAATCTCGATTGACACGCTGCAGGCGAAGATTGCAGCTTCGACGGCGTGTCATGCGGCGATCAAGGTGAACATGCCGCTGGACCAAACGAAAATGGAATGGCTGCTCGGGGCGCTAGCGAAAACGGATTGCCCGATGAGTTGTCCGCACGGGAGGCCGGTGGTATTGCGATATTCGGTGCGGGAGATTGAGCGGGCGTTTCATCGCATCTAGGTGGAGCGCGCGGCGAACCGTTTGGAGTAATCCGTTATCAGTAATCGGTAATCAGTAAAAGCGGATAGCAGCGAACAGATAACGGCGATCAGGAAGCAAGGAACAAGAACGCGAGTCGCGGGAGGAAACGTGAGCGAAGGGCAGAAGACGGCGGTGATTTTTGGGCTGGCGAACAAGCGCAGCATTGCCTGGGCGATTGCACAGAAGCTGAGCGAGGCGGGATGGCGACTGGCGATTACATATCAGAATGAGAGGCTGGAGCAGGAAGCGAAGGATTTGATCACGGATTTGGCGGGCGCGGATGGCTTCATGTGCGATGTGACTTCCGACGAGCAGATCGCGAAACTGTTTGAACAATTGAAGTCGCGATATGGCGTGCTGGACGGACTGGTGCACAGCGTGGCGTTTGCGCCAGCGGAGGAATTGAAGGGAGATTTCGTTAATACGACGCGCGAGGGGTTCCGGATTGCACATGACGTGAGCGTGTATTCGCTGATTGCGGTGGCGCGGGCGGCGGCCCCCCTAATGACGAACGGCGGCGGCATGGTGACGTTGACGTATTACGGCGCGGAGAAAGTGGTGCCCAAGTACAACGTGATGGGTGTAGCGAAGGCGGCACTGGAGGCGACGGTGCGGTACCTTGCGAATGATCTGGGGCCGAAGGGGATTCGCGTGAATGCAATTTCCGCGGGGCCGATCAAAACTCTGGCAGCCCGGGGAATCTCACAACTGGGAGAAATGCTGAAGTCACACGCGGAGCGCGCGCCTCTGAAGAGAAACGTGGATCCGGCGGAGGTTGGAGGCACAGCGGTGTTTTTGTTGTCGCCGGCCGGTTCGGGAATTACCGGTGAGACGCTGCATGTCGATTGCGGATACAACATTATGGGGTATTAGTGGGGAGTATCTGGCTGGGTTTCGGGAATCAACAAGAAGGTTAGCGGCGATCAGATAACAGCAATCAGGAAGCAAGAAAAAGCAGGTCCCGCGCACGATGCGGCAAGACTGAAGCGGCGAACGCTCACCTTGGGGTGGCATTGCGACTGACGATTGCAATTGATGGGCCGGCGGGGTCGGGCAAAAGTACGGTCGCGCGGCGCGTGGCGGCGATGCTCGGCTACATTTACTTGGACAGTGGAGCGATGTACCGTGCCTTGGCATTAAAAGCGCTGGAACGAAAGATCCCTCTCGAGGACGAAAGCCAACTGGAAAATCTGGCGCGCGAAACGCATATAGAACTGAAGCCGCCGACTCCGGATCAGGAAGCGGCGGGCCTGAAGAACCGTGTGTTTCTGGACGGCCGCGAAGTGTCGCAGGAAATTCGAACGGGGGATGTGGCGCAGGCAGCTTCGCGGCTGGCGACGATTGCGGCCGTGCGCGAGGTGCTAGTCGCCGAGCAGCAGAAGGCGGGCGCGGGGGGCGGGGTGGTGATGGAAGGACGCGACATCGGCACGGTGGTTTTCCCGAACGCAGAACTGAAGATTTTCCTGGAAGCGTCGGCGGTAACGCGGGCGCAGCGGCGATGGATGGAGCACCAGGAAAAGGGTGAGAAGGTGTCCGTGGCGAAGGTGATGGAGGAAGTGCGCGAACGGGACAAACGGGACCGGGAGCGAAAAGTTTCACCCCTGGTTCGCGCGAAAGATGCCGTGCTGGTGGACAACACGGCGATGGGAATTGAAGAGTCCGCGCGATTGATCGTGATGTTGGCGCGGGAGCGCGGGAAAGCTTCGGCCTGAAATTTCCGGAGGAAAATATGCTGCGAATGATTACTTTGGCGATTTTTGCGATTGCGCCGATGGCGGTGGTGTTTCCATTGGCCACATTGGCGCAAGGTGGGCGGGGTAACGAAGGCATGAAAAACGAAGCGGCGATGAAATTTCGCGCGTTCCTGATACAAGACTGGAAGCACTGGATGGAAGATTACCCGGAGATGGCCACATTTGTGGGCTATCCCGGGCAGAATCAAAAGTGGACAGACGATTCTCCGGCAGGCATTGCGGCCCGCGAAAAGCATCTGCAACAAAGCCTGGATGCACTGAAGAAAATGGATCGTGCGTCGCTGCCGGCGAGCGAGCAGTTGAATTACGACTTGTATGACGAGCTGCTCGAGACGACCGCCGAAGGACTGAAGTACGGCGATGATCCGATGCCGTTCCGCGGGGTGACTCCGGGGAACCGGTGGATGCCGATCAACCAGATGGGCGGGGTCCAGGATGCGGCGGATCTGTTTGCGCTGATGCCCCACGAAAAAGTTGCGGATTACGAAGACATTCTGGCACGGTTCGAGACTTTGCCAACCCCCGTGGAACAGACCATGGCGTGGATGCAGGAAGGTTTGAAGCGAGGATACACCCCACCGAAGATCACAATGCGCGATTTGCCGAAGCAGCTTGCCGACCTGATTCCGAGCGACACGATGAAAAGCCCGCTGCTGACCCCTTTTCAGAACTTTCCGGTAGCGATTGGAGAGGTGGACCGCGCGCGGCTGACAGGGCGCGCGCAGCAAATTTATGCGAACCGGGTGGCGCCGGCGTTCGGGAAACTGCGTGACTATCTTGTGACGACATACATTCCCGCTTGCCGGGAAAATATCGCAGCGACAGCGCTGCCGGACGGGGTGGCGGCCTACGCGTTTCACGTGCGCTGGCAGACGACCACGAAGCTGACACCGCAGCAGATTCACGAGATCGGGCTGGCGGAAGTAAAGCGGATTCGCGCGGAGATGGACAAGGTGATTCAGTCCACCGGATTCAAGGGGAATTTCCACGAGTTCACGGAATTTTTGCGAAACGACCCGCAATTTTATTTCGAGAAGCCGGATGACCTGGTGAATGCCTACCGGGTGATTGCGAAGAAGATCGATCCGGAGCTGGCGCACGAATTCGGGAAACTCCCGCGTTTACCCTATGGCGTAACGCCGATTCCGGATTTCAAGGCGCCTTCGCAGACCACGGCGTATTACCAACCGGGTTCGCCGGAAGCTGGGCGGCCGGGCTACTACTTCGTGAATACCTACAATCTGCACGCGCGGCCAAAGTGGGAGATGGAGGCCCTGTCGTTGCATGAATCCGTGCCGGGTCATCATTTGCAGATTTCCCTGGCGCAGGAACAAGAAGACGTGCCTGAGTTCCGCAAGCACATCGGATACTCCGCGTTTGTGGAAGGCTGGGCGCTCTACTGCGAAGGATTGGGCGAAGATCTTGGTTTGTACAAGGATCCATATTCGAAATTCGGCCAATTGACGTATGAGATGTGGCGCGCGGTGCGGCTCGTGGTGGACACGGGAATGCACTCTATGGGCTGGACGCGGCAGCAATCGATTGATTATTTCCGCGAGAACACGGGAAAGACGGATCAGGACATTACCGTGGAAGTGGATCGCTACATCGTGTGGCCGGGGCAGGCACTGGCGTACAAGTTGGGGCAGCTAAAGATTCGCGAGTTGCGAGCTCGGGCGGAGAAAGAGCTGGGCAACCGGTTTGACGTGCGGGCGTTCCACGATGCGGTGGTGCAGCAGGGCGCGGTGCCGCTTAATTTTCTGGAAACGCACACGGACGGCTGGATTGCCGCGCAGAAGGGGAAATGAGATTGAGGGAGCGCGACGGGAACTCTCAGCCCTGAAGGGCTGAACGACAGGGACATGGGGAGATTCTAGGCGCTGACGGCGGAGGCTTTTTGCAGGGCGGACTGGTAGGAGTCGGGGACGTTGTCCTCGGGGCAGCCGAGTCGCTCGGTGAAGGTGGCGAGCCGGTGCCACTCGGCGCGTTCGAGAGCAAGCAGGACTTCGTAGAGATCGCGATACCGATTTTCGACGCCGCAGAGCGCGGCTTTCATTTCCGGGTCGATGGGCAGGGATTGGAGAACATCCTTGATCGGCTTGTCGAGAAGCGCATCGGAGACGGAGAGGAGGCCCATGAGAAACATAGTGGCGCTTTTATCGCGGAATCCGGCTGAGGCGGAGAAGTCCTCGCAGAAATAGGCGCGGGTGAGGGCGGTGTGCATCAGTTCCGGGGGCTTGCCGGAGCTCATGGCGATTACGGCGAAGATGGAAACCCAGCGGCGGAATTCGTTTTCTCCGAGAAGGGTGATGGCGTGGCGGATGCTGTGAACTTCGGCGCGCAGCCCGAGCGCGGGAGAGTTGAGATAGCGAAGCAGGCGGTAGAGTAGGGAAGGCTCCTGCTTGAGAAGCGTTTCGATGGCGTCGTACTTGAGTTCCGGGGCGGCGACGGCGCTGATGAGCTGTAGCTGAATGAGCTTGTTGCCCGGAATATCATGGGTTTCGAGCATCGAAGGCTTGCAGAAGAAGTATCCCTGGAAGTAGCAGTAGCCGAGATTGCGCGCTTCGTCGAGATCGTTCTGCGTTTCCACTTTTTCGGCGAGAAGAGAGAGGCCGTTGCCGAGATATTTTTCCGCGACTCGCTTGCGGCCATCAGCATCGAGAAGCGTGAAATCCACTTTCAGGTAGTGAGCGAGATCAACAAGGGGCTGGAGAGCTGGCTCGCCGAGGAAATCGTCGAGAGCCAGGGAGTACCCGTCCTCACGAAGTTCGTGGCAGATGCCAACGATTTCGTCGGTGGGCTTTACGCTCTCGAGAATTTCGACGACGATGCGGTCGGGCGGAAGCAGCCGGGGCGCGCTGAGGCGCAGAGCGAGTTCGTCCACATTGATGAACGCGCGAGCGTGGCCGGTGAGATTCTGCAGGTCGGCGGGGCTGAGCGAGTCGGCGATTACGCTTGAAGATGCATGATTGCGCGCCTGAAAAAAATTCTGCGGGCCGCCGCGAAAAAGAAGTTCATAGGCATACACCCGTAGCCGCTTGTCAAAAATAGGCTGGCGGGCAATGAATTTTTCATGCATACAGGCACCGTATCGCGCCGCGGCGAGCCGTTTATCTTAGAACCACGGTGACGATGGCCCGAACAGGGCCAACGGGTGGGATGCCGTGGGGGGACTGACGATCCTCAGGCCGGGGCGGACATCGAGTTAAGAAATTCCGCGTTAGCCTTGGTCTTCGAGAGGCGGCTGAGCAAAAGCTCCATGGCCTCAACGGTCGAAAGCGGGCTCAAAACCTTGCGCAGCACCCAGACACGGCTCAACTCGTCGGGCGGCAAAAGCAATTCGTCCTTACGAGTGCCGGAGCGCTGAATATCAATAGCCGGAAACACGCGCTTATCGGCAAGGCGGCGGTCAAGATAGATTTCCATATTGCCGGTGCCTTTGAACTCTTCAAAGATGACGTCGTCCATGCGGCTGCCGGTGTCAATCAACGCGGTGGCAATGATGGTGAGTGAACCGCCTTCTTCCACATTGCGAGCGGCCGCAAAAAAGCGACGTGGCCGCTGCAAGGCGTTGGCGTCGATACCGCCGGAGAGCACTTTGCCGGACGGCGGGGTGACGGCGTTATAAGCGCGCGCGAGACGCGTGATGGAGTCCAGCAGCACAACGACGTCGCGCTTGTGTTCCACCAGGCGCTTGGCCTTTTCGAGAACCATTTCGGCGACCTGAATGTGGCGCTGGGGCGGTTCGTCGAAAGTGGAGCTGATGACTTCGCCCTTCACGGTGCGCTGCATGTCAGTGACTTCTTCCGGGCGCTCGTCGATGAGGAGAACAATGAGGGCGACTTCGGGATGATTGACGGTGATGGAATTGGCGACGGACTGCAGCATCATCGTCTTGCCGGTGCGCGGAGGTGCGTTAATCAAGCCGCGCTGGCCTTTGCCGATGGGGCAGAGGAGATCAAGCACGCGGCCGGTCAGATTGTCCTTGTTCGTTTCCATCTTCAGGCGGCCCTGGGGATAGAGCGGCGTGAGGTTGTCGAAAAAGATTTTGTTGCGGGCGACTTCGGGATCCTCGAAGTTGACGGCTTCCACTTTAATCAAGGCAAAGTATCGCTCGCCGTCCTTGGGAGGACGTACCTGGCCGGAGACGGTGTCGCCGGTGCGCAGGTCGAACTTGCGGATCTGCGATGGGGAGACGTAGATGTCGTCGGGGCCGGGGAGATAATTGTATTCCGGAGCGCGGAGGAATCCGAAGCCGTCGGGCAGGCATTCCAGCACGCCTTCCGAAAAGATCAGGCCGCTTTTCTCCGTTTGTGCGCGGAGGATCTGGAAGATCAGCTCCTGCTTGCGCATCCCGCTGGCGCCAGGAATGTTCAATTCCTTGGCGATTTTTGCCAGGTCGGTGATGTTTTTCTCTTTCAGCTCAGCCAGGCTGATGCTGATTTGATTATTTCCTTCTGTACTCGTTTCTTTTGCCATATATCCTAACTTTAAGTTTTGGTTGATTGTTCCTTGACCGACAACTACCTGGAACTGGACTGCGTGGTGGTGTACCTTCCGGCGAGAAAGACCTTTCCGCCAGGGCGGGCAACCAAACTATCTGCAACCAGAAGCAACTCGAGGCGGGGAATAACCGCAGACTGCAGGTGCAGACTGCTCCCGAATTGAGCGCTTAGTTTGTCAAACTCGTGTCTTTATCAGCGCCGGTGGTAAACGGCTCCGTGACAGGCGCAACCCCAGTTCCTACAAGCGGCACGATGGGCCGCTCCAGCGCAACCTGCAACACTTCATCCATGGTTTCCACGAAGTGCATCTTGAGGCTGGAGAGAATCTCCTGGGGAATTTCCGCTAGGTCCTTCTCATTATCCTTCGGAAGGATGATGGTACGCAAGCCCATTCGGTGGGCGGCCAGGAGCTTCTCCTTGACGCCGCCGATGGGCAGAACCTTGCCGCGCAGGGTGATTTCGCCGGTCATGGCCACGTCGTGGCGCACGGCGTTCTTCGTAAGCGCGCTGACAATGGAGGTGCAGATGGTGATGCCGGCGGACGGGCCGTCCTTGGGGATGGCACCTTCGGGCACGTGCACGTGGATATCGAGTGTGCGGTAAAAATCTTTTTCCAGGCCGAGCGCGGCGGTTCGCGAACGGACGTAACTCATGGCGGCTTGCGCGGATTCTTGCATTACTTCGCCGAGCTTTCCGGTGGGCGTCAGGCGGCCCTTGCCTTCCATGGTGGTGGCTTCAACGGCGAGCACGGAGCCGCCGACTTCGGTCCACGCCAGGCCGGTGGTGAGGCCAATTTCGTTCTGCTTCTCGAGCCAGAATTCGCGGTACTTCAGCACGCCGAGGTATTCATTTACATTTTCGACGCCGATCTTGATGGTGGTTTCCGGGCCGTCAGCAACAACGCGGCGAGCCATCTTGCGGGCGATATTCTGAATCTCGCGTTCTAGGTTGCGCACGCCCGCTTCGTGAGTGTAATGCCGGATCATATGCAGCAGGCCTTCATCGGTGAAGGTGAGATTCTTCTCCGTGAGGCCGGTGGCTTCGCGAGCGCGTTTCACGAGGAAGCGCTTGGCGATCTCGAGCTTTTCCTGCTCGGTGTAGCCGGGCAGCCGGAGAATCTCCATACGATCCTGCAGTGGCTGCGGGATTGTATGCATCACGTTGGCGGTGCAGACGAACATGACTTTCGAAAGATCGTATTCGACGTCCAGGTAGTGATCCGTGAACGCGTTATTGAGCTCCGGATCAAGGACTTCCATCAATGCGGCAGACGGGTCGCCGCGGAAGTCGGTGGACATTTTGTCCACTTCGTCGAGGACGAAAATCGGATTGACGGTGCCGGCCTTCTTCATCATCTGGATGATCTGTCCCGGCAGCGCGCCGATATAAGTGCGCCGGTGGCCACGAATTTCGGCCTCATCACGGACCCCGCCGAGAGAAACGCGGACAAACTTGCGGCCGGTGGCATGGCCGATGGACATGGCCAACGAGGTTTTGCCGACTCCAGGAGGCCCGACAAAGCAGAGGATTGAGCCCTTGGGATTCTTGACGAGTTGGCGGACGGCCAGGAATTCGAGGATGCGATCTTTGACTTTTTCCAGGCCGTAATGCTCGGTGTTGAGAATATCCTCGGCAGCCTTGATATCGCGAATCTCTTTCGAACGCTTTTTCCAAGGCACGGCGAGCAGCCAATCAATGTAGTTGCGACTGACGGTGGATTCCGCGGACATCGGCGGCATGAGTTCCAGGCGCTTGAGTTCCGCGATTGCCTTTTCGTGTACGTCCTTGGACATGCCGGCGGAATCGATTTTCTTTTTCAGCTCTTCGATTTCGTTCTTTTCCCCGCGGCCGAGTTCCTTCTGGATGGCTTTGAGCTTTTCGTTGAGGTAATACTCTTTTTGCGCGCGCTCCATCTGGCGCTTGACGCGCGTATTAATGTTGCGGTCGACGTTGAGTTTTTCGAGTTCGATTTCCAGGATGTCGGAGACGCGATTGAGGCGCTCGAGCGGATCAGCGGTCTCAAGCAAGTCCTGCTTTTCATCGACAGGTAGCTGAAGATTCGCGGCGATCGTGTCGGAGAGGCGCGAGGGGTCGTCAACGCGGGCCGCGGCGATCATGGTGTCGTAGTTCAGGCTCTGGGAGAGCTTGATGAACTGTTCGTAGAGGCCGGTGACCTTCTGGACAAGCTGCTCGACCTGGGGATTGGATTCGATTTTCGCGGCCAGAAGGCGGATGGTGGCGCGAAAGAAGCCTTCCTCGGAGGTGATGGAAAGGGAGCGAGCGCGCTCGACGCCTTCGACGAGTACCTTGATGTTGCCGTCGGGCAGCTTCACGCTCTGGACGATGTTGGCGAGGGTGCCGACGGCGTAAATCTCCTCAGGCTTCGGATCGTCGATCGAAGCGTCATGCTGGGTCGAAAGAAATATCTTCTTGTCTCCAGCAAGCGCTTCTTCCAGCGCGCGAACGCTGGCTTCGCGGCCGACGATGAACGGCGTCATCTGCTGCGGGAAGATGACCATATCGCGCACCGGCATCATGGGTACGCGTTTCATTTCCTGTTTCTCACGAGTGAACATGCAGGCCCCTGAACTTCCTCAGAACCCAAGAGGCTGTTAGCCAGCCTTCTCGAGCAAACTCCAATTAATTTCGTGGCCGCGGACCATTTCGGCGGTGACCACAAAATCGCGCACTCTCTTCTGCATCGGCAGGTGGTACATCAATTCCAGCATGAGGTCTTCGAGGATCATACGCAAGCCGCGCGCGCCGACTTTGCGCTGAAGAGCCAACTCCGCGACGGTCTCCAGAGCGTCGTCGGTGAAGCGGAGGCGCACATTTTCGAATTCGAACAGGCGCTGGTACTGTTTCATCAGGGCATTCTTCGGCTCGGTTAAAATCTTCATCAGGGCGCCCTTGTCGAGGTCGCTCATGACGCCGGCGACAGGGAGGCGGCCGACAAATTCGGGGATCAGGCCGTAGCGAATCAGATCGCCGGGCTGGACCTGCTCGAGCAGTTCCGTGTTGCGGCGCTGTGCGGAGGTCGCTCCAGATTCGGTATGGAAGCCAAGGGAACGGCGGCCAACGCGCTTTTCGATCAGCTTTTCGAGTCCCACAAAAGCGCCGCCACAGATAAATAGGATGTTCGTCGTGTCCACCGGGGTAAATTCCTGGTGGGGATGCTTGCGGCCGCCCTGGGGAGGCACGTTGGCAACGGTGCCTTCAAGAATCTTGAGCAGCGCTTGCTGGACGCCCTCGCCGCTGACGTCGCGGGTGATGGAGGGGTTTTCGTCTTTCTTGGCGATCTTGTCAATCTCATCAATATAGATGATGCCTTGCTGCGCTTTCTGCACGTCGCCGTCGGCGGCCTGCAAAAGCTTCAGAATAATGTTTTCGACGTCTTCGCCCACGTAGCCAGCTTCGGTAAGCGTGGTGGCGTCAACGATGGCGAACGGCACATCGAGCATGCGCGAAAGAGTCTGGGCCAGCAGCGTCTTGCCAGTGCCTGTGGGGCCGATCAGAAGAATATTGGACTTACTGAGCTCGACTTCGCCGGGCTGCTTGTTCAGAAATATACGTTTGTAATGATTGTAGACGGCGACAGCCAATTTCTTTTTGGTGCGGTCCTGGCCAATGACGTAACTGTCCAGGAACTGCTTAATCTCGGGTGGGCGAGGAAGGCGGCGCGCCGGCGCGGCGGTTTGTTCGCGCTTCTCGTCTTCCAGAATCGTCTGGCAGACCCCGACACACTCGTTGCAAATGTACGCCCGGGGATAATCCGAAGGCGAACTGATGAGCTTCTCCACCTGCTCCTGCGTCTTGTGGCAGAAGGAGCAGCGCAGCGGTTCGTCTGGGGTATATTTTTTCACGTGTGTGAGGGCCTCTCCCCCGGCACATCCTCCGGAGACGTTGACTACCATTCTAGGCCGATTTTTCCCCCGGGTGAAAGAGAAAGTATGAGCCTTGCCATCAAACGGAAACGCTTGTGGATTTCTGTCCGCATCCGGCCCGGCCGGCAAGCGGCGAATTTCTACCGGTGCTTGTAGATGATCTCATCGATCATCCCATATTCCTTGGCCTGCTCCGGATTCATGATGTAATCGCGTTCCACGTCCTTTTCGATGCGCTCAACCGGCTGGCCGGAGTGCTTGGAAAGGATGTTGTTGATGGTCGTGCGCATACGCAGGATCTCTTTGGCGTGCAGGTCAATGTCCGTTGCCTGGCCGCCGAGGCCGCTCATCCACGGCTGGTGTATCAGGATGCGGGCGTTCGGCAGGGCAAAGCGCTTCTTGGGAGAGCCGCCGGCGAGAAGAACCGCGGCGATGGAAGCAGCCTGTCCGACGCAGGTGGTGACCACGTCCGGCTTGACGAACTGCATCGTGTCATAGATGGCAAAGCCGGCAGTGATGGAGCCGCCCGGGGAATTGATGTACAGCTGAATGTCTTTTTCCGGGTCTTCAGCCTGCAGGAAGAGCATTTGCGCCGTGGCCAGATTGGCAACGTGATCATCAATCGGTGTGCCAATAAAGATGATGTGCTCTTTCAGGAGCCGCGAGTAGATGTCGTAAGCGCGCTCGCCCCGGCTGGTCTGTTCAACCACCATCGGTACCAGTGTGGTCGCGTAATAGGTCGGTTCTTCGTAGTTTTTCATGTGAGAGATTTGGCTCGTGGGAGCGGGGTCAG
>Ga0210406_10003249_pt1 | contig 17970 bp, 13 predicted proteins | sample IncBWC30MmetaG_FD_155454 | JGI IMG/M metagenome (GOLD analysis project Ga0210406, IMG submission 155454) | Forest soil microbial communities from Barre Woods Harvard Forest LTER site, Petersham, Massachusetts, United States - Inc-BW-C-30-M | ecosystem: Environmental > Terrestrial > Soil >... | reverse complement strand
GAACCAATCATTTTGCGCACTCGGGCGCACCTTCCGATACCGCTCGCGCCGTCGAGTACAACGAGGGTCCGTATAAAGGCGTTCCCGAGACCGCGCTCAAAGGGCTTGCGAGCCTGGAACCGGCAGACGCCGACGCGGGCTCGGTCGCCGCGGCCATTGTGAATGTGGTCGATGCGCCCTTCGGCAAGCGTCCCTTTCGCGTCCACGTAGACCCTTCCCAAGATGGAGCGGAAATCGTCAACGGCGTCGCCGATCGCGTCCGCGCGGAGATGTTTCGGCGCATCGGGCTGGAAGACCTGCTGCATCCGGCGATCATCAAGGGCTCTGTGAGTCGATAGACGAATGGAATAGGCGGCACGGGAAAACTCGTGCCGCCGATTCAGTTTCCGTAGGGCGGCACACGCTTCCCAACCATTCGCACAAAGGCGCCGGGCCGCTCCAATCGATCGCGTAAAGATACCGAGAACCGCTGCGCTGAACGGCAATCAACCCGGCGCGTTTCAGCTCACGCAGATGCTGCGACACGGCAGGCCTGGAGACCAGCATGCCGTGGGCCACGCTCGACGTCGATCTCGGTCCCGAGAGGAGCATCTCGTAGACTCGGCGCCGAGTCGGGTCTGCCAACGCGCGCAGCACCCGGGTTAGTTTCGGGTCATTGAGGCGCATCGGTCGACAACGGTTTGCCGGTCTCTAGTAAGCTCTTGAGTCCTGAAAGCATCAATGGCCAGCCGTCGACTGAGCCGGTGTATGTCGCAGTGGCACCCTCGAAGTCGTCATGTAGCACTCGCAGCTTCGTTACGGTCGGGCCAGGGGAGCTCAGCTCGAAGGTGACTCGGGACGCCCGGTCCGTGGAAACGGCTTCGTCCCAGTGCGCTGCCCAACTGATCACCAAACGCTTTTCAGGTTCGATATCAAGAATCTTACCGTCGACGACACTAAAACCACCATCCGCGACATATTGATAAGGGCGGCCCTTTATAAGGTCCCCAACTCGCGACGTTCCGTAAACATAATGCTTGGTCAGCTCGGGATCCACGATACCGTGCCAGACTTGGCGGAGGGCGGCACGAATGTAGATGTCATAAGTAATTGAAGGGGGCGCTTTCATGAGAATCCTCTTTGGCAACGAGTCGGCCCTAATGTGACACTGCAGCCGGCGGAGTGTCTTGTAAGAATGGGAAGTGCTATTACTGATCGTGGGGGGAGATAACGTGAAGATCACGTTTGTAGAGTGCAACAGCCAACTGAAGCCATACATTGAATCTATCTGGGTGTTCGAAAGCCCGTTCGGCTTTCCCGCCGGAGATAGCAGCATTGCGGCGCCTAATGGATGCCCCAAGCTGATTATTCCGTATCAAAACTCCTTGATCTCCACGGCGAATGGCACATCTTCCGAAAGCCATCCCGGGAAACTTTACTTCGTCGGCAATCAAGATAGTTCGACGCAATTGCACTCGACGGATCAAGCGACTGGATTCATTGCCATCGAATTCTCGCCCACCGGCGCCTTCCCGATATTTGGCATCTCCATGGCAGAGACGGCTGGCGGACTCTGGGAGACCGAACAGCTGCTCGAATCCTGGAGCCAAAAGGCGCGCGATGCGCTCGTGAATGAACCGCGCGTTGATCGGAAAGTGCAGATCGTGCAACAGGCACTGACCCGGCTCCTGCAGCGCAACGGCGTTCGCAATCGAGTTGTGGAGCACTGCGTTCGCCGGCTGAGGAGCAGTAATGGCCTGCTTTCCATACATGGGCTATCGCAAGACACGGGGTACTCCCGTCGCCATCTGGACAACCTATTTCGACAGCACATCGGCCTTTCGCCAAAGACGTTGGCGGGGATATTCCGCTTTCAGCAGTACCATCGATTGTGGGCTGAGCAACAGCCGTACGAGTCGATAAGAGACGCGCTGTATCAACACTACTACGACGAATCGCATTTCTATAAGGAATTTAAGAAGATGACAGGCTATGCGCCCGCGCATTACCGCCGGCACGTGACCAACGAATTTGGGCGGATACTCACCCTCCGATAGCCCTTCCCATTTTTACAAGACGCATCGCGGATCAAGTGGCAGATTGGCGTGACCGATCCAAGGCACAGGATGAAAGATATGACACTTCAACCAGCGTTAAGCATTGCTGCGTCGCCGTTGAAACGCGACCGATTCGCGACAATATTGCGGCGCTTTGTAAACCCGTACCGTCTTGCGAGCTATGTTCTTGTCCTCTACGCGCTTGGACATACCGCCGGGGCTGTAATTTCGACGCCAAGATTCGGCACTGCTGCCGACGCAGTCGCGGCGGCAATGAAATCGGTTCATTTTGACGCACAAGGATTTGATGATAGCTGGTATGGCTTCTATCTCGGCTTTGGCTGGTTTGTGACCCTATTCTTCGTTTTGTCTGCGGTATTGAGCTGGTACATAGGCGGATTGCCGATGCGCGATCGCGCGGGCCTCGCCGCAATCACCTGGTCGCTGTGTTTGAGCTACGTCGGGAGCACCGCCATTGCATGGAAGTACTTTTTCACCGTGCCGATCGTCTTCTCGAGTCTTGCGACTCTTCTTTTGGCAACAGGTTGTGTGCAGGATGCGATTGGTCGTCATACGGCGGATCGGGGTGCATCCGCCAAATGACTCATCGCCCATTCGTCGCTGCAGTTGCGTCAGCCGAACGGACCACGCGGCGGCGGTGGAGGCGGCGGCGGCGTCCATGAACCCATGGCTATCTTGCCGCCCTTGGCGGAGACCGCCAATTCGATGATTTTGTCGGTGACGTTGGGTTCGTAGCCTTCCGTATGGCCCTTTTGCATTTTTACGATGTCCGCGACTATGCGGCCATCCTTGCAATTGGGAAATACATAAACCAGCGCGCGCCCTGATTTAGGGTAGTGGCCCCACCCGTCGGAACCGGGATCTTGGCGGGTTGCATCCCACACATAGCCTGGCTTGGGATCGATCACTTCCGGCAGCTCCTCGCGCTTACCGCAGCCGAACTTGTCGGCGATCGGCGAGGTGTCGCCCGGTATCGACTCATACTCCCCATTCGAGAAAATGAATGAATAGTCGCATGCTCCTCCCGGCGGACCGGCGGGAGTGGACGGTAGCCGCGGCGGTGGCGGCGGCGTCACGGTCCCTCCGCTTTTGTACACGGGCGTGCCGCCGACGAAACCGCGATTCGCCGCCGTCACCGCCCCTACCCGTCCGCCCGACAGGCTGATGCGTACGTCGACTTTGTCTTTGAAGTAGTCGGTGCAGACCAGGCGGCTGCTGGTGAATCCGCCTTGGCTGTGGCCGGCGAGAATGAAATGCTGCACGTTCTCCTTGCCGACGGTGGCAACCACAAGGTCGACTATATTGTGCAAGTACTCATCATCGGCATCGCTCCAGTATCGGACGGGCGAGCCGGGCGTGATCACGATGAGCTTGTATTTGTCCTTGACGTCCATCGCCGGAAAGTAATTCCGCTGCCAGTTGGCATAAGAACCGTATCCATGCAGGCTCAACAGGATATTCACCTTGTCGCCCGGCTTGTAATCGGCGGGGCAATCGAGGAAAAAAGAACGGCGCGTTTTCAGCTCCACGCTGTCGCCGGGTTGAGTCATTGTCGGGCCTGAGCAGTCGGTATCGGGGCAATGGTAGGCCGGGGGCGCCGCGCAATTGACGCCCAGGAGAGTGTGGACTTGCTGCGCCATGGCCGAACCGGCTGCGAAGACACTCATTGTCATCAATAAACGGGCGATTTTCTGTATGGGCCGCCGTAATACTTTCATCGTCGCTCCCCGACTCGCTTAATCCCACAAATATAATACAGTAAATTTATACTATTTCTGCACAGAATCACGAGGGGGCGGGATGATGTCGAACTATTGCCACTGCGCCGCGTCGGTCTGCTTCTGCCGATAAATAGGCCGCACGATCAACAGCAGCGAGATGGCGGCCAGCGACGCGCAGAACACAACGATGAACAGGCTGTAGCGAATTTTTATGGGATCGTGAAAGATATGATCATTCACGTACGGCACCAAAGTCGGACCGACACCCAGCCCCAATGCATTGACGACGAACAAGTAAACCGCCGACACCTGAGCGCGATATTGATTCGGCGTGACTTGGTTGATCGCCATGGGGCCGACGCCGTTATACGCGTTGAACGTAAGTCCAGCCACGAACATGGCGACCCAAATCAGCGGCACAGAAGGCATAAACGCAGGCAGACTGCCGAAGACTGCGATCCCGCACGCCGAGATCAGGGCCACGATAATCGGTGCGTCCCGCCTGCCCTTCCGCGTCAGGCTGTCGCATAGAATCCCGGCCAAGAGCATGCCGGTCGAATTCATCAAAATCGTGGAAACACCCAGCACCTTGCCGACTTGTCCCGCCGTAACACCGTAGGCGCGGATCAAGGCGGTCGGCAACCAGGCCGCTACGGAGTAGCCGCACATGGACAGCAAGGCAAGCGCGACGAAATACAGCCCATAGAATTTTCTATTCAGCCATACGTAGCTGAGCACTTCGCTCAGCGGCGGCCAGAGGGTGGCCGCTGCGGGCTCGACAGCCGATTGTTTTCGCAGTACCCCGCGGCGCGCCGGCTCGCGAAACGTCAGCATCAGCAGCGGCAGGACGATTCCCGGCGCCCCGGTGACGATGAACACCATTTGCCAGGCGCGTACCTCGCCCAGCAACGGCAGGGTGTAGGTGGCGCCTGCATGGGAAACGGCGGCAACGACGATGCCACCGACCAGAAATGCAGTGCCGGCACCGATCGTGATGCCGATGTTGTACACACCGAATGCACGGCCCAGCTTGGAGAGCGGAAAGCTGTCGGTGATGATGGAGTATGCGGCAGGTGACAGAGCCGCCTCGCCGACGCCCACACCCACGCGCGCCATGAAAAGCTGCGTGGCGCTACGCGCCATCCCGCACAGGGCCGCCATGATGGACCAAATGAACACACCGGCGGCAATGATCGCCCGCCGGCTGTGCCGGTCCGACAAGCGCGCGATCGGCAGACCCAGAAACGTATAGAGCAGCGCAAATGCCAGTCCCTGCAGCATGCCGATCTGCGTATCGCTGATGTGCAAATCGCGCTTCATCGGCTCGACCAGCAACGAAATCGTGGTCCGGTCGATGAAGGAGAATATGTACATGAGCATGAGTACGGCGACGCTGTACCACGCGGCAAACGATGATGGATAAGACGAATCGCCTTTGGCGGACCCGTCGGTCGCTGTGGACTGCGCTGCCATCTGCCCCCCCGCCCCGTTCATTCAGAGTTACGCGGCTGCAGACTCCCGCTGCGCATCCGCCATCGCAATTCCCCGATGTTCGGGGCCCCAAGTCACCAGCAATGAAATGACGAAGACCACCGTGCCCACCACGCTCGCCATGGCGAGACCGTAATTATTGCCGTGCGCTTCGGCGATCGCGACCTGGATGGGCAAATTATAGGAGGCCACGAGATTGCCGAGCTGATAGACGAAGCCGGGGAACGTGGCGCGAATCTCGGGGGGAGAAAGCTCATTCAAATGTACCGGGATGATGCCCCAGGCGCCTTGAACCGAAACTTGCATGAGGAAGGCGCCCAGCCCCAAGACCACCGGAGTGGTACCAAATGCCCAGAACGGAATGATGGGCAACGCGAGCAGTGCCGCGATGGCGATGGCGCGACGCCTGCCGATGCGTTCCGACAGCCAGCCGAATCCGATGCCGCCGCATATCGCACCGATGTTGGCGATCGCCGTCATGAGCGACAAGGTCTGTGTGTCGAAACCATGCTGGATCTTTAGAAACAAATTCGGATAGGCGTCTTGCGAGCCGTGGCTGAAGAAATTAAAAGCCGTCATGAGAATGACGGCGTATACAGCCAGCTTCCACTCGCGGCCCAGAACTGCGAGCAGGTTGGGCGACTGCTTCTTCGACCGCTGCTCCGTCCATGCCGGCGATTCATCGATACCCATCCGGATGAAAAACACCAGAACCGCGGGAACGATGCCCAGTAAGAACATATAGCGCCAGCCCAATCGGTCGTACAAGAAGTACGATGCGATCGCGGCGACGAAGTAGCCGCTGGGATAACCGGCCTGTAACAGGCCGGACACCGCGCCCCGTGCGCGCACCGGTATGGTTTCGAATGTCAGGGCGGATCCGATTCCCCACTCCCCACCCATGGCAATGCCAAAAAGGAAACGCAGGATCAAAAAGGTGCCAAGCGAAGGTGCAAACCCGGAAGCCGCTTCCAGAACCGAGAAAGCCAGGATGTTCCACATGAGGGTTGGCTTGCGACCGAAGCGGTCGGCGAGCCGTCCGAAAGTAAACGCGCCGATCGGGCGCGCAGCCAGTGTCAAAAACACCGCCTGGGACACGTTTTTCACATCAACATGGAAAGTCGAGGCGACGTCCTTGAACATGAACACCATGAGAAAGAAATCGAAAGCGTCGAGTGTCCAGCCGAGATATGCGGCCAGCACGACGTTCTTTTGACTCTTGGTCCACTGCATCGACACCCCTGGTTGCCGGTCGGATCGTAGCGGTCGCCGCCGCAATTGTCGACACAGGGCGCTCGCCGGTCCGCGCGCTTCCATTCCGTCGCGCTTCCATTTCGGCGCCATTCGGCCGAAACTAATCGTTGCTGAAGCACTCTGATAAAAATCGGCCGGCCAGTTTCGGGGGCAGACAGTGAATAGACCCTTGCACGAATATCCGATGCGCAAGCTCAATCGGCCCGAACCATGCGTGGCTGTGCAAAATGCCGCTGACGGTGTCGTCTATGTAAGCTGCGGCCTGAAATACGAGCCAGGCTTGCCCTCGCTCATCGACTATCTGGTACGCGCCGCGGAACTGCGCCCGAACACAACCTTCCTTGCGGAGCGCGACGCCGCCAAGCAGTGGCGCAGATTGACGTATGCGCAGGCCGCGCGTGACACCGCTGCGGTGGCGACCTGGCTCATTCGCGAGGGACTGGGGCCGCAAAGCGCTCCGGTCATGATTTTGTCCGAGAACAGCATCGAGCATGCACTGCTGATGATCGGCGCGATGCGGGCGGGCGTCGCTGTGGTTCCCGTGTCGCCCACCTATTCCTTCGGAAACGATCTTTCCCGATTAGGATACGCATTGGAAATGACGGCGCCGGCACTGGTGTTCGCCGGCGACGCGATTCGCTACGCCGCCGCACTTGAATATGTCAAAGCCCCGGGTCGACGATCGATTGCGGGTGATCAATTCTCGGAACTCCTGGGCAATGTCGATGAGGCGGCGGTAGCGGCGCGCCGTCTGGAGATAAACGACGACACAATCGCGAAAATTTTGCTCACGTCCGGGTCCACCGGTCTTCCCAAGGGCGTCATCAATACTCACGGCAACATCGCCGGCTCGGTCCAGATGGGCCGTCTGGTGGGTGAACCATTCAACGCCGACCGAACGCATACCGTCGTCGATTGGCTTCCGTGGCATCACGCCTTCGGCGGCAACGCGGTGTTCAACAGCGTGCTCGCGATGGCCGGCACGCTGTACATCGATACCGGCCGGCCGGTGCCCGGTCTGTTCGATGCAACCATCGAGAACTTGCGGGAAATCTCGCCAACCAGTTTTGGCTGTGTACCTGCGGCTTTTGGAATGCTCGCCGCGGCGCTCGAGCGGGATGCAGATCTGCGGCAAAAGTTTTTCAAGAACATGCGCGGACTCGGATATGGCGGTGCATTGCTGCCCCAGCCCATCTGGGAGCGCGTGCAAAGAGTGACGGTCGAGGAGATCGGTGAGCAGCTGCCCTTCGGCACCGGGTGGGGGATGACGGAGACCACCGCCACGGGCGTCGCGGTGTACTGGAACACGAAACGCACCGGCCTTCTGGGACTGCCGCTGCCCGGCGTGACGCTCAAGCTGGTGCCCATCGGCGATCGGATGGAGCTGCGAATCAAAGGACCGCACGTCATGGGCGGCTACTACAAGGCCGACGCGCTGAATGCCGCGGCTTTTGATGAGGAAGGATACTTTGGAACCGGCGATGCCGTTCGCTGGGTCGATCCACAACAGCCCATTGAAGGGCTGGAGTTTGCCGGGCGCATCGCGGAGGATTTCAAGTTGCTGTCCGGAACGTGGGTCCAGGCGAGCATCGTGCGCCGTGACTTGGTTGAGGCATTGCAGCCCCAGGTCAGCGATGCCGTGATCTGCGCCCCCGATCACCCGTGGCTGGGGGCGCTCATCTGGATGATAGGCCCGGACGATGAGAGCGCGCGCGCCCGGCTCGCTGAAAAGCTCGCCGCGTTCAACCGCGCACGCCAAGGCAGCGCCAACACCATCGCGCGGCTGCTGATATTGAAGGAACCACCCTCGCCGGAGGCCGGCGAGATCACCGACAAGCGTTCCATCAACCAGCGCCTGGTGATGCGGCGCCGGGCAAGCGAGGTCGAGTTGCTGTACGCACAGCGCATCGACTCCCGCATCATCGAGCCCGCGGCCGTAGCCGAACAAGTGCAAATCAAGGCGCGGGGCTGAGCACCGGCAGCATCATCGCCGACGGATGGCGCTTATCGACGTAGATGGTATTGGTGGCCACTCGCGGCGCGGTACTCGTCGCAACGCCGAACGGCTCCCCGGTGTTCGGATTGATTTCGAACTTCGTGGCGTTGGACGAGGTGACCGTCACTTGGATCTTGTGCCCCTTCTCGAACGTGAACGCCGTGTTCCACAAGTCGATGTGCAATTCCTCGGGTTTGCCGGGGGTCATCAGCGCCACATCATCGGGATCGCGGCCGTGCCGGTAGCGCGTGCGAATGGGGTTGTCGAGGATGATTTGCTCATACCCGTCTGGATAAACATCGACGAGCTTGACCATGAAATCAGTGTCGAGTCCATCGGTCGCCGCCCACAAGGTCATGTCGACGTGGCCGGCGATGGCCACATTTTTATCGAGTATCGGGGTTTCGAACCGTAGGTAGTCCTGGCGCTGACCGATGGGGCGCTGGTCGAGCGGGCCCGCGGTCTGCAGCAGATTCGAGCCTCCGTAGGTTTTGACCGGATTCGCCGGATCGAACCGGTAGCTGATTTTCGCATCCGCCGCGGCCGGCGGTTTGGTGATCAAGTGCATGTCGCCGCTCAAATAGTAGGCGGTCGGATGATTCGCAGGCGGCCAATTGGGCGCTGTGAACACGTGACTTGCGGCGGAGGGGTGACCCTTGCGTCCGGATGCCATCATGAACAGCGTGACCGGTGGTTCTTTCATGATGCCGTTGTCGATGCCCTTCAGCCAATAATCCCACCAGCGCATCTCTTCCGTCGGCGGCACCGTCGCGCCCGCCTGGTTGTATTCGACGTCGCTCTTATCCCCGCCCAAGCCGCCGTGTCCGGCCGGTACCATGTAAAGTTTCTGATTGCCGCGCGCGCCCTTGCCGCCGAAGTTCTGCAGCCAGCGGAAGTTCTCGACGTTGCCATCATTGAAGATGTCGTACCAGGCGCCTTGGTTATACATGGGAATGCGAATGAACTTGCGCTGAGTCGTCATCGCATGCTCGTTCCAGAACGCCGAATTCGCCGCGCCCCCGCGGACTTCGTCCAGCTGTGCCTGCGTCTCGCCCTGGGCTTTCAGCCAACCGAGAGTGTCTTCGTCCTTCAGCACGCCGCCGGGGTAGGTATTGAGCAGCTGATCATAGGGCGCAACGATCACGAAGGCCGCGACCAGATGCGGCGGTGCTGCCATGGCAGCCAAATTGCTGGTGATTCCCAGCGCCGAGGCACCGACCATTCCAACGCGGCCGTTCGACCAGGGCTGCTTGGCAACCCATTCGACAGTGTCGTACCCATCCTCCAGATCAGGTATGAACGCCTCATAGAAACCTTCCGAATGGCCTTTCCCGCGCACATCCTGCATGACAAAGGCATAGCCTGCGTCCGTATACTTCTTCGCGGAGTAACCGGCCAAATCGCCGAGCGCGTCCTTCAGGTACGGGGTTCGGGACAGCACCACCGGAAAGGGTCCTTGGCCCGTGGGCAGAAAGACGTTTGCCGCGAGCTTCGTGCCGTCGCGCGTGCTCATGGTCATTTCCGTCCACTTGGGTAATGCCGCAATCTGCTCGGGCGTCAATTGCGGCAGCAACCGCGGCCTCGCCTGTACGGGCTTGGGCGGCGCCGCGGCGGCCGGGGCGGATTGCGCCTGTGCCAGCGAGAGGTTTGATATCGCCAGCGACGCTGCTGCCGCGGCGATTGTCATGAGCAATGAACGCATCGAAGACTTCATATTTCTCCCTGCATCGATAACCAACGATTGGTGGCCTTGGCGCATGCGGCCGCTGTGCGGCCCTGCGCCTGGTGCAGTCTAACGGGCTCCGTGTACGGGCGCACGAGAGCATGCCAATATTGGCGGACGCGGCATGGCGGCCGTACGGCGAACCTGGGTCAATATTCGAGGATTCAACGTGACCAAGAAAGTATGTGTCATAACGGGTTCATCCTCCGGCATCGGGGCCGCGAGCGCGATTTTATTTGCTCAGCGCGGCTGGAATGTGTGCGTGAACTATTCGAAGGAGCGGGAGCCTGCGGAAAAGGTTGCGGCGGCGTGCGGCGGTCACGGTGCCGATGTGCTGATCCAACGCGCGGACGTATCCGATGACGCTCAATGCGTACAGATGGCCACGCGCGTAAAGGAACACTTTGGACGCTGCGATGCGCTGGTGAACAACGCCGGCACCACGAAGTTCGTCGACTTGACGGATCTCGGCGGACTCGATGCCGCCGATTTTCAAAAGATCTATGCGGTCAATGTAATAGGACCCTTTCAAATGACTCGCGCCTTCGCACCCCTGCTGCGAGACAACCCCGGCGCGGCAGTGGTCAATGTATCGTCCATCGCCCCGTTGCTGGGAGGCGGCTCGAGTATTGCGTACATTGCATCGAAAGGCGCGCTCAACGCACTCACGCTGGTCTTGGCGAGAGTACTGGGACCGCAAATCAGGGTAAACGTGGTCGCACCCGGAATGGTCGATTCACCCTGGCTGAGGAACGGACTGGGCCCGGAGCGCTTCGAGGCCATGTTGCGCAGCTACGAATCCACGTCGGCGCTCGGTACGCTGGTGTTGCCGGAGGACGTCGCCGAAACCGTTTACTACTTGGGCGCCATCGCCTCGAAGACAACCGGGGAAATACATGTGGTCGATGGCGGCAGGCGAGTCGGCCGCTAGTACGCTGAAATGCACGGGACGCGCGCGCTTTGGTAAGCTTCGTCCCTTCCCTTTTGCGCCCTTCCTTTGGAGAAGCAACACATGCACGGCAGATTCGAAAAACGCGGCGACGTCGGCATCATCTGGATCAACAATCCGCCGGTCAACGCCATCAGCGTCGGCGTTCGGGAGGCGATCATCGATGGCGTGACCAAGCTTGCGCAAGACCCGGAACTCAAAGTGGGCATTCTCGCGTGTGAGGGTCGCACCTTCATGGCCGGCGCCGACATAACCGAATTCGGCAAGCCTCCCTTGTCGCCCAGCCTGCACGATGCCATCAAGGCGGTGGAAAATTCCGCCAAGCCCATCGTCGCCGCCATTCACGGTACGGCATTCGGAGGCGGCTTGGAGGTCGCCCTCGCCTGTCATTATCGCGTCGCCATTGCGAGCGCCAAGGTCGGACTGCCGGAAGTCAAATTAGGCCTCCTTCCCGGCGCAGGAGGCACGCAGCGCCTGCCGCGGCTGATCGGCGTTGAAGCCGCGCTCGGCATGATCGTTTCCGGCGACCCCATTCCCGCAACACAGGCCGCCAAGGCAGGCGTGATCGACAAGCTCATCGAAGGTGATTTGCTCGAAGGCGCCGTCGCCTACGCGAAAGACCTCGTCGCTCGCAAGGCCCCGTTGCGCAAGGTTCGCGACATCAATGTCGACGCCGGCAAGGTGCCGGCTGGATTTTTCGAGGAAGCCCGCAAGCGCATCGCCAAGGAAAAGAAAAACCTATTTGCCCCGCAGCGCATCGTCGATGCCCTGGAAGCGGCTACGCTGCCCTTCGAGAAGGGCATGGCCCGCGAGCGTGAATTGTTCATCCAGTGTGCGCAGAACAGCCAGTCCAAGGCACTGCAGCATGTCTTTTTTGCCGAGCGCAAAGCCGCCAATGTGCCGAATCTGGACAAGAGCGTCACCAAGCGCGACATCAAGTCCGTGGCCATCATCGGCGCCGGCACGATGGGCGGCGGCATCGCCATGAATTTCCTGAATGTCGGCATTCCCGTGACGCTGCTCGAAATGAAGCAGGAAGCATTGGATCGCGGCGTCGCCGTGATCCGCAAGAACTACGAAAACACGGCGTCGAAGGGCAAGCTCACGCTGGAGCAAGTCGAGCAGCGCATGGGACTTTTGAAACCCACGCTGTCGTACGAGGATTTGACCCACGCCGATCTGATCATCGAAGCCGTGTTCGAAACCATGGCGATCAAAAAGGACGTGTTCGGCAAGCTCGACAGGGCTGCCAAAAAGGGCGCCATTCTCGCGTCCAACACTTCATACCTCTCCATCGATGAGATTGCCGATTCGACATCACGGCCGAGCGATGTGGTCGGCATGCACTTCTTCTCTCCCGCCAATGTGATGCGCTTGCTGGAAATCGTTCGCGGGGCGAAAACGGCGCAGGACGTTTTGATGACGGTCGTCGATGTGGCCAAGCGCATCAACAAGGTCGGCGTGGTGTGCGGCAATCGCGACGGCTTCATCGGCAATCGCATGTTGGGCGGCTACTCCTACCAAGCATCGTTGATGGTGCTCGAGGGGGCCATGCCGGAACAGGTTGACGCCGCGTTGCGAAATTTCGGAATGCCGATGGGCGTACTGCAGATGGGTGATTTGGCGGGCCTCGACGTCGGCTACAAGTCCCGCAAGGATCGCGACCCGGCGAGCTTCGATGGGCGGGTGTCGCGTTCGGCAGATCTGTTGGTGGAAATGGGCCGGATGGGTCAAAAAACCCAGGCGGGATACTACGACTATGCGCCGGGCGACCGCACGCCACGGCCGTCGGCGGTGGTGGCCGGCATCATCGAGAAAGTTTCCGAGGAATATGGCATCGCGCGCCGCAAATTCACGGACGAGGAAATCGTGGAGCGCTGCTTTCTGGCGTTGATGAATGTCGGCTGCGAAGTCTTGAGCGAGGGTGTGGCGTATCGTTCCAGCGACATCGACATCGTCTATTTATATGGCTACGGTTTCCCAGCCTATCGCGGCGGACCGATGTTTTGGGCCGAAAACGAAGTGGGGTTGAAAACTGCGCTGGAAAAACTCAAGAAATACAGCGCCGAGACCGGCGGGAAGTGGCTCAAGGTGTCGCCGCTTCTCGAACAGCTGGTTGCGCAGGGCAAGGGATTCGCCAGCGTCGGGCAGTAGCTGATTGGCCGGCCGCCCATAGCGGCCGCTATTGAGCGGCCGTAAGGCCTCGATACTTCATCATGGCATTGATCGTTGGTGGCTTGCCGCGCCATGCCAAATACATGGCCGAAAGATCTTGAGTATTGCCCCTTGACAAGATCATCCGCCGGAATCGATCCCCGTTGGCGCGCGTCAAGCCGCCGTGATCCTCGAACCACTGATAGGCATCGTCGTCCAGCATCTGCGTCCACAGATACGCGTAATAGCCGGCCGAATATCCGCTGTTCCAAATGTGGCTGAAATAACTGGACCGGTATCGCGGCGGCACGGCGTGCATGTCCAACTGCGCTTTGGCCAGAGCCTGCTGTTCGAATTCATCCGGCTTTTGCAAGGCAGCGTCAGCCGGCAGTGCATGCCACTGCATATCGAGTTCGGCTGCCGCCAATAACTCCGTCAGCCCGTAGCCCTCCGCGAAGTTGCCGGCCTTCTTGATCTTGGCCACCGAAGCGGCAGGCATCGGAGCGCCGGTCTTGTAGTGTTTGGCATAGTGTTTGAATACGGCAGGATACATCGCCCAGTGCTCATTGAACTGCGACGGAAACTCGACAAAATCGCGCGCGGTGGAGGTTCCCGAGAGGCTCGGATACTGCGTATTGGCAAACATTCCGTGCAGCGCATGACCGAACTCGTGAAACATCGTCGTGACGTCGTCGAAGCTGATGAGCGCGGGCTCTCCCGGCGCGGGTTTCGGCAGATTTGCGACGTTATAAATGACCGGCAAGGTGCCGAGCAGCTTGGATTGGCCGACAAATTCGGACATCCAGGCGCCGCCGTTCTTGTTGTCGCGCTTGAAGTAATCGATATAGAAAAGTGCCAACGGTTTGCCGTTGACATCGGTGATTTGGAAAACACGTACGTCCGGTTCGTACACCGGAATATCCTTTCGTTCCTTGAAGGTTATTCCATACAGCCTGTTCGCCGCGTAGAAAACGCCGTTTTGAAGCACATTGTTGAGCTCGAAAAACGGCTTGGTCTGCGCCTGGTCGAGATCATATTTCGCTTTGCGCACCTGCTCGCCGTAGAACTCGCGATCCCAAGGCTGCAGCTGGAATCCGCCCTGCTGCGCATCGATCACTGCCTGCATATCCTTGGCTTCGGCGGCCGCTTTCGCGGCCGCCACCGGCACCAGCGCGTCCATGAACTGCAGCGCCGCTTCCGGCGTCTTGGCCATCTGGTCCTCGAGCTTCCACGCCGCGTGGCTGGGGAAGCCGAGAATGCGCGCACGCTGGGCTCTGAGTTGCGCCAGGCGCGCGATGATCTCCCGCGTGTCGTTGGCATCGCCTTGCTCGGCACGGTTCCATGATTTGCCGAATATGGTCTCGCGCGTGGCGCGGCTGCTCAAAGATTCGAGCACCGGTTGTTGCGTGGTGTTTTGCAGCGGGATGAGGAAGCCCTTGGCATTTCGGCTGCCGGCGGACTGGGCCGCAGCGGCGAGTTGTGCATCGCTGAGACCCGCAAGAGCGGCTTTATCCTCCGTCACGAATGCACCCGCCTTGGTCGCGTCGAGCAATTTCTTTGAAAACGCATCCGACAGCGAGGAGGCCTCTTGGTTTAGCTTTTTCAGCTGCGCCTTGTCCTGATCGGACAGGTTGGCGCCGGAATGGACGAACTGGTCGTATTCCCGCTCGAGCAGCCGCAGCGATTCCGGATCCAACTTAAGCGACGCGCGCTGTGCGTAAACGGCGGCGACGCGCGCAAAAAGCTTACCGTGCAAGCGGATCGCGTCCTGGTGTGCGGCAAGCTGCGGTGCCAGCGCGGTCTTTGCCTGCTGCAGCACCGGGTTGGTATTCGCCTGACTCACACCGTTGAATGCGGCCGATGCGCGGGCCAGCAGCCGCCCGCTGCGCTCCATCGCCACGAAAGTGTTCTCGAAGGTCGGGGGCGCCGGATTGTTTGCGATCGCATCGATCTCGGCGAACTGCTGCGCCATCCCCGCCTCGATTGCCGGCTGGTAGTCCTCATCCTTGATCTTGTCGAACGGCGGCGCGCCAAACGGCAGGGTGCTCGGTGCGTAGAATGGATTGGACGGGCCGAATTCGGCCGCCGCGGCGTTCAGCGATCCGCCAACGGTCAGCGCGCACAGGGCCGCAAGCATACAATTTCTGTAATTCATTGGTCATCCGTAGGTGGCGTGGCGCCGCAATTATACGGGAGCGACCGCCATTCCGGCCGCCTCTTTGAAGGCGGCGCACACGCACGGCCTGAAGATCATCGGGAAGGCGTAGAATGGGGCATCGATAACAATCCGATGACCGGGGAGACGTTGGTTCCGATGCCCAAAAAAAGGCGCGCACAGCGCATGTCGCCCGATAAGCGACGCGAACAAATAATGGACAGCGCCGTGGCCCTCATTGTCAGCCGCGGATTGTCGAGCTGTACGCTCGAGGTCGTCGCCGTCCAGGCACACATCAGCAAGCCCCTCATTTATAAATACTTCCCCAAGCTCGCGGATTTGTTCAAGGCGCTGGTCGAACGGGAATATCGCTTTTTGCGCCGCCGCGGCCTCGATGACTTGCCGAAAAATGCAGCCTATGACGAGGTCATCCACCGCTCCAATCTTCGCTCGATGGAGTATCTGTATGAGCGCGGTCCGATCATGCGATTGCTGGCGAGCGACCGCTCGATTGCCGGCCTGGCGAAGCGCCAAGACCGCGACGAACGCGGCGTCATGATCGACTATTTCACCAAGCGATGCATGGAAGTGTACGGTTTTCCCAACGATGTGGCGCGCGTGTGTTCGATCATGACGGTCAACGCCCCGATTTTGTCGGCTCGCGCGCTGCGCAGCAGCGGCATCGCCGCGCACAAAGCTGCCGAGATTTGGAGCGAGTTCATCATCGGCGGTAATAACGCCCTGCAGGTGAAGTACGGCAAGCGCAAGGCGGCCAAGCCGCCCAAGCCGCTCGGCAAGCAGCGCGGCAAGAAAAGCGCGGTTTCTTGAGTCGACGTCCGTTTCTTGACTTGGCGGGTGCTTAATTATACTTTAAATATAATACGGTCCAATCGGAGCACCCCCATGACCTATGCAGCGAATCGCTTTTACTGCGATGCCGACAGCCACATCATGGAGACCAGGGACTGGGTCGCCAAATTCGCCGATCCGGAAGTTCGCGCAAAACTGCCGGAAATGAGCCTGCTGAAGTCGGGCACGAAAAGCTTTGAAATCATCAACGAGGCCGTCGTAAAGCAGCGGGAACGCGCCGCAAGGGGTGTGCCGGCCGTCGATGTGGTGAAGGGCCTGAAGGGATGGAGTGCGCCGGGAGCCTTCGATGCCGGGGAAAGAAAGGCCGCTTTGGACGATCTTGGCTTCCAGCGGCAATTGGTGTTCTCGACCTTTTCCGCGTCGCAATACCTGCATCACGACGACATGGACGTGCGCTACGGCGGGATCCGCGCGCACAACCGCGCCATGTCGGCGTTCTGCGGCAAAGACTCGCGTCTCATCGCCGCAGGTCAACTGTCATTGACCGATCCCCAGCGTTGCGTGGCGGAAATGTCAGAGGGAGTGCGATTGGGTTGCGGCGCATTCTGGATTCCGGGCATGCCCGTCGGGGACAAATCGCCGGGGCATCCCGATTTTGACGTCGTGTGGCAGGCATTTTGCGATCTGAACGTTCCGTTTCTGCTGCATGTGGGCCCCAACAGCCCCACTAAAATCGCGTCCTACGAAAATAACGGCCGCCCGCGGCCGAAAGACATCACGGGCGCGGAAGGCGGCGAAAACCTTCGGGTTCGGGACTTCATGCTGCTGTCCATCGGCCCGCAACAGTTTCTCACCGCCCTGGTCTTCGACGGCGTATTCGAACGCTTTCCCCGATTGCGCGGCGGCGTCATAGAACTCGGGGCCGGTTGGGTGCCGGAGTATCTACGGACGCTTGATCTCAGCCAGAAGATTTTCAAGCGCACCGACCCATCGGTCGAAGCCCTGCCGTTACGGGCATCGGACTACATCCGCCGCGCGGTGAAATTCACCCCATTTCCCGGCGAAGACGTAGGCCGGTTGATCAGGGATGCGGGGGCGGAACTGTTCATGTTCTCGAGCGACTACCCGCATCCGGAAGGCACGGACGATCCCATCGGCCGCTTCGAACGCACTTTCAATGGCATTTCCGAAGAAGCCAAGAACAAGTTCTACTGCGAGAATTTTCAGGAATTGATGGCCTCGGCCAAAACGCCGTAGCTAACACCAAGGGTGCGCCGGAGGGGCGCGATTTACATATGCGCTTCGGCGGGCACCGCGTCCTTGGGCGGAACTTTGGGCCTCTCGCGCATCGGCAGTTCCGGGATCATCAACGTGGCGGTCAGCGCGATGACCACCACGATGATGCTCAGAAGAAACACGTGCGTCACTGAATCCGCAATCAGTACGCGGATGGGCTCGGGAAGATCCATCACGCCCGAATGAATTTGGGCATCGACCGATAAACTGCGCAGCTTGGACAGGTTCATGGACGGCATGCCTTGGTGCGCGGCCCACGACATGAGCTTGGTATTGAGATTATTCGTCAGCAGGGTGCCGAATATCGCCACGCCCACGGTGGACCCGATCTGGCGGAAAAATTGATTGGCACTGGTTACGACGC
>Ga0210406_10003248_pt1 | contig 17970 bp, 18 predicted proteins | sample IncBWC30MmetaG_FD_155454 | JGI IMG/M metagenome (GOLD analysis project Ga0210406, IMG submission 155454) | Forest soil microbial communities from Barre Woods Harvard Forest LTER site, Petersham, Massachusetts, United States - Inc-BW-C-30-M | ecosystem: Environmental > Terrestrial > Soil >... | reverse complement strand
GACCGGGCAGCTCTACGGCTCGGTGTCGGCGCGCGATATCGCCGAAGCGCTGACCGCCGCCGGGCACAAGGTTGAACGCGGCCATGTCGCGATCCAGCAGCCGATCAAGACCCTCGGCCTGCACCCCGTTCCGATCCACCTGCATCCCGAGGTCGAGTCGAAGGTCACCGTCAATGTCGCGCGCTCGCCCGAGCAGGCCGAACGACAGGCGAAGGGTGAAGACCTCTCGATGCGCGAGCAGACCTCGATGGACGACCTCGGGCTCGAAGTCGGCCGGGCGCTGGCCGAGGCCGGACCCAACGCCAGCTTCGACCAGTGATGAAGCACGAAGGGGGGCGCGCACAAGTTTACGCGCGTCAACGATTCCAGCGGCTTAGCTGCGTTTTCGCGCAACTTTTTGCGCTTCTTCGGCCGCACATCAAAGACCTCGTTCTAAGGCGCCGCGAAGCGGCCTCCGAAGAACGCTCTTGTCTTCGCGAGCGGCAGGCCCCACTCAGCGGCCTTCGAGATACGCCGCATTGGCGTTCATCAGGACGCGACCGGACCGCAGCCAAGTCCGGTTCGTTTCTGGCGCCGGCGAAACGCATAGCCCGCAAAAGCGAGAGGAACGTTCGCTTGGCTCGTCGTAAGTCATTGAAATCATTGTGAGCACTGAATCACGCATTTCGCGGGATTGCTTGTTTTCAAGGACTAAACCGCCTTTTCGTTTCGCGCTTTTTACGGCGCGCCTTTCTTCAGCCCCAAATCGGTCCCGTGTCATGCCCGCGAACGCGGGCATCCAGCCCTGCGTTGCCGAATTTTGGATTCCCGCTTGCGCGGGAGTGACAAGACAAACAGACGCGCCTCATCTCGACGCTCGTCGCGCAACAATTGAAATCCGGGGCTTTGACGATCTGCGCATGGTAACTAGTTTTTCTGCAAATGTCGATACATTTTTATTTCTTCTGATTTGCTGAGAGGCGGCTCTGTCCGCCGACCGCTCAAGCCCAAGAGCCGCGCCCCAGCACCGTGAGGCGGAGTGTCTTGCGCTTCGTGAATCCAAGCCGCTCATAAAGAGCGATGGCGGGATTGTCCGTGAACGCATGCAGGAAAGGCATGGCGCCTTCCGCGCGGAGCTTGCGGACGAGCCAGGCGACGAGAAATGCGGCATAGCCTTTGCCGCGATGCTCGGGGCTAACGCAGACCGCGCTGATCTCGACCGCTCCGTCGAGCCGCATGCGCTCGCCCGCCATGGCGGCGAGGGCGCCGTCGACCCGAATCCCGATGTATTGACCCAGCTCATGCGTGCGCGGACCAAACGGGCCAGGGTTCGTCTGCTCTGCGAGCCGCAGCATCTCCGGGACGTCGCTTGGGCCGAGCACGATGGGCGCAAGACCCTCAGCCGGCGCCGGCGTCTTCCCGTCCGCGATCATTTGGAGGATCGGCGCTTCTCGCACGACTTCAAAGCCGGGGTAACGCTTGAGCATGTCGGGCGTCACCAAAGCGACGCGCCCGTCTTCCGCAAGGAGCTCCCTCAAGGCTGCGAACGCTTCGGGCGAGTCCTCCGCCGTCGCCCCGAAGGGCGCGATGTCGGGAGGAAAACGGAGCGCCAGCGACCCGCCTTCGGCAAACCGGCGGTCGCCGGTCGTGAGCGCCGACCAGACGGGGCGATTGAGGGCACTTTCTATCGCGGCGCTCACCATGGCGAAGTCCTAATCGAGAAACTCGGGAGTCGCCGTCTCCGGCGCGGCGCGCAGCCGAACCGGCGCAGTTTCGACCGGACTGACAAAGGCGTAGGTCAGCCCCGCCGCGAGCGCCGCCACCGCGCTCTTGCGACCAAGAGTACGAGCGAGAAGCCCGTCGAAACTCGAGCGAGACAGATCGGCGATTGCCGCTCGAAACGGCTCCGGCGTTTGCGCAACGACGCCCGGAATATCACCAGCGACGATCCTCGCCACGGTGTGATGCGCATCGCCCAATACATTCGATAGAGGCAGGACGGACGCCGAATGAAGGAAACGCTGCTCGGTCTCAGAAGCGAGCACGGCGACGAGGCCAGTGATCCCAATCACCAGGCCGACAAAGCGCAGCGTCCCGCTGATGCCTGACGCCATGCCGCCGCGCTCCGGCGGAATGACGCTCATCGAGACTTTCGCCGTCTCGCCATTGAGCAATCCGGCGCAGCAGCCGGTCGCCAACATTCCCAAAGCGACGAATCCATAAGGCAGATGAGAGCCCACCATAAGGGCCGTCGCCACGTTGCCGGCCGCGACAATCGCAAGACCGAAGGTCAGCAGATCGCGGCCTGAGATCCGGCTTGAAAGAGTAACCGCAATGCGTGGGCAGAAGAACAAAGGCAGCGCAAAGGGCAGCATCCCAAGTCCAGCGGCGGCCGGGTTCAGCCCAAACGCGTTCTGAAGATAAAGCGGCAGATAGGTCATCATGACCTGAGCGGCGGCAGCGTAACCGAGCATCGCGAAGGCCGTCCCTACGAACGTGCGCTTGCGAAAGAGCCCGAAATCCACCGTCGGCCGTTCTTGGATCAGTTCAGCCGCGACAAAGAGCGCAAACAGGACAGCGGGCGCCAATAACTTCGCAAGGGTCTCTTCCGCCGACCGACCCACGCGGTTGGCGCCGATCAGCGCCCAGATGAGACAGAAGAGTCCGCCGCCGAACGACAGCATGCCCACAATGTCCAGTCTTTGCGCGTCCGGATCGCGAGACTCTTCGACGGCGTCGATCGCGAGCCAAATGAGCGCCGCGCCAACGGGAATATTGACGAGGAACGCCCAGCGCCAGCCGAAACCCGAGGTAATCACCCCACCCACGAGCGGGCCCGCAGCGACAGCAACGCCAAGCAAAGTCCCCCAGAATCCGAACGCCTTGGCCCGTTCCGCGCCTTGGAATTCATGTCCCAACTCCGCGAGCGCAGCGCTAAGCTCAATCGCCGCGCCCACGCCCTGCAGCGCGCGCGCCGAGTTGAGAAAGGGCGCGGATGGGGCGAGGCCGCACATGAGCGACGCCAGGACGAACACCGCCAGGCCAACGATCAGCATCCGACGCCGTCCGCACCGATCCGCGAGCGCCCCCGAGGGCATCAGAAGCGCCGCGAAGGTGAGGACATAGGCGCTCACCACCCATTCGATGTCCGCGAAAGTCGCATTGAGATCGCGGGCGATGGAGGGAAGCGAGACCGCGACGATGTTCGAATCGAGCATGATCATGAACGACACGCCCGAGGCGCAAAGCAGGACGCGCGCTCGGCGCGCGCTGATCCATCGCACTGGGCGCTGTTGCGCCTGAGGCGCAGATGTCAGAGCCTCTTGCGTCATGGCGCGATCCTTTGATCGGTTCGGCCGAGCCGCGGGTCATAGGCGATGTCGAGCAGCGCCGCGCGCAAACTCTCGCTGTGGTCGTTGCCATAGACTGCGAGAAATTCGTTTTGAGCGACCTGCCAAAGCGCCCGCGCGTCGCGATGTTTCGATTGGCCGTGAGCCGTCAAGACGACCCGCCGCTCGCGTCGATCCTCCGCCCCCGGTTCAAGCGCGACATAGCCATCCCGAATGAGCGGCCTCAGATTGTGGCCGACCGCCGAACGGTCGGAAACGAGCGCGCTCGCCAATTCGGCAAGCGTGGGCGCGCTTGCGAAGCGGGCGAGTTCCGCCAGAATTGTATATTGCGTCGATCTGAGACCACAGGACTCGAGCGCGTCGTCATAGAACTGAGTGAGCCGGCGTGACGCCTTGCGCGCCGCGCCGACGAAACACTCGCCTGGGCGATAACCGGCCATCGGCGCTTGCGACATGGCGCGCTCCTTCGTTTGGTATCGTAACGATCGCCTGTCAGCTTCCGGGGCCGAGAGCGCAGCCGGTTGGCCGCGGCCTGTCCCGGACTAGTGGGGACGCCTCCGGCCGAAGAATGGGCATATGCCCATATCAGAGTGATTTGTCAAAAGGGATCGCGATGGCGCCGTCCGAGGACAGCGCGCCCGCGTATTACGCGATTGCCCTAGTCATGAGCCCTCAAGCGTCACGGCCGGGCTGTCCGGCCGTCCACGTGGTCGGCGCCTCGCCGATCTCCGGATCGGCGCGAAGACGCCAAGCATCGACTTCGCGCGTCGCGGTACGTGAGCGGCCGGCCGACGTGCGCAGCGGCGTGGATGACCGGGACGAGCCCGGCCATGACAATTTCTAGCTCGCCATGCGCCCTTAAGGCCGCCGCCAGCGTTCGCGTCAGCTCGGAGGATTCCCTCTAAACTCCCTGCTACGCAAAGCGAAATTCGCTCACATGCTGGTACTCGTCCTCCGGCCATAGCACGCAATCGGTGAAGTGCCTCCGGTTGGGCGAATCCGGGAAAGCCTGCGGCTCGAGCGCCAGGCCCGCATGCGCCCCGTAATGCTGGCCGTCCAATCCGGGCGCGGGGCAATTGAGGGGCGCCGCAGAATAGAACTGGACGCCCGGTTCGGTCGAGAACAGGCTCATCGTCAGACCGTTCTTCGGCGAACGTACGGCCGCGATTTGAGCAAGACCGCCTTCTTCGTCGGGCTGAAGCGCGGCGACAAAATTCGTGTCGTAGGGCGTCAAGCTCGGATTGCGAACCGTGCGGGGGGTGCGAAAGTCGTATGGCGTGCCAGCGACCGCGCGAATCTCGCCGGTTGGAATGAGCTCCTCGTCAGCTGGCGTGTAAAAATCGGCGAACAGCGTCAGCTCGTGGTCGAGAATGTCGGGCGAGCCGTCGAGGTTGAAGTAGCTGTGCTGGGTGAGATTGACGATGGTCGGGCGGTCTGAGACGGCCGAGAGCTCGACCCTGAGCGTCGCGGGTTCCAGCAAACGGTAGACGCAAGTCGCGGTGAGAGCGCCGGGGAAGCCGGAATCGCCATTTGGCGATTCGAGGATCAGCTCGACCGATGAGGAATCATACGCGCCGAGCTTCCAAATCCGGTGGCCAAATCCGTGCGGGCCTCCGTGCAGCGTATGCTTCTGTCCAGGCTTGCGCTCGAGCTGATAGGCGACGCCGTCGAGGACAAATCGGCCGTTGGCGATCCGGTTGGCGAACCGCCCGGGCACCGCGCCGAAAGACGGCGAGTAAGCGAGATAGTCGTCGAGCGTGTTGAGGCCGAGCACGACCCGCTGCAACCCGTTGGAGGCTGGCACGACAAGGTCGCGCACCACCGCGCCCCAAGTGAGAATTTTCGCGCTCGCCCCTGCCTGGGACGCGATCGTGACTTCGAACACGGGTGTTTGATCAATCTGGCCGAAAGCATTTGCGCTCATTTCGTCCCCCCAAATCGTTGTGGCCCGCGGGCCACCCTTCAACTTTCACCCAACGACCGGCGCCTGCACATCCGTGCGGTCGAGTTCGGCGCGAACCGAGGCGAAGACCTGGCGAAACATCGTATCGGTCAGCACGCCGGTATTGGTGTTGTAGCGCGAGCAATGATAGCTGTCGAAGAGGCTGAGGCCGGTGGGCGCCACCGGATGGCGCGCGCCATGCGCGAAGGGAAACTTCGCCAGGGTGAGTTTGAGCGCGCGCAGCGTGCTTTCATGCGCGATCCGGCCGAGCGCGACCATGACCTTGAGCCGCGGCAGCGCCGAGATCGCCGGCGTCAGATAGCGGCGACAGGTCGCGATTTCCTCTGGCGTCGGCTTGTTCTGCGGCGGAACGCAGCGCACGGCGTTGATGATCGCGCAATCGACGAGGGTCAGGCCGTCATCCGACCGGCGATCATAGACGCCCGAGGCCAAGCCGAACTCGATGAGCGTCGAATAAAGAAGTTCGCCCGCGTAGTCGCCCGTGAAGGGACGTCCCGTCCGGTTGGCCCCGCGCAATCCCGGCGCAAGGCCGACAATCGCCACGCGCGCGTTCGCGTCGCCAAAGGTCGGAACCGGCGCGTTCCACCAGTCCGGGAAGGCGGCGCGGTTCGCGGCCCGGAACGCCGCAAGACGCGGACAATCCGGGCAGTCGTGCGGCGGGCTAACGTCGAACGCCACGCGGCGGTCGAGGCCTTACTCGCGCACTTCCTCGACGGGCTGCTGGATCGGGGCGAAGGACTGGCTTCGGCGATGATCCATCGGGCGCTGGGGCCTGTCGCCAGGATCGCGGCCGATCCGCTGGATCAGGTGGGCGAGATCGATGAACTCATCCGCCTGACGGCGCAGTTCATCCGCCACCATCGGCGGCTGGGTCGAAATCGTCGACACGACCGCCACCCGAACGCCTTTGCGCTGGATCGATTCAACAAGCGATCGGAAGTCGCCGTCGCCGGAGAACAGGACCATCAAGTCGAGATGCGGCGCCATGTCCAAGGCGTTGACCGCGAGTTCGATATCCATGTTGCCCTTGACTTTCCGACGTCCGGTCGAGTCGACGAACTCCTTCGTCGGTTTGGTCACGACCGAATAGCCGTTGTAGTCGAGCCAATCGACCAATGGACGGACGGAGGAATATTCCTGATCGTCGACCAAAGCTGTATAATAAAAGGCTCGGATGAGGCGTCCTTTGGTTTGAAATTCTTTCAGAAGGCGCTTGTAGTCGATGTCGAATCCGAGCGCTTTCGCGCTGGCGTAGAGATTTGCCCCGTCAATAAACAGGGCGATCCGTTCCAATGATGACATATCGGGTTCTTTTCGCGTTTCGATGTTTAACATAAATTGGCTGTTATGTTGCGGTCAAGAGCAGCCAGAGCACATGACATTTTCATGAAACCAGGATCAAGTCTGAAATGAGACAGGACGCAGGTGTCCGCGTCAATTTTTTGTTTTCTCACATGTACGGTTTACCGCTTCAATATCAATCTGCTTGCCGCGAGAATCGCGAATCTCAAACAAATGACGCGCGGAAACAAGCGACAAGTATAGGGTTTGTCCAGCCTGAAATCCAAGGGTTTGCCCACAATTTCGCGCCGCCGGGGTTGTTCCGCCCTCGGAGCCGGCGCAGCGGGACGCTAATCATCAAGGATTGACGAGGCCGTTCCGCCAGCGTTTGGTAGGGTGGCATTGGCCGCCGAGCAACCGGGCGCGATGCGATTCCTGATTACGGGCGGCTTCAACGGAGGGCTTATGAAACTCGCACGATATGGCAGGGCAGGTAAGGAAAAGCCGGCGCTGGTCGACGGAAACGGAAAATTGCGGGACCTGAGCGAAGTGGTGACGGACATCGACGCCGATGTGCTCAGCCCCCGCGCTCTGGCGCGCCTGGCCAAACTCAAGCCGGAATCCCTGCCCGCGGTGCGCGGCACGCCCAGGATCGGCCCATGCCTCGCCCATGTCGGCAATTTCATCGCCGTCGGGCTCAATTACGCCGACCACGCAGCCGAATCGGGCATGCCGGTCCCCAAAGAGCCGGTGCTGTTCACCAAGGCCCCTTCCTGCGTGATCGGGCCGAACGACGACGTCATGATCCCCAAGGGCTCGAAAAAGACCGACTGGGAAGTCGAGCTCGCGATCGTCATCGGCACGCGCGCGAGCTACGTCAGCGAGAGTCAGGCGCTCTCCCATGTCGCGGGCTTCTGCGTCTGCAACGACGTGTCGGAGCGCGAGTTTCAGCTGGAACGTTCGGGCCAGTGGGTGAAAGGCAAGAGCGCGCCGACCTTCGGCCCGCTTGGACCGTGGCTGGTTACGCCGGACGAGATCAAGGACGTGCAGGGGCTCGGCATGTGGCTCGACGTCAACGGCCAGCGCATGCAGACCGGATCGACCAAGACGATGGTGTTCGGCGTCAAGACCCTCATATCCTACATCTCGCAATTCATGATCCTCGAGCCTGGCGACGTCATCACCACCGGCACGCCGCCCGGGGTTGGCTCCGGCATGAAGCCGCAGCGTTTTCTCAAAGCCGGCGATACGATGTCGCTGGGCATCGACGGGCTCGGGCAGCAAGCGCAGCAAGTGGTCGCCTGGAAGGCGGGTTGAGCCCTTCTGAATGAAACGCCTGTGGTCGTGGACGGGGGCGGTCTTCGCCGCCGTTTACGCGCTGGCGTTCATCGCCCTCTATGTCGACTATGTGAGGCGTTCGGACGCCTGGTTCGCCGACCTTCCGCTGTCGCTCGCCGCCCTGCCCTTCACACTCGTCATGCGGACGCTGAACGGCGGCTCATTCGCCTTCGGCGGCTCCATGACCGGGCGCGTGATCGCCGCGGGCCTGTTTAGCTCCGCGCTCGCCTATCTCGCCGGCCTGATCGTGGGGACGATCGTTGGCTTTGTCGTGCGATTGGTGTTGCAGTCCCGCGCGCCGCATCCGCGTTGACGCGGCGCTAGAGCTTCATCGTCCCAGCATCAACATAAGGTTCTGCACCGCGGCGCCCGAGGCGCCCTTGCCGAGATTGTCGAATTTGGCGATGAGCAGCGCCTGCCGGCGCGCCTCGTTGGCGAACACGTGGATCTCGATGTCATTCGTGCCGTTGAGCGATTCCGGCTCGATGTGCGTGGCGTCTTTGCTCTCCACGACGCGGAAATGCTTCTGCCCGCGATAGTGCTTTTTGAACACAGCGCTAAGGTCGGCCGCTTTGGGCTTGCCCGGCAGCGCGTCGAGATGCAGCGGCACGTTGACCAGCATCCCCTGCCGGAAATTGCCGACCGAGGGCGTGAAGACCGGCCGCGCGGTGAGGCCGGAATAGAGCTGGATTTCCGGCATGTGCTTGTGCTCGAGATTAAGCCCATAGAGCTCGAAGGCGGGCGCTTTGCCCGTCTCATAGGCCTCGATCATCGACTTGCCGCCGCCGGAATAACCGCTGACCGAGCCAATCGAAACGGCAGCGTCCTTGGCGATCATGCCGGCGTCGGTCAGCGGGCGCAGAAGCGCGATCGCCCCGGTCGCATGACAGCCCGGATTGCTGACCTTGTTCGCTTTGGCGACAGCTTCCCCCTGCCCCGCGATGAGCTCCGGGAAACCATAGATCCACCCCGGCGCGACCCGATGGGCCGATGACGCGTCAATGACGCGGGGCGCGTCGGCGCCCATCGCATCGATCAGATGAGCCGCCTCTTTCGCCGCCTCATCCGGCAGGCAAAGGACGACGACATCGACTTCGTCGTAGAGCTTTTGCTTGGCGGCCGCGTCCTTGCGCGCTTCAGACGGCAGACTGACGAGCTTCAGGCCAGAGACGCCCGCAAGCTTCTCCCTGATTTGCAGGCCGGTGGTGCCCGCTTCGCCGTCGATGAAGATTTTTGCTGTCATGATCGCCTCTGCCCAAGTCCGAAAGCTGAAAGATAAGCTGCGCTCGCGTGCGAGCTAGCGTTTTCAGCGTCGTCGGGGTCGGATCGGCGAGCAGGCGGTCATGAGCGCTCTTTCGTACAAACCACCGTCATGGTCAAGACGCGAAAGACGCAGGTTCGGCCGAGCGCACCCAGCGGACTCGCTAAGGGACGATCGTCGCCTTGAACGTCACCGCGGGTTCGCTTGTCTTGCGGTTCGCCGGGTCGGAGAAAAACGCGTAAGTGTCCGGCTTGGCGAAATGCGCCCCGTAGAACGGATTGGCGTATGTCCCGTCCGCGAGCGAATAGGCGAAGCCGTGCAAGGAAAGCTGCGGAACCTCGGTTCTGACGAGACCGTCGACCGGATAGCCGTCGTTGCCGGGGATTGACGTCCCGGCCGGCTGCAGGCCGGTAATGGCGATCCCATTGGCCTCGCCTTTTATCTTTGTGATCTCGTAGAAGCCATCGGCGTTTGGCGTGTCCGTCGTGGTGAGGGAGCCCGACGCCGCAACCCCCTCGCCCTGATAACTCCAACGCCACTCCCTCGCTTCCGCGGGAAGCGCGACAAGCGCCGCGGCGATGACGAGCGCCAGCCCGAGTTTCAAAAGGGTCTCCATGTGATGCCTGCGCGGCTGAGATTACGGCTCAAACACAATTCGGTCCACCATCGCCCTCGGTCAACGCGCTCAATCGGATTCGGCGCGACCCGCCAGGCGACAACGCTAGCGGTTACTACCCACGCCGTGCGTCACAATTGCAAAACTCTGGATCAAAACCGTCGCAGGCCGGCACCTGACTAGCTCCCGCTGTTTTTGATACCCTGCAAATTGGCCCCCGCTTGTGAGGAGCAAATGCAATTCGATCAATCGAAACGTCGTGAGTTCATCACGCTCCTCGGCGGCGCGGCGGCGCCATGACCGCTCGCGCACGGGCGCAGCGTCCGGAGATGCGGAGGTGGGTTACCTCAGCAGCAGCTGAAAGGTTATTTTGATGCAGGCCACATCACTCGCGGTGCGATTGCTCCTGTCGTTTAGTTGCGCGATGCTTGCCGCATCGGCCGTGGGTGAAGACACTGGCCTCGGTCCACCGGCGGCGCTGGCGCCAGGGCAAGCGCCGCCGCTGCCGCAAGCTGGCCCATTGGCGGAGCCGCGCTCATCAGATCAGGTCGGCTTTCCCACAGCTTTGACCGAGTACGTCATCTCGCCGACCACGCTTCGGCCTGTCAGAGTTGCATTGGGTCAGAAGCTGTTCTTCGAGCCTCGGCTGTCAGGGGACGGCGCCGTCGCCTGCGCCACCTGCCACGATCCGGCGCGAGCCTTCACCGACGGCAGGCCCGCGTCAATCGGCATCCATGGCCATATTGGCCAGCGCAACGCCCCGACCATTCTCAATGCGCTCTATAACAAACATCAGTTTTGGGACGGCCGCGTGGCTACGCTGGAGCAGCAGGCGGGGCTGCCGATCACGAATCCCTTCGAGATGGGCTCGGCCAGCATCGGCGATGCCGTGTCCAGGATCGCCAGCGACAAGGACTACCAGACCCAATTCATGCAAGCCTTCGGCCGGGCCGTGAACGAACAGGATATGCTGAGCGCCATTGCAGCGTACGAACGGACGCTGGCTTCCTTCGATTCTCCCTTCGATCATTTCATCGCCGGAGAGGCAAACGCCATCAGCGACTCGGCCAAACGCGGTTGGGAATTGTTCAATACCAAGGCCCGTTGCAACCTCTGCCATGCTTTGACGGACAATCAGCGGGATGTAACCCTCTTCATGGATAACGACTTTCACAATATCGGCGTCGGTATCCTCCGGCATCACGTAGCCCCCTTGGCGCAGCGCGCCGAGCGCGAGCTGGCGCAAGGCAATCTGCCCGCGGTCGACGCCGCGGCGATCAGCAGCGATCTGTCCGTGCTCGGGCGCTTCCTCGTGACTAGGACGCAGGAGGATATCGCGTCGTTCAAGACGCCGGGCCTGCGAAATGTCCTCGTGACCGGGCCCTACTTCCACGACGGGTCGATGGAAACACTGTGGGATGTCATGGATCATTACAATAAGGGTGACGGAATCACTAACCCGTGGCTCGACAAGGACATGCAGCCGTTGGCGCTGACGGAGCCGGAGATCGACGACGTGGTGGCGTTTCTCGCCTCACTGACCAGTCCCCAGTACAAGGAGCTCGGCGATCGGGAGTATGCGCGCCAACTGGCTCTGTCGAAGGTGAGCCGCACACAGCGGAACACCGGACGGGCATTCGGTCCAAAGCCGAAGCAGCCGCCGCCTCCGCCACTCTGATTGTTCGGCGAGATTGCCTAAACGATCCACGCTGGAGCCGAGGCGCAAGCGTTGGGGCAGCTCACGGCCTCGCCCATCGAATACCAGCTCACTCCGGGGACGGTTACCGAACGACGCATTGCGCTGGATGTTGCAATCGGGATTAAATGAACTAGCGGCTGAGCGAAATACATTCCGGTGCAGGTCTACTTCCGCCCCCGAACCAGCCGCCACGGTAAGAGGCGATTGGGTTCGACCCTAATTCATGGGGCCGAAAGTGATTTCCCGAGCGCGCTGATTCCGCGCCGCCCGTGGTTCAAAGCGGCGCGAGAGGCAACGAATTGGGGGAGGGGGAAAATGCATTGCGCTCGAATAGGCGAAGTGAGGTCTGCGCTGCGAATTGCCGCCTTTTTTGCGGTGGCGATTTTCGGCGCCTGTGACCTGGCAAAGGCTCAAAACTGCCCCTCACAACCTCCGAGTCAGACCCTTAAGATTTTCAACGACTCAGACCAATATATCTTCCCCGAGCTTGAAACCGGCTTGGGCACACCGGATGTCTGGATCCAGGCGATCTGCCAGGTTCCAAACAGCAAAACCGGCACTTTGAACTATGGGAGGGATAAGACCTTCAGGTTCTATATCAATCCAGAAGGTGGCATCGCGCCGGGGCAAAGCGTCTCGATAACGATCCCCCTGTTCACGCAATTGGTTGCGACCGTAGACCCGACGCAGAACGACCAATATGCGGAATGGTGGCAGGGCGAAAACGTCCAGATTTTTTCCAGCCCAACATCGACGCCGCCACGGGCATTTACGGAAGACTACAAGTCGATATCGAGGACGGCTCAAACTGCGCTGACGTCTCAGGCGGCCAATCCGACGTTTCCGAGCTGCAGCGGATGCCGGGTGCAATTCTTCTCCGACACCGATGGCACGCTCCCGAAGAACGGGCCGAGCCAGCTGTTCGAAGCCACCCTAGGGGCCCGTCAGGCGCAACCGGTCGTCAATGACTCGCCGCCGAATTCCCTCGACGTGACGAACGCCGATTTCGACGTGAGTTACGTGAACGTCGCCTACATGGCGGGCGCGATGGGACCCTATCAGAACGACCAGGTCGGCTATGTCGGTTCGCCGATGCAGCCGGTCCAGCCGCCTGGCGGCTTCCGGCCAATTCTCAACCAGTTCGAGAATGACTTCAATTGGCCGCGCTTCGTGGTCACCTATTCCGACGGTACGACCGAACGCATTCCGAAGCTGCCCTCGCCGCTCGAGCTCCTGGCGAGACTGAGCGGCGCCAATCCGCCTGCCGATCTCGATCCGGTGCCGCAGTGGCCGACCAACGTATGGGCCCCGATCCAGGCGCTCCGCAACAATTGGGCCAGTTATACGAGTTCGTGCAGCCACAGCGCCAATGGCTACACCACCTTTTGCGACGCGCTCCTGGACGTCAAACAGATCGTCATGGACAATTATGCGAATTACCAGAGCCTGTTCACCAGCACCGGCCCCTGCAAGGGAACGCCGGTCGCCGCCACCCCCGATCGCATCTTACTGCATGTCTACGGCTGGACTCCATGGACGGAGGCCAAGTCGGGCACGGGATGCGGCCCGGCCGTAAATCTGCTCGAAAACACGCCCCGCTATGCGTCAAATGGCTATGAGAAATATTCGAAGGTCAAACTGGAGTTCGACAACCTGGAATACGGCAACTATCCAGATGGGGCTTACGCCTTCGACCCGTGGGTGCAGTTCCTGCATGGGCCGAAATATCTGAACATACCGGGCGTCTACGCCTATTCCGTCGACGACGCGGTGGGCAACATCCAGGCCGAGGCCGAGGGGTTCATCATTGACATTGGCAGCCTGACGCACCTGGAAAATCAGCTGCCGGCGGCGCCGCCAATCAATATTGCGCTTGGATATGCGTCGACGGATGCGGTCAAATTTGCGAGTTACAGCGTCTGCAAGAATGAACCGGCGCGAACCAAGCCGGTCAATCCCTTAAATCCCGCCTTTATCATCAACGCCAACGCGCCGCAGAACTGCCCTGTCTACCTCACCGACAATAAGCCCGTCCAACAAACTTACACCTTCACGGTTACGAAGCCGCCGCCGTTCACGATATTCACACTGTCCCAGGTCATGAACGGGGACGCCAAGTGGAGCAACGGACCGACCGGCAACACGACGAGCGTCATTGATTGCAGCGGCAACCAGACAACCCCGCCCTTCCAGCAGTCGAGCAAAGCCTGGTGCTGCAGCTTGACCAGTCGCAGCGGCGTCTTCGCCTATTCGCAGCCGGATCCCCACGACCCCCACCAATCGCTCACCCATACCGTTGTGACGATCCCAGCTCTGCCTAACGCCTCCAGCAGCGACGCGACCTGCAGCATGGGACATTGAGGGGCGCGAAAGAAAAAGGGCGGCTTGCGCCGCCCTTTTCCAATCGTCGCGGGCTGAACGCCTCAGCGCTTGGAGAACTGGAAGCTCGCGCGCGCCTTGCGGTGGCCGTACTTCTTGCGCTCGACCACGCGCGAATCGCGGGTGAGGAAGCCTTCCTTCTTGAGCGCGGGCCTGAGCTCCGGCTCGAAATAGGTCAGCGCCTTGGCGAGACCGTGGCGCACAGCGCCCGCTTGGCCGGAGAGGCCGCCCCCGCTCACCGTCACCGTCAGGTCGTACTGAGTGATGCGGTTCACGACAACGAGCGGCTGGCTCAGCACCATGCGCAGCACGGGCCTTGCGAAATACTGGTCGAGCGGTTTCCCGTTGACGGTCGCGAGACCCCTGCCCGGCTTGATCCAGACACGCGCCACGGCGTTCTTGCGCTTTCCGGTCGCGTAGGCGCGTCCGTACTTGTCGAGCTTCTGCACATGGACGGGCGCTTCTTGAGAGGCCGGCGCAGCCGACGTACCCGCAAGGTCGGCAAGAGAAGAAAGAGTCTCAGCCATTGGTTTCAGCGCTCCGGCTGTTCTTGGGATTGAGTTTGGCGACGTCGAGCACGGTCGGCGACTGCGCGGCGTGCGGGTGGTCGGGACCTTTGTAGACTCGAAGGTTGCCGAGCTGCTTCTTGCCCAGCGGCCCACGGGGAAGCATGCGCTCGACCGCCTTCTCGACGATCCGCTCTGGGAAGCGGCCTTCGAGGATCGACTTGGCCGAGCGTTCCTTGATGCCGCCGATATAGCCCGTGTAGTGGTGATAAACCTTCTGATCGCGCTTCCTGCCCGTGAACGCCACCTTGTCGGCGTTGATCACGATGACGTTGTCGCCGTCATCGATGTGAGGCGTGAAGCTGGGTTTGTGCTTGCCGCGCAGCCGCATGGCGACGATCGAAGCGAGCCGTCCGACAACCAGATCCTTGGCGTCGATGACCAGCCACTTCTTCTCGACCTCGGCCGTCTTGGTCGAATGGGTTTTGCCGAACATAGATTCGTCCGTTCGATTTCAGGAGGCGGGCTTCTAGCCGCGGAGACATACGAATGTCAACCGCCAAGCGCCGGAATCGCCACGAAAACCGCTGAGGTCAAGGGTGCGGTATCATGATACCGCACATTTCGCCGCCTTGCTCCCGCTTTTACGCGTATTGGTCCGTGATCATAACGGAACAGCTTGGCCCCGCTTCGGAATCGAATAGGTCCCGGTCGCATGAGCGACCATCTCACTCTCTCCGTCGGAATAGAGCGCCACCTCGCCAACCGCGAGCCTCTTGCCGAGCTTGATCAGCCTCGCCTTGCCGATCAGATCAACGGGCGCGGGCTTGCGGAGGAAATTGATCGAGGCGCTGGTCGTGACCGCATGCGCGACGGGGCCGATCTCGGCAAGAATCGCCACATAGAGCGCGGCGTCGCAAACTCCGAACATCGTCGGGCCGGAGATCGTGCCGCCGGGCCGCAGGTGCTTGGGATGATAGAGTGGCTGGACGTTCACCGGTTCGGACTTCTTGATCATCAATACGACGAGCGGATCACCCGACCTTGGCTCTGGCGCGCTTTATCTCAACGAATGCTGCAATACGGGCGTGACCGGAGGCGGCGGGGCGGTGGCCGCGACCACGATCACCGGACTGACCGCGGGCAAAACCTATCACCTTGACTTCAGCTATTGGGGCGACAACCGCCCGAACGACGGCATGCAAACCTATCCCTCGTTCCCCGGATTCTACGATCTCTTCCTGACGCTCAATGGGGGAGCGCCGATCACCTATGCGGGCGTGGATCAATTTCCGGGCTCGAGCGCGCCCCACGGCGTCGATCTGATCTTTACCGCGACAGGGCCGACCGAAACCCTTGCGCTCAGCCAGTTCTCGTCAGGGAATTCCCAGCAGTCGCCGATCCTCGGCGCCTTGGCCGTCTCGACGCCCGAACCGTCGACCTGGGCGATGCTGGGGCTCGGCTTCGCCGCGCTCGGCTACGCCCACTTCCGCCGAGCACGCAGAAGCGCGGTGAGCCCTCAGGCCGCCTGAAAGTCGTGGCGATAAGGGCGCCCGCGCGCTCCCTACTTGAGCGCTTCGTTGAGCATTCGCGCCAGGCGAAGCCCAGCGACGGCTAACTGGCGATCGAGGGTCGGGCGGACCGCCGCCAGATAGTCGGCGCCGAGATGCGCGTCCATCGTGACACCGGCGACCGCGACGTCTCGAGCCGCCTTGTGCGCCTCGAGCGCCCAGTCGATCGGCGTTCCTGAATCGAGCGCAGGGTCGTTGTGGGCGGGGAGCCAATCCGTCTCGAGGTAGTCGACATAGCCACCCCAATCCCAAAATATGGAGCGAATGAGACCAACGTCCCAGACCGTATGCAGATTGCTCGGCAGGCAATCGTTCTTGGCTGGGCTCGAAAAGTAGCAGACCGCAAGGTCGTTGTAGCCGTGCAGCTCGCCCACCGTGTGCAGCGGCTGATTGACGTCGCCGACGAGGTGAACGACGAACTTGAGCGCATCGCGCCTCTGCGCGGCTGATGAAGCTGGATCGGCCAAATCGCGCAAGCTGCGGGCAAGTTCGAGAATGACGCAGTCGCCTTCGGTCGACGGCGCGCAATCCCTGCCCTCCACATAGTCGTCAGCCGCAAGCGGGATATCGACAAAATGCCAACCGGCGGAATCGAGGTGAACCGCGCGATAGTCGTCGGCCCAGCTCGCGATGGACGCGAGCGAAGCGTTCTCGCCCAGAATTTCTCGCACCTTCGCCGCCGCCTCCGGAGACAAGCGCCTTTGCGCGATCTCTGCGACGATCGAATGCCCCTCCGGCCCCCACGCGTGAGCTTGCGTGAGCAGAGCGAACTGTATGAGGCAGGCAAGGACAAACTTTCTCATGGACGGCCCCCAAACCTCTCGGCGCGCCGCGATGTGCGGCGTCAAAACGCCTGTAGCTCTTTTCGGCACGCCTCGCTGAAATCCCGCAGCGGGTCGATGTGTTTGTCGATCCAATTCTCCCGCATCTCATGCAAGGTGATGTTCGGCGCCAGATAGGTGTCGACGATGATCCGAACCACCGTGTCGGCCGCCTCCACCACTTCCGGCGAGGACAGAAGGCGTATGCGGTTGGTCAGCGCGTAAATTCCAATGAGGCCGGAGACGTCGTCTCGGCTGGTCTGCAGAGCGTCGGAATATAATTTCGCCGCCTCATCGAGAAACCTGCCAAACAGGGCGGCTCGATTGTCTCTCTCGGCGGCGCGCCGTTGGGCGCGGGTTTGCGCCTGTTGCGTCACCCATGAGGTTGCGAACGACGCGAGGCCGCCGATGGCCGTGCCGGCCAGCGCGGCGAAGGCGGATATGTAGGCCGTATCCATCGGGCTCGACCGAAGTTGAACCGTCAAGTGGGCGGCGTCGTCGCGCGCGGCGCCAGCGCCACTGCGGATTCGGACGTCAGCATGAGGAACGTCAGCGTCTCCTGGAGATAAAGGCGCACCACGCTGTCGGTGTGGCTCAGATAGCCGATCGACACATCCTGCCCGATGTGCAGGTCGAAATCGCCGCCGCGGGTGGTGAGCACGAACGCGCCATCGATGGCGGGCGCCCAGATGATCTCGTCTTTGACGAGCTTCTTCACGTGCTCCAGCACCGGGTAGCCGTTGTCGACGGTCTCCGCGAGCGCCGTGTAGGCCTCCGCGCCGAGCACGACCGAGTACGGCCCGTTGACCCCGACCAGACGAAGCTGGCTCAAAGCCTGGGCGATCGCATCTGGATACTGACGCACGTCGGCCGGGAGCGTCATGATCGGATTGCTGGTACCCTGCCGGATGCCTTCAATCTGAGCCGCCGCGTAGCCCTCGAAAATGGCGCGATCCTCGGCGTAAGCGATTGTCTGCGCGGCATCCTTCGCCGGTTGCCAGTCGGAATCGTTCGAGCCCCGTTCGACATCGTCGATCTGCTGGCGATCGAGGTCGAAGGGGACCCTGAGTTCGACCAGAGGCTTGACCTCGCGCTGTCGCGCGACGACGCCTTCGCCCGGTGCGGCAATTGGCTTGAGGTGGCCGGTTCCGATCGCGGAGAGGCCGGCGCCGCCGGCCCCCTCGACGTCGACGACACGCCGCCCGG
>Ga0210406_10003247_pt1 | contig 17971 bp, 16 predicted proteins | sample IncBWC30MmetaG_FD_155454 | JGI IMG/M metagenome (GOLD analysis project Ga0210406, IMG submission 155454) | Forest soil microbial communities from Barre Woods Harvard Forest LTER site, Petersham, Massachusetts, United States - Inc-BW-C-30-M | ecosystem: Environmental > Terrestrial > Soil >... | reverse complement strand
AGCGAACATGTTGAATACAGATTCTCAGGGCCGGTCAGTTGGATACCAGAACGGAGCCCTCGTGGAACAAATTCCAGGGGGCGGCTTGATACGACCTTTGGACGACTCCTCCACTACTTCAAGTTTCCCTGAAGCATATCGCTTGCCGGGGGGGCAATATGTAACAACTATTTCGGGCAATGGAGTCGGATCAGCGACTGCCACCCTATTCACTCCCGCAACCTTCGCAACCTTTACGAGCGCCAGCATCGCGCCATCGACTCAAGATACTATCAACCTGAGTCAAGACGGCAGTACAGTTACCCTAGGTACCAACGCCGTTAGCGAGCAATACTCGACTACACTATCCAATGACTTGGGTATTTCAACTCATGAGTCCACGGTCAGCAACACTTCCATCGCCAGCGGGGAGACGATTTCAATAGGGCTGGTCAATGGGGCGACTTCCTTCCAAATTGCAAACCAGGGAAGTCCAAAGTCTTATGATCTGACGTTGGACCAAGTCGGAACAGCGGGGGTCGGCCAAACCTCGTTTACTGGTCTGAGTATTGGAGCGGGTGAGACACACACCCTTACCCCCAGTGACTGGACGAACCTTGGCACTGCACCGGTGAATTTGCAGATCCAGAACAGCCAAGGTACAACAACTGCGACGGGGACCGTCCAGAGCCCGACCATCACCAGTGTGAGCAGCGCTTCTTTTACTTACGGCGCTGGGGGTAAGTTTGTTGTGACGGCGACGGGCTTTCCCACACCGGCATTGAGCGCAACTGGTGCGCTGCCCACCGGGGCGAGCTTCAATCCCTTGAACGGTGTTCTGAGTGTGCCGCCTTCGGCCCCAGTCGGGAACTACAACATCACCTTTATGGCAAAAAACGCCGGCGGTACCGCTCCGGTACAAACTTTCACGCTGACGTTGACCCCAGCCCCGCTAACAGTCACGGTGAACAATGCGACGCGACAATACGGGCAGGGGAACCCAACCTTCGCCGGCATCATCACCGGTCTCCAGAACAATGACAACATTACGGCTACATACTCGACCACAGCGACGCCCGCCAGCAACGCGGGGAGCTATGCAATCACTCCGACGCTGTTAGATCCGGGCGGCAAGCTCGGGAACTACGCTGTGACGTTGAACAACGGTACGTTGACGGTGAGTACAACGCCATTGACAGTCACGGCGCCGGCCCTTACCAAGATTCTGGACGCTCCCAACCCGGCCATCAACAACGTCACCTACAGCGGCTTCCAGCTCGGTGACGGTCCAGGCCGCTTGAGCGGAACGCTGAGCTGCACGACGACAGCTAACACAACCAGCCCGGTAGGCAGCTACCCAATCACCTGCTCGGGCCTGACTTCCGCCAACTACAGCTTCAATTACGTCCCCGGCGCGTTGAAGATCCTGTACGCTCCCGCCGGCGGACTCTGCGACGGTGACTTGAGCCACACCATTCTCCAGCCCGTCAACGCCGATGGCACCAGCGTCTGGAAGCAGGGCCGCACCATCCCACTCAAGTTCCGTGTCTGTGATGCCAATGGAGTTTCCATCGGCTCGGCAGGAGTGATCACTAATTTCGCGTTGATACAAATCATCAGCGGCACAGTGGCGAACGTTGACGAAACCATTGTTGCAACTACGGCGGACTCCGGCTTCCGTTTCGATCCCACCGCCCAGCAATGGATTTTCAACCTGAGCACCAGCAACCAATCTGCTGGCTACACCTACGTCTATTCCATCAGCCTCAACGATGGAACGAGCATCACCTTCCAGTACGGCTTGAAATAGCCAGGATAGACGGAGCTTGCTTCATGGAGAAGCACGCCACTGTGGAAGATTTCGACGGGAAGCCAGCGACTCACAAAGCTAGTGCTTAATCGGATGCGCGTTTTGGCGAGCTAGTGAAGCTCAGCGTGGTGCTCTGCGCGCGTTCGATTAAGCCGTTAGAAGGAAGCCGCTGGCGTTTGCTGCGGATGCGGGCTGGCGGCAGATCCCCATTTTCTGGCTGTGGAAATTGAATCTTTTTTTCGTCTGCCAGTTTGTTGATTTTGCATGAGTTACAAAAATCAGAGAAAAGCGAAAATCGCAGTTAAAAGCGCCACCTTGCGGCATGACGTCGTGAGCCGAACTATCTGACAGCTATAATAGTGAGCCCCGCGAATAGTGAGCTGCTGCCCCGAACCAGTGTTCCGATATTCGAACCTTCCACAAGGCATCTCTTTTGCCCTTCCTGCCGTAAGAGTGCGCTTTCCCGCCCGCTTCTTCTGTCAAGGCCGTCCGCTCCGCTCCCGTGAACGCAAACAGCGCGGCCTTGACAGCGCGTGCGGCGAAGCGCTGGGGACCGCCACGAAGGGTATTTGCTTCTTTTTTCAAGCGGAAATCACGCTTGAAGAAAGGAAGAAAGAAGGAACCAAATGCCAGAAAGACAACGCGCGACTTGGGGAGAACTACTGCAGGAGGCGGTCGAAAAGCCCGGGCGAATGCTCGAAGCTTACACCGCTTTTCACAATTACAGTTTCGGGAACGCCTTGCTTGCGCTGGAACAGTGCTTGCGGCGCAACCTGCGACCCGGACCACTCAACACCTACAACGGATGGCTTGAACGGAAACGGCAGGTCCGCAAAGGGGAGAAAGGAATCACCCTTTGCATGCCCATGCCGTTCAAGAAAACCGCTCAGACCGATGGCGTCCAAGAGGAAACAGCCGAACCGCAAACTTGCTACGCCTTCCGGTTTCGGGCGTATTGGTTTGTGCTCGCGCAGACTGAGGGAGAGGACACCTCCATTCCGTCGATTCCCGGCTTTGACATCGACACGGCACTTTGCGCCCTGACCATCACACGGACGCCGTTTGACGAGTTGAACGGCAACACTCAGGGATTCGCCCACGGTCGCAAAATCGCGGTGAATCCCGTTGCCGCGTTCCCACACAAAACGACGTTCCATGAGATCGCCCACATTGTGCTCGGGCATACGACATCGGAAAGGCTTGTGGATAGCGAACAAACCGAAAGGCACATCCGCGAGGTTGAGGCGGAGTCGGTCGCGCTGATTTGCTGCGAAACGCTTGGCCTCGAAGGCGTGGGCTTTTGCCGTGGATATATTCAGCACTGGCTCAAGACCGAGAAGGACATTCCCAATCAGAGCGCGGCCCGCATTTTCGCGGCTGCCACTTCCATTCTGAAGGCTGGAACCCCCGCAAAGGGCTGCCACTAGGCTGCCCTTTTTTGCGTCGAAGAAGTAATCAAAAGTGTAATAAACATTCTCGTTATTCTTAAACGAGAAGACAGAGCCAAGTGCGTTCGTTCGCCACCCGACGGCGACCAGGAGGGAATACTCGACATTCCGCACGCTCGTGATTAGATCAATCACGGATTGTTCGGTGATTCCGCCAGCTTAACGCAATACTGGCTGCGCACGGCTGATGCTATGTGCTCGGTGGAGTCGAGCATCGATGTCTCGGGATTGTCTGTCAGCTCGGTCCGCCTCCTTACCGTCTAATCACGTTCTTGTGGTCACGCCGTAGTTTTCCTTCCACCAAAACTACAGGAAACCGCTCCCCTGATCGAGAGACCTCCACGGTCCGCTTCAGCCTGAAGTCATACTCATAGTGCTTGCCATCCGGAAGTACCTGCGGATCCTCTTGCAAGGCAGGAGGGTTCCTCAAAGTCCTGATCAGATTGCGGCGTTCTGCAGGACTCATTTGGTCGTAGGCTGCCATCGATCCCCCTATTGACCTGGATGGGCTCCAACCTTGCCTCTCCCCACCATGGAGCGGCACACCAGGGCTCCGCCGTCGACGAACTGAGTCAGCTAACAACCGGAGTCGATTCCTCCTCGTCGAACGGAGACACCGGCCCCTTACTCACTAGGGAACCTCGACGGGGGAAAAAGTGAGAAAGTGTTTTTTACATTGATGCTTTGTGCCAGCCTTTCTGCTTGCTTTTGGGTCGAGGTTAGCGTACTTAGGGAAGACCCCAGCCAACGAGGTGAGCGATGGAAGTGCGTGCCCCCAAGGGGCAATACCGGGTAATCGGGCTGGATCCCGTAGACACCCTCACGTGGACAAGCGGCCCACTCTGGAAAGACTGCGAAACTTTGGACGAAGCACTAGATTTGGCAGCGAGCAATGACGAGTTGTATCTCCGGATTTATATTTACAACGACAACGGCGAGGTTTTGCATGAAGCTGGCTGCCACCGAGAGCAGCTCAAAAGGATTGATGAGCTAGGCGAACAACGTCGCGGCAGAGCCCAGGACGAACGTCCCAAAACATAAGACCAGCGCTTTCCCGCCTGTTGCGTCATCGCGCCATTGACCCAACGGACGACCCAGTGGCAAGCTTCTTTTCCCAGTCCTGCGCGGGCTATAAAGGCAATCCCATGGCGAAAACGGACCCGTACGGCGACTGGGTGCTGTTTGGGGGTGAGGGCGGGGCTGCGCGGCCTGTTGGCTTCGACGAGGAGCTCCTCGCGGCCGCGCGTGAAGCGTGGCCCCACATGCTAGCCCACGTAAGGTCTAAGCTCGCCGGCAAGGAATTCGGCCCCGAACGAACGGCGATAGCAGCCGAAGTGTGGGATCGAGTGCTCAGGTCCGTTGCGAAAACCCGTCAGCGAAACAGAAACCACCGTCCGCCCATTGCCGATCTCCAGTCCTACTTGATTGGGGCTTTCCACCATCGTTTCAACAGATTCCTAAAAAAAGAACAAAGAAGGCTCGAAACCATCGAGCTGCTTTCCACAGACGCTGATCTCGAACGCATCGAAAACGCCTTGGACACGACGTGGGTTGAAGAGCTTGAGAAGGCGATCACCGTGCGGCAGATCGCGAATCACATGGATGGCTGGACCCGAAAGGCTTTGCAGGCAAGGCAATATGGTTATTCCTGGAGGGAAATTGGCGCGGGGGCAGGGCTCAGCGAGCAGAACGTGAAAAAGAAGTTTGAGTATGGCGTGGAGAAAACCAGGCAACGCATCGTTCGATTCCTCAAAGGTCGGAAGACGAAAGGCCCTCGGGGACTGCAATCGGATGCATCTTCGAGCTAAAAGCATATAGAGTTCGCAAAGGAGGACGGGTCTGAACACGAAGGGATATTCCGAGAGAGACGAGCAACGCATCGTGGATGTGTTGAGCCGCGGTCTGCTCAAGGAGTATCCGAATCCTGACCGTGTTGGGTGCCCAGGCTCTGACGTTCTCAGAAGGATCGCCTCTCGAACGATGCCGCTTTCCGAAGCAGACAAATGGCTCGACCACCTCGGTTCCTGCAGCCCCTGCTATCGCGACTTCCGCCAATTTCAAGAAGCACATCGAGTCCGTCGCAAGCAGACCTTGCTCGCCATCGCCGCCAGCGTCTTAATTGTTGCCAGTCTCGCGGGCTGGGCGGTGTTCCGAAATCACAAACAATCGCTGATCGTTCAGACCGCGGTGCTGGACTTGAGGAATCGATCGCTTTCAAGAGGAGGCGAATCGAATCCCGTCGAACCGCCATTGGAAATCAACCGCGCGGTGAAACATCTCACGGTGTATCTCCCCCTCGGCAGCGCGGAAGGACCTTACGATATGCGCATCACTACGACAGAGGGAAGCGGGGTTTTTGCGACGAGTGGTGTGGCTTCTTTGAAGGATGGTGTTAGCTCAATCCAAGTAGTCGTTGAGCTTTCGTCTGCGCCCTCTGGACAATGTCTTTTCCAGGTCCGGAGGCCTGATTCCGATTGGCATTCATATTCCGTCAACCTGCGATGAGTCCGTCGCGCCAAAGTCCCGCCCGCCAATGAGACATTCTGATACCAGAACTTTACCGCTTTCTATGTCGTTAATCAGGCGCTAGCTTCGAACTAAGGGAGTGCGTCTTTAGCAAGGTACGACAGCCAATACGCTACATGCCACTTACAACCTCAGCAGCCTTGTCCATCTGCGGGTCTCGTCCAGAGATAAGATGCTCGGGCGACATTTCCACAGGAATGCTCGGCGTTACACCCTTGCCCTCAATTAATCTTCCCTGCCACGTGAGATAGGCAGCGACAGGCAAACCGACAATGTACCCTTCACCGGCGCGAAAGGTGCTGCCACTCAGCAATCGACCGGCCGTCTTAACACCCACGATTGTGGCGAGGTTATTTTCTTCGGCAAACGCAGCGAGCATCTCGCCGGCACTGGCGGTGTGCTCGTTAACGAGGATGACGACGCGGCAGTGAAATCGTTGCGGACCAAGACCTTCCGTGACAACAAGAATCGACTTATCGATGAAGCCGTAACGGAGTGCCAGCCACAAAAGCGTGGCCTTGCGCGAAGGTATGTGTCCGAATCTCGCCAACTTCTCTCTCCGATACCCCTTCTCTTTACGCGAGCGCGTTAGGCTGTAGCCAACTTCCTTCTTTCCGGGTATCAGGTAGCTCATTAGCCGTAGCCCGCCGATGCCGCCACCCGTGTTGCCGCGAAGGTCGACAATTAGCCTCGTCGAATCCTTCAAATGCGCGATGGCGGTGTCGAACATCTTGGCCAGATCGATTCCGACGGCCCCGGGAAACATGGTCACCTTCAACCAGCCAACGCCATCAGGTAGCTGAGAGCAGAGCACGGCTTTCGGAACGATCACGGGATGGCTCCTGGACCGCGGGGAAGGCACGCTCAAAATGCCCACGATACGTTTGCCTTGTGGCTTTTGCACCGCATATTGTGAGTCCTCTCCAACGGGAAAGATTGGCGGCTCGGGTGGTATCAGCTCTCTATTACGAACCTGAAGCAGAATGTCGCCTGGGCGCAAACCAACGGCGTGTGCCGGTCCGCCTTCGTGAACGTCCTGAAACATCCAACGCTCTTCTCCATTGAGTTTGCAGCGCATGAAGGTGGCGGCGATGGCGTGACGACCCGGGATCTTCGGACTCTTTGAATGCCGAAAACCGGTGTGACTAGTCTTCAACTCAGCTAGAAGATCTTGTATCTGCTGTTCGAATTCCTCATCACTCTTACTTCGCAGGATTTGATCTCTTCTGCTTGTGGACAGTTGCTCCCAGTTTGCGCCGTTCATCGCGGGGTCGAAATGTTTCTTCGTCACAAGCTGACACACTCGCGAATAGACCTTCTGTCTAGCTTGATTATCGAGGCTCATTGTGCCGTCAATGAAATTGGCGATCCACCGTCTCCGACCAAAACAAAGGCTCCCCAATAATAAGGTGGAACCTGTTTGCCAAACTTTGCCAGCAAATCAAGCTTGGCCTGGCGCAATGCTGCCGCTCTGTCCTGCCCCTCTGAGATATGGGTGTAAAACCGCTCCATTAGATCGAGCGTGTAGGTATCATCAGCACTCCAGAGGCTCGCGACAACCGACTTTGCGCCGCTGACAAGGAAAGCCTCCACCAGATTCGTCACGCCTTCCTCCCCTTCTAGCTTCCCAACGCCGGTGTTGCACGCAGAGAGTGTCACCAGATCAGCGTTGAAGCGTAGCCGCATGATTTCTCTTACCTGCAACAAACCATCATCGTGAGAGGCCGGATCCAGACCCAGGACCAGTCCAGAACGTTCTGGGAATCGAGTGTCAGCGAAGCCGTGTGCAGCGATGTGCACAATCTTAAATTCAGTTAGCGGTGTGGATTTGAACTCCGTTTCTGTCGCATCGTGGCCAACGAGGAGGACCGAGTCATTCCCTAAAATCCTACTGACAGCGAGTACTTCCTCACGGGTTTGTGGCAAATCGTAAACCGCAGTTCCGAGAGTATCGGATAGCCGTCGCTCCAGCCTTAGCCCAATGCCGAGAGGTTTCGCAAGCCTTGCCGAGACGTGACCCTGGTTCTGATAGGCAACGTCGCCAACGCCTAGAAGCGCATGCTTTCTAGTCCCCATCGGCTTTTCTTTTCGCAAAACCCGCAGCACTGTAGCTGCAGGGATGTAGCTTACTGTGTGAGCTTCCAAAACCAGGGTACCGGACGAATCACGGAGCGTGTCGAAAGGCAGAAGATGCAATACTCCATCCGGCACCACAATGATGCGCTCTCCGTCCGCTTCAGCAGGTAGCTGCCCCAAAAGAATGTCGTGCAGCTGGCTTGCAGCACTGCGGTTGTCGCGCCTTGCTCGCGTCGCGCTCAAGTAGCTCTCTGCAAGGGCCCCGATTTCTTTGCGCCCAGCCGACAGGACTTGAACACCTGCACGGTCGCGGGAAATCCAGAAACAGTACGACTTCGGCTCGCTGAGCACATATTCCAGGACGATTTCCTTCGGCCGCAAGACTGCCTGAATCTCCCTGATCGAAACTGGTCTGTCAAACCAGCGGGAGTCCGGTTCCTCCTTAGTTCGTGTCCATTCCAGTCGACGCTCGTACTCCATCAATTGATCGAGCAGCCCAACCCGTTCCTTTGCGTCTTCCGAACGCATTAATCGCAGTTGCAGGTCCGACACAGAATCTTCGAGAAGTTGCGCTTCCATGGATTCACCACCACCAAACGACTGCTTGTTCTGGAGCAGCGTTGCGACCGTTCGCCCTCTGACTCGTTCCAATACACTGAGCGCTCGCTCCATATCTCCCCGGCGAGCCTCCAGTTCAAAATGTCGCACGTAGATGTCACTCATTGCCCCAGCCAAAGAACTGGTCCAGTAGGCCTCGTGAACATTGACCAGCATTCCGTCGATGACGTCTTCTGCATTTTCGTATAGCGCCTCAGCCTTGTCAGTAGCTCCTTGTCGGTCTTCAAGATCGGCCAAGATCGAGAGGTCTCGCGGAAGATAATAGCGATCTCCAACTCGTCTGCTTGCATTGACCCCGATCGCAGCATGCGTCTCGGCGGACTTCAGGTCACCATCGTCTCGATACAGTTCCGCCAAGTCGATCATTGATTGACCGAGCATGCGATAGAACTCAAATTTCTCCGCGATCTTACAGGCCTGCTCCAAATAGTTCGTGGCTACTTGCCGATCACCAGTTCGCATTTCGAGCTCGCCCAAGAGTTGAAGAATCATGCTCTCGTGTCCGAGCTTTTGACTCTCCCTCGCTGCACGTAACGCTCGGTCCAACGTGTTCTTCGCTTCAGACACCTTCCCCTCACCGAGCAGCGCATAAGCTTCTCCTTCGTAGGCTGTGAAGGGGAATCCCGCATCGGACGTCGCGCTACTCGTTTTTATAGCCCGATCGAAAAACGCAAGAGCCTCGTCATACCGCTTTGCTTCATTGAAACCGTTCCCTAGCATTTCCAGCATCCGAACCTGACCGGCTTCATCTCCGCTCGCCATTGCCGATAGCAGCGAGTCGCCAACCATCATTGCCGCTCCGCGGCTATCGCCTTCAAGAAAGCCAATGATGCCCAATTCGCCCTTTGCTCGCGCTTCCCATTGGACCTCTCCGAGCTGATGTGCAATTGTCTTTGCCTCCGTCCATGCTCGCCTGGCCGAGACCGGATTGAGGTCCAAATCGGTGTATCCCTTCGCCACAAGACACCACAGTCGCAATTGTTGGTCGGATTTCGCAACAGGAAGCTCCAACTGCTGGCCGAGCATTTTCGAGACGTCAACCCAGGACATTTGCTCTGAGCGGGCACGGATGCGGCCAACCCGGGCGTAAACCTCGTTCCTCGTGTTACCGTTTTCCCTGAAGAGCTCTTCAGCGCGGACATAAAGAGGCTCCGCTTTTGGCCAATTAGAGAGCCAAGCAAGGCGGTTCGCCTCGGCAAGCAGAATTTCGGGATTCCCGGAGGATCTGGGATCGCGGATTATGTCGTCGCTTGCCTTAGCGGGCCCGTGCTTACGGGTCGCATACAACCAAACGTATTTTCTTGAAATAGCGACGAGTGCCAGTACTAGACACAAGAGAAGAAGAGAAGCAACCCGCCACCACTTTGAGAAACGGAACTGCACCGGTCCACACCCTCCGCGCATCTTCGCTGGGCTGTGTTGTTTATCGATGCATGCAGGACGCCGCACGTTTCACTAGAAGATTGCGTAACTGCCAGTGGACCCACCAGCTAGGTACCTGAGGTGAATTAGACGAACCCGTCAGCGTGCACGTCCAGGCTTCTCGTGTTGCTTGGCGGTTTGCAACTCCTTACCGAACAATTTCGCAACCCAGTCCGGGACTGACTGCGCAACCTTGGTCAGCTCGCCGCCGACGAACTCCGCCGCCACTCGGAACCCGCGCCGGTGCGCAGTATTGTCGTACAGGATCAGATCATCCGCGTGTCCTGGGACTTCGGGGAGATTCTTCGCCGACTCTTTATACGAGTCAATAACGCTAGACAGGTGTACGACTTGTCCGCCACGACTCATGCGAACCAAAATGCGCCCCACATTCAGATTCGCGTCTTCCGTGGAAATAAAAAGCACCTTTGTGGCGTAGCCAGCCGACTTCGCATCGTCCAGGAGTTGCAAATCCACACGAATGTCCTCAACCGCGAAAGAACGCCGTTCATCAAGGACCTTCTTCTGCTGCTGCCTGAGGGGAGGAACCAGAGTGGGGAACGCTTCTTTCAAATAGGCTTCGTAGAAAGTCGTCTTACCAGAACCCAAGGGTCCCGCGACGATAAACAATGTTGGTTTTGCTTGGGTCAGGTTCTTATCCCTTACGGCGCGTTTTTGCGCAGTCCCTTTTCCGGCGGACGCTCAAACGGTTCCTCTAGTTGTGTAACGGGGATCCGCTCTCCGTCTGGCGTGACTTTCACTGTGGCCCTTAAATTCCTATCATATTCGTAATACGTTCCGTCAGGCTCGTCCACCTCGGCATCAATGGCCTGAACTGCGGCAAGGCCTGAGAGCATCTGATGGAGCTCGCGACGTTCCAGCTCTGACATTTTGTCATACGTTCGGATGGATGCCCCCAGGTCCTTGACCGGTCTCGCGAGCTTGCTCGCTCCAGTCTTCGAGTAATGAGCCAAGAGAGCGCTATTCACGAGCTGATTCATCGAACAGTTCCGCTTTTGAGAGACTTCATGAATCCGCTGGCGAAGTCGCCGCAATATAACGACTTGCGTTTCCCTTCCAGTTTGTTTCTGTCTGGACTGAAGATTGACAAGCTTGACAGTACTCAAATCGACCGCGAGGAGCGCATCGTTGATCGCGGTCGACAATTCTCCTGCATACCGCGGTTTGTCCCGCAGCAGTCTGTCGAGGGTGCTCAAGAGCCTGACATTGTAGACTACGAAGTTTGCGCTTCGTCGTTTCGGCACGAATGTTACCGTCTATGGGCTGGGAGTTCCGCAGCTTATAGCAAGCTGCAGTCATACATTGAGATATATACATGACCCTCAGGAGTTCTTCAAGGCTTCGCTACAGTTCCATCGGTGTGTAAGGTGCTTCGAACAAAATGTCCTTATTCACCCGGACATTGAACCGATAGCCAACAGGGATCTTGATCGTTGGCTGAATGCTTGAATTCTTGCTCGTGATCTCCGTGCCAAGCTGCCCGAGTTGCTGCCCTAGAGCACTGGAAGCCGTTTGACCAGCCGTGGGAGTCGTAAGCAGCGAAGTATTCTGCCTCTGCGACAGTTCGATTCCAGCCGTGAAGGCGCTTATCAGCAAGGCGGAGCCAATCAATCGTTTGTAATGGTTATCAACTTGGTCGTGAAAGCCCGACATCCCTTCGATGTCCTGGCCCATCATTCCATCGAGATTTATCGAGCTACCATCGGGATAAATGATCCGCGTCCAGATGACCTGCAAGCGATTCTGTCCGTACGCAATCTGGGAATCGTAGATACCGACTATCCTCGATCCTTGGGGGATGAGCAGAAATTTGCCCGTCGCGGTGTCGTAGACGTTCGATCGGACCAGAGCTTTCACCTCGCCAGGGAGATCGGAATTGATTCCTTGCTCAAGAATCGCGGGAATGTCCCAACCCATTTTCAGTTCGTATTTTCCAAGTGGGGGAGTGCGTGTGGATTTTAGATAATTGTTGACCGTGTGACCGCGCGTCTGTTCGATAAAACCTAACTTGCGCCCTTGTTCGTTCTGCTGGTTGTAGTCGCTGCCCGTTTGGGGTTGGGCACTCACTGGAACAACGTTATTGGTCGAAGCATCTGTTAGTCCCTTTGCGGCCCCTACTAAGGAGGCAAGAGGCCCAAACTGTTGCAAGGGATCGTTAGGTTGCACTGCTGTCGGGGAACCCGGCAACGAACTGCCTCCTCGAATGGCCGTTGGAGCAGCAAACGCTTCTTGCTCCTGTCGAAAGGCCGCCAGGCGCAGTTTCTCTTCTGCTGAAGGTTCCGGAGGCCCGCCAGAGGACGAACGAATGCTGTCCCGTGCTTCACTTGCTTCCGGCCGACCTTCCTTCCCATCGTCGTGATACACGAATCGAGGAGGTCGCAAAGTGCCTGAGTCAGGCACTGCACCATTTGGGTGCGAAGAGTCGGCGCCAGTGCGGCCCGACATTGCCGGGGCTGGGCTCGCAACTGCAGGAGGAGCCAACTCCTTTACCAGTTGATCGCCGACCCGTCGGGCGGGCTCGGGATGTTTCTCCTCATTCTTTGCCTGGTCCACTTGTTGCTGCTCCCGCCGCGCGTAGAGCCCGTACACCACGAGAACTCCAACAAGGACTACGACTGCGAGCACTACCACGCCCACCTTCTTGCTGATGCGGGCGGTTGCGGGCGGCTCGGGGTGCAGATCCAAACCCGAAGGCGATTCCATAACGTGCTTGGTGTCGGTCATGGTTTAGCCTCAGTTTGCGCGCTGCTTGACGACTCGGTTTGGGGTATTTGTTCTTGAGCCTTCTTTGTACCGACTTCCGCCTGTCGAATCAGCTCCACTTTCACTTGATGTTTTCCCGTCCCCATCAGCAAAGCCGCTCGGTCAAAGAGACGATCCACAATGTACATGTTGTCTTTCACGCGATAGTTCACCATCTCGGAACCACTCGGTCCCCTCACCACGAGCACCGGCAGTTCGCGGTGAATTGTCTCGACAGGCATCTGGATGTAGGTCTTTGCACCATCGTCCATGACATGCACCGGCCGCGTGGATGCGTCGCCGCCCTTGATTTCATAGTTCCAATACATGTTTTCCAAGGCGCCGTTTGGTAAATCGGCGACACGCTCAGCCGCTGCCTTTCGCTGCTGTTCAGCCTCACGTTGCTTCACGAGATATTCCTGCCACTTTTGTTGGCTGTCTTCGGGGTACGAAAAAGCGACGCGGGCAATGTATTCATTTGGCTTCGATTCCAGGCGAACGTAGTAGGCCCTTCGATCCGTGGGTACGACCATCGTCGTGTCCAGGCCGGCAATTCGCGGCTTAATAATGATGAGGGGTGTTGCATCCGGTCCGCTTCCGGACACGGAGGGAGAAATCTCCCATCGAATGCTGTCTCCAATGTGTGGCTCACCTGCAATCTTCTCTCCGGGTTCCAATTCCAAGATGCAGACATGCAGCGGTGCGCACACCACAATGGGAAGGCCGCCGCCATATGGGTACACCACCCGGCCATCCTTGCCAGGCAAAGGGACATTGCGGCTTTCAGACCATTCGCGGCTAAGCAATACGGCCTCCGCACCGGTGGCATTCAATGCCACATCGCCCTTCACTTCAAACGAACGAGGTACTTCCGATGACGAAGGGTGTGAAGCGGCGCTCCGAGACAGCGCCGGCACGGTCGGTGTATGCTTTTCCCCAGTGCTCTTGGATGCGTCGCCAGATTCCAGCACCCTCACAGCTTCAGCCAACGGATACTTGTCCGGAGATGGCACCGGTTCTCTCTTTACCTGCGGCGGGGGTGGCGCTGGGATGGCGCTGGGAGTTGATGGGCCAGCCGTTGGCTGTTGCCCTTGCGCGCCAGGAGTTGTGCCCAAACAAATAGCCAACATCATTGTTACTGCGTAGTTCGTCTTCATGGTGCCCTCATAGAACTTTCGACCACGTAATGTCCATAAGGTAGATTCCGAGCGGATTGACCCTCAGAACCGCCTCATCCGTTGGTGGATTTATCGCTACTGTAAAAATACCTCTCCACTTATCCGAAGAGATGGGTTTGCCATCTAGAGTGCGCTGCGTTTCCGTCCAGTCGAGCTCATAGCTATGCGGCGAGTTTGCCAAGATCGAGTTCACTTCGACCTGCACCGTTTCGCGGGAACCTCGTTCGAACGGCTGATTCGCTCGGAAATAGTCTGTAACGATGGTTTGTGCTGCGCTCTGACTGCCAATCATGGCGTATACGTGATCGATGGCCGCGCGTTCGGCCAAGCCGTCGCTGGTGACGCCGCGCATCTCTTGCACCCATTGAGTGATTGCCGCCTGCTTCATGCGCTCATCAACGGGGGAACTCCGATCAACGGCGCCCGCTGCGGTGACCCGGCCAAGAGAATCAACAGCCACTACATAGAGGGCATTTCGGGGGCGCGTTGCTACACCAATAATTACGATGGCCTCGGCCAGAGCGACGAGAAGGGCTAAGACCGTAGTTCCGCGCCACTGCTGCGCACGTTTGATCACGCCGCCGTACCGTTCGTCCCACTCTTTCCGTGCAACCAAATACGGACTCCCCAGGGACCCTTCTTGCAGACTCGACTGCTCCGAAAGTGCAACTGGCTTTGCCACTGTTCTACCTCCCCCGTCAACTCTCAGCGTGCCCTGTCGAACTCGACGGTGGCGCGTGAGATGTTCCGTCGTGCGGGATGCGAACGCTATTCATTGCGTAGTGAGCGCGCGCCGTCGTACGTTCGAGCGCACTGAGAAAAGAATCGCTTGCCACAGTTGTAGCGGTTTGGGGCGGGCCTGGCTGCTGGCTTGACTGTTGGGTTGCAGGAGGCCGCGTTGGGGGTGAAGGTTGAATTGTCCCAGCCGGTATGCCGGACCGCGTCGCAGCGGAAGATCCTCCTCCGCTTCCGTTGCTACCGCCTCCCCCAAGTCGGGGTGCCGCACCGCTAGCCCCACCAGCACCACCGCTGGGTCCCTGCGATCCGACCGCCACTGCTTCCTTCACTTTTGATAGGGCATCCGATCCCCGCGCCGCATATTGCGTCGCAACTACGCCCGCACCCACCGCGGCCAAACCTACACCCATGCCAACGCCCGCAAGGTCACCACCACTCATTGAGGCAACACCCCCCAGCATTGCAGAGGAGATTTTGGGCGACATCCAACAGACGCAGAGGAACATTACTGATGCCGCAGCCAAGTCGAATCCGGTCCGCGCGGGGTCCGGTGACGTGGCGGCATTTTGCGCGACCTGTATCCAGCCCTGAGAAACGGTCATCCCTGCTCCTACGAGCAAGTAAAGGACAAGGATCTTCATGCCGACAGAAACCGCGTAAGCGATGTACCGCTCTACATACGCCGCAGTCCACCGCGACCCGCCAAATCCAAGAAAAATCACTCCGGCGCCGATGACGAGATAACTTTCGACCATTGCCACAACGAATTGAATTGCTATAGCGAGATACGAAATGAAGATGATGACAGCACAGAAAACGAGTGCCATGCTACTCGCAAAGGCAGCCAGAAAGTCGGCACCCTTCAGGGAAGAAAGAAGATCAACGCACATATTCACGCCGAAGCCAACAATTGCGCTCGGCCCCAATGGACCAACGGATGAGGCGTTTTGGCCGAGGATGTGAAAACTATCGATGATGGCAGGAATCCACCCGCCTCCTCCGGGAGTGACGCCGTAGAGCAGAATGGTGTAGAAAATCCCTATCCACATGATTTTGCGAACGATGGTCGCGGTAAGCGCTTGAAAATCAGCTTTTTCAATGGCCAGGAGGGTGAAGCTCCAGGCAACTTCGATACCAGCAAGCAAAAAGAAAAGGCGTTGCGCGGCACCCAGGAGCTTTGTTATCCACCCATTTTGGAGTCCTTTATATTCGTCCAAGATGCTCGACGGGCCGTTTACGGAGCTAGGCCCTTGTGCATGCGTGATGGCGGTCGCGGTCAAAAACACAGCAGCAATCAAAATCAAATACCTCAATACACTCGAGAACCGCTGCACCCCATCCCGTCCGCCCTTCATGGACTCACCTCAATACTTCTTGTCGTCTGTCCGTATCGGTTCATTTCCAATCATCGTTGACGCGATAGCCGCACTGCAGACGCGACCCTCTGTTGTGTCGCGCCAATCAGCCGACTTCGAATTCTGCACTTCTAAGCATTCCTTTTTGATTTCCTTTGCCAGAACCTGATGTTTGTTGAACCAATCGCTGATCGACTTGGTGCTTGCCTGAGACACATCTCCAGATCCCGCATCTTCGACTTTTTTTACGATTGGGCTTGGCGGTTCCGTCTTTTTGCAACCTGCACCTATGCCTACAAGAACCAGAATCGGAACCGCCATGCATGTTCGTTTCATGTTGTCTCCCCGCAGAGTCAGTATTTTTTCTGATCGGTCGTTAGCGGTTGTGTTCCAAATACCTGGTCCAAAGCCGCTTTGTCCGCTTGCTCCTTCTGAATCTGCTCCGCTTGATATGCTTGTTTACTCTGAAGGTCAGCTAACATCAACTGCCGAAGTGCCATCAATTGTTCCACCTGCTGTTCGGCAATCTGATTGCCCACCTCAACCGCCTCCATCTGCCCACCCGCGCCCGTAGACATCGTGCGAAGCTGGGCTAGGACGGCTTGCGCATTCTTCAGTTGCTGTCCCTGCAAGCCGACAGCTCTCAATGTGCTAAGCGTTGTATCGAGCGAGGTCTGCGACCATTTCTTATAGTCGTTGAAATACCCTGACGTACGGGAACCGTAGCCCGGGAACGTATTGCGAAACTGCGCATCGAGATTTCCCATCGAATACGCTAGGGCTTGCCCACCTTGCACGATTTGCGCGAGCTGAGCTAAGTCCTGCTGGACCGAACCAAAGATCTGCTGTCGTAACACACGTCCCTGTTTCAACTGCTCCGCGAATTGCTGAATCTGGGTTTGGAGCTGAATACCCTGCCGGATGTAAGTCATAATCAGTTGGACGTGATTCAAAAGCTGGGTCCATTCTGTTGCCACACCCCCCACTACTCCCGCATTCATGGGGGCTGGGACGCCGAAGAACAACAACGACACTACGACCGTGAACACGATTACCTTTCTCATGCCGATACTCTCCTTTCGATAACACCCTCGACTTCACTCCACCAATCTGCCCAGTCCGGAAGACCTCGCTGGCGCAACCATTCCGCTTGCCAGGTTTGGGGGTAGACGCGCATTACCTCTTCGGCTTTTTTTCGGTCGTCCGGACTGTTGACGCCTACAAAGCTGAGGGCAACCCCTCCAAGACCGAGCGAAATTAGACGACGGCCGTCTGGCGAGATTACGTAGTACTGGCGCTTCGGAAGTGAGCTCTGGATAATTTGGATCTCGCGGTCATTGAGGCCCACTGCCTCATACATGCGGCGCGATTGCACGTTCACCGCTTCGGCGTTAGCCAGCAGGATTTTTGTGGGGCACGCTTCCATGACGACATCGCTGATACCCGAATTGAAGATGTCAGAGAGATTTTGCGTCGCGAGAACGACAACGGCATTTAGCTTGCGTAGCGTCTTCAGCCAGTCACGAAGATATTCGCGGAACAACTCATCCCGCAAATAGACCCAGGCCTCATCCAAAACAATAAGCGTCGGACGCCCATCCAGTTTTTTCCGAATTCGTCGGAACAAGTACAAGAGCACCGCAACCGTGGCCTTACTATTGCCATCGCCATATTTCATGAGATTGTCCATCTCGAAGACCATCATTCGGCTATCCCGCAACCCATCCTTTTCCGCATCGAGTAGCCGACCGAGTGGTCCGCTTAGTGTGTAGACTTCAAGCGCGGATCGGACATCCTTTTCCTGCACTGTTGCCAGGAAATCGGTCAGCGTCCGCCTCGACGAGCCCTGTATAAGCTTCAACGCGTCTGCCACCGCGTTGCGGTGATGTGGTTTCAGTTCGAGGCCGCCGAGCACACAGAGCTTCTCAATCCAGCCGTTTGCCCATGCTTGGTCACTGTCATCGGCGAGGTCTGCCAAGGGATAGAAGGACAAGCCACCAGTCTCACCGCCGAGATCATAAAACTCGCCGCCACATGCGCGAGTGAGCACCAGGGGTG